>WNFD01000205.1_pt1 | contig 121800 bp, 90 predicted proteins | sample 5400491 | NCBI WGS metagenome assembly WNFD01 (sample SAMN13153343, study PRJNA577476) | soil metagenome | isolation source: 120 cm saprolite under Douglas fir tree site 2 hole 2 replicate 2 | place: USA:California | collected 2015-04-18 | reverse complement strand
TGCACTATTCTTCACGGGAAAAGTGCCTTCGACTCGCGGCTGATAGGTCCCTAGACAAGTCCTATTCTTCCAGGTCAGAGGCACTTTTTAATTCGAACGGTGACGCCGGGCTAATCCCAGACGAAAGCCCGAGGCTAGTCGCCCTGTCGCAGGACTGCACGAAGCGCAAGTTCGAGGCCCGCCTCGACACGCGGATCCGCGCCGACCTCTCGCTGAAGGGCTCAGACCTCGCAGAGCTGCGGTACGGAAACACGAAGACGGCCGCTGTGCTGCTGCTGATGAACGTCGAGACGGTGCGGAGCATGACAACGTCAGCCGAGCGGTTCTCATTCAAGGAGCACGCGGCGCGGCGGTGGAGCATCGAGCACATCCACGCGCAGAACGCGGAGCACCTGAACCGGGCCGCGCAATGGGTAGAGTGGCTACGCCTGCACCGAGACGCCCTCGCCGGGCTTCCCGCGATCTCAGAGGCGGACCGCGCCGATCTCACCGAGCGCATCAACGCCGCCATCGGCGACATCTCCGCGGAAGAGTTCGCGCCGTTGGAGGAGGAGCTCACCACTTTCTTCAGCCTCGCTGGCGAGAGCGAAGATGTAGACGCGATCGCGAACCTCGCGCTCTTGGCGAGCGATGACAACAGCGCGCTCAGCAACTCCGTCTTCGAGGTAAAGCGCCGCAGCATCCTCGGCCGGGACCGGCTCGGGTCGTACATCCCGGTGTGCACGCGAAACGTGTTCCTCAAGTACTACACCGACGCCGAAGGGCAGCAGATCCACTACTGGGGCCAGCACGACCGAGACGGCTACCTCGCCGCGATGCGACAACACGTCGGTCCCTACCTGCTCGACGAGGATGCGACCTGATGCCCGGCTTCCTTACATCGTACGCCGGGCTGTTCTCGCCCACCGACACAAATGCGCCGGGGGTGACGAGCATCGAGATCCCCCTCATCCAACGGGACTACGCCCAAGGACGCACCGACGCTCGGACGTCCGACATCCGCGAGCGCTTCCTCGATGTCCTGCACGAAGCACTCACCGAAGGCAGAGACGTCGGACTCGACTTCATCTACGGCGACGTCGAGGACGGCACGCTGCGTCCGCTCGACGGCCAGCAGCGCCTGACAACGCTGTTCCTGCTCCACTGGTACCTGGGCTACCGCGCGGCGCAGCTCGCCGAGCGGCAGGCATGGATGAGTTTCTCCTACGCGACCAGACCGACCGCGCGCCTGTTCTGCGAGCAGCTTGTGACCGCACAACCGCCGCCCGACGAGTCAGCCCCAGCGGCGTGGATTGTCGACCAGTCCTGGTACCTCTACGTCTGGAGAAACGACCCGACGATCCAAGCGATGCTGGTGATGATCGACGCCATCCACAGTCGGTTCGCCGACTGCAACCCCCGCAGCGCGTGGCAGCGCCTTATCGCCAGTGACGCCCCGGCGATCTCGTTCCAGCTCCTGCCGATCGACGACATGGGCTCGGGCGAAGAACTCTACATCAAAATGAACTCGCGCGGGAAACCCCTGACACCGTTCGAGAACTTCAAGGCCCGCTTCGAACGCGCCATCGCGTGGGCCGGCGTCAGGGCAACTGAGTTCGACCATCGAATCGACGGCTCGTGGTCCGACATACTGTGGCGCCTCCGCGGCTACGACGACACCGTTGATGACAAGTTCATGCGCTACTTCGAGTTCATCACCGACATCTGCCAGTGGCGCGCCGGACAGCCACCTGGCAGAGTCCGCCCCGAGACCCGCGCCCTCCAGCTGTTCGGGACAGCCGGGCGACAAGCCGAGGAAAGCCTGGAGTTCCTCTTCGACGCGTTCGACACCTGGGCCGGCGCCGACACCGGCGACGAATTCGGACAGCTCTTCGCCACAAACCGCGCCGATCTGGCCCGCAACCCCGACCGGCTCCTCCTGTTCCGAACGGAAACCGGCGCCGACCTGTTCGGCGCGTGCTGCCGACACTACGGCACTCAGCGGTTCACCTACGGCCGCACACTTCTCCTGTTCGCGGTGCTCCTGGACCGCGTCAGCCCCTCCGAGGACTTCCCGCGCCGGCTAAGGGTGCTGCGCAACCTGATCGAGGCGTCGGAGAGCGAACTCCGTCCGCACCGGCTCCCCGCCCTCGTCGCCGACGTGCAGCGCATCGTCGCGGACGGCTCACTAGACAACATCAACGGCTTCAACAGAGCGCAGGCCGACGACGAGCAGGCGAAATGGGCCTTCCTGAGGGCGCATCCCGATTTGGCGGCAGTCCTGTTCCGGCTCGAGGACCACCCTTTGCTCCGCGGCTCCCTGCAGGCGTTCGACCTGGACGCCGCCACTTTCGCCCACCGGGCAGCGGCCTTCGAATCACTGATGGCCGCGCCGGACTGCTGGCGCGACCTCACCGGCGCCCTGCTCGCCGCCGGCAACTACGCGCGGCGCCGCAACGACCGAGATCTGCAGTTCGGCTCCCCGTCGAACAGCGAACCGTGGCGGAACCTCCTCACGGGGACCTCTCGCGCGAACCTGCGGCGAACCGCCGACGCCCTCGGCAAGGTACTCGACGCCGTCGCTGCAGGAACGGCACCGCAGGCGTCTTTGCGGCAGATGCAGGACGCGTTCGTCCGCTCCAGAGAGGCGACCGGGGAGTTCGACTGGCGCTACTACCTAGTGCGGCATGACACGATGCGCGAGGGCGCATCCGGCATCTACGCCAGTGTTGGCGGGAACATGGGCTACCTCGTCTGCATGCTCGACAAGACCCAGATGAACGGGCGCTACCGCGACCCGTACCTCGCCGCTCTTGCCCGGCAGGCAGGCGCAGACGCCGGGGTGCCCGAGGTCGCGGTCGCGCCGGTGTTCACCGGCGGACGCGTCGAGTACCACCGATGGATGGAGCTTCCGCGTAGCGGCGCCGCGGTGCGCTGCGACCACGACGGATGGGTGCTGAGACGTCCCGAGCGCGAGGAGGTCCTCGAACGCTTCGACAACGTCTGCGCCGAGTTCGGCGTCGACGAGCAGCTCAAGCTCGCCGTCCCGCAGCAAGCGCGCGACGGCGAGTACGTCGACGCTAGCGACCGCGTCCAAGCCGGAGCCCGCTTGCTCAGAGCACTCGCAGCCGCGGGCCTCTAGCGCGACGCAGCGCAGCCTGGCGGGACACGCGGCGGCCGGCCGCGCAAGGCCTGGCTGAGGAGCTGCGGGGCGCACGAGCGCCTGCTGCTGCCGCCACGGAACCGCTGACGCCCACTCATAAGAGTCCTCGTCCAACGTCATCGGAGCGGCGGCACCGCCCGCACTACAGCGCACGGGCGGCCCGCGCCCGCTCCGCCCGCCCGGCAAGCGTCACCGTCTCCCGGACCGCTGCCCCAGCCATCAGTGCACCCGCCTTCCCGGCCGCCCTCGTCCCGGGAAATCGCACGGGCCGCCGGGCGGACACAACGGATGCACGCCCGACTCAGCGGCGCGCGTCAAGCCAGCACACGCCCCCGGCGCGGCCCGTCCGTGCCGTCCGTGGAAACGCCGACGGTTACACCGACCGTGCTAGCGGCACGAAACCCGTCCGCTATGCGTCCGTGGACACCGCAACATCACGGTCTACAGCGCTACAAGGTGACACACGCCGGGACAGAGAAGAAACGCCCCGCTAGCGCGAGAATTCGCAGCTAACGGGGCGTTTTCGCAGGTGGTGGCAGGTGTTGGGTTCGAACCATCGTAGGCTGAGCCGACGGTTTTACAGCCCGCTCCCTCCGCCCGAGTCACCCCCCGCCGACCGGCGCATACGCCGTTCGAGGCGGCATCCCGGGCCGCCGCCGTCCGCTATGCGTCCGTGCGCCCCGGATTCCGGGGCCGTGAAGGCCACGGACGGGGCCGGTGGGAGCGGTTACACTGACCGTCCGCCGGCTTCTCGCCTCTGACCTGGCATTTCAGGCTGCCAGCTTGCTGCCGTCGGCTCCCTCGTCGCCAAGGCTACCGCGCGCCGAATGCCTTCATCTGTTCCCAGTCGAGTCCGGCGTCGTTGACGTCGTCCTCGGTTAGGAGGAGGTAGTGCCATCGGCCGTCGACCTTGCCGCTGCTGTTCACCGTGTTCGCCCAGGTCTTTGCGGCCTTCGCCTTGGCCCGGACGTCTTCGGCGTTGATCTCCTTGTTCATCTTGGTCTCGATGAGCCAGCACGTTCGTTCCCCGTTGAACTCCTCGATGGCAACGAGGTCGGGGTTGTACTCGCGGCCCTCCTGCGTCCACGTGATCGGCAGATCGTTGATGTGAAGCCGCGCCCACACGATGACGTTGGGGGCCTCGTCGAGTGCCTGTGCGGCCTTGTACTCCGGTGAGGTGTCGAACCAGGCATACTCGTAGAGGCACTTTTCCCACCCATCGAAGGCAATCGACTTCGAGTGCGGCTCGGAGTGCCCGTCGAGGTGCTCCTTCGTGGTCTTGCGCTCCTTTCCCAGGCTCTGGAACCGCACCTCATCAGAGAACACGACGTCCTGACTGGCGACCACCTTCAGCTGGGCTGAGACAAGGCTTGCAAGCCTCCGTGTAGCGCGCTCCCCAAAGGCCGACAGGTGCTTCCCGGCTTCGGCCCCCATACCCTCGATAACGAGGTTGGCTAGTCGCTGGGCCGCGCGGGCCTCCCCCGCGTCCGGGCGGACGCTGGGGACCCGCATGATCGCCCTCACGAGACCTTCACGGGAGGCTTCGAGCGGGATGTCAAGCGCAAGGGCTTCGACCCGCGATTCGGCCTGTACACCGCGGATCTTGCCTTCCTCGTCAGGCTTGAGAAGCGTACGGCGCAACTCGGTGTCCCCCTCGGTAGCCAGGGCCTTGCCGAGCGCGATGAACGGCGCGTCGTCATGTACCTGATTGAGGGACACCACCGCCTTGGAGGCGACCTTCGTGGTGTACGGGATCACGATGTCCATACGGCCTGGGAGCGGGTAGTGCGTACGCAGCACGGACTCGGTCTCGTCGGCCGCGTCCTTGGCCCTGCCCAGTACACTCTCCAGGTCGACGATTCCGCGCATCGGGCCTGGCTCCATCGGGCGGGATACTGAATCCGCCGACCCCGGCTGCAGGGAGACGGCGCCGGTGCCGCTGGCCGGCACTATCCCGGGCAGGACTTCGGCATCTCCATCAACGATTCTCGTCCGGGCCACGAGACTGCCTTGTGCGGTACGCCGGATCTCGGCGAGCACGGCGTGGTCGATGAACTTCTCGTTCAGCGCCTGCCGGTTCGCCAGCAGGGCCTCGTAGCGCTCGTGAGCGAGAACTTCGACAGTGTCGAGCATCTCGACTCCGGTGTACTCACCGAATGGGAGTCGCATACCTCGGCCGAGGGTCTGCTCGGTCAGCACGGACGACACGCTGGCGCGCATGGAAGCGATGACGTAGACGTTCTTGACGTCCCAGCCTTCCTTCAGCATGCCAACGCTGATGATGATGCGGACGGGCGACTGAGTGTCCTCCACGTCCTCCAGCGCGGAAAGCGCCGCTTCCTTCTCGTCGCCCGTCAGGTTCGAGTGGACGAGCAGCGTGCGGCCGATCCAGGCCCCGTTGTCGAACGAATCGCTGTCGAGTAGGTCACGGAAACGGTCTGCCTCGGCGGTGTCCTGGGCGATCACGAGCATAACCGGGTTGATGCGCGGGATTCCCTCCTCGTCGCACCGCGCGTGCGCAAGGCGCTCCTTGTAGCGAAGGAGCGTGACACCATCGAGGAGCTTGGTGTGGTCGTCGTTCCGGTCGTCCTTACGCGCAACTAGGACAGGCGTCTTGACGAGCTGGTCCTTGATCGCACGAGCCAGGGGGTAGCGGTAGACGATGAGGCCCTCGTCCTTCTTCGCCGGGGTCGCGGTCAGCCCGACGACAAGTTCAGGGAGCAGGTCGGTGATGGTCTTGGAGAACGCCGCGCCGCGGTAGCAGTGATGCTCGTCGGCGAGGATCACCAGGTCATCGAGACTGCCGAGCCAGTCGAAGAGGGATCCGCCGAGCCACTCCTGGTACTCATGCGTGGCCCGGCCGTCACCCGTCTTCGAGGTCAGGGCCTGCACGGTGAAGATGAAGAGTTTCGTCCTGCTTCTGTCCTCCATCACCTTCCGCGTCGCCGGGCTCTTGAAATTGTCGGCCGTGATGACGAACGGATCGGACTCCATCGCGCCGACCAGGGACTTGCGATGCCCCGGGCTGAAGTTCTTGATGCTCTTGTCACGGATGGTCCGGCCCGGAGCGAGAAGCAGGAAGTTGCGGGCAGGGGCCTCCAGCCCGGCGAAGTACTCAATGAGCCCGGCCATGACGTAGGTCTTGCCGACTCCCGTGGCCGAATCGACAATGCATTCGAACGGGGCAGCTTTCCCCTCGACATCGAAGTGCATTGACGTCATGGCTGCGACGCTCTCGACTGCTTCGCGGTTGGGCTTGCGCAGCTCGAGCCTGTGCCCGATCCCGGAGAGGAGATCGTCATTGACCTGGATGCTGCTCATGAGCTGGTTCCCTCCGGCGTCTGGGCACGGCGCATGAACGGGGAGATCTTGGCCGCTTGCCGCCGGTAGCCGTCGAGCACGGCCTCGGGGATCTTCGTCAGCCGCGAGCCCTTGCATGCCTTGCGTAGCGCTTCCTCGGCCTCCGGGTCGATCTGGGTCGCCCAGATCTCGACGATCTGCTTCTCGGGGAGCTGGTCGAGGATCGCCGCCACGGTGCCGTGGCCGACAAGGCCGTCCAGGACCACGTAGCGCACCTGCCCGCGCCTAGCCGCGAAGATCCCGTCAGGCTGGTAGCGGACGCCGAGCTGGGCGCACATTGCCCTCGCGATATCGCCCTGGGTTGCCCACTCAGCGAGCACGACGATGCCAGCGACTGTCTCGAACATCGACGGCCCGACTTCGAGGTGCGCGAAGCCGCCACCACCGTGCCAGATGGTCGTGGACTGGACCTTGGTCTTCGTGACGTCCCGGAGCGCCTTCATGGCGCTCTTGTCCACGTCGACGCCTTTCTCGACCTTGGTCAGGAGACGGTTGAACTCCTGCGCCTCGTCGGGCGTCAGGCCGCCCGGAAGGTCTATGGCCGCGACGCGTTCCGTCGATGTCGTGACCCCGCCCGGGTCGTCGCCTTTCACCACCCGCGTTAGGCGCGGCTTGGCGTAGGTGGCCACCGTGGCAGGGTTCAGTTCGCAGGTCACCCAGCGGCGTCCCATCTTGTGCGCGACCGCCGCGGTCGTGCCAGAGCCGCCGTAGCAGTCGAGCACGATGTCGCCAGGGTCCGAGCCAATGTGGATGACCCGCTGGAGCAGTTCCTCGGGCTTCGGGGTGGCGAAGGCGTGGAGATCCGGGAAGAGGTCACGCACCTGGTTCTTGCCGCGCAGCGAGCCGCCGACATCCGAGGCGAACCACAATGTCTCCGGGACGCGGCCCTCGTCGGCCAGGTGCTTCTTGCGCTGGATTGCCTCCTTGCCGAGGTCGAGGAAGACCAGTTCCGGCCAGTGGCCCGCCTCGTGCCTGGCACGCGCCGCCTTGGCCGCGTCCTCTAGTGGCTCCGCGAGCATGATGGCCGGGACGCCCGGCTTCACCAGATCGGGAGTCGTGCCGCAGACGACGGCCCGGCGTTCCTCGTCTCCGATGTCGCGCAGTTCGTACTTGGCGTACTCGTTCATCTGGTCGAGGAACCAAGACTGCGCCTTCCCCCAGCTCCGTCCGGGTGTCGGATACATCAGCCCGCCGGTGACCGGGTGCTGGATGGCATAGACCATCGGGTGGTTGGTGGCAGCTTTCCCCGCCGTCGCGTCGCCGTCACGCCACGGCACCGGGTCACCGTCCCGGGAGCGATAGCGGGACGTGTTCGAGGACGCGAGCCGCTTCATCCGGTTCGGGGCCCAGCGATCGGTCTTGCGGTACACCAGCAGGGTGTCATGCGAGACCGAGAAGCCACCAGTGTCGTTCCGTGGCGATGTGGCCTTCTGCCACGCGACCTCTGCGACGAAGTTCCCGGGGCCGAGCTCTTCGTCCAGCACTGAGCGGCAGCGATGCACCTCAGCATCGTCGAGATGCACCCACACCGAGCCATCGCCTGAGAGAAGCGGCTGGATCTGCTTCAGCCGGTCGCGAAGCATCGCCAGCCACACCGAGTGCTCGATGTTGTCGTCGTAATTAGTGAACGCCTGACCCGTGTTGAACGGCGGGTCGATGTACACCAGCCTTACCTTGCCGAGGCAGCGCTCGGCGTACTCAGGCACCTTGGCGAGGACATCCAGAACGTGCATGGCGTCCCCGGTGATAAGGAGGTTGCCGAACGTGGGCTCAGGTAGCCCGCCGGGCCGGCCTTCTGGAGTCGGCGCCGTGATGCGCTCGACCTCATGCAGGAGCCGAACCTCAGAGACGCGGTGGTCGGCGCGGTCAACCCACGTGTAGTCGTACTTGCCATCCCCCGTGGACAGGAGCGCCTTGTCCTTGTTCGTCCAGGTGAGCTCGAGTCCTCCGCTGTACTCCGTCGCCATGCAGCTTCCCGTCCATTACGTCCTCGCCTGCTGACGCCAATCTTGCCTGACCCGCCGGTGCCCGTCTGGGAGACAGTCCGACTGACCCGAGATCGGCCGAGGTGCTCTTTATGTTGTCGCTCCGCTTCCCTAGCGTCCCGCACCTGAAATCCAATTGGGTTAGTCTTGCCGGTTTACCGGGCAGCCTGTTCCGATCTTGGCGAGGTAGCGGGCGAGCGAGTCCAAGATCTCGTCGGCGGTCTTGGTCCAGGTGAACGGCCTGGGCTTCTCGTTCCAGGTCTGGATCCAGCTGCGGATATCGGCTTCGAGGGCCTGGACGCTCTTGTGCACGCCGCGGCTAGGCGGTCGGCGGATCGTCATGATCGCTGCCGGGATCGATGCCATGCTGGCGGAGTAATGCCTGTAACCGTGCGACCTCGGCGCTCAGCAGTGCTGCCTCCTGCGGCTCACTCGCGGGCGCGGGCACCGCGACCTCGCGGTCCAGCCGGACGACCTGCTGCCGGATCCGATTCAGATCCGCGCCAAGCCTGTCGAGGACCTGCCCAGCCACGCCCTCGCCGTCCACGATCAGCCCGAGCAGGATGTGACCAGTGCCAATGGAGGCATGACCGAGCTGGATGCATTCTCGCAGCGATAACTCGAAGACGGTCTTCGCGCGCGGAGTGAACGGGAGGTGCCCCGAGGGCGGCTGGGCGCCTCGCCCGATGATCGCCTCAACCTGGTGCCGCACCACCTCCGGGCTGATCCCCAGCGACTCCAGCGCCGTGGCGGCGACGCCCTCACCCTGATCGATGAGGCCGAGCAGGAGATGCTCCGTGCCAATGTAGTCGTGGCCGTGCTTCCTGGACTCTCCCGCGGCCAGCACGACAACCCGCCGCGCCTGGTCGGTAAATCTCTCGAACATCTGCACGCTCACCGGGATACGAAGCCGGGTGGCACCGGGCGTCTCAGCGGAGCCGAGGAGCGAGCGGATTGAGCGGCCGGCGCCACGATCAGCTGAAGCGATTAGCCCTCAGGCTACAGTCCTCGCCGCCTTGAAACACCCCAGGACTCCCCCAGTCAGGGCGCGTGCCACCGCGCTTCCGTTCGGCCTGATATTGATCTTTTTGATATTTTGATCTTTGCCGGCCCCGGTGCTGATGAGTCCCGGCGATCGCCCCGAGCGGCCGCCCCGCGGCACATCTCAGAGGCGGTGCAGGTCTCCGTAATGCATGCAAGGAGAACGAGTCCAGCGTCCCGCGAACGGCGGGTGCCGCGAGGTCAAGGCCGGGATCGGCGCGGAGGATCTTGACCTGTAGATCCCGCAGGGCGGCAAGGGGATCGATCCCCAGTTCCTCGTTGAGCGCGCGCCGCAGCGTGTCATAGGCGGCGAGTGCGTCAGCCTGCCGTCCGCTGCGCACCAGCGCGACCATGAGCTGCCCGACGATGCGCTCGCGGAACGGGTAAGCGCGCACGACCTCCGAGAGCTCCTCGGCCAGCGGACCCGGCCGGCCAAGCCGGAGGCACAGCCCGGCGCGCTCCTCCACGGCGCCCAGATACCGCTCGGTCAGCAAGGGGACCATCTCGCGATGCAACGCCGACGAGTCGATGTTGCCGAGCAGCGGTGCCCGCCACAGCCCGACCGCTTCATCGAGGGCCGCCAGGGCGTTCCCGGCCATGCCCCTGGCGGCGGCCTGGTCCGCCGCGGCGAGCAGCCGGTCGAAACGCAGCAGGTCGACGCGGTCGGCGTCGATGTGCAGCCGGTACCCCCAGGCGAGTGTCTCGACAAGATCCTCGCCGACGAGCCGGCGCAGCCGCGATACGCCGTTGTGCAGGGCGGCCCGCGGGTGAGCCGGCAACCTGCCATCCCAGACCCACTCGATGAGCGTGTCCACCGGGACCACGCGGTTCGGCGAGATCAGCAGCCCAGCCAGCAAGGTCAGCGTCGTGCTGCCGTTGAGCGCTACCAGTTCCCCGTCGTTCGACACCTCAACAGGCCCGAGCACCCGGAACTCTAGAGCACTCACCCCGTCCGTCCCTGAGTCAATACCGGCGCGGCCACTGCCGAGACGAACTGCCGGAGGATTCGCGCCGCCGCGGGACTGGGGACCGTGACGATGGTGTCCATCGCACGCTGCCGGGCGTCGCGGCCGGCTGTCATGGCAGCGGCCAGGGCGATGGACCGGATCCTGGGGTCGGCGGCGAGGTTCTCTCCGCTGACGCGCTGTCCGGCAAGGAATTCGGGGATCGCTGAGATCCGGCCCTGGATCATGGCGTGCAGGGTGGTGTCCAGCCTGGTTCGCTGGCCGCGCATCGCGAGGACATCCTCCGCGTGCAGGTACGCGTGGCCGCAGTGATAGCCGATACCCCGCAGCGCCCGCACGACTTCGGGCGAGCCGCCGCCGAGCATGGCGCCGATGCGGCAGGGGAACTCGAAAAGTGACGCGAACACGGCTCCGGCCGGTACGTCACCGGCCGGGTCGAGCCGGCCCGCGCGCAGCGCGGTCAGCTCGGCAAGCCAGTCCGCGAACGACCAGGAGATCTCCGGGGCCGACTCCGCGACCAGCCGGGATGCGTGGGCGAGCAGGAAATCCCCGGCGAGTACGGTGGCGGTGGTCGCCCAGTCGACACCTCTGCGGGGGGCGTTGGGGGGGTGTCCCCCCAGGCTGGCACCGCGGGGGGCGGGCGGCAGTGCCGGGCCGAGAAATGCCAGCGCGCCGAGCGTGGCTAGCTCGATCGCCGCGCCGATGGTGGCACGCTTGATATCCGGTGCCTTACCCCCGGCGAGCAGCGCGGCGAAGAATAGCACGGCGGGACGCAACTGCCGATGCTCCAGTCCCCCACCCGCCATCGCAAGATGAGCGAGAAAGGGCCATTCGCGGCGGATCGTGGTGATGGCGACCTCGTCGCAGGCCACGAGGAACGGCCCGAGAACCGGCGCGTCCGGGCTGGCGAGGTCAACGGTTCCTGTGCCGGTCAGCCCGCCGAGCCCGTCAGGCATCAGGACGGCCTGGCGAACCTTGGCGAAGAACGGATGGTCGCTGCCCGCGCTGGCAGCCAGGACACGCCACGTGAGGTGATAGCGGCGCGCGGCGTGCCGTGCCGTTTCGAAGTGGCCGACGAACGTCGCGGCGAGCTGACCTGCGTAAGCCCGCCGTGCCGCGCCTGGGTCGGCCAGATTCGCGGCAATAGCTTCCGCCGCGAGCAGCCCGCTTTGCACCGCGCCGCTGAGACCCTCGCCGGTGAACGGGTTGACAAGACCTGCCGCGGCGCCGACCAGCAGGCAGTCCGCGTCGGCCACGCGCCCGGGGGTGAATCCGGTGTTCAGCGGGCCGCTGATGACCGGGCCTGATGGCCTGAGGGCAGCATGACACAGGCCAGAATCGGCGACGGCATGCAGTGCCGAGCCGAGCAGCCGCGCAGGGTCGGCCGACCCATGGGCACCGACCACGGCCCCGCCGAGCGTCATGCTGCCGTCCGGGCCGGGCAGCGCCCACACGCAGGTCGGTTGCTCGCCGGGCCCGGTGGGCGCGGTCATCGCGAGCAGCATCCGCGGGCCAAGCCCGGCGTTGGCACAACGCTGGGCACAGGCCAGGCCCGTAGCATGCTCAGGGCTGTCCGACGTCAGCGCGCCGCGACCGTAGAGTGCTGAGCTGGCCGATCCCGTCGCGATGACAACATGCCGCGCGACCACGGGCCTGCCGTCGATCATGGCCTGGCGGGCACCGTCGCGGCCGGTGAGCGAGGTCACGGCGCCGAGGATCTGGCCGGCGCCCGCGGCGACCGCGTGGCGGCGGAGCCCTTCCCGCAGCACCGTCAGGTCGCACACCGCGGCACCGGCGCCGGTGAGCACGCGCCCGGCGCTCCCGCCGAATCGCAGGTCAATGGCGTCGATCGGGCTGACAAGCGCGATCACGTCCATGCCAAGTCCAGCCAGGCCCCGTGTGGCTGGTGCGCTCACCATGACGTCATGAGCCGCAGGGCTGGCCTGGTCACCCGCCAGGAGCACCCGCACGCCGGACCTGGCGAGCGCGGCGGCTGTGACGGCGCCGGCCGGGCCCGCGCCCACCACAAGCACGTCGGCATAGCGCGGCGCGGTCACGCCGCGCCCTGCCGCGCCGCCGCGCCCTGCCGCGCCGCCGCGCCCTGCCGCGCCGCCGCGGCCATCGGATCCTGCCAGGCGGTCGCCGTCACCGCGGCCAGCGCGTCACGCAGGTCGTCGTCGAGACCGTCAAGGGCCGAGAGAGCCCGGTCATAGCGCTGCCGTGCCAGCCTGGCCGCCTCCGCGAGTCCCCCGCGCGCAATCACGAGCTCGCGCGCCGCCGGCATGTCCAGCTCGCTGAACGAGGGCGACAGCAGCAACGCGGCCAGCTCTCCCGACGCGTCGCGGCCGAGCGCGTACAGCGTAGGAGCGCCGAAAAGGCCGAGCATGTGATCGCTGCCCGTCGGCTTGCCTGACCCGCTGGCCGAGAGGTCGAGACAGTCGTCGAGGATCTGGAACGCGACCCCGAAGTCGGTGCCGAAGGCGGCCAGCGCCCGGGCGACGGCAGGACCGGCGTTCGCCTCAGCGGCGCCGAGCAGGCAGGAGAGCCTGAACAGGTCACCGGTCTTGCGCTCGGCCAGCTCCAGGTAGTCGGGCAGCGCGAGCGCCGTGTCGTAGGCGCGCTCGACGTCCAGCACCTCGCCGTAGGCAAGCCCGGCAGCCGCCGCGCTGACCAGCGTGTCCAGGCCGCCGCCGAGGCTCGCCGCCTCCGTTCCCGCCAGGGCGAAGCATGCGAACCCGGCGAGTGTGGCCTGCTGGGCCCCGACGACCGTGTGGGCGGCGGGCAGTCCTCGCCTGACCGGCGCCTGATCGACCACGTCATCGTGGAGCAGCGATGCCAGGTGCAGCAGTTCCACCAGGGCGCCGAGCCGGACCAGGCGGATCATGCCGGCCGCGCCGTACCGGGTACCGGCCAGGCCGAACCGGGCACATGCCGCGAGCAGCGTCGAGCGCAGGCCCTTGCCCGGCTGCCCGGCAAGGGCGCGGACGGGTGACCTCAGCGGCTGCGGGAGCCCGTCCGCCAGCTCGCGCAGCCGGCCGGTCACCCGTGCCGGGAACGTGGCGGACTCCGGCGGGACCGCAGCCCTGCTCACCGCCGCCGCCCCCGTCACCGCCGCCGCCCCCGTCATCGCCGCCGCCCCTTCCGCGGCGATCCTGAATGTACCGGCCGCGCGCCCATGCCATCATTCCGCGTTGGCGTTTCGCTGGCGTTCCGCTGGCGCTTGCCGGGCCGCTGGGCTGCTCCGGTCTCCGGTTGCGCGGCTGACCAGGGCGGACGAGAGCGGGTGCCGCCGGCAGGCTCCGGGCTGACAGTCCCCTGACAGCGCTGGAGCCAACAATGATCGCGTAGCCGCACAAGCGGCTTGTTTTCCTGTTCCCTGGCACAGGGGGAAGGTGACGGAGCAATGCGATGCCCTGCCTGGCCCAGACGCAGACGGACGCTCATGTCCGTGGCGGCCGCGGCCGTCTTCTCGGTTTCCCTGCCGGCAGCGGCCGGCTGGCCGGCCAGCACCGCCGCCGCGGCTGTCCGCGGCCCAGGTGCTGGCGCGGCGGGGACGCATGCCAGCGCTGTGCCGACGCCGCTGCCGGCGAACGTCAAGCGGGCGTGCCCGCCGCCCAGGCCGGGGTACGCGGCCTGCCTGGCGCTCGAGCGTACCGATATCAATGCCCGCCGCAGCCTCTTTGCCCGAGGCAGTTCCGCGCCAGGCCTCATCACGCCGGACGACACCGTGCCGCCGGCTTATGGTCCGGCAGACCTGCGGAGCGCCTACAATCTGGCAGCCGCCTCGGCGCAATCCGGGATCGGGGCGACGGTGGCCCTCGTGGACGCCTACGACGACCCGAACGCCGAGGCCGACCTCAGCGTGTACCGGGACTACTACGGACTCCCCGCCTGCACGACCGCCAACAGCTGTTTCATGAAGGTCAACCAGGACGGTGCGGCGGGCAGCTATCCCGCTCCCGACTGGGGCTGGTCTACAGAGATCACGCTGGACCTCGACATGGTGTCCGCGATCTGTCCGAACTGCCACATCCTGCTGGTGGAGGCGTCGTCGGCCAACTGGGCTGATCTAGGTGCGTCAGTAAATACCGCGGTGAAAATAGGCGCGCTCTATGTTTCCAATAGCTATGGCGGGGGGGAGAATGACGCAGAGACGACCCTGGACAGGATGTACTATAACCATCCAGGCGTGGTTATCACGGCAGCCTCCGGCGACGGCGGATACGGAGTTGAATATCCCGCCGCCTCCCCGTACGTGACGGCCGTCGGCGGGACTTCGCTGCTGCACGCGTCGAATGCACGCGGCTGGGCCGAGATCGCCTGGGGATCCGCCGGATCGGGCTGCTCGGGATACGAGCCCAAGCCGTCCTGGCAGGTGGACCACGGCTGCAGCCTCCGCGCCGTTGCCGATGTCTCCGCGGTCGCCGATCCCAGTACCGGCGTGAATATGTACGACACGTGGGCCGTAAAAGCGCCGTCCTGGTTTATACCCGGATGGAACGACGAAGGCGGGACGAGTGCTGCCTCGCCGATCGTCGCCGCCGTCTACGCGCTGGCCGGGCCTCCGGAGGTCGATACGAGCCCGCCCAGCTATCCGTACGCGCACACAGGCGATCTCTATGACATCCTGGCTGGCACGAACGACCTGACGGGCGACTGTACGCCGGAGTACCTGTGCAACGCGGGGCCCGGCTACGACGGCCCGACCGGCCTGGGAACCCCTGACGGACCCGATGCTTTCGCCGCCCCGTAAGCCCCTTGACAGGTCCTGCCCGTTACAGTGACGGCGGCCAGCCGCGCAGGCTGGCCGCCGTCGGTAATGAAACGGGCACCCGGAACAGGTCAGCGCATACTGGGTTCAGGGAGATTTATTCAGAACGGGCTTCGCCGGTTACGGCCCTCCGGCCCGTGTCTGCGCCGGCGCGACCGGCAGCGTGGGTTCCTGAATAACGCTCAGGGCATCTCGAGCGTCGGCACTGAAGCGAACGCGTTGTACAAAGCGTTGTACGTGGCCGGACCATTCATGAAAGCGAGAACCTGCTGGTAGTCCATCCCGACCATGTAGGCGATGATGAAGATGAGCCCGGCGGCAAGCTGGCCCTCATCGTAGGTGAGGATCCCCTGGCCGCCCTGCGATGGCGGGTTCGCGAGCATCGCCGCGAGATACGCGTAGTCGTACATGTTAGCTTCCGAGACCACGTTCGTGGTCGAGTCCGGGTTAGCCAGCGCATTCACTATGAGCGGACGATATTTTGCGTAGAGCTCCTGTACGAATGCCTGCGCCGTGGCCTGATTGTAGGAATCGCCCGTATCGGCGGCCAGCCGGTTGATGACCGTCTTGGCGTTCATGTAAACGAGTCCGATGATCAGATTACCCGTCAGGGTCTGCGAGAGAAACTGGGTCTGGATCTGGTTCGTCAGCACGTTGTCGGCGGTTGCCGTCGGCAGCCCATAGTAATTCTGGATGCCCGACAGCAGCGGGCAGGACCCCGCCCCCGACGTCGACGGCGGCACGACGAACGTTCTCCCCTGGCCGCCCTGGCACGCCACCGCTCCCGAGTCCCCGTCCAGATGGAAGAACTGGGACCATATCATATCTGACATTACTATTGCCGTGCCGTTGAAGTTTATGTTCACCGACACGGCGGTCGCGTCGACCTTAGATGCGCTGTATCCGGTGGTCCGGCCAACCTTCTCGATATTCATGCCCACGTCCGGCGCGACAGTGCACGGCACCCCCTGTGCCGCCATAATAAGCATGACGTTCATGGCATCGACCGTCGTGTCCATCCGGGAGAGAAAGGCGTTACCCCAGCTGTCAGAGGCCACGCACATGCCGACGGCCGGGTGCGACGGGTCGATGAGCGGCATGAGGTTATCAGCGAAGTTTATGTCGACGCTGGACGGGCTCTGATCGTCCAGCTGCGCGAGCGCCGCATCCAGGGTATTCGTGGTGCTCGAGCTGGGATCCAGCGGGACGAAACGCTTCAGCTTCGCGATGCCGTCCGCTGACCCGCCGCCGTCCACCGTGGCCGGCTGAGTTATCACCTCACCGACCGCGGCATTGTTGAGCCGGGCCATCACATGGTTAGCTGAAAGGAAGCAGATCGTCTGGTCCGTGTTGTCGATGACAAAACAGCCGAGGGTTCCCTCCTGTGACGTGTCGGCATTGATGTTTGATATGCCGATGCCCTGGATAGGCGGGGTGAACTTACCGGTGATCGGCCCGGTGGTGGCGAGGGCGGCAGGCTGCGCTGTCCCGCCGCTGGCGAAGACCGGGCCTGCCTCGACGACGTCGACGCCGTAGCCGACCCCGTCGATCGCCACCGTCCGCGGCAGCAGTCGCCGCCGCGAGAGCGCACCCGCCGGGATCTTGTCCGTCACCATCGCGATGACCACCGGCTCGTCGGTGCGCACACCTGCCCGCCGCCGGAACCCGATCCCGCATCCGGTGAAGTTAGGGTCGCGGTGATGGGCGTCCCAGATCTGCTGCCTGGCCCGCTTCAACGCGGCCTGAACGTCGGGCTGTATGCTCATCGGATCCCCCTGCGTGCCACGGCGCGGCCAAGCACGCCTCGCTCATGCATCCGCCGCAGCACGCCGGTCCACACCAGCGCGAAGCTGTCGGAACTGGGATTGAAACGCCTGGAAACAGTGGCAATAGCCAGCGCGGACACCGCTGTCAGCCTTGAGCTCGTGCCCGGGGTGGCGCCAGCCTGCGCGCCGATGGCGGCCAGCAGCCGGGCCTGATCCTGGTCAGGCAGTCCCCTGGCGATCAGGTCGTCCGCTCCCGCACGCGCCAGCGCCAGCTGCCTGGACGAGAGCCTGCGCGCGGCGGCCAGCAGGCGCGGCGTGGTCACCCGCGCCGTGGCCGGACCAGCTTCCCCGAAACCGGGGAATGCGATCGGGAAGACAGCGACGGCGCTGGCCACCCGCAGGATCATCGCGCGCTGCTGCTGAGAAAGCGGGCGAGCTGGCACGCTCGGCGCGACGAGCGCGGCCGAGCCAGCCGCCCCCGTGACGCCAAGGAAGCCACGCCGTGTCATGTCGCTGACCCGTCCCGGACCCATCAGGTCCGGGAACCGTGCCGCGGAATCCATCCGACCACCCTCCGCTCCGCGCCGGAACGTCCTGTGCCGAACATCCTGCGACGCAGCGCGAGGGTCCCACGGACGGCTGTCACTCCTCTGTCACGGCGCTCCAGGATCATGCCGTGCGCAGCCGGTCACGAACAACGGCGCCGCGAAGACCTCACCCGTTATCGTGACCGCCGGTCAGCCCGAAGAACTGGGACGAGGTCGCCCCACTCCTGCGGTGTCTTGCTGATGCTGCCGTTGGCGCAGGCGCTGTTCCACAGCGAGCCGTCAGTGGTGGCGAAGCAGCCGAAAGGCCACTGCGATCCTCCCGTTTGCTGAAATGTTTCAGCACGCCAAAGAAACTTTTCGGCCCGAGCGTAGACCGCGGGATGCATCCGGTCAACCCTGAGCCGGACGGAACCCTAGAGTGTTATTCAAAACCATCGGCTCTACTCGCATCGGCGCTGGACACGGGCCGGAGGGCCGTAACCGGCGAAGCCGTTCTGAATAAGACTCCTAGTAGAGGCTGCGATCGACGAAACAGGCCCCTATCGCAGAGTTAGATCGAAGGTCGATATAGTTCCGGCATGGATGCAGTTCGTGCTGCAGAGCGGCTGACCCGCTCCATCGAGGACTTCAACTCGTTGTTCATCCGGCTCCCAGCCTCGGATCGGCTGAGCTTCTCCGCGCTGTCGGTGCTGCACACCCTGTCGAGGGCGGGGCCGTGCCGGCTGAGTGACCTGATCAGGACGGAGCAGATCAAGCAGCCGGCGCTCACCTCGGCGGTAGCGAAGCTAGAACGCGACGGGCTTATCGAACGCAGGCCCGATCCGTGTGACGGGCGGGCCTCGATGCTGTCTCTCACCGCGGATGGCCAGTCGATTGTGTCCCGCCGCCATGCCGATCGTGCGGAGCGCCTGCGCAGTCTCATCGACCGGCTCTCGCCTGCTGACCGCACGCGGCTGCTGAGCATCGCGGGCGTACTCGACCAGATCGTTCAGCTCGCCAGCGGGCACGACGAGAAACCTGATGAAAGGAGCGGGAAGTGAGCACAAGCGTGGATGCACTGTCGCCGGCGCCGATCGCCGTTGAGGAGCGGGTTCTCGAGGATCTGCGGTCGCGGCTGCGGGCCGCGAACTGGCCGGAAGATGACGGGAACGAGGACGGGCGCTACGGCGTCCCCAGGGCCCTGCTCCAGGAGCTGGCGCAGTACTGGGCCGAGGAGTACGACTGGCGAGCCGCCGAGCGGGCGATGAATGCCTACGAGCACTACCTGGCTGACGTGTCCGGCACCCGCGTTCACTTCATGCGCAAGCCGGGCGCCGGGCCCGATCCCACCCCGCTGATCCTCAGCCACGGGTGGCCCTGGACCTTCTGGCACTGGTCGAAAGTCATCGACCGGCTCGCAGACCCGGCCGCGTTCGGCGGCGACCCGGCGGACGCTTTCGAGGTGATCGTCCCGTCATTGCCGGGCTTCGGGTACTCGACACCAACGCGGCCGGACATGAACTTCTGGAAGATCGCGGACGTCTGGCACGAGCTGATGACCCAGACGCTCGGCCATACCCGGTACGCCGCGGCGGGCTGCGACGTCGGTGCCCTCGTCACGGGACAGCTCGGCCACAAGTACGCCGACGAGCTGTACGGCATCCACATCGGATCAGCCCTGAAACTCGACCTGTTCACCGGCGACCGTGCCTGGGACTTCTCCGGCGGCAGGCCCATCCCGCCCGGGCTACCCGATGACCAGCGGCACAGACTGGCCGAAATCGATCGACGGTTCGCTGTGCACCTCGCCGCGCACGTACTCGCTCCGAGCACACTCGGGTACGGACTGGCCGACTCCCCGGCCGGCATGCTGGCCTGGATCCTCGAACGATGGATGAACTGGTCCGACGACGGCGGAGACATCTACACCGTGTTCACCCGCGACGACCTGCTCACCCACGCAACGATCTACTGGACCGGCAACGCCATCGCCAGCTCGATCCGCACGTACGCCAACAACAACCGGTACCCCTGGGCGCCCTCCCACGACCGGACGCCAGTCATCGAGGCACCGACCGGGATCACGTTCGTCGACTACGAGAATCCCCCGGGAGTCAGCAGCCCGGAAGAGCGCATCGAGTCGTTCCTGGCAAGCGACCGCGCCGCCTGGTACAACCACGTCAACATCGCCGCCCACCCCCACGGCGGCCACTTCATCCCCTGGGAGATCCCGGAACAATGGACCACCGACCTGGTCCAGACCTTCAAGCAGGCGAGGTGACCGCGCTCGCCGGCGAAGGGCGATCCCCCAGCCGCGCTGTTCACCTTCTTCACCGAGATGGCCGCGCAGGCCGCGGGCAAGAAAACCGTCATCGACCTGCAGGCCAGGACCGGAACCGAAATCCAGGTCACGCAATCCGCCGAGGGCCTGCGCCACGGGATCGCCGAGCTCCTGGCACTGGCCTGGCACGCCGGGACGGTTCGCGCCGACATCCAGATCCCGAGGTCATGCCAGGGCGCGGACCGCATTCAGCATTCCGGCTCCGGGACCCTACGAGCTTTCCGCGCTCGCCGCCTTTCCTTTTCTCGCCGCGTTTATCCTGGTGCCGCGATCCGGTGCGCGCCGAGAAGAACGAGCGCCACATCGAACAGCTGGCTCATCGTCACCAACCGACGGCCACCGCCGCGACGAGGTCGCCCTTGTGGGTGATTGACACAGCGACCTTGCTGATCCGGTTGCGGCGTGCAGCCCGCAGTGCGGCACCGTACAGATCGACGGTGGGCCCGCCCAGATCGGTGTGGAGAAGCCAGATGTCCCGCGGCGGCACACCGTTGAACATGCCGATGCCGAGTACCTTCAGCACCGCTTCCTTGGCTGCGAACCGCCCGGCGAGAAACTCGCGACGTCGGCCCTGCCCCAGGGATCGCGCATGCGCCATCTCAGGATCGGCGAACACGTAGCGCAGAAACCACGGCCGGGTGGTCAGCCGGTCCAACTCGCCGATCATGAGTAGGTCAATGCCGGGCTGCATTGCCGCCGCCGGGCTGGTAGGTTCCCTTGCGCAAGCCCTGGAAGACGGCGAGCCGGTGCAGGTTGGCGGGGCCCTCCATAATGTCGAAGGCACGCACGTCCCGGCAGGTCTTCTCCAGCCAAGGATGCTCGATGAGCGACGCCGGCCCGAGCAGTCGTGTCGCGAGCATCGTCATCTCCTCGGCCACCTGCGCGGCCTGGGCCTTCACCGCGCCGATCCGGTGCGGGTCGCACCGGTCGTGGTCTATGTCCACAGCGACCCGGTGCAGCAGTCCGCGCACTGCGGCGATCCGATCGGCCAGATCGTCCACTTCGGACTGGTCGGCCTTGGCCAGTCGGCACCGGTGCATACCCAGGTATTCCTGGGTAGCCTCGGCGCAGCCGAGCGCAAGCGCGGCGATGCCGGGCCGGAACCGGTATAGGCCGTACAGTGCGCCCTGCAGCCCGCGCCGGCTGGGTCGCAGCCGAGCGCCGAGCATGCGGTCGGCGGGTATCCGTACGTTCTCGAAGCGCAGCCAGCTGATGCGCGCCCCGCGCAGGCCGATCATCGGCAGCAGGCCCGCGCTGAGCCCCGGCGCGGATGTGTCGACGAGCACCGCCTCGATGCCCAAGGGCCCCGGCGTACGGCGGCAGAAGACCACGCCGAGCTGTGCTCGAGCGCCGTTGCCTACGTACCGCTTTTCGCCGTTGAGGAGCCAGCCGTCGCTGTCCGGTGCCGGGGTCAACGTCGTGGTCAGCTCGACCGCTGCCGATCCCTTGGCCGGTTCGGTGAGGCCGAAGAAGGTGTATGTCGGCTCGCTGGCCAGGCGGCCGTGGTACCACTCGGACTGCGCGTCGTCGGCCAGTGCCTGAACTACGGTGCCGGACAGTGACGGCCCGGGGGCGGCGGGCACGATGGCCGGGTCGCCGTACCCTGCCCGCTCCAACATTGTCACGACACCGTGGCAGGTCGCGGCGGCGTCCAGAAGGTCGGCCGGCAGGTCGGTGTCCGTGCGGTACCGCGCGGGCATGCCGCGCTCCCGGATGAACCGCACCGCGTGCAGGTCGAGGAACGTGCCGATCGCGTCCGGCTCACGGTCCAGTACTTTCCCGGGTTCGCGCATCTGGCCGGCCAGCTCGCACCAGTAGCGGTCGAGCGCCTGCATGCGGTCGTCGCCCTGATCGGCGCCGGCCAACGGTCCGGCGTTCCGGACGCTAGTCATCGTCATCCTCCAGATCGGGATGAAGGTAGATGTTGCCGGCGACCTCGGCGAGATACAGGTCGGCACCGGGTCCGTCGGTGAGGTACCCTCGGGCGCCGAACAACTTCACGAGTTGCCGCCCGGCGGCCACTAGGCGCAGGCACGAGCGCCAGCGGGACCGGGAGTCGGCGTCCCGTCGCGGCGCCGGTACGGCCTCGTCCGCGCTGATCGCCATGGCGATGTCGGCGAGCTGGCCCTCGACCAGCTGCATGGACAGCAGCGTGGCTCCCGCTGAGGTGCGGCCGTCCAGGTGGCGTATCGCGTCCGCGAGCACCTGGCCCAGCAATTCGCGATGGGTCTCCAGCAGCCCGGTGGCGAACCGGTCCGCCGCCCGTCCCACACCGAACACGCAGTCTGGACCGGCGTCCGTGACAGCCATGCCAAGCCGGTACATCGGGCCGTAGGGTGCATCGGGCAGTCGGTGCGTGGAGGCCATCACGTGTCCGGTCGGCGATGCCACGAGCCGGCTGTGTGCCGCCCGCACGTGCAAGGCATCGAGCATCGCGGGGTAAGTGGGCGCCGTCATGACCGTTCCGCCGGCCGTCGGTGCAGCAGCGCGGCCTGGCAGAGGCCAGTCCGCGGGTCGGTATCGCACAACACGAGTGCGTCGTACTGGTCAACCCATGCCTCCTGGTGGCGGGCCAGGTCGAGCCAGACGCTGGTGCAATAGGTGCCTGCGGGCACGCGGCGGACGTTCGGCACCATCGACTCAAGCGGCTCGGCCGGGGCCCACGGCCCGAGGACCACTAGTGTCCGGTTCATGTCCACATCAGACAGGTACGGCTTCACCACAGTGTCCGGGCCGGCGCCGACGACACCCCGGGTCGTACCCCCGAACCAGAGGTCTCCCGTTCCTGTGTCGTCAAAATAGAGCAGGACCACGGAGTCGGCGAGGGGGGTGTCGTGAACCACCGGGTCGTAGTAGGGCAGGGTGGTCTGGTCGCAGATGAACAGCGCCAGGTCCGCGTACCGGCCTGCGCGCACGTACGCGTCGGCGATGCGCAGCGCGGTGAACGGAGCGCGCAGGCCCTGTTCGGCCACTGCGAAGCTGCGACTCCCGCCGCCCAGCAGGTGGTTGAGGTGGGCGGTGGTGCTTTTGAGCGGATACAGGTCGGGCAGCGCGTACGCCAGGATCAGCAGATCGGGGTTGGCGATCGGCGGCGCCATCTCGCGCAGGACGGCCTCGGCGAGCTGCGCGAAGCCGACGTTGGTGCCCGTCCGGAGCCGGTCTTCGTCGACTGCCACGCCAAACGGTGTAAGCATCTCCTCGTAGTACGTGCTCATCCGGGGGTCCGGCTCGTACGGCACCGATTGCGACCAGACCAGCCCGGCCGCGGCACGCAACGAGAGGGTCATTGGACCGCTGCTTCGCAGGCCGCGCCGACGTAGTTGGCCAGCGTCCCGATGGTCTTGAAGTCGTCCATCTTGAGACTCTCCGGGTCGACATCGAACCCCAGGTTGTCCTCGAGGGCCATCAGCAGCTCAAGGACGCTTGTCGAGTCCATCTGCAGGTCCTCGACGAGCCGGGTGTCCTCTGGCGAGCCGAATATATCGCGCTTGAGCACCTCGGTCAGTGACAGCTCGATCTTCTCGAGGATGATATTGCGGTCCATGGGACGCGCTCCCCTCAGCTATGTCCGGCGGTTGCCGGACGGCGATTCATTACACGACGAGCCGCTGCGGCCGCAGCAGGTCGTCGACGGTGTCGCGCACGCGCACCAGGTGTGCTATACCGTCGAGGACGAGCACCTCGGCGGGATACCCGTGGCTGAGAAACAACCCGGGCGAGGCGGTCGGGCCGTAGGCGCCCGAACGGAGCACGCCGATCAGGTCGCCGGGGCGCTGCTGCGGCAGCAGAACGTGCTTAGCGAGCATGTCGTTGGGCGTGCAGAGCGGGCCGACGACGTTGTAGGGCTGGTCAGCCGGTTCGTCGGCACGGCTGAGCGAGCGGATCGGGAAGTTGCGCTTCACGAAGCTGCCGATGCCCACCGCAGCCATGTGGTGGTGCGTCCCGCCGTCGGTGACGACGAACGACTCTCCGCGGGACTGCTTGACGTACCGGACGCGCACCACGTATGTGCCGCACCATCCGGCAAGGTAGCGGCCCAGTTCGGTGATGATCCGGGTGCCGGGTGAGTCGGCGAGGAACTCGGCGACCGCGTCGTTGATGCCGTGAACCGCTTCGGCCAGGTCGAGGTCCTCCTCGTTCTCGAAGTACGGCACCCCCATGCCGCCGCCGATGTCGACTGTCTCAAGCGGAACGTTGATCGCGGCTGACAGCTCCTGGGCGGCGGCCAGGATCCCGCGGGTGTTGCGTACCAGGTCGGCGGCGTCCAGGATCCGCGTGCCGAGGTAGGCGTGAACACCGACAACGCGGACGTGCCGCAGTCGCCGGAACACCGCGCCCGCGCCGAGCAGGGCCTCCTGGTCGACCCCGAACTGCCGGGGCTTGCCACCCATGGCCAGCTTGGAGCCCTTGCCGGAGAAGGCCGGATTGACCCTGATCAACGCGCGTGCTCCTGCGGGTGAGCACAGGTCGTCCAGCATGGCCAGCTCATCCAGGGACTCGCACACGACCGCGTGGATGCGTCGTGCGCAGCACGCGCGCAGCTCCTCCCGGGACTTCCCGGGCCCAACGAAGATGATGTCGTCGGGGTCGAACCCGGCACGGTACGCGATCTCCAGTTCGGCCAGCGACGACACCTCGAGACCGGCGCCGAGCGCGCGGAAAACCGCGCACACGCTGATGTTCGGGTTGGCCTTGGCCGAGTAGAGGATCCGGACTCGCGGGCACAGCAGCTTCCGCACCCGTTGATACGACTCGCGCAGTACGTCGCCGTCGTAGACATACATGGGCGTACCGAAACGATCCGCCAGCTCGCTGACCGCGATGCCCTGGACGTGCGTCATCTGTTCTCCTGGTCTGCTGCAAGGTGCGCCAGTGCGGCGGTGGCTGCCCGGTCAAGCTCGGCCAGGCGCCGATGATCCGAGGCGATGAGGATGGCGTACAGCCGTCCCGGGATGGGAGGCGGCTGGTGAGCATTCGCGTTGACGGTGCCGAAACAGGTCGCCACGAAGCGCTCGTCCTCGCGCAGCTCGAGCACGGGTCCAAGAACGCGGCGCAGGTCGTCGAAGCGGCACGGCCGGTGCAGCCGGACCGGGTAGTGGCGGGCCATCGCCATTTGTCCGGCGCGCTGGAACCGTTCTGTGACACCACCTTGGTAGGTCGACATGTTCAACCGCGCGTTGATCTCCAGCACCGGGTAGACGCCGCCGAGAGAATCGACGATTGCGTCCACCCCGGCCACACCGTGGTACCCGTCGGCGTACAGGCGCCCGCCGACAGTGTGGGCCGCCTCCTCTATCTGGGCATGCCCGGCCGGGCTGAGCTCCGGCGGCATGATGTGTCCCTTGTGGACACCGTTGTCGGTGAGTGCCTGCTTGACGAAGTCAAGCGTCACCCCGCCGTCACGGGCGACCGTCACCTGATAGTTGAGGTCGTACCGCTTGGGCAGCCACTCCTCCACGACGACGTGTAGCCGTGGATCGCCGCTGCGTTCGGCGCGCCGGGTCACCATCCGCGCCAGCCGGTCCATCTTGGCGGCGTCCTCCAGGACGACCAGGCCCTTGCCGGAGACGCCGTACGCATCCTTGACGACAATCCGCAGGTCGCCGTTGTCGAGCCGGTGCCGGTACCGGCCGATGGTCGCCACGAACTCGCTGACGGTTTCGCAGCACGCACCAGGAACGCACCGCAGCCCGCCCGCGGCAGCCAGCCGCCGTCCGTAGATCTTGCTGTTCACCCGCTGGAATGTCGACGCATCGGGTACGGCCAGGGGCAGGCCGCACGCCTCGGCGAGGCGTTGCTCCCAGATCGACGTACCCATCGGCAGCAGGTGAGCCCCCTGGCCGACGAGCGCGGAGAGCCGGCGCAGCGCCGCGGGCGAGGCCAGCACGTCCTGCGCGGTCGGCTGGTCCGGTGTCGTGTTCTCGGGCACCAGCACGTCGGGAGGGCACAGCCCGAGGTCCTCGAGGTAGGCGCGGTACCCCGGGTCCAGCGGATGCTTGAGCACCAGCACGTCGCTCGGGCCGGCGAGCAGGCAGCCCAACTCCTCCATGCGCCGCACCAGCGACGTCGACGTGTCGAGGGACGGGGCTGGCATCCCGACGTGCCCGTCGGCCCAGTACTGCTCGGCCTCGAAGTTGCATACCAGGACGAGCGGGCACGCCGCCGTACCGACCAGCGTGGTCTTGAGCCGGCTCAGGTATCGGGTATCCACGATCTGCCTCCCTCCGGATCAGTACTCGATGACCATCGCGCCGTACGTCGCACCCAGCCCCACGGACACGAGCAGGTACCGGCTGCCCCGGGCGATGAGCCCACGCTCGTGCATGGTGTGCAGGTTGAGGTACGGGTCGCAGCTGTAGGCGTGGGCGTACCGGGCGACGTTGTCCAGGAACACCCGGTCGGGACTCAGCCGGAGCTTGTCGCACAGCCGCAGCCAGGACAACACGTTGACGTTGTGCGGGACCAGCATCGCCACGTCGTCGAGGCTCATGTCCGCCCCGCGGAGTGCCTCCTCGATAACACCGACGACCCGCGCGTTGTACGTGTCGCCGAACTGGGCTCGGAGTTCGCCCTCGAGCAGCAGCCCGTCGGCGAACTCGCCAGCGGTACGGACGGCGTAGGACAGCACCCGTCCGCCCTGCCCGTCGAGTCCCACCAGGCAGGCGGTGGCCGCGTGACTGAGCAGGCTGGTGTTGACGATGAGCCGCACCCGCGCCGCAGCGGGGTTCTCGCCAGTGACCACGAGTGCGCGGGCATCCGGATCGCCGCCCGCCCGCAGCAGCTGACCTGCGACGTCGAGGGCCTCCAGGGCGCTGACGCAGTTGAGGTGCGTGATGGCGAACGCGTCCGTATCGGGCAGGCCGAGCAGGTCCCGCAGTTGGTCGGCGGCGAGCACGTGCGCGGGCGTGAGGTCGGAGACGGAGTGCGCGTACACGAGGTAGCGGATCGAGGATCCGACCCCGGGCGCAGCACCCAGCAGCGCCCTGGCGGGTGTACTCACCAGGTCGAACATGTCGGCCCGCGGCGCCCAACCCAGCTGGTCCAGACCGATGCGCCGGAACATCCGGACCTGGGTCCGCCTGAGGTCCAGGCCCTTCGCGGCCTCCTCCACGCTGACCGGGGGACCCGGCACGTACGCGACGATGCGTTGCAGCGTCGTGGGATGGTCGAGCATCTGCCCCCGTCACCCGCGCCGACATTCGATGACCACTGCGGTGTGCGTGGCGCCCAACCCGACCGAGGTGAGCAGGTAGCGCCGGCCGGGTACGAGCCGCCCACCCTCCGCCATCGCCACCAGGTTCAGGAACGGATCCGAGCAGTAGCAGTGGCCGTTCGGACCTACGGTGTCGAGGAACACGCGACGCCGGTCGATGCCCAGCGCCTCGCTGGTCCGGTACCACAGCATGCGGCTCACATTGTGCGGGACCACCATGTCGATGTCCGAGATCTGTGTGTTGGCGCGGCGCAGTGCCTCGCCGATCACATAGACGAGATCCTCGGCATACTGGGCCATCGCGATGCTGGGGTACTCCTCCCAGGTGGACTCGGGGGGCACCCCTCTGGTCCGGTCCGCATAGGACAGTACTCGGTCGCCGTTCCCGTCCAGGCCGATGAGGCACGCGGCGGAGGCCTCCCCGATCGCTGTACTGACGCCGAGGACGCCGGCGAGGGAGGGCAGCCGCTTCTCGCCCGTAACGAGCAGCACGCGGGCGGCGGGATCGCCGTCGGCGTGCAGGAGCTCACCGGCGATGTCCAGCGCGCTGAGGCTGTTGGCACAGTGCTGCTGGCTGATGGTGAACGACTCCGCCTCGGTCAGGCCGAGGCTCGCGCTAATCGCCTCGGCCATGTGGACATGCGACGGTGAGATGGTCTGCACGGTGTGCGCGAAGATCACGTACTTGACGGTCGCGGTGTCGGCGATGGTGCGGAGCACCTCCCGTGCTGCGGTCGTGACGAGATCAAGCAGAGGCAGGTCTGGATCCGTGCGGATCTCGTCGAAACCATGCAGCCGCCGCAGCATGCGCACCTGCGGTCGGCTGAGACCGAACCCGACGACGCTCTCCTCCAGCGAGATCGCGCGTCGCGGCAGGAACACCTCGACGCCCTCGATGGTGGGCAACTGGCTCATCGGCACCTCCGGCGTCGGTCTGGCCACACGTTACGAAAGGCCACACGACGCGGCTATTGGGGGAAGCACCAGATTCCGCCACACGTACCCGCACCGCGGGAATGTAGGGATTTCCCGGTTCCGCCGAGAGCGACGCGCCCATAGCGTCCTGTCGAGTCACGATGGAGGTGGTGGATGGACGGCTTGACCTTGCTGGACAGCACGCGGGTGACGGGAACAGGTCAACGCGCCGGTTCGGGCCCCCTCACCCTGGGCCAGAACAACGTTGCCCAGTGGGTGGGCGACAAGGAGCATGACTTCTTCGCCATCATCGACCTGGTCCTGCACCTGCCCGGAGCGGTGTCCCTCGCGAACATCCTCGACGGGCTGGCCGGCCTGGTGGGCCGGCACGAGTCGCTGCGGACGCGCTTCGTGCTTGAGCCCGAGTCCCGTCAGCACGTCATGCGGAGCGGTGAGCTGCCGGTCGACGTGTACGAGGTCGACCCGGCCACCTATCCGGAGCTCCGGCAGTTCTCGCCGGACCGGGACACGCGCCCCGCGATTTCACCTGAGACCAGGGTGGAAAGCGCCCTCATCGCCCGGCTCCGCGAGACATCGTTCAACCTCATCGACGGCGCACTGGCCCAGGCGGCGGTCGCCGTTTCCGGCGGCACGCCAGTGGCGGCCGCGATGGTGTGCTCGCACATGATTGTCGACCTGCGGGCGGCGATCGTGCTGAACCGCGACTTCGCCCGGTTTGCCGCTGCCCCGGCGGACGCCACGCTCGCCCTGCCGGTCCACCAGCCGCTCGACCAGGCGGAGATGGAACAGCAGCCACGTCGGCGCCGCCAGGCCGAGGCGGCCCTGCGGTACTGGGAAGACGCCATCCGCTGGCTGCCGCAGAGCGTGTACGCGGTCCCCGCAGGCGCCCCGGACGGGTCACCAGCCTCCGGATGGCTGTACTCGGCGCCGATATCCCGGGTGTTGCCGAGCATCGAAGCCCGTACCGGCGCGCCGTCGGCTGCGGTGATCACGGCTGCCCTTGCCGCCGTGGTGGCGTGGCGCACCCGCGTTCCGCGCTTCGCGTTCCGCCTCATCGCGCACAACCGCATCGGCGCGCACCTGCACGAGTACGTGGGGACGATCGCCCAGGACTGTCTCGTGGTCGTGGATACCGAGGTGCCGAGCTTCGACGACCTAGCCCGCGCGTGCGCGACCGCGACGATCCGGGCCTGTCGGATCGGTGCTTGCGACACTCAGAGGCTGATCGCCGTGTGCAAGGCGATCGAGCACGATCGCGGCATCTTCTCGCACCGCGACGCGGTCTTCAACCACCTGGGCAGGCACTCGCTTCCGGCGTCGTTGGACACCGCGGACGGCGCCGTCGCCGAGCTGCGGCGAATAATGACCGCACCCCGCGGTGAGATTCGCTGGTGGCAGCCGCCGGTGCACCAGGACATCCTGACCGAGTTCCGCGCCATCGAGTTCGACGGGCTGACCGCCCTGGGGCAATGGGGCTGGGATCCGCGCCGGGTACCCAGGACGGAGATCGAGCAGCTGCTGCGCGGTGCCGAGCGCCTCCTGCTCGCCGCCGGCCAGTCGGACGTGCCGCTCGCCGAGCTGACGGAGGTGACCGGCCTGGCGCCCGTGGTCCGGGACCCCGTCGAATGGGTCCAGCTCGACTCGTGCTGGGTGGAACTCGCCGAGGTGCAGCGCCTGCTCGACGACGCGCTCGCCCCCGGCGTCGCCCGCGTGTACGTTCCCCGCGATGGCGATCCCAACCTGGTCGCCTACCTGTCGGCCACCGACCGGATCAGCACCCCGCAGCAAGCGCACGCGGCCTGCTTCGACGGTCTGGCTGGTCGCTACACGGCGATGACCCCGCGCTGGTACATCGTCTGCGAGCGCGCCCCCAACGATCCGTCCGACATCGCCGCCTGGCAGCGCCAGCCGGTCCTTGCCGAGGGTGGCGGCCGTCGCCTCGCGGCGCCGTAGAAGGGTACTGGACGAAAATGGCGATAATCGAGTCGCACGGACTGGCGCGAGAGTTCCGGTCGCGCGGAAAGGTCGTCCGCGCGGTCGACGGCGTCGACTTCAGCATCGAGGCGGGGGAGATCGTGGGCTTCCTGGGCCCCAACGGCGCCGGCAAGACCACAACAGTACGGATGCTCACCACCCTTCTACGCCCGACCGCCGGCACCGCCAGCATTGCCGGGTGCGACCTGCTGGCCGAACCGGGCCAGGTCCGCAGGCAGATCGGCCTGGTGGGACAGTCCGGCGGTACCGACATGGCCTGCCTGGTCGCCGAGGAGATCCTGCTCCAGGCGGGCCTGTACGGCCTAAGCGCCGCGTCCAGCCGGCAGCGGACCGCCACCCTGCTGGACCAGTTCGACCTCGGCGACCTCGCCCGGCGCCGGGTCAGGACCCTCTCTGGCGGCCAGCGCCGGCGGCTGGACATAGCGGTGGGGATCGCACACGAGCCACGCGTGCTGTTCCTTGACGAGCCGACCACCGGCCTTGACCCGCAAAGCCGCAAGAACATGTGGGACCACGTCCGGCGGCTGCGCCGGGAGGCCGGTACCACCGTGTTCCTTACCACCCACTACCTGGACGAGGCCGACGTCTTGTGCGACCGGATCCTGGTGATCGACCACGGCCGGATCGTGGCCGAGGACACGCCGGAGAGCCTGAAGCGCCGGGTTTCCGGCGATGTGCTGACCATCACCATCGACGGCGACCCCGATGTGGCTTCCGCACTGCTCACCGGGCTGCCGGGCGCGCGCGAGGTGGCCAGCCTCGGCGACGCCACGCTGCGGCTCGTCACCGACCACACCGACCAGACCGTCATCGACGTCATCACCGCGCTGCGCGGCGCGGGCATCTTCGTGCGAGGCCTACAACTCACCCGGCCGAGCCTCGAGGACGCTTTCCTGACCCTGACCGGCGACGCACTCCGCGACGGCTGACGAGGAGGACACCCGTGTCCCTGCTGCGTGACACCCGACTGCTCTTCCGCAGGTACCTGATGCTGTCCCTGCGCGATCCCGGCACGGTCGCCGGCGGCCTGTTGCAGCCCGTCGTGTTCCTGGTGCTTTACGGCCCGATCCTGACCCGCCTGATCCGTACCCCCACGGTCTCCCAAACGGCCGCATGGCAGATCTACGTGCCGGGGGTTTTGATCCAACTCGGCCTGTTCGGCGCCGCGTTCGTGGGCTTCTCCATCATCACCGAGTGGCGTGCCGGGGTTTTGGACCGCCTGCGGGTCACCCCGGTCAGCCGGCTGTCCATGCTGCTGGGCCGGGTTCTGCGGGACGGGCTCGTGTTGCTCGTGCAGGCGGTCATTCTGATGCTGGTCGCGATCCCATTCGGCTTGCGGGCGCCCATAGGCGGCGTCGTGCTCGCCCTAGCCATCGTCGTCGTCATGGCATTGAGTCTGTCGGCGCTGTCCTACACACTGGGCCTGGCGTTGAAGAGCGAGATGGCGCTGGGGCCGCTGCTCAACACCGTGATGCTGCCGTTGCTCCTGCTCTCGGGCATCCTCCTGCCGATGACGCTCGCGCCGTCCTGGCTCAACCTGCTGTCCCGGCTCACCCCGTTCCGGTACATCGTCGACGCGATCCGCGATATGTTCCAGGGCCAGTTCCGCACCGGCCCGCTCCTGGTCTGCGTCGCGGTGACGCTTGGGCTCGCGGTGCTGTCCATGGCTCTCGCGGTACGCACGTTCCAGCGGCTGAGCTACTAGCAGTACCTTGTTAGGTCGGGTATGGCTGGAGGGTCCTCCAGTGTTGTGGAGGCGTCACCCCTCAGGAGATCGCGGAGGTCCGGCCCGAGCTGCGTTCGCCGGGAATCAGCCGGTGGAGGCGCTGGTGGTGGACGACACGGGGTTCCCCAAGGAAGGGGACGCGTCGCCGTTCGTGGCCCGGCAGTACTCCGGCACGCTGGGCAAGACGGCGAACTGCCAGGTCGCGGTCAGCGTGCACCTGGTGAATGAGTCAGCGTCGTGCGCGGCGGACTGGCGGCTGTTCTGCCCGGAGGGCTGGGATGACCAGGCGCTGGATGACCCAGTGGCGGCGGCCCGGGCCGCATGGCGCTGGCAGCGGGCCGGCATCCCCGGCGAAGTGCGCCACCGCGAGAAGTGGCGGCTGGCGCTGGACATGATCGAGGAGATGACCGGGACCGGCGGGTGGGGCGTCCTGGAGGAGATCACGGCCGTCGGCGACCCTGCGCGCCCTCGCCCACGCCGAGCAGGCCCGCCCGGTCACCTGGCGGCACGGCACCAGGACCAGCCCGGGCAACCCCGGCTCGCCACCCTCACACCGACCTAACAAAGAAGGTTATTCAGCGAATTGATTCGTCATGTGAAATTTATGCACCGCTGCGGCAAGCTCGGCCGTTGCCGGTCTACACTTCTACAGAATGCGCTGAATAACCTTCAAAGTACTAATAGTGTCCTGAGTGGTTAAGAGCCTCCCGACTGAAACACGCACCCGCCAGTGCCATCTCGCGGACCAGGCCCGCCCTGTTGGAGATGCCCAGCTTGACGAAGACGTGCGACAGGTGCATCTCCACGGTTTTCACGGTGACGAATAGTCGGGCGGCCACCTGCCTGTTGGTCAGGGCCTCGGTGACGAGAGTGGCCACCTGCAGTTCGCGCGCGGTAAGCGCAGCCACCCCGTTCCGTACCGATCCGGACCGGATCCTCGTATCCATCCGCCGCCGCTGCTCGGCCACCTTGCGTTCGGAGCGCCGGGCGCCGTAGTGGCTGAACAGATTTTCAGCGACCGCCAGCTCCTCTATCGCCCGATCAATCTTGCCCGACCCGGCCAATGCGACGCCAACTACGGCGCGTGCCCGCGCGGCGTCCAGCGCAAGCCCTGACGCAGTGAGGGATTCGGCCGCCTGGCGGGCGAGCGCGGCCGCGGCGGCCGGAGCCCTGGGCGTGAGCGCCTGCGCGCGGGCGAGCGCGCCCAGGCCAATCCGCCCACCCGATCCCAGGCGGGCCGCGACCGACTCGGCTAACCCGGCCCAGCGGTCCGCATCCTCGTACCGCCGCGCCAGAAGCGCCGCGCGGGTCAGCAATTCGTACCAGGCGACCCGGGACCAGGGGTCGACCTGCGACGGGTCCGGCCCCTCAGGACGCAGCAGCAGTTTGACGCAGCCGTCGTGATCGCCGACAGCCAGCCTGGTTTCGGCGCGCATGCCCAGCTCGAAGGTGGCGAACAGGTCCAGCCCGGCCACGTCCGCCGCGACTGCAACAACCTCGGGCGGGAGCCAGGCAACGTCGGGCCGGTCCCCACTCTCATGGTCATCGTCGGTCCAGGACGACAGGTAACTGCGCAGCGCCACGGTCAGTGCCAGAAACTCGGCACTTCCAGAGGAGGCTGCGAGGTCGTGTGCGGCCAGCGCGGCGGCCGTGGCGTCGGCCAGCCGGCCGACCGAACGCAACGCCATGACGCGGCAGAAATGCAGGTACAGCGACGTGATGTGCACCTCGGCACCGGTACCGATCTCCACGGCCCGGTCCAGGTGGCGCAGCGCCTCCTCGGGGCGATCGAGGAGAACGTGGCCGACCCCGACCCACAGCGCGGCATCCAAGCGCTGGCTCAGCTCGCTGTCGGTCAGCACGTCGACCGCCTGTGCCGCCTGGCCGACCTCATCGTTGGCGTCTGAAGACTCGCCCGCGAGGCACCTCGCGACGGCCGCCACCCCGGTCGCGCACGTCTGCAAAGCCCGGTCGCCGTGCTCGCGCGCGGCGGCGAGAGCATATCCGGCGTGGGTCTGGGACTGGGTGGCGAAGCGGTGGCTCAGGTACGCGCACGCGAGTTCCAGCGCGAGCGCTGCGACCGTCTGTTTGTCGGTCAGGTGGTCCCCTCTGATCTCTGCCATTCCGGCCCGCGCGACCCGCCGGGCCTGTGCCGGCCGACGCATCAGCCATTCCAGCTGGGCACTACATGCGTACACGGTCAATCGCAGCGACGACGGCCGGTCCGGGAGCAGTCGCAGCGCCTCGTGGAGGATCTCCGACCGGTCCGGCCCGAACCGGGCACGGCTCACGACTCCGCACAGCCGCCTGAGCAACGTCGCCCTTTCCTGGACAGTCACGGCGCCGGTCGACGCCTGTCGTAGCGCGGCTAGCAGCCATCGCGCCGCCAGCTCCGGTTGGTGGCTCGCGACCGCCTCGGCCGCGTCTGCGAGCACCCACACCGCCTCCTCGGACGTGGTGTGGGCCAGGTGGGCCGCTCGTGTCATGGCGGGAGCGTCGCGACCGCGCAGTGCCTGATCGGCTAGCCCGTGTGCGCGCAGCCGCCAGCCCGGCCTGCTGTCCTGATAGACGAGCCGACGGAACACCGGGTGCCGGAAGGTTAGGCATTGGCTGTCCGGGGCAGGCCGGAGGATGTCGCGGTCGACAAGTTCGTCGATGGCCCGATAGATGTGGTTGGCCGACAACTCGGCGACCTCCGCGACAAGGCATGGATCGACCGGATCACCGAGGACAGCGGCCGCGTGCGCGGCCAACCGCGCGTCAGGCGACAGAGTACCGATTTCGACCGCGACTGCCGCACCCACCTGATGCGGCAGTCCGCAGGCCGTCGAGACGCCATTGGGCCGGTACGGCGGCGGCAAGGTCGCCAACGCCTTCACGTAGAACGGATTGCCATTGCTGTTCCCATGCAGCGCCAGTTCTGCAGCCTGTGTCGCGGGCAGGCCGGCGAGCGCGGCGGTCTCCGCGACAGTCAGCGCGGCTAGCGGCAGGCGGTACACGCCGGACGCACCGTCGAGTGCCTGGCGCAAGCGGGTGGGTGTCTGGTGCGGGCGCAGGGCGAGAACCAGCAGCAGCGGTGCGCTGGGCGGCCAGTGAAGGAGTTCACAGATCAGATCGAGCGCTTGCTCATCGGCGTTGTGCGCGTCGTCTACGGCCAGTACGAGCGGCGGTACCGAGGCGAGCCGACCCAGGAGAGTCCGCAGGGCCGACGGGTGCCGGTGTGCGGGCAGCCCGGCCAGAAGCTGCGATGCCAGCCCTGCGAGCTGGACGTCGAGCACCTCGACCAGCGCGCTGTCGAGCGCGCGGGCATGGCCGCCGCCACCACAGGCCACCGTCCGGACTCCCGCCGCCTGGGCGAGGTCGGCCAACTCGACAAGCAGCCGTGTCTTGCCCATCCCGGGTTCTCCGAGGATCTCCACGACGAGCGCTGACCCGTCGCGTACCCGGTCAAGCGCATGGGTGAGCGTGGCGATCTCCCGGTCCCGGCCTAGGAGGAGGCCGCCGTGCCAAGCAGTATCTGCCAGTTCCGCAGCGTCCATCCCCACCGTCGATCCGCTGACGGTCTTGCGCAATCCACCGTGGAGGACCTCGGCTTCCTCTGGCTGGCCGAGCGCGGCCAGGGCAGTGGTCACCTTGGCCGTGAACGTCCACCACAGGTTCGCCTGGCCAGCGCGGTCGATCACCGCGCGGCCACGCTCGCCGAAGTCGACGGTGGCGTCGTGGAAGCCCATGTCGATGCAGTAGTCGAGGGCGAACTGCAGCGCCATAGCCGCGGCGCGCAGCCGCTCGCGTGAGCAGCTTCCTTCGATCCGGATGTGGCGCATGGTGTCCTTTCGCGCTCAGGCGTCCGGCTGAGGCCGCGACAGCTTGCGCAGCCGGTTGCGGAGGATCAGCCGGGCTGCCGTGTGCGGGTCCAGGCAGCCAAGCGTGGTGACGACCGTAAGATAGATGTCGGTCGTGAGGCCTTGAACATGTACTCCACATCTTTCTGCTGCTGGCGAGAACGGGAGCCGACAGGGCATAGGCCTCACGATTAGATATGACGACGGGTTGCAGCGGCGTGCTGTCCGGTACCGGTGACAGTGCGGCGGACTGGGTGCCCGTGCTGATGGCGGCAGGGCGCGGACACGCAGCCGATGGCTGAGCGCGTCACCGCCCGGTGGCGGAGAGTTCACGCGCATCTGCGCGCCACGTCCCGCGCCCCTGCTTGCGGTCATGCTCGCCGCTATGGCACCAGCCCGGGTGAGATGGTCGGGCTGGTGCCCGCTCTCATGGCGACTCCCCAGTCGCCGTGGTTGTCCCAGCCAGTGTTCGTGTTGATTATGTCGTAGAGGATGTTCAAGTTCTGAACGCACTCGGTGGTGCGGTTGACCACCCATACGTTGTTCACATTGGCGCACAACGGGTTTACTGGGGCCGCCATGGGCGTGGCCTGCTGGGCTCAGGTCCGGGGCATAACGCTGGGCGTCCAGGGTCCACCGGATCGAGTTGATCCACGGCGTATCCAGGTGCGCGAAGGGATTTCCCGCCACAGTCCCAGCGCCTGCTCAAGCAGGGCAACGGCGCCGGCTTCGTCACTGCCCCGGGCCTCGCAGACCAAGACGCCGGACCGTGCACGTCAATAGACGTAGCATCGCTATCCCGCGCAGCACCGGGAAAGTTTCCCGCGGAAACGTGCACCGCACGCAGCACAGGCAGGAATACTGCGCTGCATGGCGACCCGCGACGGCCCCGTCCCCTTCAGCAAGGTCAAGATCCGCACCGGAGCCCTCGTCTTCTGCGATAAGGATGTGGCCCTCATCCGCCGCGACCGCCCCGCCGGCACCTACTACACCACCCCCGGCGGCAACGTCGAACCCGGCGAGGACCTCCTCGCCGCCCTCGGCCGCGAGCTCGCCGAAGAACTCCGCCTTGACCTCGCTCACGCCACCTCGCCGGAACTGTGCTGGATCCAGGACCAGATGGTCACCCGCCCCGGCCCGGAACCACCGCCCCGCAAGCTGCACCTGACCTTCCGCTGCTTCATCACCAGCGACACCCGCGCCCGGCTCGCCACCACCGAATACGACCAGCAGCCAGGCGGCGGGCACGAGCCCGGCTTCATCGAATGGGTCAGCTACTGCAAGGCCGCCGAGATCCCGCTGTTCCCCTTCATCGGCCACGCCCTGGCCCGGCTCCCAAGCCCGGGAGCCCCGGTCGGCAGCCTGCTGCTGGAACCCATCACCGACGCCAGCTACACCTGGATCTGACCGGCTCAGCAGGTACGCCCCGATTCCCGAACGGCTGCGCTGCTGCGGATGCGCTGCGGCGCTATGCGGGCTGCCAGTCGATCACGCGGGCGGTCCTCTCACTCCCGGCGCGACCGCACGGCTGCGGGCGGATCGTGCTCACCACGCGGAACGGACGCGTCAAGGACTGGCAGCGTCCGAGCCGACGAGCTGATCGCGGTGCGCGGTAACCGGCGTGATCAGCTCGTCGGTGCAGACGCCGAACGCGGCGGCGATCACGGCAATCTCCCCGGCCGGGACATGGAGGCGCAGGCCGCGTTCTCTCTGTGACAGCTTCCACTGGCTCAGCCCGGTGACGTCCGCCAGTCGCTGCAAGGTCGCGGCCTGGATGATCCGGAGCTCCCGGAAACGTTGCAGGTTCATCACCGCGCCGCCGTCACCGGCCGGCCGGGCGAGCGAGTCCCCGGCGTAGCCATTGCGCCGCAGCAGGGCATCGAGGGAATTCTCGCTGACCCGCCAGATCTGGCCAATCTTGACGCCGTCCAGTTCCCCGCTCCGGATCACATCTCCACCCGCAACGCATCAGCGACCTCTTCGGCCGTCCACAACTCCGTTTTGCGTCTGTACGGATCCATAGCCTGCCTCCCGGTGGCTCTGTCTTGCGCAACGCGCGCCAGCACCCGAATCTGGACGGCCAAGGCTGGCGCGGGTGCAGGTCGCAGCCTTGCGCACGGTGAGGACGCCGAAATCTATATCGAACGGGCTTCGCAGGGGGACCTGCCAGCACCCGGTCGCTTCGGAATCCGGGGTAGTTTCGCGGATCCGTTCGGCACGTTCCTGATTCCCCGGGTTCCTTGCTGGCTAGGGCAGGGTTTTGTGAGTTGTTCGAGGTGGGTGGTGGTGGCGGCGGGCGGGAGGGCCGCGTCGCGGATCTGTCCGAAGATCGTGGTGTAGCTGCTTACCTCGTCTGCCCTGGTCACCTCCATGGCCGTGGCGTCGTTCTCCAGGTAGACGACGCTCGGGTCCTCGTCGTCGGGGAAGTCGAAGATGTGAATCGACGACAGCATGCCCGGGTGCGGCCCGGCGGCGAACGGCAGCAGGCGCAGCTCGATGCTGGGCCGCCTGCTCATGTCCGCCAGGCGGGCGAGCTGGGCGCGCCGGTCGGCCTGGCTGCCCCACCGGTACATCAGGGACGCCTCGGTGATCAGGGCGTTCAGCCGGGGAGCCGTGCCGTCTTTGCGCTCCAGGATCTGCTGGCGGCGCAGCCGCGCGTCAAGGGCACGCTCGCGCCAGGCCGGCGGCTGGGTGCCGGCGCGCATGAACGCCTCGATATAGGCCCGGGTCTGCAGCAGGGGGGGCAGGACCAGCGGCAGGTACACGCTGATCCGGCTTGCGTCGTTCTCGTAGCCGGGGAACTCGCTGTCGATCACGTCGTCGTACTTGGACCCAACCTTCCCGGCGTCACCGCCATCCGCGACTCCAAGCGTCCCGAAGACGGCGCCCACGTCGTCTCCAACGCAGCCTTCACCACGTTCCTCACCGACGCCAAAGACGGCCACTACAACGGCTGACTGGGGGTGAGCACCCTTATGACCGACCTGTCCACCGTCACGTGGCGGAAAGCAGCCCGCAGCAACGGAACAAGTTCACCGCATCAGGACCGTCATTTCCCCGCGACGTCGAGCAGGCCGCCCCACGTCACCTCCTGATAGTCCTCGGCCACGCAGGCCACCCCGTCGGTCATGACGGCCAGCCTGTGCAGTCGCGGTGTGATCGCCTCGGTCACCGCGTGCCGGGCCGCTTCAGGCTCGGCTCCAGCGACCCAGTACCCGCCGATCCTGTACCTGCACGCGGCGTGTGCGGTGATCTCATCGTCCAGCCCGGCGGCCTGGGCGATGCTGGTGAACACCGTGGAGGCGGCGCGGGCGGTGAGCCGTCCGCCGCGGCGTGACAGGAACAGGGCGGGCTGCAGGCCGGCGTTCTTCCATGCCGGCCGCTCGTCCGGCCAGGCGGTGAGCGGGTCGCGCAGCGCCTGGCGGATGGGGGCTCGCGGATTTTGCCGCCCTTGCCGAAGACACGCGGTACGCCCGGCCGTCTGGGGGCGGCGTCGCGCAGCAGGCAGAGTCAGCAGTCACGGACGGCCCGGTCGCGGGCGCGGGGGCTGGTGAGCGGGCCGCCCGCGGGCCGCCGACCCGCGGTGGGGCCGGCGAGCCAGGCCAGGTACATGCGAATGCGGGAGATGCAGGTGCGTTTGGTGTCGTCGGCCAGCGGCACGTCCTCCAGCGCGGCCCGGCAGGCGTCGGGGAACTCGCCGTACTCCTCCGGGACGGGCGCCGGGCGCGCTCCGCGCCGCTGGGCCGTCCGCTGGAGGGTTCGTGTTCCCGGAAGTCACTCCTGGAGTGTACTTCCGGGAACAGGTTATTCTCAGAGGTGCGCACGGGACCGGCCGCACCCGGTCGGCATGGTCTTTCAGATGGCTACCTGCCGTCAGATCACGAACGCGGGCGACGACGTCCGGGGGTTGCATTCTCGCGGCCCGCTGCCAGGTCGCGTCTGCACACCGCCACCCGCACCGCCGCGGCCGCGCCAGGCACCTCACCACAGCCCGGCCCGGGCACCGCGGACAAAGGCCCGGCGGATAGGGATGCACGAGAATCCCGCAGGCCCCGGCGACCGGATCACTCCGGTCAAGGCCACGTTCATCACCGCACCGCGCTGCGCCGCGCCGCCCGTGCTGCCGGTATCGAGGCGGCACGGTTGACCGCGTACGTGCTGTGCGCTACCGCCGTCCCGCTTCCCGCCACCGGCCGTGCAGGAGTGGCTGATCACCCGCGGCATCACCACGGCCAGGCCCTCGAAGACGGGTCCGCCGAACTAGGGGTCACCAGCGGCAACGGTCTGGGTGAGTTCTCCGATGCCGTTTTGCGGGAAGCCCCGGGGCGTTGTGATCAGCCGTGGGCGGTTCGGGCCTGTTGGGGGGAGCGGTCGTCGCCGCGCCGCTTGCGGTGCTCAGGTCATGGCCGGCCGTGCGCCCGGGCCGGCTTCCCCCCGGTCTTGCCGGGATGGCGTTGATCCGGTGGATCCGTCCTGGCCACGGAGACCCCCGGTCTTGCCCCGTAGCACTGCCGCAAAGCTCTCGTGGTCCGCTGGGACCCATATGGAGATGTCCTTGAAGGGTTGCGCCGCATCCCTGCCCAGTATGCTCCAGGCGCCGCCCGCAACAAGTGCGTCCTTGACGGTCGTGGCGCAGTTCTGGGTGAGGAGATGATACATATTGTCCGGGTTCCCCCTGAATCTGGTCCACCAGTCGCTGATTGCTAAGGTGTCCAGCCCGCCCCGGCGGTTTTGAATAGTGATCACCCTGTCTGGCTTAAACCCCTCCAGCCTCACATCATCGGCGTATGTTTGCGGGTTTCTCGCCGGCTTCTTGAATCCATTGGCAACGCGCGCGAGCGTCCAGGGGGTCTCTTCATCGGGCCACCAGCTTATGTACGTGCCGTCCCAGAGCTTCAGCGACGCGTGCCCGACCGCCTCAAGAACTCCGCGATAGGACCAGATGTACACCCTGGCCCATGCACTCGACGGGTCGGTCTGTGCTTCGCCGCTACCCGCCGTGTCGGGCTCCAAGTCTCCCAGCAGCTCCTGGATGAACCAGTGGTACACCGAAGTAAAAGGACCTGTATTCAGGCTGTTCCCGTAGAAGAACTGGCGGCCTGCGATCTCGAAGGGGAACTGCACCTGGTACGTGAATTTCCAGTGTCCGTTGGCGGTCTCCTGGCCCAGCTTCCCGCCGGGCAGCAGCTCCTGGATGAACCAGTGGTTGTTATTCAGATTCTGGCCGTAGCAGTACTGGTCACCGCCTATATTGTAGGGGAACATCGCACCGTAGGGGTTTTTCCAGACTTTGTCATCAGTCTCGTAGCCCCTTTTCCCGCCGGGCAGAAACTCTCTAATAGTCGTGCTCTTGCGCCCCGTGTCGTGGAAGAATATGTAGGTCTTCCCCGCCGCCTGGAACGGGAACGCCACGTTGCAGGTCGTGTTCCATCCTCCATGGTCGGTCTCTTGGCCCAGCTTCCCGCCGGGCAGCAGCTCCTGGATAAACCAGTATTTGCTATCGGTGTTGTGGCCGAAGAAGAACAGCCTGTTCTCCACCCAGTACGGGACCAATGTAGCGTACGGGTTTTTCCAGTATCCGCTGCTGGTCTCTTCTGGGCCCATCTTCCCGTCGGGCAGCAGCTCCTGGATGAACCAGTAGTTGTTATTGAGGTTGTGGCCGAAGCAGAAGGTTCTTCCTTTGATGGTGAACGGGAACATCACTTCGTAGGGATGGTTCCATTGTCCGTTGTCAGTCTCCTGGCCCATCTTCCCGTCGGGCAGCAGCTCCTGGATGAACCAGTGGTTGTTATTGAGGTTGTGGCCGAAGAAGAAGTGCCGGGCATCGTATGTGGTGAACGGGAACTGCACCCTGTACGGGTTCTTCCAGTGGCCGCTATCTGTCTGGTCGCCCATCTGCATGTCCGGCTTCCTTCCGCTCCGTCGCCTCGCCGGCGTCCGTCACCGCCGCGGCGGACCATCGCTGACCGGCGATAACCCCACCGTAGGCATGCCGCGTCATACCGGCACTTGCCTCACCGCCACAGATATGCACCGCCGCCTGATCCGCCAGGTCGCACAGGCGCAGGGCAACACCACCCTCACCCCGCAGGCAGGCCACCGGTGCGAGACGGCAGGAAAGCGCCGTCACCACCGCAACAGCGGTACGCCCCCGCTGCCCGGCCAGGCCGCCGGTCTGGCAATCTGCGGCAAGGGTTGCGCCCACGGGGGTGGTGTACGAGTTCCGCTGGTGAAAGGCACGGCGTCGTGATGTGAGACGGCCACCGCGTGATCCTCCGGGAGTCGTTCCAGGACAACGAAGGAGAAGAACGCGACGGCCGTGAACCACCGTGCGGACCCTGCAGGACGGGCAGGTCATCCATCACCAGATGTACGCCTGCACCCGCGTGACACCGCGGTGGCCCGCGCCCGGCCTGCTCCGGCAGCCCGCCTTCCTGCTGGCCTCCCCGCGCATCGCCGTCTCCCGGGTCAGGCACGAACTGCGCGAAAGGACCCCGGCATGACGGCGGAATCCGTCCCGGCCTGCGGAGCCGCCGACCGCACCGGGCGGCTGGCCGCCGGCGAGCCGCCTTCAAGGATGCGGCCCTGGCGGGCGCGGCGATCACGGCGGGCAGCCACTACACCGATCTCACCGGCGGCGGCGACGGGGCCCGCCACCAGTCCGGCGGACCCGGCGAAGCCGCCGCCCAGGCGGGAGCCGCCCTGCTGCCGGGCACCGGGTTCTTCAGCACGCTCAGCGGCCTCCTCGCCCCCTCGCGGCCCGCAGCCTCCCGCAGGTCTGCCGTGATCTGCGTACTGGTAATCCAGCCATGACCCACGCCATGGCTGGCGAACGTGTACGGCGACCTGTCACCGTCCAGGGGTAGGGTGGTTCTGCCGGGAATGAGACAAGGCGTCTCCAGGCCGGGTGCCCGGCGTTCGATATTCTCGTGTGCCGACTGTCCGGAGAGGGAATCGCAGGCATTCGAGAGGTATGAGAGCGCGTGTATGGCTGCTATCGGCCAGTCGCGCTTCGCAGGCCGGACAGGGTGAAAAGAAGGTTAACAGGATGGGTGGCTATAAGCCGGCCTGGCGCTGACGGGCAGAGCTGGCCGAAGTCGCCAGGAGGGATACATGGGTCGTTTTGTCACCGACTTGAATGCCTTGATCGCGTACACCCACCGTCCGGATGGCGAGTCAGGCGAATATAAGATGCCGGTTCGCGTCCCCACGGGATGGGTGAAAATCGGCACCGACCTGAACGAGGGTGCGGGGGGTGCCTATCTGTACTTCGTGTTCGAGCGGTGCGGCCAGGATCCGGCGATCACCGACATCCGCATCCTGAACGGGCCGGACGCATCCATCCCCGCGGGCTACCAGAAGATCCCCGTCGACCTGAACAAGAGCGCGGGGGGCGCATATCTGTACGCGGCCGTGAGCCGCGATCCCAGGTACGGCCAGCCCATCGAGGACCTCATGGCCGGTGCCTGGGGACGCGGTGAGTCACCTGCCGGCCTGCCGTACGGGTATGGCTGGATCGAGGGTGACCTGAACGAGGGTACGGAATACGGTGCCGTCGTCCGCCTCGGCTGCAAACCGCCGCGCGAGCAGCCGGGCCGCTGAGAGCTTTGCATCCCGGCGCCGCCGGCAAGCCCGGCCAGCCGCGGGGGCGGGCGGCCCGGCGTTTTCCCGCGAAGCCGCAAGGAGATGGCATGTCCGCACACGGAACTGAACCGCTGCTTCCTCCCTCGCTGCTGGAGGCCATGAAACGCCGGCCGGCCAGGGGCGGCCTCGCCGCCGTCAAGCACGTTGTCTTCCTCATGCAGGAGAACCGCTCCTTCGACCACTACTTCGGCTCGGGCTTCCCGGGGGTGCGCGGCTTCGACGACCGCAATGCGATCATCCTGCCGGACGGCCACAGCGTCTGCGAGCAACCCGATCCGTTCGACCCCGTCAAGCGCCATGTGCCCAGGCGGCTGCCTCGCCCGAAGGGGGAGGCCGACGACGGCACCGCCCACGACTGGGACAGCACGCACCAGGCGTGGAACGACGGCTGGCACGACCGCTGGATCCTCGCCAAGGGCGAGGCCACCATGGGCTTCTACGACCAGGTCGGCGAGATCGGCAAGGACGACGTGGTGGGGACCTACCGGGCCCTGGCTGACGCCTTCACCATCTGCGACGCCTACCACAGCTCCGTGCCCAGTGAGACCACATCGAACCGCAACTACCTCTTCGCCGGGTTCGGCGGCTGGGAACCCGACGGTCGTCGTTCCACCGGCGCCTACGCTCACGACCGGGAGGTGGCAGGCGATCCGGCGGGCTACAACTGGACCAGCTACGCCGAGCTCCTCGAAGCCCACGGCAGGTCCTGGAAGGTTTATCAGGAGTGGGACAACTTCTACGACAACAACCTTGAGTTCCACGCCGAGTTCAAACGCGTCGCCCTGACCGTTCTGCAAGCAGCGGGACTGAAATACAAGAACATGTTCCAGTATGGCGCGAGGTCCGGCCGGGACGGCCCGACCAGGAAGGAGGCCGCCGCCCTCGCCGCAGCCGCGGAAAACCTGCCGCGCGCCGACCGGAACCTGTACGAACGTGGCCTGTTCCGCCACCCGCCGACCCCCGGCAAGCCAGCCCGCTACCGTACGAGGGGCCTGGTCGAGGCATTCGCCGACGATATCGCCAACGGCACGGCACCAGCCGTGTCCTACCTGGTGGCTGGTGAACGCGATTCCGAACATCCGGGTAACTCCACCCCCATGCTCGGGCAGGAAATCGTCCGCGAGGTCCTGGACACCGTCGCGTCAAACCACGCCATGTGGGACTCGACCGTCTTATTCATCAGCTACGACGAGAATGACGGCCTGTTCGATCACGTGCCCCCGCCGATCCCCCCGCCTGCGGCTGCCGACGAGTTCGCCGACAACCAGCCCATGGGCCTGGGCATTCGCGTCCCCATGATCGTCGTCTCCCCCTGGACCGTCGGCGGCTACGTCAACTCCCAGGTCTTCGACCACACTTCCCAGGTACGGTTCCTGGAAAACTGGCTCGGCGTCCGCCAGCCCGCCATCAGCCGATGGCGCCGCACCGTCGCCGGCGACCTCATGTCCGTCTTCGACTTCGGCCGCACCGGGCCGCCCCCATCGCGCCCGGCCGACACCACCCGCCGTCTGGCCCGCCCGCTGCCCTACCAACCCGACGCCCACGGCACCCTGGACCCCGCGGCACGCCGGTTCTTGCTGCGGATGACCAACACCGGCACCGCCAGCACCCACTTGACGCTCTACCCCTACGCCCGCGAATACGACGCCCCCGCACACTTCGACGTGCCCGGCACCGCCATTGAGGCCGTTCCCCTCACGGGCGGCACATACGACTTCACCCTCACCGGCCCCAACGGATTCCGCCGCGAATTCGCCGGCACCGTCGCCAGCCAGGCCGCCAGCGTCGATATCACCACCTCGATCACCTCCGCCCCACGGCAGCTGACCCTGCTGGTCTCCTCCCACAGCACCGAAACCGTCACCGTGACGCTGACCCCCCGCACCTATTCGCACGCATCCCCCCAGCGATGCACCCTGACCCCGGGCACGACCACCACCCTCGCCTGGGCGACCGAAGACGCCAACGGCTGGTACGACCTCACCCTCACCCTCGACCAGGACCCCGCCTACCGCCGCCGCCTCATGGGCCACATCGAAAACGGCCACGACAGCATCAGCGGCTGACCCCCTGCACGCTGCCTGCCCGACGCCCAGGCCGGGCGCCCGGCAGGCAGCGGCTTACGGCGCCCCCCGACACCCGCAAGGAGGCCACCATGCCCCCTTGAAACCCATCGCCGCCCTCAAACTTGCTGAAGGGACTGTAGTTTTTTTCAACGTTGACAGACCCACTCGCTTGAGCGCGGGTCTTGGACCCATCCCACCGACGAAGATATTGCTGAAGCAACGGCCGAGGCGCAGGCCGATAGCGTCAGGCAGCGCGGTCACAGCGAACCGGACTTCTGAACGGCCCAGGCACCCCGCTGGCCAGCCAATGGTGCATGATCCTGTCTGTAACGCAGGGTGAGCACGTTGTCAGTGCCCTGAGTGCTCATGGAGCGACAGATCGCCGATTCTTTACTCATGGCAGCATCTGTGCGCTGAATCCTGATGGCGCACAGATCAGCCATTTCGGCGTGACTAATCAGGTGTCACAGATCAGCGTGGACGGCCGGCTGCGGCGTCTTGCACGAGGAGGGCGATCTGGACGCGATTGGCGGTATCGAGCTTGACTAGCAGCCGTGAAACGTGGGCCTTGACGGTGGCCAGGCTCATGTACAGCCGCGTGGCGATCTCGGCATTCGAGGCTCCGTCGGCGACCGCGGCCGCCACCTCGCGTTCCCGCAGCGTCAGCGCGGCCAGCCGCTGCCGGGCCTGCTCCCGGCGGGTGGCGGCATCGGGGTCGCCGGCGACCAGGTTGATGAGGCGGCGGGTTATCCGGGGTGAGAGCGTGCCGTCGCCGACGTTCACGGAGTCGATCGCGCGCACGATGTCGGCGGGCGGTGAGTCCTTGAGGAGGAAGCCCGCGGCTCCGGCCTGCAGGGCTCGCAGCACCAGTTCGTCAGCGTCGAAGGTGGTGAGCACGATCACCGCGGGCGCATGGGGCTGCGCGCTCAGCAGCCGGGTGGCGGCGATCCCGTCGAGCCGCGGCATCCTGATGTCCATCAGGACGACATCGGGGTGGTGCAGGTCGACGGCGGGCAGGACGCCGTGGCCGTCGCTGGCCTCGCCGACGACCTCGATCTGCGGGGCGCCGGACAGCATCGTCGTCAGTCCGGAACGGACCAGCGCGTCGTCGTCGACGATGAGGACGCGGATCGGGGCAGTCATGGCGACCCCGGGATGGTCGCGCGGAGCACGAAGTCGCCCATCGCGTTGGTGCCATGCTGAAGGTCGCCGCCGACCAGCGCCAGCCGCTCGGCCATGCCTATCAGGCCGGCTCCCGGCCCCGGCGGTGCCAGGACCGAGGCCGCCGCAGCGTCCGGGCCAGCCGGCGCACGCCGGGCATCCGGGGCAGCCGCCGAAGGCGGCGCACCACCCTGGGCCCGGCGGCTGACGATCTCCGCTACCAGCCCGGCCTGCGGGGTCCCGGTGACGGTCACGTCGACGATGGCGCCGGGGGCGTGCTTGCGCGCGTTGGTCAGTCCTTCCTGGACGACCCGGTAGGCGGCGCGCTGCGCCGCGGCGGGCAGCGGCCCGGCCTCCGTCAGGTCGAGATGCTCCCGGAGCGTCATCCCGGCCGCGCGTGACTCCTCGAGGAGGGCCGGGAGCTGGGCGAGTTCCGGCTGGGGCGGCCCGGTCGCGGCGTCGGAGTCCTCGCGGAGCACGGTGATCACCTGGCGCAGCTCGCTAAGCGCGGCCGCGGCCGAGGCCCGGATCACGGCCGAGGCCCGGCTGATCTCCCCCGGCGGGGCATCCGGCCAGAATTCCAGCGCCCCGGCATGCAGGCTGAGCAGCGACAGCCGGTGGGCCAGCACGTCGTGCATCTCCCCGGCAATGCGCCGCCGCTCGGCCTCGCGCGCCTGCTCGGCGCTGCGCTGCTGGTCGGCTTCCAGCCGCTCGGCCCGCTCCCGCAGCGAGGCGACCAGCTCGCGGCGGGCACGCGCATACAGCCCCCACCCGAACGCGATCACGATAAACAAGAACGCGGGGAACCCGATCTTGAGGATCTCACCGGCAGCTGGGTTGAGCAGCGGGAAAATGACGCTGCCGAGCACGGCCAGCAGCGCGATCAGAAGGAGTGCGCGGCCTCGCACCCGTGATGCGGCCGTGCCGATGGCGACGAGCGCGGCCCCCTGTGCCAGCGGGGAGAACCACGCGGCTCCGAACACTACGAGCGTGACGGCGGCCGGGTAGGCGCGCCGCCACCACAGCGCCAGGCAGGCGAGCACGCCGGAGCCCAGATCGATCCCGTCGAGCAGTACGCCGTGGCTGTGCCACAGCGCAGCCATCGCCAGCCCGCCCAGCGCGACCGCGAATCCGAAAAGCGCCGAGTGGGCAAGCCAGTCCGCCGGGCGGCGGCCAGCGGCCAGCGGCCGCTGGCCGGGCGGCGGCACCAGCCGCCACCGGGCGGCGCGCCTGCCATCCCGAGTGAGTCCAGGCATCTCTGTGCCAGGGTAATCGCCGGCCCGGCCCGGGCGCCCCCTACCAAAGTCGATGCCCAGGCCGGCCGAAGGTGGCGGCGGGAATGGCCGGCTGGCCGCAGACTCGGTGGGCACGGGACGGCCACGCTGGCGGCATGGCAGCTATTACCAGCACAGAGGGCAGCGGGCCGGTGGCCGGCACTGCCGGGGCGGCCTCGCGCCGCCCGACCGGCACCGCAGGCCCGGCGATCCAGGTGGCCGGCCTGCGCAAGAAGTTCGGCCGCGTCGCGGCGGTGGACGATGTGTCGTTCACCGTCTCCTATGGCCGGATCACCGGGTTCCTTGGCCCCAACGGCGCGGGGAAGACCACCACACTGCGGATGATCCTGGGGCTGATCCGCCCCGACGCCGGCACCGCCGTGATCGCCGGGAAGCCCTATGCGAAGCTGGCCAGCCCGGCCCGGACCGTCGGAGCGCTGCTGGATGCCGCGGCCGCCCACCCTGGCCGCTCCGGCCGTGACCACCTGCGAGTGCTCGCCGCCCAGGCCGGGATACCCAGCCTCCGGGCCGGGCAGCTGCTGGAGCGGGTAGGCCTGGCCGACGCGGCCCGGCAGCGGGCCGGGCGCTACTCGCTGGGCATGCGGCAGCGGCTCGGCCTGGCCGGCGCCCTGCTCGGCGACCCGGAGGTCCTGGTACTCGACGAGCCCGGCAACGGCCTGGACCCGCAAGGCATCCGGTGGCTGCGCGACCTGCTCCGCTCACTGGCGGCCGAGGGCCGCGCGGTCCTGGTCTCCAGCCACATCCTGGCTGAGGTCGCCCAGACCGTCGACGACGTCGTCGTGATCAGCCGCGGCCAGACCATCACCCAGGCGCCCCTTGGCGAGCTGCTGGCCGCCCGGCCCGGCTCAACCCTGGAAGACATTTACCTCGAGCTGACCGGCATTACCGAAGGAGAACCGTGATGATCCGCCTGCTACGCGGCGAGACCCTGCAACTGGCCACCACCCGCACCTACTGGATGCTCGCCGCCGGCGCCCTCGCCTTGATCGCCGCCGGGACAAGCGCCACCACCGCCACCAGCTTCACCACCGGCACCGGCCCGGCCCGCACCACCCTCGCTATCGCCGGGCTGGCCCAGACCGTCGCGCTGCTAGCCGGCGCGCTCTCGGTCACCAGCGAGTTCCGGCACAAGACCATCACCCCCGCTGTTCTGATCACCCCCGGCCGCACCCCGCTGCTGGTCGCCAAGCTCATCACCGTGGCCGCCGCGGGGCTGGCCTTCGGCCTGGCCGCCACCGGGATGGCCGCCGCTATCACCTTGCCGCTGCTGGCCGCCCGGCACATCCCGGCCGGCATCAGCGGCACCCAGGCCGCCGCCATCATCGTCGGCGGCGGGGTCGCGACCGCACTGGCCGCGGCGCTCGGAGTCGGTGCGGGCGCGATAATCCGCAACCAGGCCGGCGCCATCATCACCGTCCTGGCCCTGCTATATGTCGCCGAGCCGCTGCTCGGGTTCATCCCGCACGCCGGCACCGCCGTGCAGAAATACGGGCTCGGCGGCCTGGCTGCCGCCGCCACTCACACCACCGGCTTCCCCGCCACCGCTCAGCTGCTCGGCCAGGGCGCGGCCGTCCTCGTCCTCGCCGCCTACACCACGGCGGTCCTGCTCACCGGAGCCGCACTACTGCGGCACCGCGACATCACCGCCTGACCCCGCCCGCCTTACACCGGCGGCTCGTCCCGGCACACCATCGCCGCGCCGGGCCGCCGGTCGGCGAGCGCCCGTGGGAAGCCGGGGTGCCCGAGCACGAACGGCACAGATCACCCCCATCTGTGCCGGGTCCGCGAGCAGGAATCTCGTCCGCCCATCCGATCAGAACGGCTACGCGCGCTTGTCGGTACTTGGTTTGATTACGGCTCGTGGCCAGCTGACCCTGATGACCGCCTACATCAAGGTCGTTCATCCGCAGCATCCTCCTGCGGACCCTCGTTGACACGCTCCAGTGGAAGTGCTGAGGCATAATCCCGCACCTTGGCCCCACAGACTTCACGGCACGGGCCAGCAGCGCATGCCCGAGCCGTCAATCCACTCCCCGGCCAGTGCCTAACGTGGCTGAACATAGTTCACCCGGCGCAACCTGCGAAGACACCTTCAGCTCCAGATAATGGACGTGCCTGCGGTCGACGCGGTCGTATTCACCGCCCCCGCGATTCGCCCGTCGACACGGTCCAGGCCGTGGGGCGCGCTGCGGACCGGCGGCAACCCGGGCAAGGTCGCCACCATCGTGGTGCCCTTGCTGCTGGCGCCGGGGGAAGATCCGGAGCGGGCGGTGGCGCAGTCGGCGTGGGGCCCGGTGTGGAAGGTCATCCGCGCGCTGCGTGACCACGATGACCGCCTCGATTTCCGCCTGACCCGGCTGCGCCGGGATATGGGCGCCCGCCCGGCGGCCCGGCAGGTGCTGCCGGACTGGATCCAGGTGCGCGGTGTTCCCGTCCCGGACGGGTTCGCTCACGCGATCACGGTGCGGGCGGTGGCCGTCACCGTCCCGAAATGGGAGGAGTACTACGGGGCCGCCGAGGCGTATTTCGAAGACCACGGCCATCTGGATGTGCCCCGCTACCACCGGCTGGCCTCCGGGCTTGCCCTCGGCGATTTCATCAGCCTGATGCGCACCGCCCGCAGGCGCAGGGAGCTGTCCCGCGTCCGCGAGGACCTGCTGAACGGCATCGGCATGGTGTGGAATGCCCCGGATGCCCGGTGGGACCGCAAGTACGCTCTCGCCGCCGCTTTCCGCAAAAACCACGGTCACCTCCTCATCCCCGCCAGCTATGTGGCCGCTGACGACGACGGCGGCAAGCACCCGCTGGGAACGTGGCTCAAAAGCCAGCGCGAACGGGAAAGCGACGAGGGGCTGCGCCACGACCGGAAGAAACGGCTGGACGCGATCGGCATGATATGGAACGTCCAGCAGCACCTCTGGGAACGCGGATTCTCCCATGCCCAGGACCACGTCAGGGCATTCGGCGACCTTGACATTGTGAGGTCATACGTCACTCCGGACGATTACTCACTCGGTGAATGGCTGTACCGCCAGTACATGCAGCACACCGAAGGGCAGCTGCCCAGCGACAGGGCAGCCAGACTCCGCCAGCTGGACCCCCGGTGGGCCGATTACTGATTAGCCACTTCGCAGAATCACGGCACCCTCCTGTCAGCCGAACTGGCTCCGTCCCTGCCCACGCTAATGACCGCAGGCCGATCTGGCCCAGATCCCGGAACTCACCCGCGAAGCCACCCTGGTTTATCCGTTCCGGCCGGGATCGGAGGTGACCGGGTCGTCCAGTCCGGCGGGAAGGACCTCCAGCTGAGGGTGCGCCAGGAGCGTTCCGACTAGCCCGGCGTCGCCGCCCACATAGGTGGAATCGAGGTCGTGATCGGCGGCGACGGCCCAGGCGTGGTCCTCAGGCCAGTACAGGCTCGGGGGCAGGCCGAGCGCCGCGCTGGCGGTGAGCGGGCCGGAGTACAGGAAGTAGCGGCGGTCAAGGAACCCGCATACAGCCGGTCGCTGAACCCGGTGGCGTCCCCGGGGGCGGCCGGGTGGCGTGGCGACGTGCATGAACACCTGCCCGGTCTCGCGGCCGGACGCCTGGCCGCCGGGCAGACCGTAGCCGTCCCAGACGCAAAACCAGCACTGCCCGGCAGTCGACGTACCGGCTGCGAGCACCCTGAGCAGGACATCACGGTCCTCGCCCGGCAGCTCTCCGTGCGGAGGATCATCCGCCGCCTGTACGCCGGGACCGGCAGTGAGGGCCGGGAACTGAACGCAGCGGTCCAGCGGGGTCAGCCCCGCAGCGGCGGCGATCTCGTGCCAGCGTGTGAGCCTGCGCCCCGCGCCGGTCCCGGTCACGACCGGGTGCAGTATCCGCGCGTATGCGGCGAAGACCGGCGGCAGCAGCATTCTCACCTGGTAGCTGCGGTCAGCCAGTTGCGTGACGATCCAGTCGGCGGCGCCGACGTTGTCGCTGGGCTCCATATCTTCCTCGCTCACGGCGCGGCCGGGCATGGTGGCGGGGGATCCGGCATGGCCGGATCCCCTCTCGGCGCCCGCTGCAGGCGCGTGGCCATGTGGTCTCAGGTCCCGCAGTGCAGGGTGACGTTGTCCGGCGAGACACCGTACCCCTCGTACAGCTGCCGTTTTCTTCGGAGATTCCGCAGGCGGTACCGAAGAAGGTGCTGCTGGCCGTGCTGGTGCAGTGGCGGAAAGTGCCGGTATTCGACCGGACCGCCTGGCCGGTGCTGTAGCTGACCGTACTGCGTCCTCACCGGTCTGCTGTCGCCACCGCGTCGCAGCAGACGCCAGTGAGGTGACGACTTGTCCTGCAACCCCGAAGCCGCCCGGCTCGCCGGCGGGGGTTTCCCGCCGGCGAGCCGGGCGCCTGTTATCCGCGGGCAGGACGGGTTTGCGGGTACGCCTGGGAGGAGGTCATCCCGTTCCTGGCCTCCGGCCCCGCGCCAGGTTCCCGTGGCTGGCCGTCATCAGCACGTGCCCCCGAGGTGGAACTTCGCGCTCAGGTCCTGGGTGGTCCATTTGTCGCCGATCCGGGGCAGGTAGGTACTCTGCAGGTCACAGTGCTGAGTGTCACCGTTTGTCGTGTAGAGGCTGGTCCAGGTCAGGCCGCCGTCGGCGGCATAGTGCTCCACCGCGGACGAGGGTGTGGCGGTCCTCGGCACCTTGTAGTCCGCGGTCATGTCCTGCCACTGCCAGGGAGTGCCGATGGCGGACAGGAAGGCATCCTCCAGGTGGATGGCCGCGCCGTTGTTCACGGTCGAGAGGAAGAAGACGCTGGTGTACCCGGTGTGGTAGATCGCCGTCGGCCGTACGCCTTGCTCCGCTTCCGGCACGTGGTACTTCCTGGTCAGGTCCTGGGTGCTCCAGGGATCGCCGATGGCGGGCAGGTAGGTATTCTGCAGATCACCGTCGGCGGTCTTGCCGAGTCCGTCGACCGTGAACACGCCGACGTAGCCGTCGCGGAAGATGACGGTCGGCGTGGTCGACGTCGCGGGGACGTGGGGGGAGCCCTTGGTCAGGTCCAGGGTGTGCCAGGGCCCGCCCAGGACCTGCAGGTAGCTATCCTGCAGGTCACCGTTGGTGTCGACGGTGAACACGCCGACGTAGCCGTCGTGGAAGACCGCGACCGGGGACGTGCCGGCCTTGACCGGCGGGATGTGGTACTTGGCGGACAGGTTCTGGGTCTGCCAGTCTCCGCTGGCCGGCAGGTACGTCGCCCACAGGTCACCGTTCGCGGCCGCGGCCGTGTACACGCCGATGTAGCCGTCATGGAAGACAGCGGCCGCGGATGTGAATGTGAGCGCGACCGGCGCGGTGTGCGGGGAGCCCTGGGTCAGGTTCCGGGTGCTCCAGGCAAAATTCGGACCGATCGGCTGGGTCGTCACCTGCAGGGCACCGCACGTGCAGCCGTTGATCTTGTCGAGCGTGAACACCCTGGTGGTGCCACCGGGTTCGGCCAGCGCCACAGGTTGAGTACCATCGGCTACCACCGGGGTATGGGCGTTGATGTTCAGGTCGTCTTGGTGCCAGTTCGCGCCGATTTTCGGCAGGTACGACCATTGCAGGTGACCGTAGCGTGAATCATTGAGAAGCGGCCTGTTGACCGTGAACACGCCGGTGTAGCCGCCGGATTGGGCCACCGACCCGGACGTCTGGGATGCCTGCAGCACGTAGACCGGCGGGGTGTGGTAGTCGTGGGACAGGTCCTCGGTGGTCCACGGGCCGCCCAGCTGGGGCAGGTACGTCGTCTGCAGGTGGTTGTTGAACTCGTTGACCGTGTACACGCTGGTCCAGTCGAGGTTGCCGCTCGGGTCAAGGTGCAGCAGCGCGGTCGGGGACTGGTCGGTGGGCGGGGTCTTGTACTCCTGGGACAGGTTCTGCGTGTTCCACTTCTGGCCGATGGCGGGCAGGTAGGTCGCCTGCAGCAGGTCGGTTCCCATGTCAATGGTGTAGACGCCGGTGTAGCCCGTATGCACCAGCGCCACCGGGTGGGTGCCCGGCGCCACCGGCGGGGTATGGGCCACGATGGACAGGTTCTCGGGGTGCCACGGGCCACCGAGTTTGGGCAGGTAGGTCTCCTCCAGGTCCCTGCTGCCCTCGTTAACCGTGAACACGCTGGTGTAGCCGCAGTTCTGCGTCGCGCCGGGCGCCCCGGCGGTATGCTCCACGGCCGTGGGGGTCGAGTCGGTGGACGGGGTGCGGTAATCCCGGGACAGGTCCTCGGTACCCCACAGGTCGCCGAGCTTGGGCAGGTAAGTCGTCTGCAGGTGATGGTTCGCGGCATCGACGGTGTAGACGCTCGTGTAACCGCAGTGGGTGATCGCCACCGGTGAGGTCCCCGGCTGGATCTGCGGGGTGTGAGGGGACGGCATCGAGGACAGGTCCTGGGTCTGCCACGGGTCGCCGGGGAACCCGGTGTTGGGCAGGTAGCTATCCTGCAGGTCCCCGTTCCGGTCGCGGGTGTACAGGCCGGTGTAACCGCAGCCCGGCGTCGCTCCGGGTACCCCGTTGGTATGCTCCACCGCGCCCGGCGTCTGGTCCGTCGGCGGGACGTGGTATTTAGCGGTCAGGTCCTGGGTGGCCCACTTGGCGCCGAGCTTGGGCAGGTAGGTCGTCTGCACGTCCCCGTTGGACGCGTCGACGGTGTAGACGCTGGTGTAACCGCAGTGGGTGAGCGCCACCGGGTGCGTGTCCGGCATCACCGGCGGGGTATGGGCCGCCTTGTACAGGTCCTTGGTGGTCCACGGCCCGCCCATGTGCGGCAGGTAGGTTTCCTGCAGGTGCCCGTTAGACGCGTTCACCGTATACACGCTGGAGTACTCGTCATGCAGTACCGCCTGCCCCGCCGGCGTTGCCTCAGCGCTCGTGGGCGCGGTCGAGGGGTTGGTCCTGCCGGAGTACTTGGCCGCGACGATGTTCGCCTGCACGGCATTATCAGCGGCGACGGACGGGAAGCGCGTCGTCATGACGCCCTCGAACCACGAGCCGACACCGGCATTGCTGTCATCCCCGCCGGTGCCCAGCACGACCGCGCCCTCCTGGTGCATCGGCGCGTACCCGGACGGGAGAGGGCCGTCGTACCATGTCGACAGTTCGCCGGACGTCGAGTCACCGCCCTTGAGGGCGAAGTTCTCCTGCCCGTCGTTCTTGAGCATCGCGGTGACGTAGCTGGTCTTGTTCCCCTTGTTGTGCAGGTTGGAGCCATTGGCCTGCCACAGGCCGTTCTCCAGGTCAGCCTGGACCCACGGGCCGCTCCCGCTGCACGGCGTGGCGTGGCACCGCGTGGAGAGGTTGACCGCATCCATGTGCCCGGCACCGGTATCGAGGTTGTTCTGCTCGGCGTTGCCGAAATCAAAGCAGCAGTCGGAGTTGACATGCGTGCCGCTCGCCACCATGTACATGCCCTCGGGCTCACCGGCGGTCGCCACCGCGAGGGTGTTGTCGACCCGGTACCCGACCCCAGGCTCGATGTCCAGGCCGTACGCCTTGTGGTCGCCGATCTTGACCGGCAGCGCGTTGGCGACGGCGCCGTGGTCCTGCCCGCCGTTACCGCCGGGCCCCTCAACGGTCAGGTTGTTCCCGTGCAGCGACTGGTCATAGATCTCGGTGATCGTGCATGTGGTCCCGGCGCAGAACGAGTCCTGCCCGGCCGCGTTGACGTCCCCGCCAGGAGACAACAGCCCGATATTATCCGTCGTACCGTCCGAGGCACGCTTGACCTGGTACAGCGGCCCGTTATAAGCCGCGTACATCGCCCGCGTCATGCTGTACGCCGCCCCGCACGACGTGCCAGAGGAGCCGTAAATGTCGCAGGGCTTGGCAGCAGGCAATTGCCACTTCTGGGCCTGGGAACCGTTGCAGGGGGAGATGTCCAGTTGGATACCGGGGGACGTGTTTCCGTTCGGGTCGTCGAGGCAGTACTGGGTGAATTTGTTCACCACAGTCGAGCCGACCTGGCTCCATTTCTGGGACGAGGAACCGTCGCAGGGTTCCAGCCCGACGAGGCGGGACGTGAAGGAGGTGGTATCCAGGCACAGGCCAAAGTCGGTGATCATGCCGTTCGACCAGATGCCCCAGGCCTGGGACGGGTTGACTGGGTTGGCGTTGCAGTTGTTGATGGTCACGATCTGGCCAGCGGACGCGAAATCGCTGGCGCCATAGGCGTCCATGCAATTCACCTGGGGTTGGGCTGCTCCGGCCACGTGGAGGTGGGCTGCCCCGGCGGCCGGGCGGACGCTCGCCGCGGGGTCCTGGGGGTTCTGGATGTCTCCATCCACGTTCACCCGCATATTACCCATTTCCAGATCGGGCATCGGATACTGGATGTAGTGCCCCACCTGCTGCTCTCCTCTGCCGAAAAGTCTCCGGACGGCATTTCGGAATTTAACATATCCGGCGGCGACATAGGTGCCTATGTATACTAGAATCCCCAAGAGGATGTTCTTGCTGAACCAACTGACACCCTTGGAGATCCCTATTATCAGCCACTTAAGGATGAATATCAGGGCTGGTATCGCGTAAATGACCAGCGGACTGGGCCGCACCGCAGACCACTTCACCCAAAGCACGGAGCCTCGGCCCACCCTCGCCTGTCGTCATAAAGTACGAAATCTTCATCTTGAAGATGGCTTGCTGAGTCAGGTAAAAGGCGGTAAATGCGGCAAAGAACCCGCCAAGTGTGCCTAGGATGTTCCTTTTATATTGCGGCCACTCGGCGGTGGGAATGCTGGTGAAGTTAGTGGAGGGGACGGTGACCGTGACGTTGGATCCGTTGGGAGAAGCGGCACGTATCGAGAGCGAGGTGCCGTTGAGGCTGGGCGGCTCGGGGAAATCCACCCCCTGGCTCTGGTTGTTTGAGTACTTCTGCCAGTACTTTTGCCAGATGGTCCGCCACTCGTCGCTTATCGGCGCACCAGCGGGCAGGCCCAGAGACCTCGGCCAGTAGATGTTGTAAAAATCGCGCAGGTCGGCCGGGGATACGTGGGGAATCGTCTCGGAGACCACCAGGTCCTTGTTCTGGGAGACGTTGAGGCTAAAGGGCCCGCCGGACGGAACGGTCTGAGCCGGGGCAGGTGCGGCGGGTACCGTGCCATAGATCACGGCCGCGATGGCGCAGACGACGGCGACAGCGCGAAACACGCGGCGACGGGATCGCTTCCAAAGGGCGGGTATCAGGCGATAGCACCGGCGAACGGCTCGGCGGACACGAGGGTTTCCAGGCATTAGGTTTCTCCATCTCACGCACAGCATCCTCTGGCGTGCACAGCATCACAGCCCGGAGTGTGAACCCGCGTCACACCATTGGTGTGATTTCCGGATATGGCGGCCTGCACCACCGGGGCGGTTCAGACCGAGGACGACAACTCCCGCGCGCCTAGCCAGGTACGCCCGGCCGACAGACCGAGATCATTCATGTTCTACCTCCCCGTGTTTCTTTCGCGTACCGATAAGGACTGCTCCGGAACGGCTTTCCGAACGCAGCGTTTGCCATGATGCGCTCGTAGCACAGTCCCGGCATGCCCGTACGTCCCGGTCCTGGGGAAACCAGGCGCTGCCCGATCGGGCATCCCGCGCTGCCTTCGGGTTCAGGCTGCCACACGCCGAGCCGGCTCGCGAGCACGCACCAGTTCACCCGGCTATCCCGGTCAATCACCCAGATTGGGTGATTGACCGCTCACCCGGTCCAAGCTCAAGATCACGGCGAGGGCGTGGCGCGACCCAGCGAGGTAACCATCGCGAACCAAGGCTTCGGGGCTGCTATCGGCAGGGCGCTGCATCATGCCACGTGACCAGGTGACCGGCGCGGGCCGCGATCCAGGGCGGCGGAGTTTGGAGCAGCGTTACGAGATCTGTGTCGGCGGCCGCCTGGGTGACACGATCCGCTCGGCGTTCCCGGGCCTGCGCACGCGGGCGAAGGGTGGCGACACCGTATTGTCGGGTGTGTTCACCGACCAGGCCGCCCTCTACGGGGTGCTCGCACAGATCGAGGCGCTTGGCCTTGAACTGATAGAGGTCCGCCGCCTGCCGTCAGCCTGACACCGGTGCCTGCGACCAGATGGAGTTCTTACGGCCACGCCACTTGCCTGCCCAGCGCCACGAGCGGGTGCCGCATCGCCTGTCTCGCGGGTCGTGGAAAGATTCTGGGTGTGAGACCAGGCGAGGAATCGGATGTCGCCTCCGGGCTGGTCGCTGGCCCCGGTGCGGGAGGGGTGATTGCCCGTCGGAAGCTATTCGGACGGCTGGCGGGACCGGCGCGGGTGGCGGTGGTGTCGGCACCGCCGGGCAGCGGGAAGACGGTTCTGCTGCGGTCGTGGATCAGCCAGGCGGGCCTAGCGGATCGTGCCGCGTGGGTGGCGGCAGGGCGGAATCAGCGGGATCCACAACGGTTCTGGCTTGCTGCGGTGGCCGCGCTGCGCCGGACGGTCCCGGGTTCGGCACTTGTGCAGCCATTAACCGCGGCACCGGACCTGGACGGGTGGGCGGTCACTGAACGGCTGCTGGCGGACCTGTCGCCACTGCGCGAGCCGGAATGGCTGGTTATCGACGACGTGCACGAACTGGGTCCGGAGGTGTTGCGTCAGCTAGAGCTGCTGGTGATGCGCGCCCCGCCGGAGCTGCGGTTCGTGCTGGCTACCCGGCATGATGTGCGGCTCGGGCTGCACCGGTTGCGGCTGGAGGGTGAGCTGGCCGAGATCCGCGAGCCCGATCTGCGGTTCACCCTGGCTGAAGCCGGGGAACTGCTCGCGGCGGCGGGGCTGGAGCTGCCGGAGGCGGCAGTGGCGCTACTGCATGCGCGGACCGAGGGGTGGGCAGCGGGGCTGCGGCTGGCGGCGCTGTCACTGGCCGGGCATCCGGATCCAGTGCAGTTCGCCGCGGAATTTTCTGGCACCGAGCGGACGGTGGCCGAATACCTGCTGGCTGAGGTGCTGGACCGGCAGACCGAACCGGTTCGGCGGCTGCTGTTGCGAACCTCCATCCTAGAACGGGTAAACGGCGAGCTGGCCGACCTGCTGACCGGGGACGTGGGCGGGGAGCGCATGCTGCAAGACTTGGAGGAAGCGAACGCGTTCGTAGTGTCGCTGGACGGGCTGCGATCGTGGTTCCGCTACCACCAGATGTTCGCCAGTCTTCTGGCGCTGGAGTTGCGGCGCACCGCGCCGGGGCAGGTTGCCGCCCTGCACCAGGCCGCCAGCGCCTGGTTCGCGGCGCACGGGTACCCGGTGGAGGCGATCCGGCATGCCCAGCAGGAGCGGGACTGGGCCCGAGCCGCCCGGCTGCTCACCGACCACTGGCCTAGCTTGTACCTGGATGGGCAGGCAGCCACCGCCCATGAACTGCTCGCCCAGTTCCCGGCGGAGGCCCGCGCGGCCGATGCTGAGCTGGCGGTGCTGATGGCGGCGGATGGGCTGGCACAAGGGTCGCTGGAGGCGGCCGAGTTGCACCTGGGCGTGGCAGAGAGCGGATTGGCGTCAGTGTCACCCAGGCGGCATGAGCAGGCGCAACTCCTGCTCGGGATCGTCCGGCTGCTGGTGGCCCGCCAGCGCGGGAACCTGGCTGCGGAGGCCACGCAGGCGCAGCGGCTGCAGGCCATGGCCGGCGCCCCGGCGGCGGCACAGCCTGCCCTGGGTGAGGAGTTGCGCGCGCTAGCCCTGATAAGCCTCGGCTACTCCCAGGGCTGGACCGGCCGGGACCAGTCAGAGCACCTAGAGCAGGGGATCGCCTTGGCACGCAGGGCCGGGCGGCCATATCTTGAATTCACCGGCCTGGCCTACTGGGCGGCGATCGAGGCTTCCCGGTCGACGCTGGGAGCGGAGGAGCACGGTAAGCGGGCGATTGAGCTGGCCGAGCGGCACGGCTGGACCGGCGAGACCGCGATCGGCGTCGCCTACACGGCGCTCGCAGGCACCCTGACCTGGCAGGGGCGGCTGGATGAGGCGGAATCCTGGCTGCAGCGCGCTACGCTTACCGTAAGACCAGAGGCCGAGGCTGTTGCGGCGCTGGCGGTCCAGTACATCAGCGGCCAGCTCAAGCTCGCGCGTGGGCATGCCACGGAGGCGCTGGCTGCCTTCCTGGCCGCCGAGCGGCTAGCCGGGCACCTGGGCTCATCGCATCCATTCGCCAGGCCGGTGCGGGCGTGGCTCCTGCACACCTTGGTACATCTCGGCAAGACCAAGCGTGCCGAGCAAGTTCTCACGGGTCTCGGTGAGCGAGAACGCTCGCATGGGGGAATCCGAATCGCCACCGCGATATTGGGGATCGCCCAGGACGACCCACACGCAGCCCTCGCCGCGCTCGCCCCGGTCCTGGACGGCTCCGTCCGGGTGGGCTGGCGGACCTGGCTGGTTGAGGCTTTCCTGCTGGAGGCGATCGCCCGGGACGCACTCGGTGACTCCGGCGCCGCCGACAGCGCTATGAAGAGCGCGCTGGACTGGGCCGAGGTAGACGGCTCGCGGCTGTGGTTCTTGCTGCACCCGGTGCCCAACCTGCTGGAACGCAATGAGCGGCACCGCACCTCCCACGCCGCTTTGATCGCTGAGATCCAGAGTCTGCTGGCTCAAGAACGCCTAACCTCTCCTCCCGGCGGTCAGCGGCCGCCGCGCGAGCCGCTGAGCGAGAGTGAGTTGCGGGTACTGCGCTATTTGCCAACCAATCTGACCGCGCCGGAAATCGCCAACGAGCTCTCGGTGTCGCGTAACACCGTCAAGACGCATATGCGCAAGGTTTACGCGAAGTTTGGCGCCCATCGCCGGGCCGAGGCAGTCGCTTGCGCCCGCGACCTGGGCCTGCTTGCACCCTCTGCCGTGAGGCGCTAACAAGCCCGGGACCCTTTCGCTCGGAATAGCAGGGTTTCACAAGGTTGTCGTGGCCGGAGATCGTGCGATGTCCGCCCACATACGACACCGCCACGCATCATAAGAACCGCCACGCGCGCAGCCATCACACTACGCAGTGGCAGCATGATCATGGATGTTTGCTCGGTGTTTGCTCGCATGCCCCGGAACCACCCGTCAGCGCCCGGCAGTATCCAGCGCGCTGGCCAGCGGAGACGCGGAGAATGCGCAGACGCTAACATGGAGAGCGCTGGTCTGATAGCAGAGCAGCGGACTCTTAATCTGCTGGCACATCGGTCCGCCTGCCCGGCTCCTTATGGCAGATGATCACTTAGGGCTGGATCCGCGCCAGCCACCCGGGCACCTCGCTCATGGCAGCCGCAAGCGGACGTCGCGGCCTCGTGATCCGGCGCGTCACCAGTCCACGGGAACCGGTCCCGGCGGCGGCGCGCGCCAGGCAACGACCTCCGCGGGGTCTCGGTGAGATGGCGCCCCGGCAGGCGCGGGCCGCCGCCGGGCCTGCGCGACGGCGTGAACACGCCGGCCGGACCCGTCGATGCCCAGGGTCGGGCTGCACGCCAGGGTCTTGCCGGACGCCCCCGGTTGCCTGCCGTGCTGCCAGGCGGATGGCCGGCCCTGCAACGGAATTGGTCTAGACCTATACCGCGCAGGTATCAGCACCAATTCAGCACGCGGTCCGGAAACGACGGGAAATAACTGGCACGTTTCGGACAATGCGGACACGACGACGGGCCGCCCCACTCCCGGGGCAGGGCGGCCCGCCTTCCACGCACCGGACCCGTAAACCGCAGGTCAGGCTACCTAACATCCAGGCCTGTCACGGCGCGGCCGATCAGCATCCGCTGGATCTCCGACGTGCCCTCGAAGATGGTGAAGATCTTCGCGTCCCGGTGCCAGCGCTCTACCGGGTACTCCCTCGTGTACCCGTTGCCGCCGAGGATCTGCATCGCCTGCTCGGTCACCCGGACCGCCGTCTCGCCCGCGATCAGCTTGGACATCGAGCCCTCCGCGTGGCCGAACGGGACGCTGTTGCGCGCCATCCAGGCTGCCCGCCAGGTGAGCAGCCGCGCCATGTCGACCGATGTCTGCATGTCAGCGAGCATGAACGCGACGGCCTGGTTCTGCCCGATCGGCCGGCCGAACTGGACCCGGTCCCTGGCGTAGTCGCGCGCGTACTCGACGGCCGCGCGGGCGATCCCGACGGCCATCGCCGCCACGGCGGGCCGCGACGCCTCGAACGTCTTCATGGCCGACTGCTCGCCGCCGCGCCCGCCCTCGCGGACTCGCGCGAGGCGGGCGTCCAGGCGATCCTTCCCTCCGACCAGGCAGCGCCCGGGAACGCGCACGTCATCGAGTACTACCTCCGCGGTGTGCGAGGCGCGGATCCCGTGCTTGCGGAATTTCTGCCCCTGGGAGAGCCCGCGCGTCCCCGGCGGCACGATGAAGCTGGCCTGTCCGCGAGTGCCGAGCGCCGGGTCCACCGACGCGACAATCACGTGCACGCTGGCGATGCCGCCGTTGGTGGCCCAGGTCTTGGCGCCGCGCAGCACCCACTCGTCCGCGGCCCCGTCATAGACGGCCCGGGTCCGGATGGACCCCACATCACTGCCCGCATCGGGCTCGGAAGCACAGAACGCACCGAGCTGGATCTCGCCCGGCTGGCCGAACATCTGCGGCACCCACTCGCCGATCTGCTCGTCTGTCCCGCTGCCCACCACCGAGACCGCGGCCAGGGCGCTGCCGACAAGGGACAGCGCTATGCCGGCGTCTCCCCAGAACAGCTCCTCGAACGCGAGGGGAATGCCGAGCCCGCTCGGCTCCACGCTCTGCTGGACGAAGAATTCCAGCGAGTACAGGCCGATCTTGGCGGCTTCCTCCAGGATCGGCCACGGAGTCTCCTCGCGCTCGTCCCATTCGGCGCCAGCGGGCCTGATGACGGTGGCGGCGAACTCATGGACCCAGTCACGCATCTCGCGCAGGTCCGCGCTCAGGGTCATTGAGAAGCCGGGCGGACCGGACTCATCGCTCATAAACATATGTTACTGGAGAGTAGAAAGATCGCAATCAGGCGCGGACCGCGATCAGACCGCGATCAGACCGCGATCAGGCGCGAGCGGATGCGGTGCGCCGGCCGGCCGCGTACAGCAGCGCGCCCACGGCGAGCGAGACGAGCGTGATGCCGCCCACCCACCAGAACCACGTGCCGTAGGCGATCACGGCACCGAGAATCTTCAGCTGCCCCGCGCTGTTCCCGATCAGGGGCGTCCACGACCCCGACAGCGTGGCGATGATGCCGACGAGCGAGCCGAGCCCGCCGATCACCGAGCAGGCCCAGAACACGGCGGGATGCGCCAGCCTGCGCGCCTCGAACTGGGCACGGTACCGGCGCAGGATGATCAGGACGTCCGCGAAGAGCACGACGATGGAGATGCACCAGATCACCGTGACCGCAGCCTGCAGCACATCGTAGATCTTCGTCTCGGCGTCGACGGAGCTGCCGCTGACCACGCTCGGCACCACGATGAACGCGGCCAGCGTGAACACGGCGGCCACCACCGTCTGGACCCAGACCGCGGTATCGGGCACCCGGGCGCGGTTGACATGCGACATCGCGGCCGGAAGCCGCCTGTCCAGCCCGGACACGAAGATCAGCCGCGCGAACGAGTAGTTGTACACGACGGTAATGAAGAGGAAGAAGAGGGCAAGCACGAGCGCGGTCAGCTTGCCCGCCGCGCTGCCGAGGCCCGCGGTGACCGCGGCGGCCACGGCCGTGATGCTGGTCGCCCCCGCGCCCGGCACGGTCACCATCACGCCCCAGGTGGCCAGCAGGTACGCGATGACGACGACGACCGAGCCCCAGATCAGGTAGCGGGTGACCGACCGCTGATGACGGATCTCCACCCCCATGTTGAGCGGCACCTCGACCCCGAGCAGCGCGAGCACGGCGAGCCCGAAGAACGTCCAGTTGGTGAAGTTGATCCCGTGCGGCGAGCCAGACCGCCAGGCACTGAAGTTCCACGGGTCAGCCGCCGCGTGATGCCCGCGGGCGAGGAACACGATCCCGGCCGCGAACATGGCAAGGATCGCGAGCCCGTACAGCACGAAGACCACGTTGACCACATTCTGGGTGACACGGAACCTGAGCACCGCCACGACCGCGGATATGACGATCACCCCGATGATCAGCGCCCCCTGCGCCTGGACGGACCAGGTCGCCATGGCGGGAAACGCGTAGCCGAGGAACGCAACCGTCGTCGTCCCGGTGGCCACCATCACGAGCACGCCGGGCCACCAGGCGCAGAAGCCGGCGAAGAAGCCCCAGAACGGCCCGAAGGCCTTGTGCGTCCACAGGTAGATGGAGCCCTCGCCGGGGAACATCGCGCCGAGCTGGCCGGTGGCGATCGCGCACGGCACGAGGAACACGACGAACCCGATGATCCACCAGCCGAACGCGGCGGGCCCGGCCGCCTGGATCACCGCGGCATTCGTGATGAACAGCACGATAGCGACGAAGATCGCGACCATGTCGAAGGTGGTGAGCACGCGCGGCAGCAGGCCGCCGGCCACCCGCTCGGACATCAGCTGTCCGGTCGCGCCGCCCGCTGACTCGGCAGTACTCATGCTTCAGCAGTAACACGATCACCCCGGCTCGTACAGAGCAGAAAAAATCAGAAAGAATCTATGCCGAACGGGTACGGGGTGGCAGCCCTCCGGACGGCTGCGACACTGGGTGGCGGTGGGCTGGTGCATTGATGGGGCTACCGGGGTGGGTTTGCGGTGGTGAGGCGGGCGCGTGCCTGGTCGGCTTCGGGGGCGCCGAGGCCAGTGTACAGGGTGACGGCCTGCTGCCAGTGGCGGCGGGCCCGGGCGGCGTCGCCGCTGGCCTGGTAGGTGCTTGCCAGGCCGTCATGGGCGCGGGCCTGTTCGTATTTCTCGCCGACCTGGACTGCCATGCTGAGGGCCGCGGCATGCTGGGTGCGCGAGTCGGCGGAGCGTCCCGTGGCGAGGAGCACTTCACCGAGGCCGTTGAGCGCGAGGGCCTGCCTGGACAGGTCACCGGTCGCGCGGCACTGGGCAAGGGCCTGCCGGAGGCGGTCACCGGCCTGCTGATAGCGGCCCTGCCGGATGTCGACGACGCCGAGGCTGGCCAGGATGTCGGCCTCGCTGGCCCGGTCGCCTATCTGGCGGCAGAGGGTAAGGGCCTGCTGCAGGTGACCGGCGGCCTGCTGGTAGTGGCCTTGCCGTGTCTCGACCTCACCGAGGTTGGCGAGCGCGCGGGCTTCACCGCCCCGGTCGCGGGTGTCACGGCTCAGGGCCAGCGACCGCCGGAGGTGGCGGGCGGCCTGCTGGTAGCGGCCCTGGCGCAGGTCAGCGAAGCCGAGGTTGCCGAGCGCGCGGGCTTCACCGGTCCGGTCGCCCACCTCACGGTGCAGGGCCAGGGACTGCTGGAAGTGCTCGGCGGCCTGCTGGCAACGGCCCTGCAGGAGGTCAGCGAGGCCGAGGTTGCCGAGCGCGCGGGCCTGCCCCGTCCGGTCGCCAGTCTCGCGGTTCAGGGCCAGCGCCCGCCGGAGGTAGTCGGCGGCCTGCTGGTAGCGGCCCTGGCGCAGGTCGACACCGCCGAGGCTGTGCAGTGCGTCCGCCTCGGCGGCCTGGTCGCCGGTATGGCGAGCGGCGCGGCACGCGCTGCCGTGGATGGTGATCGCTTCCGGGGAGTGGGCGCCGGTGACGAGGTAGCGGAACAGCGTGGCGGCGAGCCGGATGGCATGGCCGGGCCAGCCGTGGTTAGCAGCGTGCACGGTGACCGTCACCAGGTCCGCCCGTTCGGCGTCCAGCCAGGCCAGCGCCTCAGCCTCATCGGTGAATACCGGGGCCGATGCGGTCGGCGGCGGGATGGGAGGCCGCCGGTGGCGCTCAGCGGGGAACGCGGCGTCCATGGCGATGGCCGCAGTGTACAGATAATAGCCGAACAGGCCATCCAGCGCCGCCTGCCGCTCCGCTTCGCTGTCCTGGTCATAGGCGAGTTCGCGGGCGTAGCTGCGCAGCAGGTCATGCAGGCCATACCGGAATGGCCCGGCGGGCTGGATCATGCACGCCTGGGTGAGCGCGTCAAGCAGGTGGCCGGCCCGGTCCGCCGTCTCGCCGGTGAGGGCGGCGAGCGCTCGGTGATCGAGGCCGGGTCCGGGGTGCAGGCCCGCCAGCCGGAAGGCGCGGGCGGTGTCGCCGTCCAGCTGCCGGTAGGACCAGGAGAACGCGGCGCGGACATCCGCGGCCGGGTCACCGCCATCGGTGAACGCGTCCAGGTCCGGGTGTGCGGCGAGCGCGGCGGCGACCTGCGCGAGGGAAAGGTCCGGCCGCATCGCGGCGCGGGCCGCGATGATGCACAGCGCCAGCGGCAGGTACGCGCAGCAGCTGATGATCTGCGCCGCCGCGCCGGGGTCGGCGGCGAGCCGGCTGGCGCCCAGGCGCTGCTCCAGCAGCTGGCGGGCCTCGGCGCCGGTCAGGATATCCAGGATCAGCGGGTAGGCGGCCTCGATCGCGGCCAGGCTGGTGAGCTGGCTGCGGCTGGTCACCACGACGCGGCAGGTGGCGGCGCCTGGCAGCAGCGGCCGGACCTGTGCCGCGTCGCGCGCGTTGTCAAGCAGCACGAGCATCCGCTTCCCGGCCAGCAGGCTGCGGTACAAGCCCAGCTGCCCCTCTACCGTCTGGGGAAGCCGGTCAGCCGGGATCTGGAGGGCATCAAGGAGCACCCGGACGGCATCGGCTGGCGTCACCGGAGTCGCTGACGAATCAAAGCCGCGCAGGTTCACGAACAGCTGCCCGTCGGGAAATTCCCCGGCCACCTGATGCGCCCACTGCACTGCCAGCGCGGTCTTACCGACCCCCGCGGTACCGCCGATCGCAGTGATCACCGCCGTCCCGGCCGGCTGGTGCAGCACCTGGGACAGGGCCGCCAGCTGGTCACGCCGCCCGACAAAGGCCGGCACCGCGGCGGGCAGCTGCCGCGGCACGACCCGCGCGCCGCCAGCCCGGCGGGTTTCGCCCCCCGCCGGCCCCGGGCCGACAGTCGCGGGGCGGGCCAGCCGCCTGCCGGCGGCGGCGATGAACTCGGCCCTGGCCGCTTCGCGCAACTCCAGGGCATCGGCCAGCCGACGCAGCGAGTCCGGGTAGGGCCACCGGGTGTGGCCGCGTTCCAGGTCACTGATCGCCCGCACGCTCAGCCCGGACCGTTCGGCCAGCTCCTGCTGCGACAGCCCGGCGGACCGGCGGCACGCACGCAGCCGGGCCCCGAATCCTCCGGTATCCACGCTGACGGCCCCTCGTAAGACCCGGCAACCCAGCTGGCAGGCGGCGGCGATAGCAACGACAGCGATCGGCCCCACCCGCTGAAACCCGCGATCCGTGTCGCCTGAGTGTCGGTTATGCCTGGTCTGGTCCCTGAATGAGCCGAAGTGTACCGGAGAGCGCCGATAAGTCTGCCGGTAAGTCTTCCTGTTCGAATGCCCTCGCACGGCGTTACGTTCTGGCTGGCCGCGTGCGAGGGCCGCGGCCACCAAGCCTCTCACGGCTACGATCCGTGTCCTCGCCGCCGCTGCCTGGCCATCGGGGCCTTTGCTGGCCGGGCCCGAGGTCTGTCCTGGTCGCAACGTGTTGCCCTTGGAGTCATCATGGCGGGTTGGCGGTACCGGCAAGGCCGGGGGCGTAGCCGGGTTCTGTCACGGGCACGGCTTCGCGTGGTGGCGATGACGAGCGTCGCCGCCTTGAGCGTGGCCCTCTGCTCGGCGGTGGCCGCCGCGGCGCCGCTGGGCGGTGTGCCGACGCCGGAGATGTTCGGGTATGCCGCGGGCCCGGTGCAGCACAATGGGACGGCGGCAGGGAAGGCGCATCGTGTTCCGGCGTCGGCGACCCGGGCTCATCCGGCCGCGGGGAGCATCAAGGGGCATCCGGCGCCGGCGCCGGACCTGGCGCCGCCGCCGATGGGCACCCGGGCTCGGGTGCGCACCGGCCCGGCGAGAATGGCGGCCGGCCACCAGGTCGCCGGTCATCGGGCCGTCGGTCATACCGCCGGGACGGCACCCGCCGCGACGACATCCCCGGCACCCCCGCCACCCGCGACTCGGTGGCCTTCGGCGACGCCGTCACCCGGCCCGCCGGCGTTGCCTGCATCATCGCCGTCATCCGCCAGGAGTTCCGGTGTCATCGGCGGGGGCGGTGGCACCGATAACGCCTCCTACAGTGTCGCGGCGGCCTTCGACACGGTGCCGATGGCGAACCAGAGCGGCCGGATCGCGGTGACGCTGACCAACACCGGCACCAGCACCTGGGGCAAGGACTCCTTCGGCTTCACTCAAGCCCCCTACGCGCTGGGCACCCTGGTGTTTCCGGCCGCGGACACCACAGGCACGGGGACGCCGCTGACCAAGGGGACCAGCGTGGTGTTCCGCACGACGGTCGCGCCCGGGCAGACCGTGACGGTGGAGAGCGCGACACCGCCCGAGAATCCCGGTTCGTACACGATCTGCGGGGACATGGTCAACCCGGCCGGACGCTACTTCTCCGACGAGGGCGGGAACGAGTACTGCGCGCCCTACGCCATCCAGCAGTACCCGGCGGCGGTCAGCGAGCAGGAACCGCTGCCCGGCACCGACGTGGACACCCAGACACCACAGCTCAGCGCGTCAGCGACCGTTCCCGGCGGGTATCCGGCCGTTCCGGCGTTCTCGTTCGCCTTCCGGATCCTCGACGGCCCGAATCCCGGCACCGCCAAGGTGCTCCAGTCGTCGGGGTGGGTCGCCGACAACGGCAGCAGCTGGACCCCGCCCACGGCGCTGACCTGGGGCACCACCTACTACTGGCAGGTGACGGTCAGCGACGCGAGCCCGCCGCCGAGCCTGGGCCTGGGGACCACCTGGACTACGCCGATCTCGTTCGTGGTCGGCAACGCCCAGCCGACGATCACGTCCCGGCTCGGGAACGCCTACCAGGCCGACGACGGCAACCCGATCATGACCTCCACCCTTGGCGGCACCGACTACAGCGGGTCGGGGAAGACCGTGGACCCGAAGACCGGCAACGTCTCCCAGCAGGTCACCGACGCGGACGTGGCGACGGCCGGCCTGCCGCTGTCGGTCACCCGGACCTATAACTCGCTGGACCCGCGGACCTCCCAGGCGCTCGGGGCGGGCTGGTCGTCGCTGCTGGACATGTCGCTGGTACCGGACGCCGACGGGTCGGGGGCGCTGGTCCTGACGAAGGCCGACGGGCAGCAGGTCAGGTTCGCTAAGAACGCGGCCGGGGGGTACGCGCCGCCGCAGGACATGTACGCGGTGGTCACGGCGCTCAGCGGCGGCGGGTTCTCGGTGACCGACCAGGCCGACACCAGCTACGCCTTCGGCCAGGCCAGCGGGTCATCGTGGCTGCTTTCGAAGATCACCGACGATCAGGGCCGGACCGAGACCTTCGGCTACAGCTCCGGCGCGCTGGCCACGATCACCAACACGACCTCCGGCCGGGCGCTGCACCTGAGCTGGGCCACCCCCAGCGGCGCCGCCTGGCCGCACGTGGCATCGGTGTCCACCGACCCGGTGGCCGCCGGACGGCCCGGCACGGCGCTGACCTGGACCTACGGCTACAGCGGTGACCTGCTCGCGAAGGTGTGCCCGCCCGGCACGGCCAGCGCCTGCACCAGCTACGGGTACACCACCAGCGGCTCGCACGCCCCGACAGCGGTGCTGAACGCCAACCCGACCAGCTACTACCGGCTGGACGACCCGGCCAGCGCGAGCGCCGCGGCGAACCAGATCCCGGTGAACGACCTGACCACCACCAATCCGCCGGCCACCGAGATGAACACCACTCCAGGCGTGGCAGGCCCGGTCCCTGGCGTGACCGCGACCGGCTTCGACGGGAGCAGTTCATTTATCCCGCTGGACGGCGCGTGGTGCACCACGCCAGGCCAGCAAAGCTCGTGCATTCCAGTCGGCGGCACCGGCCGGGTGCTGGCCAGCGGCGGCGCGGCCGAGAGCCTGGGCGTGAGCATCTGGTTCAAGACCGCCGTCCCGTCGGGAGTGCTGCTCGGGCTCACCTCGGTCCTGCCACCCAGCCAGAACTGCACCCCGCACTGTATTGCCGGCGATGCGACGCCCTTGCTGTGGATCGACAGCTTCGGCGCCCTGGACGGCTACAGCGGATCCGCCGCGGCGATGTCCTCCCCGGCGGCGGTCGACGACGGCAACTGGCATCAGGCAGTGCTGATCCCGGGCCAGTCCCTGTTCGTCGACGGCACCAGGGTCGCCACCGCCGCGGCAGGCTTCACCGCGCCGGCCAACGCGGCGTACGCGCTGCTCGGCGCTGGCCTGATCCCGCAGAGCGTGCTGTACTCATCCTGGTCGTTCTTCAGCGGGTCGATGGCGGACGTGTCGGTCTACCATAACCAGCTGCCGAGCGTCGCCGCGGTCGCCGCGCAGTACGCCGCGCAGACCCACCCGGCCGCCGAACTGACCTCGGTCACCAGCCCGGGCGGACGCGGCGAGTTCGCCGCCAGCTACGACACCGTCAACGACCGGGTCGCGTCGCTCACCGACGCCCACGGCGGCACGTGGTCCTACGGCGGCCCGGTGCCTGGCGCGTCGTCGGCCGCCTACGACGGCGCGGTGCTGGGATCATCGCCTGAAGACTTCTGGCCGCTCGGCGACGCCGCGGGCCCGCTGGCCCACGACATGGTGAACGGGGCCGTCACCGCCGCCAGCCCGCGCCCGGCGACGTATGCCAATGTGACACTGGGCGTGCCGGGCCCGACCGGCTTCCCTGACGGCAGCGCGGCCGGCTTCACCGGCAGCGGCTCGCAGATCAGCATCCCCGGCGGGTACTTCGCCGCCACCGGCGGCGGCGGCGAGTCGGTCGAGCTGTGGTTCGCCGCCACCACCCCCGGCAGCACGCTGCTGTCGGCCAGCACCCCGCAAAACGGCGGCGCCCCGCCCGCGCTGTGGATCGACTCGAACGGCTGCCTGCAAGGGTCGATCGGCGCCACGATGCTGACTACTTCTTTCGTGCGCCGCTGCGCGGTCGATGACGGCAAGTGGCATCAGCTGGTGCTCACCCTCGGCCCCGTCACCACCACCACCTCCACCTTGTTCCCGGGCGGTGGTGGCCCGGGGACGTCGACTCAGGCCGCGACCCTGTACATGGACGGCGCCGTGATCGCCACCGTCCAGGCCGCCCCGTTCACGGCTGCCAGCACCGGGTACACCGCCTACATCGGTAACGGAGCCGACGGCGATTTCACCGGCTCGATGGCCGACGTGTCGTTCTACACCAGCCAGCTGACCTCGACCGACGTCACCGCCCACTACAACGCACTGCACAACCAGGTCTCGGTCCAGGTGCCGAGCGGCAATCCACTGCAGCCGCCGACGTACCTGGCCACCCCGACGCTGAACACCCAGGCGATCGCGGTCACCGACCCGGTCGGCAAGAACGCCACGTACCTCTACGCCAGCGGAGCGCTGGTGCGCACCACCGACGCGCTCGGCGGGGTCACCTCCTACGGCTACGACGCCGCCAGGCGGGCCTCGACGGTCACCGACCCGGACGGCGACACCACCTACACCACCCACGACGCGTACAACAACGTGACCTCCACGACCACGTGCGCCGCCACAAGCAACTGCCAGACCTCGTACACGTCGTACTACGAGAACCTGTCCGGCCCGATCGACCCGCGCAACAACAAGCCCACCGATTCGAGGGATGCCCGCTCGTCCTCGCCGTTCGATCCGGCCTATGACACGGTCACCACCTACACCGCAGTCGCCCAGATCGCGACGAGGACGACGCCGCCGACATCGGCCTGCCCGAAGGGCTGCACGACGACCTACGCCTACACCAGCGGGACGGAGCCAGCCGTCGGCGGCGGCATCGAGCCGGGCGGGCTGGTGGCCTCGATCACCGCCCCCAGCGGCGGGGTGACCGGCTACGCCTACGACTCGGCGGGTGACGTCATGCAGACCACCGACCCGCTGGGGATGGTGACCAGGTTCAGCTACGACAGCCTGGGCCGCCCGCTGACCGCCACGCAGGTCTCCGGCACCTACCCGGCCGGCCTGACCACCAGCTACGCCTACGACAGCCAGGACCGGGTGCTCAGCCAGACGGATCCGCCGGTCACCGACCGGGTGACCGGGGCGATCCACACCATGGTGACCACCCGCGGCTACGACGCCGACTCCAACGTGCTGACCACCACGATCAGCGACTCGACCGGCGGGGATCCGCCCCGGACCACCACCGACGCCTACAACGCGGACGGCGACCTGGCCTCCACCACCGACGCGCTGGGGAATACGACCTCCTACACCTACGACGGGTTCGGCGACCGGACCAGCAAGACCACCCCGGCCGGCCTGACCACGGCCTACGCCTACGACGCGGCAGGGAACCTGCTGACCACCACGTTGCAGGGCTACACCGGCAACCCCGGCAACCCGTCGCCGCCGACGAGCCTGGTGCAGGAATCCCGGGCCTACGACCCAGCCGGGCGGCTGGCGTCGGTCACCAGCGTCAGGGGCACCCAGACCAGCTACACCTACTACGGCGACAACCGGCTGGCCGCCAGCTATGTCGTCGCCCCCGGCAGCAGCACCGGGATGGCGGACGTCCACACCTACGGCTACGACTCCGGCGGCAACCGGATCACACAGACCGCGCCGGGCGGCCTGGTCGTCACTACCGCCTATGACGCCGACAACAAGGTCCTCTCGCAGACACAAGACCCGGCCGGAGTTGACCGAACCGTCACCGCCAGCTACGACGCAGACGGGAACATCGTCGCCGAGTCGCTGACCGGCGGCACCCTCACCCAGACCGAGACGATGACCTACAACGCGATGGACCAGCGGCTGTCGCAGACGATCGGCAACACCGGCGGGAACCTGACCACCAGCTATGTGCGGGATCAGCGCGGACTGGTCATCTCCCAGACCGACCCGGCGGGAAACACCACCACCATCGCGAACGACGAGGCGGGGCGCCCGGCCGCGGCGACCGCCCCTGCCGTGCAGAGCCAGACCGGCAGCGGCGCGGCGCCGGTCACCGCCAGCCCGGTCACCATGACCGGCTACGACACCTTCGGCGACAAGGTCGAGACCTCCGACGCGAACGGCAACGTCACCACGGTCGGCTATGACTCCGATGGCCGTCAGGCGTCGTCCACCGACCCCTCCTACACCCCGCCGGGCGCCAGCACGCCGGTCAGCGGCACCACCGCGACGACCTACAACAACCTGGGCCAGGAGACCAGCACCACTGACCCGCTCGGCAACACCACGCACATGAGCTACGACCAGCTCGGCGACCTGGCCAGCCAGACCGACCCGGGCGCCGGGGTGTCCGCCTACGCCTACGACGCGGCCGGGGAGCAGACTGGCGTCACCGACCCGACCGGTGCGCAGACGCAGTCGACCTACGACAGCCTCGGCCACCTGGTCACCACCACCGAACTGGTGCGGCAGAACACCTCGGCGGCCTACACCACCAGCTACGCCTACAACGACGCGGGTGAGCAGGTCTCCCAGACCAGCCCGGCGGGGGTGACGGCCAAGGCCGGCTACGACGCCGTCGGACAGGAAACGTCCAGCACCGACGGAGCCGGGAACACCGCCACGTACGCCTACGACCTCGACGGCCACCTGGTCAGGACGACGCTGCCGGACGGCACCGCCGCCGCCGCGGCCTACGACCTGGCCGGGCGCCAGACCGCGCTGTCGGACGTGAACGCCGCGGGCACGGTGCTGCGCACCGAATCGGCCGTCTACAACCCCGATGGGCAGGTCACCGCGGCGACCGACTTCATGGGGAACACCACGACGGCCGCCTACGACGCGACGGGAATGCTGACATCGATGACTCAGCCGGTCTCGGCCGGGAAGAGCATCACGGTGAGCTACGGGTACGACCTGGCCGGGCACCGGACCGCGCTGACCGACGGGAACGGCACCACCACGTACACGACGTACAACCCGCTGGGCCTGCCGCAGGCCATCACCGAGCCGCCGACCGCGGCCCACAGCAGTGCCGCGGACTCCACCACCACGGACATCTACAACGCGAACGGCGACCTGGTCACCCAGAACCTGCCCGGCAGGATCCAGGTCAGCAACGCCTATGACGCGATGGGCGACCTGAAGGGCCAGTCCGGCACCGGCGCCAGCGCGCCGACAGCGGCGCGCACCTTCTCCTACGACGCCGCCGGGCGGCTGCTGACCGCCGCGACCGGCGCGGCCGGGACCTCCGGCACGTTCGGCTACCAGCCCGCGACCAGCGAATCGTTTGGCTACGACGACCGCGGCCTGCTGCTGTCCGCGTCCGGGTCGGCCGGCACGTCCGCGTTCACCTACAACGCGAGCGGCCAGCTGGCCTCGGCCGCCGAGGCCGCCGGAACATCTAGCTACGGCTACGACAGCGCCGGGCGGCTGGCCACCGACGCCGACCCGGCCTCCGGCACCACCGGCACCTACAGCTACAACAGCCTCACCCAGGTCACCCAGGTCTCCTACGGCACCGGGAACGACACCCGGAGCCTCGGCTACGACGCCCTGCACCGGCTGACCTCCGACACCATCGCCACGGCGGGCGGCACTCAGGTCGCCGCCCTCGGCTACGGCTACGACGCCAGCAGCGACCTCACCTCGATGACCACCTCCGGCCTGGCCACCTCTGGCGGCGGAGCCGGAGCCGTCACCAGCACCTACGGCTACGACCAGGCGGACCGGCTCACCTCGTGGACCGCCACCCCGGCCGGCGGATCCTCGACCACCAAGACCTACGGGTACGACAACAATGGGAACCTGACCAGCAACAACGGCGTCACCGCCAGCTACGACGCCCGCAACGAGCTGACCTCCGACGGCAACGGCAACACCTACGCCTACGCCGCCAACGGGGACCTGACCGGCCAGGCCAGCGCCGGCAACTCTAACTACAGCTTCAGCTCCGACGCGTACGGGCAGCAGATCACCGACGGGTTCTCCTCGTTCTCCTGGGACGCGCTGAACCGCGTGGTCAGCGCCGGGGAAGCGTTCAACACCAGTTACAACATCTCCCTGACCTATGACGGGATGACCAGCCAGGTCGCCTCGGACTCCTCGGCGGCCTATTCCCGCGACCCAAGCGGGCAGATCGTCGGAGTCGACACCCCGGCCGGGCTGAAGACCCTCGCGCTCAGCAATTCCCACGACGACCTGTCCGGCACCTTCACCGCCACCGGCGCCGCGATGACCGGCTCGACCACCTACGACCCGTGGGGCCAGGTGCTCGCCAGCACCGGCCCGGCCATCCAGGTCGGCTACCAGGGCCAGTGGACCGACCCGGTCACCCAGCAGGTCAGCATGGGCTCCCGGTTCTACCGCCCGCCAGCCGGCGGCACGCCTACGCCGATGACAACCCGATGACGGTCACCGACCCGACAGGTCACGCCCCGGCAGGGAAGGGCGGCGGGGGCGGCTCGATCACGGAAGCACAGGTCAGGGCGGCGTGGGCGCGGGCCGGAGCGTTGCAGAAGAAGGCGGCGGCAGCCGGTATCGCGGCGGCGGGCGCGGCGGGCGAGGCAGCTGTGGCCAAGGCCGCCGCATTCGCCGCCGCGACCCTCGCGTCGGCGCTGAACACCGCGGCCCAGGTCGCGGAGTGGGCCGCCAACAAGGCGGCGCAGGCGGCCGCGTTCGCGTTCCAGAAGGCACAGGCGATGCTGCAGCAGGCCGAGGAGTGGCAGCGGCGGGCGGACGACGCGTGGGCGTCGGCGCGGCAGCACCTGGACGCGTCGCACGGCTGGAACCCGTTCTCTGACGCGGCGAACGCGTGGGATGCGGCGAAGGAAACCGGGATCGCCGTGTACGACGAGGCGCAGGCCGGGTTGCGGTATGCCGCCTACGGGGTGCTGGAGGGGGCCGCGATCGGCCTGCAATTCGCGGCCGATCAGTTGCGGGACGCGGCGCACCTGGCAAAGGAGAAGGCACAGAGCGCGGCGCGGTTCGCGCATAAGGCAGCCACGCTCGCGTCCCAGCTGTGGCGCAGTGCCGTGAACCTGGCCGGCTACGCCCGGGCAATGGAGGGGGCCGCGCTCGCCGCTGCCTCCTATGCCGCCAGCCTGGCCGGCGAGTACGCCGCCCAGCAGGCCCGCAAGGCCATCAAGAAGGCGGGCCGCCTGCTGCGCAAGGTCGGCAGGGAACTGAAAAAGATCGGCAAGCAGGCCGGCCGGATCGCGACCAGGGTCGCCAAGGCGTGGTACAAGTACTCCGGCACCCAGGACGTCGTCAGCTGTGTCACCCATGGCAACGGGTCCAGCTGCGCCAAGGTCGCCGTCACCGTCGCGCTGACCGTCGTCAACGCCGCACAGGGCGGCCTCGACCCCGCCACCGACGGGGCCGAGGTCGCGGTCCTCGCCAGCGACGCCGGCGCCGCGGCCGCCGAAGAAGCCGGCTCCACGGCAGCCGAGCAGGCCGGCTCCACGGCAGCCAGGGATGCCGCGGAATCGTGCGGCCTGAGCTTCACGGCCAGCACCATGGTGCTGCTCGCCAGCGGGAAGGCGGTCCCGATCTCCGCTCTCAAGCCCGGGGAGAAGGTGCTGGCCACCAACACCAAGACCGGCAAGACCCAGGCCCAGACCATCGCCGCCGTCCTGGTCAACCACGACACCAGCCTGTATGACCTCACGGTCAGGGCAAACGGCCGCACCGCCACCATCCACACCACCAGCAACCACCCCTTCTGGGATGCGACTACTGGCCGCTGGGTAAAGGCCGGCGCCCTCAAATACGGCACCTACCTGCGCGTGCCCTCGGGCCGGACTGCCACTGTCCTCGGTGGCACCGTGCCTGCGGCGAGCTCAGGTGACATGTGGGATCTCACCGTTCTCAACGATCACGACTTCTATGTTCAGGCTGCCACCATTGCCATCCTGGCCCATAACTGCGCGGCTCCGGCTGCGAAACCGTCAGGGAACTTCTGGCAAAGGCATCCGAAATTGACGGCGTACGTTTTTGCCGGTCTCAAGCTCGTAAATCACACCAAGGTCATCGAGGATGGCACAGCCGGGTACCAGACGCCCCCCGCCGAAACCGCTATCGAGCGATTTGTCGACGAAGCCACCAGCGACCCATTTAAATTTAAGCGCCCGTAATCAGCGTGCCCGGACACCTCCCGCGCGCGTACAGGGGCACTTACTCCTTCTCGTGGCCGTCGAGGAACTCGTACACGTCGGCCTCGTCCACGCCGGGGAAGCTGCCCGCTGGCAGCGCCGACAGGATGTGCGAGTGCGCCCGCGCGGACGGCCACGCCATGCCCTCCCACCGGGCGGCGAGCCCGGCGGGAGGGCGCTTGCAGCACTCGCCGTCCGGGCAGGCCGACACGGTCCTGCGGCCCGTCTCCCGGCCGCGCAGCCAGCGCGACTGCTCGTACGGCACCCCCAGCGTGATCGCGAACCCGCGCCCGGCGTCCGGATCCACGTGCGCGACGCAGAAGTAGGTGCCGGACGGCGTGTCGGAGTACTGATACCACGGCGAGAACCGGTCCGCGGCACCGAATACCCGCCGCCCCGACCACTGCCGGCACATCCGCTGCCCCTCGATCGCGCCTGACGGGTCGGCGGGAAAAACGAGCCCGTCGTTCTCGTATGCCTTGTAGATGATCCCGCTCTCGTCGTTCTTGACGAAGTGGCAGCGCAGGCCGAGATGGTGCGTGGCCAGGTTGGTGAACCGGTGCGCCGCCATCTCGTAGGAGACGGAGAAGACGTCCCGCAGGTCCTCCACCGACAGGTCCCTGGCCTCCCTGGCATCACGCAGGAATCTCGCCGCCGCCCGCTCGGGCATCAGGACGGCGGCGGCGAAGTAGTTCGCCTCCACCCGCTGCCGCAGGAAGTCCGCGAAGTCCCGCGGCGCCTGGTGGCCGAGCAGGAAGTGGCCGAGCGCCTGCAGCACGATCGTGCGCGGCGTGTGCACGCCGACCGGCTCCTGCCGCACGTAGATCCGCCGGTTCCGCAGGTCTGTCAGTGACCGCACGGACCTGGGAAGATCCTGAACATATCTAACGGAGAACCCGTGGTGGCTGACCACGGAAAGCAGCATCCCCTGGGACAGCGCGCCGTCGGCGTAACTGGCGGCGTCAAGCGCCCGGGCCGCGGCCTCCTCGATCGGCGCGAAGTAGTTGCCGCGCTCGCGCATCATGCCCCTGAGCACGGCGTTGGCCTCGCGCGCCTCCTCGGGTGTCGCGGTCGGCTTGGCCCGCTGCCCGCGCAGCTCGGCGGAAAGCGCGATCAGGTGCTCGAGCACGTCGACGGGGACCCTGGCGCCGACCTTCAGGTGCGGGAGCCCGAGCTCGCGGTATACCGGGTCGCGCTGCGCTTCCTCGAGCCCGATCTCGAGCTGGGCCCGGCGGCTCGGCGGCTCGCGGCGCAGCAGCTCCCCCGCGGGTACGGACAGGGCCCCTGCCAGGGCCTCGATCAGCGAGAGCTTCGGCTCGCGGCGGCCATTCTCGATCAGCGACAGCGCGGAGGGCGCACGCCCGACCCGGCCGCCGAGATCGCTGAGCGTCATTCCCCGGCTACGCCGCAAATGCCGGAGTCGCTGCCCGAAGGTGATAAGGTCTAGACCACGTGAATCTGTCAACTGTGACGATTCTTCCTTCATGAAACTTAGCATAACTTCCCGTTAGGATAAATTCCTAGGATTTTCTTACATAAGCTACTGGTCAGTAGTGCGAGTCGTCCCGCAGGCTCGGATGAGGTGAGTGCCCCGGCGACCGGGCGGGCGCATGATTCGGAAGGCGGGAAGGCGATGGGCGATCCGATCAAGGACCAGGCAGCGCGGCTGGCGGGGCAGTGGGCGGCCGATCCCCGCTGGGCCGGCATCGAGCGGACGTACTCAGCCGAGGACGTCGCGGCGCTGCGCGGGTCGGTACAGGAAGAGCACACCCTCGCGCGGCTCGGCGCGGAGCGGCTCTGGTCGCTGCTGGCCGGCGAGGGATACGTCGCCGCGCTCGGCGCGCTGACGGGGAACCAGGCGGTGCAGCAGGTCAGGGCCGGCCTGAAGGCCATCTACCTGTCCGGCTGGCAGGTGGCCGCCGACGCCAACCTGGCCGGGCAGACCTACCCTGACCAGAGCCTCTACCCGGCGAACTCGGTGCCGCAGGTGGTGCGGCGGATCAGCAACGCGCTGCTCAGGGCCGACCAGATCGCCTGGTCCGAGGGCGCGGCAGGCGGGACCGGCGCCGCGGGAACGCACTGGCTGGCGCCGATCGTGGCCGACGCGGAGGCGGGGTTCGGCGGGGTTCTCAGCGCGTTCGAGCTGATGAAGGCCATGATCGCGGCGGGCGCGGCGGGCGTGCACTGGGAAGACCAGCTCGCGTCGGAGAAGAAGTGCGGCCACCTTGGCGGCAAGGTGCTCATCCCGGCCGGCCAGCACATCCGCACGCTCAACGCGGCCAGGCTCGCGGCCGACGTGTGCGGCGTGGCGACGCTCGTCATCGCGCGCACCGACGCGCACGCGGCCACGCTGATCACCAGCGACATCGACGAGCGGGACCGGCCCTTCGTGACCGGCGAGCGGACCGCGGAGGGATTCTTCCGCGTGCGCAACGGCATCGACGCGTGCATCGCCCGAGGTCTCGCCTACGCGCCGTACGCCGACCTGCTGTGGATGGAGACCTCGACCCCGGACCTCGACGTGGCCCGGCACTTCGCCGAGGCGATCAGGGACGTGTACCCGGACAAGCCGCTCGCCTACAACTGCTCGCCCTCCTTCAACTGGCGCGGCCACCTCGACGACGGCGCGATCGAGAAGTTCCAGCGCGAGCTCGGCGAGATGGGCTACAAGTTCCAGTTCATCACGCTGGCCGGCTTCCACGCGCTCAACTACTCGATGTTCGACCTGGCACGCGGCTACGCCGACGAGGGCATGCCCGCCTACGTCAGGCTGCAGGAAGCGGAGTTCGCCGCCGAGAAGGCGGGCTACACGGCCACCAGGCACCAGCGCGAGGCCGGTACCGGCTACTTCGACCTCGTGGCGTCGGCGATCACGCCGGATTCGTCCACCGTGGCGCTCGCGGGCTCCACCGAAGCGGAGCAGTTCGGGCCTACGAGAGAAGTCCCGTCGTCGTGACGGGATAGGTGAGTTCCTCGTCCTCCTCGCCTGGGCCGCGGCCGCGCCACCGCGAGGGCACGAAGAGCGGGATGATCATCGCCAGGCCGACGAGCGCGAGAATGCCATTGATCAGCATGTCCTCGAAGCCGGCCCCGAACGCGTGGCTCTTCAGCGGGATCAGCCTGACCGCACGCTGGACGTTCAGCAGGAACAGCACCGTCCAGCCGAGCAGGCCCAGGCCGGGCAGCCCTGTCGCGAGCGGCGAGACCGCCGGCACGCTCATCAGGACGCCAAGCAGCAGGCCGGTGGCGAGCACGGCACCGAACGCGATAAGGACGTTGTGGCTGGACGTGAGCGCGCCGTGCGGCAGCCCCGCCAGTGAGCCACCGGAGGCTGGCACCCTGAGCAGCCGGAGGTATCCCCAGGTACCCGCGAAGAACAGGGCCGCTGCCATGGCTACAGCCAGGACGACTCCGACCACGTGTCGCATATCGCCACCACCCTTCATGAGAACACAGCTACCGGACAACCATCGCCTGTAGGGGACATTCTTAACCGTGTCGTCACCCGACCGTAGTGCGAACGGAAGGAACCACCCTCTCAGCGCACGCTCAGCTTATGTTTAGTATGTTTGCTCGGTGCGCATTCACGCGATCTTCGGGGGTATCGGCTCCTTCGCAGTAAAATTCCGATGGTTCATCCTTGTCGCATGGATCGTGGCGGCCTTCGCCGTGCCACAGGTCCTGCCATCGTTGTCCAGCGTCACGCAGGGCAACAACGCCAACTTCCTTCCCGCCAGCGCGCCGAGCGAGCACGCCTTGCAGCTATCGGGGCCGCTGGGCGGGTCGACTCTCCTTCCCGTGCCGGTAGTCGCCGCGTCCGCCCAGGGGGCGTTCACCGTGGCGGACCAGACCTGGCTGCAGACGCTCCAGCAGGATCTGGGCAAGGTGAAGACGGTCGTACGGGTTCGTGACCTCGGCCGCTCACCAGACGGCACCGCGGCGCAACTGCAAGTACTGTCCAACGTCAGCGGCGGCGGCGGAGGCTCCGGGTCGACGACGCTGGTCAAGGACCTGCGCGCCGCGATCTCCCGCGACAAGCCGCCGTCCGGCCTGTCGGTGCATCTGGCCGGCGCGGTCGCGATCAATGTGGACCAGCAGTCGAAGTCGGGATCCACCGACAACCAGATCCAGCTCCTGTCGATCATTTTCATCATCGTGCTGCTGTTGCTGGTCTTCCGGTCACTGCTCGCGCCGCTGATCACGCTCGTGCCCGCGGTTCTCTCCGCCGTCTTCATCTCCCCGCCGCTCGTAGCCGAAGCCGCGCATCATGGGCTGAAGGTTTCGCCGCTTGCCCAGATCCTGATGATCCTGCTGGTACTCGGCGCGGGTACCGACTACGGCCTGTTCCTTATCTTCCGCGTCCGCGAGAACCTGCGCAGCGGGCTGGACCGCAGGCAGGCAGTGATCTCAGCCGTGGAAAGGGTCGGCGAGTCGATCACCTTCTCCGCCGCCACCGTCATCGCTGCGCTGCTGTCCCTGCTCGCCGCCACGTTCCAGTTCTACTCCACCCTGGGGATCCCGCTGGCTATCGGCATCGGCGTGGTACTCCTGGCCGGGCTCACCCTGCTGCCCGCGCTGCTCGCCATCTTCGGCCGGGCGGCGTTCTGGCCGAGCAAGACCCAGGCAGGCACCGGAAAGGCGGGCGTCTGGGGCCGGGTCTCGGTCCGTATCGTGCGCCACCCGGGATCCACCCTCATTGCGGGCATCGTGGTCTTCGGCGGCCTGGCGATCGCGGTCATCGGGAATACGGCAGCCGGATTCGGCGGGCAGACCACGGCGCCGTCCGGTTCCGACTCGGCGGCGGGAGCCGCGATCCTGTCCGGCCACTTCCCGAACACGTCGGCCAACCCGACGAACATCATCTACCGTCCGCCTGGGATAACCCGCAGGTGCTCGCGACGGCGGAGAGCCAGCTCTCGGCCAGCGGCGTGTTCACCACCGTTTCCGGACCGCTGAACCCGAACGGCGGCGCGCTCGGAGCTGCCGCGTTCACCGCCCTGCACGCTCAGCTCGGGCCTCCCCAGCAGCTACCGCCTGTCCCGCCCGCGGGAGTTGCCGTCGCGCCGGCCACCTACCAGCTATACCGCGCGACCGGGCTGTACGTCAGCCAGGATGGCCTGACGGTGCAGTTCGAGACCGGGCTCAAGGCGGGAGACCCGTCAACGACCCCGGCGATGAACGAGGTCCCCCAGGTCCGCACGGCGGCGGCCACGGTGGCACGGAGCATAGGCGCCGCTGACTACGGCGTTGGCGGTCAGGCCCCGGCCATCTATGACATCAGCAGCATCTCCAACAGCGATCTCGCCCGGGTGATCCCGATAGCGATCGTCGTGATCGGGATCCTGCTCGCGCTGGTGATGCGCAGTCTCGTGGCCCCGCTCTACCTGATCGTCTCGGTGGGACTTTCCTACCTGGCCGCGCTCGGGCTCTCTGTCCTGGTGTTCATCAAGATCGCGGGAGACGGCGGGCTTGTCTTCTTCCTGCCCTTCCTGATGTTCGTCTTCCTGCTTGCGCTCGGCGAGGACTACAACATCCTCGTGATGAGCAGGATCCGGGAGGAAGCACGGCACCTTCCCCTGCGGGATGCGGTGGGCAAAGCGCTCATCGCGACGGGGACCACGGTCACATCGGCCGGGCTTGTGCTCGGCGGTACCTTCTCCGTTTTCGCCATTGTGGGCGCCTTGCAAGGTTCCCCGCAGTTCCGTGATGTCGGTGCGGGGCTCGCGCTCGGCGTCCTGATGGACACCTTCCTGGTCAGGACGCTGCTCGTGCCCTCCACGGTGATACTGCTCGGCCGGTGGAACTGGTGGCCATCCAGTATGGGCAGGCCTGGTGCCGCGATCCCCGAAGCCGCCTCCGATGCCCAGCCCCTCCACCGCGCTCCGGCGGAGGCGGGCGAACAGTCATAACCTGGCCCGTCGCCGACGGGTCCGGGCGAGCTTTGCCTGCCCGGACCCAGGCGACGGCCGTGCTCCCCCCGGTCAGGGCATGCGCGGGGCAGGTCAGGGCATGCGCGGGGCAGGGGCAGGGGCAGCGTGCGGATCGTCGGCCAGCGCGTTAACGGCACCGGCGAGTTCGCGGAGTGCGGGCAGCGCGCCGCGCAGCGCGGTCTGGCTCGCCGGGGACAGCGTGCCGAGTGCCGCGTCGACGAGATCCTCGTTGACGGACTGCCACCGGGCTACCGCCGTCATCCCGGCTCCAGACAGGTCAAGCCTGGCGGTGCGCCGGTCATCGTCCCCGTCGGCCCTGATGACGAAGCCCGCTGACCGCAGGCCGTTGATCAGGGTGGTCACCGAACTCGGCGCGAGCCTGAGCAGCCCGGCGAGCTGACCTGGCCTGGCGCCCGGGTGCTCCGCCAGGCAGGAAAGCAGCTCGAGCTGGGCCACCGACAGCGCGCCCCCGGGGTCGGCGGCGCGCGCGGCGCGGCGCATCGCCCTGCGCAGCCGGGACACGACGTCGGCGAGTTCCGCACCTACCAGATCGCGAAACTCGGCTGAATGTGCCCGCTCGGTCAATGTCTGCCGCCTCGCCGTCGTGGTCTCCGGGGCCGGCTCGGCCACGCGTCCCGTGGCACCCGCGCCCACCGCGCGGCCGGCCAGCGCGATGATGGCGATGGCCGCGCCGACGATCGCGAGCATAGTAAATGCGAGCCGCGGGTCCAGCCTTCCCGCGGCGCCCGCGGCGCTTGCGGCGCTTGCGGGGGATGACCGGGGGCGCGAAGCGTCGTCCCCCGGGGCCAGCACTGTGACCCCCCGCGCGGACGACGCGGTCAGATGCAGCGCGAGTGCTACCAGCGAGATGCCCAGCGTGGTGCCGATCCCCCGTGCCATGCTGACGAGCCCGCCGAGCACGGCCGCTGATCTGTCCGCCGTGTCCGCCTCACCGCGTCCGGCCTGGCGGTCTCGACAAAAATACTTCTGTTACAGAACATCTTCCTTTTTAGGATACCGAACGGGTACGCGGTGACAGTGCCCGCCAGGAATGAGATTCCGGCCACAGGGGGAACCGGGGTCGTGTATCACCATCAGTGGCGGAAATACCGGGGTGAACTCTGGACATGCCGGGCACGGTACTGGCCAGATGGCACCCTGACCGGCCAGACTCGTCCCGGGGGAAGTCGGCCCGGCAGCGCGGAAGGGACGCCGATGCAGGAACTGCGCCTTGTCGCGGTGAGCGAGGACGGCAGCTATGCCGTGCTCGCGATACCCGGGCGGGGCGGGCGGTTCACGCTGCCGGTCGACGACAAGCTCAGGGCAGTGGCACGCGGGCAGTTCTCCCGGCTCGCCCAGTACGACATCGAAGTGGAGAGTCCCTTGCGACCCAAGGAGATCCAGGCACGGATCCGCGCCGGGGAGACGGCCGAGGAGATAGCGGATGCGGCTGGTGTCCCGATCGAGCGTGTCCGCTGGTTCGAAGGACCGGTGCTCGCCGAGCGTGCATACGTGGCGCAGCAGGCGCAGGCCGCCTCTGTCCGCCGCCCCGGCGATTCCGCGCCAGGCCCGAGGCTTGGTGAGATCGTGGCGGAACGGCTGAGCGCACTCGGCATGGAGCCCGAGGACGCGCAGTGGGATTCGAGGAAGCGCGGGGACGGCAGCTGGCAGGTCCAGGTGACGTTCACGGCGGCAGGCCGCCCGCGGATGGCCGAGTGGGTCTTCGATCCCCGGCGCAGGCACGCCCTGCCCGCCGACGACGACGCGTCAAGGCTGTCCCTGCCCGAGGCAGACCTGGCCCCGCAGCAGGACGGCCCGGGGGACGTCCCCGAGCGCGCGGCCGCGGGGATGGCCCTGGGTTACGGGCAAGCTCCCCTGGGCTCTGGGCAGGCACTGGGTCCTGGGCAGGCACTGCGTCCTGGGCGAGCGCCGCGCGGCGAGGCCACGGTGACGTCCATCGCGCCGAGGCTCGGCCCGGCACCGGCGTCGGTACCAGCGGTCACCAGGCCCAGGCAAGAGCCGGAGCCGGAGCCGGCCCGGGCACCGGACGTGGTCGCTGAGCCCGCGTCGGCTGGACCGGAGCCGGCGCGGCAACAGCAGGAGCGGCCTGTTCCTCCGGCGGAAGGCATCCCTGACGGCGGTGAGGACACGGACGGCGCCGAGGTCCCGCCCCGCGAGCGCCCCGCCCGCCGGGCCGCGGGCGGTAAGGGCAAGCGAGCGTCCGTTCCCTCCTGGGACGAGATCATGTTCGGCACCTCCCGCCAGCAGGACTGACCCTCCCGGAAGCCCCCCGCCCCGAACCGCCAGCACCTTTCTCCCCGGAGCGCCAGCCCACCCGGTCTAGACCGGTCTAGACCGGCGGCAGGTGGCGGTTCACCTTCCCTGGCTGAGGCGCGTCGCTCGTCAGGCGGGGTTCTGCTCTGAGAAATGTCGCGCGCAGATTGTCGGTGATATCGGGCAGAGTGGGGGGAATCGCACGAGCTGAGCTTACGAGGGACATCACATGACTTATGCGATCGAGGCCGAGGGACTGGTCAAGCGTTTCGGCAAGACGACCGCGCTGGACGGCGCGGATCTTCTCGCCCGCACGGGGACGGTGCTCGGCCTCCTCGGCCCGAACGGCGCCGGGAAGACCACGGCGGTCCGCATCCTGGCCACCTTGCTCAAGCCGGACGCGGGCCAGGCGCGCGTCGCGGGCTATGACGTGCTGCGCGACGCGCACCAGGTCCGCCAGCTCATCGGGCTGACCGGCCAGTTCGCTTCGGTGGACGAGGGGCTGACCGGCATAAACAACCTCATCATGATCGGAAGGCTGCTCGGCCTTCCCCGCCGCGAGGCTCGTGGGCGCGCGAACGAGCTGCTCGGCCGCTTCGAGCTGTCCGACGCCGGAGAGCGGGTGGTCAAGACCTACTCCGGCGGCATGCGGCGCAGGCTCGACCTGGCCGCGAGCCTGGTCGGCCGGCCGCAGGTGCTGTACCTCGACGAGCCCACCACCGGGCTCGACCCGCACAGCCGCAGCGAGGCGTGGGGCATGATCCGCAGGCTCGTCGCCGATGGCACCACGGTCTTGCTTACCACCCAGTACCTGGAGGAAGCCGATCAGCTCGCGCACGACATCATGGTCATCGACCACGGTAAGGTCATCGCGACCGGCACCCCCGACGAGCTCAAGGCCAAGGTCGGCGGCCAGGTGCTCGAGGTGTCACCTGCCGACCTGACGCGGCTGGACTCGGTCGCCGCGCTGCTCGCCGCCCAGCTCGGGACCGCCCCGGCCAAGGACATCGATGCGGGCCGGGTGACGGTGCCAATGCCCGACCCCGCCATGATGCCGGATATCGTCAGGCGGCTGGATGAAGCGGGCATCGTCCTTGCCGAGTTCGCGCTCCGTAAGTCGAGCCTGGATGAGGTTTTCCTCGTCCTCACCGGCGACGGCGGGGAGGCTCGGGGGGGTGCCCCGCGAGGCCAGCATCCAGGCGATGGCAAGCCGAACGTTCACGAGACCGCTGGGAGCCCCGCATGAGCACCGCCGTCATCCCCGCGCCGCAGGGCGTTCCTGGGACCGCCCCTGCCCGCCGTCCCAGTCCGCTGGCCGGTATGCGTCACACGCTCACGCTCACCTGGCGGAGCCTGCTGAAGATCAGGACCAACATGGAGGATCTGATCGGCCTCAGCCTGCAGCCGATCATGTTCCTGCTGATCTTCACCTACATCTTCGGCGGAGCGATCTCCGGCGGCACCCACAAGTATCTGCAGTTCGTCCTGCCCGGCCTGCTGGTGCAGAGCGTGCTTTTCGCCACCCTGGGCACCGGCCTCATGCTGAACAACGACATCTCGACCGGGGTCTTCGACAGGTTCCGCAGCCTGCCGATCGCCCGCTGGGCCCCGCTGGCCGGTGCCGTCCTCGGCGACATGGTGCGCTACATGATCTCGGTCGGGGTGATGGTCGGCTTCGGCATCATCCTCGGCTTCCGTATCGAGACAAGTCCGCTGGCGGCGGCTGCCGCCTGCCTGCTCGTGCTGGCCTTCGCTCTCGCGATGTGCTGGATCTCGGCATTGATCGGCTTGCTCGTCAAGACCCCGCAGGGCGTGCAGACGTTCGGATTCATCGGGATCTTCCCTATCGTGTTCGCGAGCAACCTGCTCGTCCCGAGCCGCACGATGCCCGGCTGGCTCCAGTCCTTCGTGAACGTCAACCCGATGTCCGACCTCGCCAACGCCACGCGAGGCCTGATGGTCGGCGGCCCCGCCGCGGACGCTGCGCTGAAATCGCTGCTGTGGGCGCTTGGCATCATCGTGGTGTTCGCACCGCTCGCCGTTGCCGTCTACCGTCGCAGGACCTGAATCGCAGCACTGCCCTGGCATAGGATCGGGCACCGGGTGCGGCACGAGCCGACTGCGAGCAGGCTACGAGGACGAGAGGCGCGGGTGAAGGAGGGCAGCACGTGGGGCCGGTTTCCTGGCTCGGGCGGCCGGTCCGCGGGGCCCAGCGGGCTGGGACGGGCGGCCATCGCCATGATGGGCGGCTGTGTGCTGACGGGCTGCGGCCTGGTTGGCGGCCCGAAGACATTTCAGCAGGACGTCCCCAACACCATCATCGTGACGAGCCCGGTCCTCAGCCAGGGCGTGATTCCGCAGAGGTACACCTGTCATGGCGCGAAGTTGAGCCCGCCGATTCACTGGTCCGGCGCACCTCCCGGCACCAAGGCGCTGGCACTCGTCGTGGACGACTCGAGTACCCCGATTACCCCGTTCATCTACTGGATCGTGTTCGACATCAACCCGGAGACATCAGATATTCAGGAGGGCCAGCTTCCGCCGCTCGCGCGGCAAGCCAGCAACAGCGCCGGGAGGGCCGATTATGACCCTCTTTGCCCGCGAAGTCCGGGCCATGCGTATAGGTTCACGGTTTATGCGATGGGCTCGTTCCTGAACCTGCCGAACGGGACGGCTGTGGGATCCGCGTGGTCTGGCATCGCTAAGGCGGCGATTGCGCGTGGGAGACTGACAGGTGTGGCCGATCCGTAAGCATGCAATTACCATGAGTGATGTTACCGGCGTAAATCTTCGCCAATCGTGTGACAGGGTCCGTACTGGTCCGTCAGAATCAGTGTCCAGGCGACCAGTCTTGGATGATTCCGAGGCGCTAGCGGTACGGAGGAAAGCCCGCGTCGATGGCCGCGTGTGCTTCGCTAGCGCTGCCTCTACGGCCATCGCTTGTTGGGTGGTGCGATGACTCTGCTCCTGGTCCTTGGCCTTGCGGCCGTCGTCCTCGTGATTCTCGTCGCTGTCTTCCTCAGCGTCAGGTCTGTGCGCGCGGATGAGCACGAAGATACGGCGGAGCGGTCTGCCGACCGAGGCAGAGGCGGGCAGGTCAGAGGCGGCCGAGGCAGGCAAAGAGGCCGGTCCGCCGATGAGCCGATGCCGCGCGACTACGAGCAGGCGCGCGGCCGGCGGGGCTACGACGACACCGCTCCCCCCGACGACTTCGAGGGCGGCCCCCGCTCCCGCCGCCGCGACGGCGGGCCCCTGAGCCGCGACACCGCACCCGCGCGCGGCCGGCGGGGCTACGAGGACACCGGCCCTCGCGGCTACGACGGCGCGGATCCACGGGGATCGGATCCACGGGGATACGACGAGGCGGACACCCGCGTCTTCGAGGGCGGCCCCCGCTCCCGCCGCCGCGAGGCCCCGGCAAGTCCCCCCGACGCCGCACCTGGCGCCCGCGGCTACGACACGGGCCCCGGCCCCCGCCGCAGGCGGGGATACGATGACGCCGATCCCCGCGGCTACGACGCGAGCCAGGGCTCCGGCCGGCTCGAGGCTCTGCCGGGTCCGAGAGAAGCCGCGCCTGACCGCCGTGATGCCGCCCCGGCACGCCGCCGCCACGGCTACGACGACACCGATCCCCGCGGCTACGACGCGAGTTCCCCGGCCAAAGCGGAGCCGGACGGCTCTTTCCCCGATGCCTACGATCCGGCACCCAGGCCCGGTGCCGCGGCTGACGTGTCGAGGCAGGAGCGCCGTCGCGCTGGACAGCCCCAGGGCAGGGAGCCGAAGGCGCGGTCCCGCCAGGGCCGCGGGCGTCAGGCGCCCGGCGATGACCAGGCCTGGCCGAGGACCGACTGGGACAATGTCTCCGACGAGCAGTACTGGGCAGAACTCTCCTCCGACAAGCCGCTGACCACGACAGCCCGCACCGCTCAGCCTGGCGCGAGCCTTCAGGCGGACCCGGAGGAGGACCCGGCAGACTCCGCTTCGCACACCCGCGCGGGCTCACGCCGCGCGCGGTCCTCCGCGGGGGGTATCGGGGCATCGCCTCCCCTGGCCAGTACCGAGACGCCGCGCCTTCCGGTCAGGAGGCGCGATCAGCTGCCCCCAGCCTCCGCGCAGGTTCCGGATGATCTGCGCGCCGGGGACGAGACGAGCCTGATGCGCCTGCCGCACACCGAGGTGCCCGTGCCGACGGCGGCGGGCCAGGACGGCGCCGATCAGTACACCGACCCAGGTCTCACGGCACTCGGGAAGCGCGGCAGCACGCCGAGAAACGAGTCCAGGCCGCCGAGCCTTCCCGATGACGATCCGCTTACCAGCGCGTCCTTCTCCCGGCAGGCATTGTCGGCCCCCGACAGCCGGTCCTACCGGGACTCTTACTCCCGCACTCAGGTCCCGCCGGATCCGTACGAGGCGCCGGCGGACACGTCCGCGTACGCCGCCCCAGGCGCCGATCCCTACGGGACCGCTGGCGGCGAGGGCTACGGCGGCTCTGTCAGCTACGGCGGTTCTGACAGCTACGCGGCCCAGGAGAGCTATGGAGCCACCGACGGCTACGGCACTCCCGGCAGTTACGCGGCCCCGGACGGCTACCCGGCTCCCGGCGGTTACCCCCCCGACGGCTACGCCAGCAGGGATAGCTACGCGACTTCCGGCACGGACATGTACGCCGCGCCGACCGGGGATGCTCACTCCGCGGACGGCTACGGCAGCGGCGCCTACCCGTCGACGGGATATCCGGGCGGATACGGATCCGCGGCCGGGGCTGAAGACCGCGGCACAGACCGCCGGCCCGCCTATCCCACTGACCCCTACGCCCTGCGCGATGATCCGCCTCCTTCACCCGGTGACGTGCTGGGCGGCGGTCGCGTGCCGGCGGCGCCTCGCCAGCCGTCGGGAAACCCGTACGGCAGCAACTACCCAGGGAACGGGTATGGTTCCGCCCAGGCGGCTCCAGGAGCCTCAGGCGGCGGGTACAGCGGTTACGACGTCGGCAGCGTGCCTGACTACAACGCCAGCGGTCCGCCTGACCAGGCAGCTGGCGCGGACTCACGCGCGTCCGCGTTCGGCTGGCAGGAAGGGCACAGCGGTTACCCCGCGGAGCGAGGAACCGGCGACCCAGCCGACTCCCATACCGCGGCGGACGGGTCCGCGTCGCCCTACCCCGGTGCCTCCGGTTACCCGGACGCCGCCGACGACCCGGCCAAGCGCCGTGGTTATCCCGGCTACGACCTAGACCACGGGTATGGCGATTCCTCCGGCCAGGACCGCGGTGGTCGCTACTGAGCTTCCCTGACCAGACAAGCCGGCTAGCGCGCTGCTCATTCGTGCGCCTCCAGGGGTTGACAAAGTGACCCTCAGTGCGCCGAGAATGTGCCGACCGACGCACGTCAGGGGGGTCATGTACCAGAGCATCCGGGATCATGCCCGCACCTACCACTTGCACAGGCTCGCGGCGGCCCTTGACACTCATGGGTTCCCCGCATCGGTAAAAATCACCCACCCGGCCGCCCTGCATGTCTTCATGCCAGGCGCCACGATGCTCGCCGAGAGCATTGACTGCATTCCCGCCACCGACCACGACGGGCGCCTGCACTGGTTCTATCGCTGGTCATGGGGCGAGTTGCTGCACGATGCCGAGGATCCGCCCGCGGCGGCGAGGAAGATCGCCGACGTGCTGGCCGCCCGATGAGCCTCAGGCGTTACCGTCGACCTCGATCGCGAGTTCGTCGTGGCCGAAGCAAAGGTAGCCCGCCACCCTGCTCGAATCGCCCTTCGCCTCCGGATAGGACCAGACGGCGTCGCTGAGTTCCTTGTTCCCGGCGCGAACCGACCAGTACGACGCCGTGCCCTTGTAGGGGCACACCGTGCGGGTCTCACTCGGCACGAGCAGGTCGGAGCGGACATCGTCCGGCTGGACATAGAGACGGTTCGGCAGCCCTGTCTCCGACAGCAGGCGCGGCCGGCCGGTCTCCGCCAGCACCTGATCACCGAGCCTGACGCGAACGTGCCGGGATGAATCCCGGACATCGACGCGGTGGAAGGGGTCCGGCAGGCCGCCTTCCACCTGCTCGTCCTCGTCATACCACTGGTCCATGGACTCCCAGTACAGCCCCGCGTACCCGCGCAGCCATGCGGACTCCGCATTCGGCTCCGGGTAGGCCCATACCGCGTTCTCGGCGATGCGGTCCCCCGCGACGACCGACCAGTACGAAGCCGTGCCCTTGAACGGGCAGTAGGTGTGGTGGTCGGTTGCCTTCAGCAGCTCTTGCGCCAGGTCGCCGAGCGGGACGTAGAGCTGCGGCCGCAGCGCCGTCTCGTGCAGCAACCGCCCGCCCTCCGTGTCGAGCACGGTCTCCCCCGCGACGACGGCTCGCACTCGGCGCGGGAAGTCATGCATCAGCAGCCGGTGCGCGGGACCGTCGATCCGGTAGTTGGCCGTCTCCGGCGGGTGCCCCGCCAGCGGTCCAGGGGAAATGGTCAGCGACATCGCATCCTCCTTCACCACTGCGAACTCCCGCCCTGGCACTCGCCATTCCCGTCCCTGCCCCCGACGTTACCTCGCGGTCTGCTTAGCTTGACCGAGAGGAGGCGGGCCCGGTGAAGACATACGACGCCGGGGCTCCGGCATGAGCACGGCCCGGCGGCGGTGCATATGCTACGGTGCTGCCCGTCCCGGCTATCCGGTCGGCGGCAATCGCCCCGCATGGCGATCGCGCCGTCACTGCGGAAAGGACTCCACCGTCCATGACCCCAGCGCAGGACGGCCTGTCGCAGGCGGCGGTCGCGCTGGCCCCGGCTACCTTACTGCGGCTGCTCAGCGATGCCGCGGTCGCTGGTGAGCCGGCTGCGGTCAGCATCTACCTGTCCGGCGGCCAGGTCCTCGACGGCATGCCGGTCAGGATCGGCACGGACCACGGGCACGAGGTCGTCGTCCTGGCCAGCGCGCAGGGCGGGCAGCTCGGATACGCTCTGCTGGCGAGCGTGGCCGCCGTCGAGGTACGCGGTGCCGAGCGCTTCCAGGACATACTCACCGCGGGTCGGCTACCGCAGCCGGTCACTGGCGAGCCGGTCACCCGGCTGGAGCTGCGGCGGGCTTACCCGCCTTCCGGGGAGTTCCCCGTACAGGTGGACTGGGCGGTGCTACCCGACTCCGGCCCCCTGCTGGCCAACCTCGACCGGCTGCTGCGCGGGCTGCGGGAGACCGCCCGCGAGGTGTGCGCCGACGAGCTGGGCAGGAACGCCTGGGCTCGGGTGCGCACGCTGCGGGTCGAGCACAGCGACGGCGTGCGGCCATCCGTGCGGCGGGTACCTGACGGGCTGTCGGTGCAGGCTGACCTGACCGCTGCGCTGCCTCGCGATCTGGCCGGCGAGCTGCGCCGTCAATTCAATGCGTTGTTGTAATTGTTAGCGTAGGAAACAAGTTTGGAGGATCGGATGGGTCTGGCCGAGCGCCGTGCCGTCGAGCGGTTCAAGAGCGATGACTACCCGGAGTGGAAGGCGAAGATCGACCGGGTGACCGGGTTCGAGGTGCCGGTCGAGGTAGCGTGGGACGAGCTGGCAGTCGATGAGTACGCCGCGAGCTATGCCAGCTTTTTCCCGCAGGTGTACTTCCAGCCGCTGGTGGACGCGCTGACCGCCATCACGGTCGACGGGATCGGCAAGAGCGCCGTCAGGGACGGGCTCAAGAAAATCATCATCCGGAACACCGATAAGTACTCGAGCACCAGGGGGTTCGCCTTCGACGACGGCGTACTGACCATCGACCACAAGCCACACACCAACATAAACGATGGCGATGAGCGCGCGAAGGGACTGCAGCACCTACTCGAATCCGGCCTGTAACCTCCCTGCCGCTGCCGTCACCATCCGCAACACCCCCGGGTCGGTCCCGGGGAAAGACGCACAAGCGACCGGGGGCGTGGGGGCAGAGCCCCCACAGCGGGGTTCGGAGAGCCGCCCCCCGGGAAGGCATTGCGGGCGACGGCGAAGGTGGCCGCAGGCCACCGGGCAGCGCCGATCGCCACGGCGGGTGAGCTGGCCTGTAGGCCGGGTTCTGTGCGCCCGCTTGCGCGGGCCGACGGCCATCCATCTGGGACTGTCGTTGCCGACAGCCTCGTGCGGTCTACCCGCAAGCATCGGGCGGGCCGCCCTCGAGCGCTTGCGCGGGAAGCCGCGCCCGGAGGCGCCGCCATCCCTTTTTGACCTTGCTCCGGGTGGGGTTTACCGAGCCGCCGGAGTCACCTCCGGCGCTGGTGGTCTCTTACACCACCGTTTCACCCTTACCCCTGGTCCGTTGCCGGTCCAGGGGCGGTCTGCTTTCTGTGGCACTGTCCCGCGGGTCACCCCGGGTCGGCGTTACCGACCACCCTGCCCTGCGGAGCCCGGACCTTCCTCACCGAGACCTCAACGGCCCCGGCGCGACCGCCCGGCCAGCTCACCCGCCTGACGTCAAGAATAGCCGTCCGCCAGGTGCGCGGTGTCATTGAATGACCGGACCACGGCCGGGCCGTCGGCGTACCAGTCGACCTGCGACAGGGACGCGACGTCCAGGTGCATGCGGTAGAGCGCGCTAGGCGGGGCGAGCAGCGCGTGCCGGACCAGGGTCTTGATCGGCGTGACGTGGCTGACGATCAGGACCGTCTCGCCCTCGTGAGCGCCGAGCACCTGGCCGAGCATGGCGAGGACCCTGCGGCTGACGGCGGCGAAGCTCTCGCCTCCCGGTGGCGCGACGCCGGGATCCGCCAGCCACGCCGCCAGCTCGGCGGGCCATGTGTCCTGCGTCTCGGCGAAGCTCAGGCCCTCCCACTCGCCAAAATCAGCCTCCCTGATGCCCTCGTCGACGAGCACGGGGGCACCGGTCGCCGCCGCCGCCTCCTCCGCCGTCCGCCGGGCTCGCTGCAGCGGCGACGTGATGATCACGTCGATGCCGCCACGCGCGGCCAGCCGGGCCGCCGCCACCTTCGCCTGCTGCATACCGGTCTGCGTCAGCGGGATATCCCGGGCTCCCGCGAAGCGCTTCTCGGTAGAAAGCGGGGTCTGGCCGTGGCGGAGCAGCAACGTAACGGTCGGCTGGCCCTGCGCCCCGATCCAGCCAGGGGCCGCCTGCGCCGTGCCACTTGTGCCCTGTGCTGTGACGCCCGGTCCCTGCGCCGGGCCCAGGCTAAAAGGGCGACTGGCACCGCCATCCCGCTCCCGTTCGGCATCCATGGCCTCGTTCGCCAGGCGATCGGCGTGCGCGTTGCGCTCCCGCGGTACCCACACGTACGATACCCGCCCGAACGAGCGGGCGGCTTCGCTGGCGGCGAGCGCGAGCGGCCGCATGCCGGGGTGCTTGATCTTCCAGCGGCCGGACATCTGCTCGACGACGAGCTTGGAGTCCATCCGTGCCTCGACCTCGGCGCCGGGGTCGATCTCCGCCGCGGCGCGCAGCCCCGCGATCAGGCCCGAGTACTCGGCGACGTTGTTCGTAGCGCGGCCGATGCTCTCCGAAACCTCGGCGAGCAGCTCGCCGGTCTTCGCGTCCCGCACCAGGGCGCCGTACCCGGCCGGGCCCGGGTTCCCGCGCGATCCCCCGTCGGCCTCGACGACGAGCCGGCGAGTCACAGGCCCGACTCGGGGACGCGCACGAGGATCCGCCTGCACTCGTCACAGCGGATCACCTCGTCCGGTTCGGCCGTGCGGATCTGGCTCAGCTCGACGGAGTTGAGCGAAAGGTGGCATCCCTCGCACCGCCCCCGGCGCAAGGCCGCGGCGGCGACCCCGTGCTGCCCGCGCAGTTTCTCGTAGAGAGCGAGCAGTTCCTGCGGCACCCCGGCCGCGACGGCGGCACGCCTGTCCCCCGCCTTGCCCGCCTGCTCCCCGATCTCCTGGAAAGCCGCATCGCGCCGCGCCGTCACGACCGCGCCCTCGTCGCCGATACCGGCCTGCTCCGCCGTGAGCGAGTAGCGGCGTGCCTCTGCCGCCTCACGGCGCTCCATCGCGTCGAGCACGACCTCCTCCAGATCGGACTGCCTGCGCAGCAGCGACACGACCTCCGACTGCAGGCCGTCGAGCTCGCGTGCCGACGACACCTGGCCCGCGTCGAGCCGCTTGCGGTCCCTGTCGATCCTGGCACGGACCTGCTCGACGTCACCTTCCGACCTGGCCTGCTCGCGGGCCAGGTCGCTCAGCGCGGTCTCCACCGTCACTATCGCGTCCCGCAGCTCCCGCTGCCGGGCGTCGAGCCGGCCGAGCTCGGCGAGTTCCGGCAGGCCGCGACGGCGATGATCGAGACGGCCGAGCTCGGCGTCGAGATCCGCGAGCTCGAGCAGGCGCAACTGCGCCTCGGGGGATGCTCTCACCGGCTCCACGTTAGCCTTCCGCGCCGCTGATGTCGCGCTGGCAAGCGGCTGCGGGCCGGATCCACGAAACGGCTGTTCGGCACGGGCCGTCTGCGGTAGACCTTGGCGCCATGGAGATCCCTCGGGTGAGCCGTCCCTACATGCCCGGGTACGGCATAAGGGAGCCGACGGAAGGCAGCGGGCTCCTCCCCTGGTCATGGGCGGCCGAACGGCTGACGTCAGCACGCAACTACTGGGTGGTGAGCGTGTGGCCGGACGGCCACCCGCACTCCATGCCCGTCTGGGGCATGTGGGACGACAGCACGCTGTGGTTCACGAGCAGCACAGGCTCGCGGAAGACGAGGAACCTGGCGGCTGACTCGCGCTGCGTGATCACCACGGAGGACGCCTCCGACCCGGTGGTCATCGAGGGCGTCGCGACGATCGTGACCGAGCCCGGCCTGATCAGGCGCGTCATCGACCTGATGAACGAAAAATACGGCACCGACATCGAGGTGAGCTTCCTCGACCCGGCCGTCAACGCCACGTTCGAGGTCCGGCCGCACCGCGTGTTCGGCATGCAGCACGGCGACTTCACCGGCTCCCCCACCCGCTGGATCTTCGAGCCATAGCGCCAGTCTCATCGGGACCGGTCACGTGGGCAGCGCCAGCATCAGGATCGGCGGGGACGTCGGGCGGGCCGAGCCGTCGGCCGGCTCGACGGTCAGCGCGACCATGTCCCCCGCGGCAAGGCCCGACGCGGTGACAGGCGCGGTCACGCCCTGCCGCGGCGCGGGCAGCATGCCGGCCGGGCGGGCCCCGCCGGGCCCCATCAGCCAGAGCTGATAGCTCCGCGCGGACGGCAGGGCCGGCAGTCCGGCCGTGGTGAGCACCAGCGTGTGCATCGCGTGCGACATGACCACCGTCGCCGTCCCGCCCGTGCGCGCCCGCGCCGTCATCATCCGGGCGTCAGGGGCGTTCAGCACCGCGGCGATCGCATGCGTGCCTGCCTGCACCTGGTCCAGCCTGTGCTGCGTCGCGAGGGCGACGACGCCGAAGGCGGCCGCGGCGGCGACGAGCGACCCGGTGACCGACACCGCGAGCGCTAGGGCGAGGCGCGGCAGCCAGGGCCGCCGGGGCCGGCCCTCGACGGCGGCGGCGCGACGGGCAGGCCAGGGCGGATCCTGCGGGACGGCGGCCGGCGGCAGCTGCCTGGTCCGTGACACCTCGGCGAGAACGCGCTCCCGCAGCCGCGCGGGCGGCTGGGCGGCGGTGGCGGCGCCGAGCAGCGCCGTGGTCTCGAGCAGCCCGCGCAGCTCCTGAGCACAGGTATCGCACCCCGATAGATGCTGCTCGAAGAGCCCGCGGTCCGGCTCGCTCAGCGCGTCGAGCGCGTAGGGACCCGCCATGGTGTGCGGATCTGGCCGGCGGCGCCTCGTGAGCCTCATCCGTCCACTCCCAGGCAGTCACGCAGCCTGATCAGCCCGTCGCGCATCCGCGTCTTCACCGTGCCGAGCGCGACGCCGAGCAGCGCGGCGACCTCGCGGTAGGTATTGCCGCCGTAGTACGCGAGGGTGACAGCCTCGCGCTGCAGGCCGGTGAGGGATCCCAGGCACCGCCGTACCCGCTCGCGGTCGAGCCTGGCCTCCACCGCCTCGATCACGTCGTCGTAGGCGACATCCGGTGCGGGGATCCGCAGCTCCCGCCGCGCCGCGGCCTGGGCCGACCGGACCCTGTCCACCGCCCGCCTGTGCGCGAGGGTCATCACCCAGGCCCGCGCGCTGCCGCGGCTGCCGTCGAACCGTGCCGCGCTCCGCCAGACGTCGAGCAGCACCTCCTGCGCGACCTCCTCAGACTGGGCCGGATCGCGCACGACCCTGCGCACCAGGCCGAACACCGCACTCGCGATGACCGCGTACACGGAGTCGAACGCGCCCTCGTCGCCGCGGGCCACCCGGGCCATCAGCGCCTCGAGATCGGTGTCGTGCCAGCCTTCGCCAGCAGAGCCCTCGCCAGCAGAGCCCTCGCCAGCAGAGCCGCCGGCGGACGGCCATGTCCGCGCGGGGGGGTCTGGGGGGGTCGTCCCCCCTGGCCAGTACTGGTGGTCGGTCATCTCCACATTGTCTATTCGGAGCGGCGCCTGCCGCGGATTGGCCGGCGGCTGCGATGATCGGCAGGCAGCCGGTGCCGCCCGGGCCCCGGATCTCACGTACCGTGAGAACGCCAATCCACAGTGACCGTAGCTACGAATAACTAAGGTGACAATCCATATTCGCGGATCGAGCGCTGCCCGCGGCTCGGTCGTCGGCCTGCTCACCGCCGCCGTGGCGGTCGGCGTGGCCCAGTTCGCAGCGGGGCTGATCAAGCCCCAGGCGTCTCCCGTGATCGCGGTCGGGCAGGCCGCCATCGACCATACCCCGGCGCCGGTGAAGAACTTCGCGATCTCCGCGTTCGGCCCGGATGACAAGACGGTCCTGCTCGGCGGCATCCTCGTCGTGCTCGCGGTGTACGCCGCCTGGATCGGCGCGCTCGCGCTGCGCCGCCTCGGCTACGGGCTCACGGGCCTCGCGGTGTTCACGGGGATCGGCCTGCTCGCCGCGGTGACCCGGCCGAACGCGACCGCCGGCTACGTGGTGCCGACGCTGGCGGGCGCCGCCGCGGGGGTGGTCGCGCTCGTCCGGCTCACCCGCGCGGCCGAATCGGCGGCCCCGCCCCCGGTCCCGGCCGCCCAGACGGCACCGCCCCCGGCGCCGGGCACGGAACGTGATCGCGCGGTCCCCCGGCAGGCTGCCGCGTCGCGACCAGGCAGCGGAAGGTCAGCAAGCACATCTGGCCGAACGGGAGCGCCGTGGCCGGACCGGCGGCGATTCATCGTCACCGGCGGCGTGGCGGCGGCGACGGCCGCGGTCGCCGGTCTCGCCGGCCGCGAGCTTGCTACCCGGACGAGCGTCACGCAGGCCAGGTCGGCGCTGCGTATCCCGGCGCCGACGCGGCCCGCGCCGCCGCTCCCGCCGGGCGCCGACCTGGGCATCACGGGACTTAGCCCCTTTGTCACGCCGGGCGGCAGCTTCTACCGCGTCGACACCGCGCTGCTCCTTCCCGAGGTCGCGCCGCAGAGCTGGCGGCTGCGGATACACGGGATGGTGCGGCGGGAAGTAGACATCAGCTTCGCCGAGCTGCTGCGCCGCCCGCTGATCGAGCACTACGTGACGCTCTGCTGCGTTTCCAACCCCGTCGGCGGCCCGTACATCGGCAACGCGAAGTGGCTCGGCGCCAGCCTGGCCAGCCTGCTGAGGGAGGCGGGCCCGCGGGCCGGTGCCGACCAGCTGCTCTGCACGTCAGCCGACGGCTTTACCTCGGGTACGCCGGCGGCGGTCGTGCTCGACGGCAGGGAGTCGCTGCTCGCCGTGGCCATGAACGATGAGCCGCTGCCGGTGGCGCACGGGTTCCCCGCCCGCATGGTGGTGCCGGGCCTCTACGGGTACGTGTCGGCCACCAAGTGGGTCACCGACATCGAGGTCACCACGTTCGCCGCCTCGACCGCGTACTGGGCGCAGCGCGGCTGGTCGCAGCAGGCGCCGGTCAAGACCGAGTCCCGTATCGACGTCCCCACCGGGGGGAACGCGCTGAAGGCCGGCCGGATCCCGGTCGCGGGTGTCGCCTGGGCACAGCACAAGGGCATCGCCGCCGTCGAGGTGCAGGTGGACAACGGCCCGTGGAACGAGGCGCGGCTCGCCGCCGTTCCGGGCATCGACACCTGGCGGCAGTGGGTGTGGGACTGGGACGCCACACAGGGCGGCCACACGCTGCAGGTGCGCGCGACGGACGCCACCGGGTACACGCAGACCGCTGTGCAGGAAGACCCCGAGCCGAACGGCGCGACCGGATACAACGCCGTCACGGTGACCGTCTCCGGCTAGCCGGGGGCGCTGTCAGGGGCGCGCCGTCAGGGGCCGCACGTCCCCGCTGGCCGCGTCGAGGTCGAGCCGCCACTCGGTGGAGCGCTCGACGGCCAGGAAGCCGAGCGCCTCGTTGATCGCCACCATGTGCTCGTTGGCGACGGCGTTCCAGGTCTGGACGCTGCGGGCGGCGGGCACGTGGCGGCTGAGCAGCTCGAGGTTGGCCAGCTTGACAAGCAGGCCGAGCCGCCGGCCGCGGTGGCCGGGCGCGACGATCGTGTCCCACTGGTAGGCGATCTGCGGCTGACGGCGGCTGATGCCGATGTCGGTATAAGCGACGACCCGGCCGGAAACGACATGCCGCGCCGCGGTCACGACGCGCATCCGGCCGCGGGCAACCGCCTGGTCTTCCTTCTCGCGGTAGCGCGCGACGTCCCAGAGCTCTGGCTGCCAGCCGGTGCCGCCCATCGGAGTGTCGATCGCCATCCGCTCGATGAGCACCGCGCAGTCCGCGACGACGTCCGCGGGCGCCCGGTCGACCCATCGCACGCGCTCGTACCCGTCCGCACGGGCACTGGCGTCCGCGGCCAGCCTGGCCAGCCGCTCCGCGTCAAGGCTCGCCAGGTCAAGCTCGCGGCGCAGCTCCTCGAGCACCGGGCACGCGCCCATCGCGGCGGCGAAATGCTCCCCCGGCGACCGTCCTCCGAGCGGCGCCCCGACCTCGAGCAGCACCCGCCGCCGGCCTTGCGCCGCAGCGCTCTCGCATGCGCGTGCGAGCAGCGCCCGCCCGTAGCCGCGCCGGCGCTCGTCCGGCAGCACCTGCACGATGACGCTCGCCAGGTCGGTGTTGTCGCGCAGCGGCAGCCTGCTGATCGACTGGCCGACGGGACGCGCGCCCGCATAGCCGACAGATAGCTCGACCCGCTCGGCGGAACTGCCCGCCGGAAGCAGCCCGACGACCTCCTCTAGCGGGTCGGCGAGCAGCCCCGCATGGTCAAAGGGCACCACGACGCTGTCGACATAGTGCCAGTCCCGCGCTCCTGCTTCGTCGCTCACCCGCTCGATCCGCAACCCCATAGTCACCCCCCCGTGCTTACAGCCTGCCAGCCCATCTGGCCACCGGTTTTCCGCGTCCCCGCCCCGCCCCGGCGCCCAACCGTCACGATCCCCGCATCCATCCGCACCTGACCGTCACGATCCCCGCATCGACGCGTTACACGCCCTCTGGGGGCGTCGATCCCCGGTTCCACCACCAGCCCGGCCGCACCTCCGCTCACCCGCTGCCCAGGGTGAGCGAACCCCGGTTCCACTCCCACCGGTGGTGAGCGAACCCCGGTTCCACCACCACCAGCCCGGCCGCACCTCCGCTCACCCGATGCCCAGGGTGAGCGAACCCCGGATTGACGCCGTCGGTGGGGGACGCCGGGGGGCGGGCTGGGGCCGCGGTCAGGAGTTGCGCGGGTCCGGAACCTGTGACACTCTTCCACTAATTGATTAGTTGAAGGGTGCTTATGTGATCGAGTTCCAGCTCGACACTTCGTCCGGCGTCGCTACCTACCTGCAGCTGGCGCAGCAGGTCAGGCACGCGCTGCGGCTTAACCTGCTGCAGCCAGGTGACCAGCTGCCGACGGCCCGCGAGGTGGTCGCCAAGCTCGCGATCAACCCGAACACGGTGCTCAAGGCCTACCGCGAGCTGGAACGCGAGGGCCTCGTCGCCGCCCGGCCCGGCCAGGGCACGTTCGTGCGGCGGACGCTGGCGGGCGGAGACTTGTCCGCCCAGATCCGGCTGCGCGGCGAGCTCGACCGCTGGCTGCGGAAGGCACGCGAGGCCGGACTGGGCCAGGAGGACGTCGAGGCGCTGTACCGGGCGGCGCTACGGGACTGCTTTCTGGGATCGGAGGACGTCGCATGACGGCCGCACTTGAAACGCACCGCCTGGGCCGCCGCTACGGCCGACGGTGGGCGCTGCAGGAATGCACGCTAGAGCTGCCCGCCCACCGGGTGACCGGGCTGGTCGGCCCGAACGGCGCGGGCAAGACCACGCTGCTGCACATGGCAGTCGGCCTGCTCAGGCCGACCTCGGGGTCGGTCACGGTGCTCGGCCAGCAGCCGGGCAGCCCCGGGGTGCTCCCGCGCGTTGGCTTCGTCGCCCAGGACAAGCCGCTCTACCCGGGCTTCACGGTCGCGGAGACGCTTCGGATGGGCAGCTGGCTGAACCCCGGCTGGGACCGGGAGCTGGCCGGACGCCGGCTGTCCCGCCTGGACATCCTGGCTCGCCATCGCGTCGGGAAACTCTCCGGCGGGCAGCGCGCCCAGGTGGCCCTGGCCCTTGCCCTGGGCAAGCGGCCCGACCTGCTCATGCTCGACGAGCCGGTGTCCAGCCTGGATCCGCTGGCCCGCCGCGAGTTCTTCGGCACGCTGATGGAAGATGTCGCGGAAGCCGGCCGGACGGTGATCCTTTCCTCGCACCTGATCGCCGATCTGGAGCGGACCTGCGACCATCTGGTGCTGCTGTCCGCCTCCCGGGTACAGCTGTCCGGCGACATCGAGAACCTGCGGGCCACGCACCTGATGCTCAGCGGGCCGCGGGACCGCGTCGACGCGGTCAAGGCGGCGCACACCGTCGTGCAGGCCGACTACGCGCAGCGGCAGGCCAGCCTGATGATCCGGGCCCATGGCCCGGTCCACGACCCGGCCTGGACCGTCCGGTCCGCCACCCTTGAAGAGCTTGTCCTCGCCTACATGAGCACACCTGGCGCGGCCGACCCGCCGGGGCCCAGGCTCGCGGGTACTACCACGGAGGTACCGGCATGATCAGGCTCGCCTGGCGGCAGCTGCGCGTGCCCGCCGCGTCGACGGCCGCCCTGCTCACGCTGCTGGCCGGGTTCCTCGTGCTCACCGAGCACTCGATGAACTCCTACGCGCGCAGCTCCGGCCTGGCGGCCTGCCTGGCCGCGCACGGCGCCTGCGGCCCGGCGATCAGCGCCTTCGTGAACCGCTACAGCATCCTGCTCGGCCTGTTCGCCCTGCTGAACGTCGTGCCGATGCTGGCCGGGCTGTTCTGGGGGGCTCCGCTGATCGCCCGCGAAATCGAGCAGGGCACGCACCGGCTCGCCTGGACCCAGTCGGTCAGCCGGAGACGCTGGCTGACGGTGAAGGTCGGCATGTTCGTGCTCGCCGCGATCGCGGCGGCGGGGATCCTGACTGTGCTCTTCACCTGGTGGTCGCACCCGTTCGCGCGGATCAGCCAGACCAGCGGCTTCAGCTTCAGCCGGATCAGCCCCGACGTGTATGACTTCTCCGGCACCATACTGGCCGCCTACACCCTGTACGCGTTCGCCCTTGGCATGGCCGCCGGAGCTGTGATCCGGCGGACGGTCCCGGCCATGGCCGTCAGCATCGTCGGCTTCGCGGCCCTTCGGGTGCCGATGGAATCGATCCGCGGCCACCTCCTCCCGCCGCTGACCGCTGTCTATCCGCAGCAGGGCACGAATCCCACCGCAGGGCGCGGTGACTGGGTACTCAGCAGCACCCTGATCGACAAGAACGGGCACCCTCTTCCCGTTACCTGCACAGGGCGGGGTGGCAATCCGCTGGGCCCGGTCCGGTGCGGGGTGAGCGGGCATGCCGCCGGGGTCAGGGTTGTCTACCAGCCGCTGAGCAGATTCTGGGCGCTGCAGGGCATCGAGACAGGCATTGTCATCGCGGTGATCGTGCTGCTGCTGGCCACCGCGGCCTGGTGGACCATCCGCCGCACGAGCTGAGGCCTGCCAGTCATTCGTGTGGATGCCTCGGTGGCGTAGCTAGAACAGCACTGGCGAGGCATCCACACTGATTGTCGCCCAGCCCGCGACCGGTCTAGACCGGTCTAGACCGGTCGTGCGGTGCCGTGGCCGGGCGGAGCCTGCGGGTCAGGATGCTGCGTTCGGTCACCGCCCAGGCTGTCGAGGTCAGCAGGTAGAGCCCGGCAGCGAGCGGCACGAGCGCCGCCACGATGAGCGTCCCGTAGGGCATGAGCCGGGAGAGTGCCATCGCGCTACCCAGCGCGGCGAGCACCACGGTGACCCCAAGCAGAGGCTGCGCCGGTCCTCCCCGAGAGGCCGGTCGACGGGCAGTTTACGCCCGGAGGGTTAATCGGAGAAGCGGGCGATCTCGCGCATCTTGTTTGTCGCGTCGAGGGCGGCGATCTTGTACGACTCGGCGAGCGTCGGGTAGTTGAAGACGGCGTCGACGAGGTAGTCGACCGTGCCCCCGCAGCCCATCACCGCCTGCCCGATGTGCACGAGCTCGGTGGCGCCCGTGCCGAAGACGTGCACGCCGAGCAGGGTGTGGTCTTCCGGCGAGACGAGCAGCTTGAGTACCCCGTAGGAGTCGCCGATGATCTGTCCGCGGGCAAGCTCGCGGTATCGTGACACGCCCACCTCGAAGGGTACGCATGCCTCGGTGAGCTGGTCCTCCGTCCGCCCGATGAAACTGATCTCGGGGATGCTGTAGATGCCGATCGGCTGGAGCAGCAGGGTCGCGTGAACCGGTTCGCCGCAGGCGTGGTGCGCCGCCAGCCGCCCCTGTTCCATCGACGTCGCCGCGAGGGCGGGGAATCCGATGACGTCGCCGACCGCGTAGATGTGCGGGACCGAGGTGCGGAAGAACTCGTCCACGGTGATCCGCCCGCGCTTGTCCGAGGTCAGCCCGGCGGCCGGCAGCCTGAGCTGGCTGGTCATGCCCTGGCGGCCCGCCGAGTACATGACCGTGTCGGCCGGGATCTTCTTCCCGCTCTTCAGCGTCGCGATGGCGCCACCCGGCCTTGCCTCGACCGACGACACGGTCTCGCCGAAGCGGAACGTCACCGCCAGGTCGCGCAGATGGTACTTCAGCGCCTCGACCACCTCGAGGTCGCAGAATTCGAGCATCCGGTCGCGCTGCTCGACGACGGTCACCTTGGTGCCGAGGGCCGCGAACATCGACACGTACTCGATCCCGATCACTCCGGCGCCCGCGACCACCATCGTCCGCGGCACCCGCTCCAGGTTGAGGATCCCGTCGGAGTCGATGATGTTGCGCTCATCGAAGGCGACGCTCTCCGGCCGGGCCGGCCGGGTTCCCGTCGCGATCACGATCTTCTCAGCACTGATCTTGCGCATCCTGCCGTCGCCGTCGCCTTCGTCGACCTCGATGACGTTCGCGTCGACGAAGGACGCCGTCCCGGTGAGGATCGTGACCCGGTTACGCGTCAGCTGGCTGCGCACCACGTCGATCTCGCGGCCGACCACGTGCCGGGTACGGGCTGTCAGGTCCGCGATGGTGATGTTGTCCTTGACCCGGTAGCTCTGCCCGTACATCTCGCGCTGATCAAGCCCGGTGAGGTAGAGGACAGCCTCCCTGAGGGTCTTCGACGGGATCGTGCCCGTGTTGAGGCACACCCCGCCGAGCATGTCGCGACGCTCGACGATGCAGACCCGGCGTTCGAGCTTCGCCGCGGCGATCGCGGCCTTCTGGCCGCCCGGACCGGACCCGATCACCAGCAAGTCGAAGTCGTACATAACAACCAGTGTGACGAGGCGGGGCGGCCTTTAAAAGCCCTGCCGGGATGCATCTCCTTGCGCAAGCCCAGCATGACCTGCCCACACGCGGCGGCACGGCCTGCACGGCACGGCCTGCACGGCACGGCCTGCACTGCTGGCGGCTTCGCGGGCGGCAGGCGTGCGGTAGCGTCGGCAGGGTGCCCGGCTCGCCCGAGATCTCGCCTGGGACCAGGCAGGCAGCGCAGGGAAGCCGGTGCGGCCCGTTCCCCGTCGGCCCGTTCCCCGTCGGCCAGTTCCCCGTCGGCGACTCCGTGACGCTTCCCGTGCTCGAAGGCGACCCGCACCCGATCCTGGCGCTGCTGAGGGAACGGGAGCCCGTCTCCTGGCTGCCCGTGCTCGGCGGCTGGCTGGTCACGCGGCACGATATCGCCCTGCGCGTCCTGCGCGACAGCCAGGCGTTCACCGTCGACGACCCCCGGTTCTCGACCGCCCGGATCGTCGGCCCGAGCATGCTCTCGCTGGACGGGGCCGCGCACGCGAGGCACCGCGGGCCCTTCACGCACCCCTTCCGGGCCGGTGAGGTGCACGCGCGGCTGGCGGAGTTCACCGCCGCGGAAACAGACCGCCTGGTGACCGCGATACGGCCGGCGGGGACAGCCGAGCTGCGCCGGAGCCTCGCCGGGCCGCTCGCCGTCGCCGTGATCGCGGCGGCGCTCGGCCTCGGTGAGACTGAGCCCGCCGACATCCTGTCCTGGTACGACGCCATGGCGGCGGCCGTGTCGGGCCTGGCCGCGGGCGAGGACGTGACGGCGGCGGGCACAGTGGCGGGCATGGCGGCGTTCGGGATGCTCAGGGACAGCCTCGAAGCCGTGATCGCCCGCCCTGGGCGGCCGTCCCTGCTTGCCGCCGCCTCGGCAGGCTCAGGCTCAGGCTCGGCGGGCTCAGGCGGGCTTGAGGTGAGCGAGGTGGTCTCGAATGCCGCCGTGCTGATGTTCGGCGGGATCGAGACCACGGAGGGGATGATCGCCAACGCGGTGCTGCACCTGCTCGCCAGCCCCGGTCAGCTCGACCTCGTCCGCGCGGATCCTGGCCTCCTGCCGAACGCGGTCGAGGAGTCGCTGCGGCTCGAACCCGCCGCGGCCTCAGTGGACCGTTACGCGACCCGCGATGTCCGGATCGGGACTGCCGCCATCCGGCGCGGCGACCTCGTCACCGTCTCGATCACGGCCGCGAGCCGCGACCCCGCATGCTTCCCCGACCCTGACCGGTTCAACGTCCGCCGCGAGAACGCCCCGCTGAACCTGGCATTCGCGCGCGGCCCGCACTTCTGCCTCGGCGCGCACCTCGCCCGCCTGCAGGCGCATACGGCGATCCGCGTCCTGCTGGACCGGCTGCCCGGCCTGCGCCTAGACCCGCTGCGCCCGAGCGCGCCGCGCGGACTGGTGTTCCGCAAGCCGCCGACACTGCACGTCCTCTGGGATCCGCCCGCCAGCTAGCGGCACACGCCGACTGTGTGCCGCCAGCCCCCGTGAAGGGCACCATGAGCGGCACCCAGACCCCCTCAAGGGCACAGGCGGCCTACCGCCGGGCGACAACCAGGCGGAAGCCGAGGTCGAGCTCGTCTAGCTCGAGGAGGTGTCCGAATCGCCGGTCCCATTCGCCGCTGTCCAGGTCCGCGGCGAGCCTGCGCAGGCCGTCGGCGCGTTCCTCGTCGGAGATCAGCCGCAGCGCGGACATGCCCTGCCACACGGCCGGGTCGAGGACCGCGCGAGGACGCCGCCAGTAGGCCCCGTCGAAGCCGTCCTTGCAGTCCGCGGGGATCGGCACCGTGACCGCCTCGGCACCGCCGAGCTCCTCCGCTATCCGGTCGAGCGGGTACGCCGACCCCACCGCCACCCGCCCGGCCGCGGGGAAGTAGCGGGCGGGCAGCCACCAGGAACCGATTATTTCGGAGTCGCCGGTGAGCAGGACGACGGGGCCGCGCGCCACCCGGCGCATCTCCGCGAGGCCACGGGACTTGTCCGACCAGTGCCGGAGGGTCAGCACGCCCATCGCCGCGTCGAACGCGCCGTCGGCGAACGGCAGGGCCTCGGCCACCGCGCGCACCGCGGGCGCCAGGCCCGGGGGACGCTGCGACACCATCACCGCCGAGGGCTCGACCGGCACCACCCGCCGGTCGCGCGGCTCGTAGGACCCGGCGCCCGCGCCGACGTTCACGACCGACGAGGCATCGCCGAGCGCCGCCCAGACGCGCGCCGCGATCCTCGGGTCCTCCCGCCGGCCGCGGGCGTACTGGCCGCCGATCCGGTCGTACACGGTGCCCGTCCCGCGATCAGCATCTGTCCCGCGATCCGCCATGGCCGCGAGGCTATCGCAGTGGCGGGCCGCCGGGCTGTCAGGTCTGAAGCGGCATCATCTCGCGTTCGAACTGCCCGAGAAACCCGTCCAGGGAAGGTGCCGTAGCCGCGGGCCTGATCACGAACTTGGTGATGCCCGCGGCCACGTACTGCTCGATGAGCCGGCGCGCGTCCGGCCAGCTCGACGCGACGAGCGCGGCCGGGTCGAGGCCCGGCCGGCGCTGGCGCACGGCCGCGATCAGCGCGGCGGGGATGCCGTCCGCCGCCACGACGATGTTGATCCCGAAGTGGTCCGGGTCGACGTCACGCCCGGCGTCCGCGGCGGCCGCCTGGATCGCACGGCGTCCCGCGCCTGCCTCGTCCGGCGTGAGGAAGCTGGCGAGCCACCCGTCCCCGAGCCTGCCGACGCGCCGCAGGCCGCCCGGGGCGCTGCCGCCGAGCCAGATGTCGAGCGGCTTGAGCGGCAGCGGGCCGACGCCCGCGCCCTCGACGGTGAAGAATTCGCCGGCGAAGGACACACTCTCCTGCCGCAGCAGGAGGCGCAGCAGTTCCAGCGACTCGTCGAACACGGCGCCGCGGCGCCCCGCAGGCACAGGAAACAGCGGCCGTTCCGCCGGGCGGGCCGGCTGCAGGCCGAAGACGGGCAGCACGCGCCCGGGCGCGAGCCCGGCCAGCGAGGTGAGCTGCTTCGCGACAAGCACGGGGTGGCGTCCAGGCAGCACCGACACGCCGGTTCCCGCTTTCAGCCGGGTGGTGCGGGAAAGCGCGTGCGCCATCCCGATGAACGGCTCGACCAGCGATCCGTACACCGCCTCGGGCAGCCACAGGGAATCCACGCCGATCTCCTCGATGCGATCGACGGCAGCAGTGAACTCACCCGGGCCGCTGACGCCGCCCAGCCCGATCCCGATCCGAACCTTCACACGCCCATCCGACCACGAAAAAGCAAAAATCATCTATGCCGAACGGAAGCGTGGTGACACCAGCCCGCACTCCCCTGCCATCCGTGGCGCCCGGCCCGGTGGTGACACCGAGCCGCCCGCCTGACATCCGTGGCGCCCGGCCGGTGCGGTTACTTGCGGACGCCGAGTCGACGAGGCGTCACTCATGATGCCCCTTGTCGGCTCATTGCCACCCGGTCAGGCAGCGGGCGTGTGGACGCGCGGGGGCGGTGCGGGCGCCATGGCGACCACGGCAGCCGCGGCCACCACGCCAGGAACCAGGAGCAGCCCGACCGACAGCACTCCGGCCAGCGCGGCAAGCCCGAGAAGCACCGCACCGGCGGTCAGCGCCGGCCTGGACCACCGGCCAGCCGCCGCCAGGGCCAGCGGGACCACTCCCACGGCGAGCACAGCGAGGTACCACCAGGCCGGCGAGTTGCCCTGGCCGCGAATGACAGCAACGTACGTTCCGGCGTATGCGGCCACCCACGCCATTCCCCCGACCGCCAGGTACCGAGTGCGCATATGCCCATTGTCCCCCAGGGCAGCGGCCCCCGTCGGCGCGGGGGTATCTCGCGAGCACGACTCCATCCATGATCGTGGCGGATCGACCCGCGCACTCGGCTACGCCACGAATCCGAGACACCCCCCTCCCCTCGCTCCACCCGCCGCGCTCGCTGCCGCAATCATGATATTTAATGATCATCGGAAAGCCCAGCCCCATGATCGGCTCCGGCGCCTCACCCTCGCCACGCGCCGAGCCGCCAGGGAGTCGGATCACGAACCGGCGGGTTCAGACTTTGTACGTGCAGGACCCGGTCGGATTATGTTCTCGATTCGTTCTCGATTCGTTCTCTGCCGCCGGTGAAGGCTTTGCCTGGCGGTATTAGTTAGATGACGCCCCGGAATGTGCACGGGGATGACCTCGGCGCGGCCAGCGCCCGGGTAACCACGCCGAGTGGACGCGCAGGCTCCTGAGGACGTGCGATGACTGATACGCCCGTAAGGTTCCACCTCCTCAGCTTCATGCCGGAACGGAACGAGGACGAGGTCCTAGTGGGCCGCCCAGACAGCGAATCGTTCGCGGTCTTCGCCGCCGATGACGCGGCGTTGCTACGGCGAATGACCGAGGGCATGCACCCGGAGGATGCGGCCGCATGGTATGAGTCAGTCCACGGCCAGTCCGTTGACATGCCGGATTTCCTGGCCACCCTGGCCGAGCTCGGGTTCTTGCGCCGCGACGGTGAGGACGCCGCGTCCGTGCGGGCGGTACGGCTCCAGTGGCTCGGCCGGGCGATGTTCTCCCCTGTCTCGTTCGGCTGCCTGGCCGTCATTGTGGTCTGCTGGGTGCTGGCTATCCTGGACCATCCGGATCTGGCGCCCAGACCCGGACAGGTGTTCTTCACGCGTTCGATCTTGCTGGTTCAGCTCGCAGTTCTCTTCGGTCAGTTGCCCTGGATAGGCCTGCACGAGGCAAGCCACGTCCTAGCCGGCCGGCGGCTGGGGCTGCCGAGCCGGCTCGGCGTCGGCACGCGGCTGTATTTCGTCGTCTTCGAGACCCGCATGAACGGGCTGCTCACCCAGCTACGGCGAAAGCGATACCTGCCGATCCTCGCCGGGATGGCGATGGATGTCTTCGTCATCAGCGGGCTAGGCTTGCTCGCTTTCGGACTGCGGCGGACGGACGGTGCGGAACCGATCGTCGGACGTCTGGCCTTAGCCACGGCGTTCCCCATCCTGGTCCGACTGTCTTATCAGTTTCTGCTGTTCCTGCAGACAGACGTCTACTTCGTAGTCGCTACCGCCCTCGGCTGCCATGATCTGCACGCCGCGGCACAGGCAATGGTCCGAAACCGCATCTGGCGGCTGCTGCGGCGACCCGCCCGGCTGGTCGACGAAGACCAGTGGACCGAACGCGACCAGCGCGTTGCACGCTGGTACGCGCCATTCTTCCTAGCCGGGGCCGGCGTAATGTTCGCCGTCGGAGGGCTGGTCGTGTTCCCCATCCTGGTGCGCGTGATCCATCTCGTCGGCCAGAGCCTGACCTTGAGCCCATTGGACGCACGCTTCTGGGACAGTCTGCTCTTTTCCGCGCTCAACCTTGCGCAGTTCTTCTTCTTCGGAACGGTTGCCGTGCGCAACAGGATGCATGCCCGCCGGGCCACGGGGCCGTCAGCGAAGCTGCCGTGACTGTAAACAGCATGATCTGGTAATACGTCTTGTCATGACTGCCCGCCGGAAATGGCGTGAACTCCCGGCACCAGGGCGTCGTGCTCGTGGAAATGTGATCGCCCAGAGTGCTGGCATAACCCGAGGCAACGATCTCGTGGCAGCGGCAAGGGCACCGGTCTAACTCTGTTCTCAAACTGTTCTCGACACGGGACAGACGCCCTTGCGAGTGCTGAACTGCAAGCAGCGCAGGCCGGCCATATCTACGCTGCCGATGTCCGCCCACGACGCCGGAAGGGAGGGTACATCGTGAAGCAGATCAAGGTTCGCAAGTCCGGATCCATCCGCCTGACGAGCGCTTGCTCGGGCTACAACGCCTACGTGTTCTAGGCAGACTGAGAACAGTCAACGGTGATGTGTCTGTGTGCTGCCACAGGCGCGCACAGACACATCACCTGCTCACTGCAAAGTCTCCGTGCCACTCGCTCTGGCTGTAGTCAGCTTTTTCCCGCGCCACAATCAATGGCTACGCGCGACGATCAGCGGTCGCGCAAGATAATCAAGGTGAGCCTTCCATGAGTTCAACGAGTCAACATATCTGGGTGCTCGGTGACCGCGTCGCTGACCGTGTGCGGCAGGCAGCAACAATTGGCGTGGCTGACATCACCGTCAACTGTCACCGTCGCTTGCGCGGACCATACTCCGGTACCTGCGTCATGCTCAATACCCTCGTACTCGACGCCAACCGCCGCTGGCCAGAACTCGTGGCGGAGCACCGCCCGTGCATCCTCTACGCGGCGCCCGGCTTATCGTCCATCACCGGTCCGGCGCCGCCCATCCTTACCTTTTCCACGCCGCACGAGGAACGAACTCGATTCTTCGGTCTCGGCTACGTCCGGAGCGTGTCGCACGACATCGTGACATTTCTCAACGAATATGCCGGGCGTCGCGTTTCCGGACCGCTGACGATCTTCTTCGATAACGCCCACGCCGCGGACCCGACCGAGCAGGAGTTCCTCGAGCTCCTGCTTCGCCGCAGCCAACCGGAGAAGCTCCGCCTTGTGGTCGGAACGGCCGGAGAGGCACTGCCCAGCGGACTGGCTCGGGCCCTGCGTACATACGCACGGCACGTCGGCGTCCCTCGCTCAGCCGCTGCTCCGGCCGTCGGCAGCGACGAAGACCTGGCACGGGCCTATGTGAACGCCGACGGGACAAGCGACGACCCGCAGCTGCTTGCCGCCTATGAGCGCACTACCCCAGCCTTGCGAGCGTCGCTCCACGACAAGCGTGCTAGCGAACTTGAGGCGGCTGCCGACTGGAACCTCCGCCTGGGCGCGGTTCCCTACCACCACGAACACGGCAGCGATCCACAGGGAAAGGGATGTCAGGCACTGCTGAACGCGCTCGAACACTGCCTGGCCATGGGCTTTTACGCAGCCCTCTATGATTTCGGCAGACGCGGCCGGGAGGTGACTGATCCGGAAACACGGCAGCGAGAATACTGCCATTTTACGGCGAAAGCGGCCAGCGCGCTTATCGCCCTTGGCCGCCCCGAGGAAGCCGAAGGAATGTTCCTGCGGCTCCGGGAGCAGTATGCCCTGCCGAAAGTGCACATGTCGACTAGTTACAACTTGGCTATGCTCTACACGCGCTGGTACCGTCCGGAGCACAAGGATCACGACCTAGCCAGGGGGTTCTGCAACAACGCGATCGCCCTAGCGGTGCAGGAGCCCGATCCAGAGCCCCGCGCCTTCTACACCGTATTCCACAGCAACGGCCTCGCCCTGGTCGAGATGCACCGGGGCAACCCAGAAGTGGCACTTCGCCTCGTCACCGAGGGCATAAAGCGCCTGGACAGGGAGCTTCCCGCGGACCAGTACGTGGTCCACCGGTCGCAGCTCCTGCATAATCGTGCCAGAGTCCTCTTCGCCCTCGGCAGGCTGGATGAATGCCTGGCGGACTTCGCGCAGCTCCTGGCCGTCGACCCGAACTACACCGAGTATTACATCGACCGGGGAAACGCCGCGCGGCGGAATGGCGACGAAAACACGGCACTCGCCGACTACGACCGTGCGTGCAAGCTGGGTATTCCGTTTCCCGAGGCGTATTACAATCGGGGTGACACACGTGCGGCCCGCGGCGATATCATGGGCGCCATCGCCGACTTTGGCTATGTCCTTGAAATGGAGCCGGACTACCTCAGCGCGCGGATCAGCCATGCCGAATTGCTGATCGAGATCGGGGAACTGCACGCGGCTTCGGCCAGCCTGGCCGAGGGCCTCGCGTTGCACGGGGACAGCGCAGAGCTGCAGGCCCTGGACGGCCTTGCCGCGCTGCTGGCCGGAGACAATGAGCGGGCGCGTGAGCGCCTGGACCGGGCACTGGCCCTGGATCCAGACATGGCGGCAGCCCGCGCGCACCGCGCGGTACTGGCGACCAGCTCAGGCGATGCGGAACTCGCCGTCGCCGATCTCACCAAGGCCATGGCGGTCCTCGGTGACGATCCCGATCTCCGCTACCAGCGCGCGCTAGCCCACCTGGCTCTGGGAAGCCCTGCCGAGGCCGGTGAGGACCTGCGGGCAGTGGCCGCACGAGGCGAGGGGGAGCGTGTCCAGGATGCCCGTGCGCGGCTCGCTGAGCTGGCTCACCTGTCCAGGGACTCCCTGGCCGGCTGACGGCCGGCCAGGGGAGCTGCGGGAGCATGTGATGACGGTGAACCAGGCGACCTTCCGTGAAGCGCTCGCACATGTCCCGACCGCGGTATCGGTTGTCACTACCGTGGATGTCCGCGGCGAGCCATGGGGTGTGACGGTCGGTACGCTCGGTTCGCTGTCACTCGCCCCGCCACTCGTCCTGTTCTGCCTCGACCGCAGCAGCGCGTCGCATGACGTACTCACCACCAGCGCACGGTTCCTGATCAACGTGCTCGGCGACCGCCAGGCCGAGGTGGCGGCCTGGTTCTCGAACCGCGGCGGCCATGGCTTCGACGGCCATCACACGACCGTACACGGCCTGCCGGCGATCTCTGAGGCCCTGACCCGACTGTTGTGTGTCCAGAACGGGCTGATACGAGGTGGCGACCACACCATCGTGATCGGCTCGGTGGAAAACATCGAGATCGGCACCGGCACGCCGCTGGTCTATTACGAGCGCGGCTACCGCTCGCTGGCGGACCCGCCAGCTGAATCCGTCAACCCGCTGGCTCGCCGCGTCGTGCGCACGGTAGCCGACGCGCATAACCGCCGCTAACTCAAGCAACAGGTTGATGCGCTGTCGCCGTCTCGCGGCAGAGCAGCGCCGTGCCAACTGAACCGGAGGACCAGATGTCCCGCCAGCACCGTCACTCCTGGGTCCGCGCGCAGCCTGGCCTGCCTGGGGCGGCTTCAGCGCGGGACCTGACCGAGCTGCCGCCCCCGCTGCTGCCGTCCGTGAATGCGCACCGCCGGTTGCGCGGCCCCTACACGGCCGCGGGCACGATCATGCGGGCGCTCGTTCCCGAGGCCCTCTGCCGCCTCCCGGATCTGGTATCCGCGCATGCCATCGAGATTCTCAGCGCCGCGCCGGAACTCCGCGATGTGATCAATTCGAAGCATCCCTTGCTGCCATCGACGTCACCGGATCAGGACATCACCCGGTTCTTCTCCCGGCTGCGCACGCTTCGGCTGGCACACGGGCTGACGGAGTTTCTCCGCGACCACGTGTGCGCAGCGGGCCGCGCACCCGTGTCGCTGACGTTGCGACACGCGGACGAAGCCGACCAGACGGATCAGGAGTTCATCGCGGTCCTGCTCCGCAGGCTTGATCCCGGCCTGATCACCCTCGTGGTCGGCACTGCATCCGAGCTTGCCGGATCTCCCGCGGACGGACCGCTGGCGCAGGCCCTGACCAGGTACGCTCACGCAGCCGGGCTACCCGCGCCACTCAGCGGGAACGGACGCTCGCCTGCCGCCGGGACCGACACCAGGCAGCTGGCCGCTGCGTACGTGGCCGATGACTGTCTCGGCGCCGATCCGGCCCCTCGAACCGCATACGAGAACCTGCCGGACTGGCTCCGGCGCCGGCTACATGACGGCCGGGCGGCGGAACTCGCGATGACCGGCGAGTACTCGTGGCGGCTCGGCGCTATCCCGTACCACCTTGAACGCGGTAGCAAACCGGAATCCGGCGCTGCGGCACTGCGCGAGGCGCTCGGTTACTGCCTCGATAGGGGTTTCTATGCTGCCGCCATCGATCTCGGCGGACGCGGCAGGGCAATCGCTGGCTGGTCGGACGATCCGGATACGCGCTACTGGCTCACCACAAGACTGACCACGGCATTGGTCGCGCTCGGCCGGCCGGACGAGGCGGAGGTGCTCTACGACGAGGTACGCCGGAATACCACGGACCCCGGTGTGCACATGAGCGCAGCTTACTCGACAGCGATCCTGCTCACCCGGCACTACGAGGAGGAACGCCGCGACCACGACCGGGCACGAGGCTGGCTCAACGAGGCCATCGCCATCGCGGCGCTGCTCCCCGGCTCGCCGCGGCTGGCGCTGCAGAAAGTGTTCAGCAAGGTCGGGCTCGCGCTGATCGAAAACCACCTCGGCAACGGGGAGGCGGCGCTGCGGCTGGTGTCAGAGGGCCTGGAACTGCTCCCTGCCGGAGCTGACCCAGGCGAGCACCGGCTGCCCCGGTCGGCACTCCACCTGCGCCGCGTCCAGACCTACGCCGCGCTGGGCCGCATGGATGCGGCAGTAGCCGAGTACGGACTGGTCCTCGAAGCGGACCCGAACTACGCGGAGTACCACCTTGAGCTGGGAAACATGCTCCGCGTCCTCGGCCGGGACGACGAAGCGCTGGCAGAGTATGAGACGGCCATCGGGCTCTCGCCGCCGTTCGCCGAGGCTTACTACAACCGCGCCGACCTCCGCGCCGCGCGTGGCGACCTGCAGGGCGCGCTCGCTGATTTCCGGTACGTGGTGGAACTCGCCCCGGACAACGTGGACGCTCACATCAATCTCGCGGGAATTCTGGTCCAGTCCGGCGACGCGCAAGCAGCCTCGCATGCCGTGGACGAGGGGCTTGCGATCGCACCGGGCGATGCGCACCTGCTGTGCCTGCGCGGCCAGCTAGACCTGGCCGGCGGGCGGCTCGGGCAGGCGAAGGCCGCGCTCGATGCGGCGATAGGGAGCGACCCTGAACTGGCCGAGGCGTGGGCCACCCGCGGCACGCTCGCCTTCGAGGCCCGCGATCTGGCTGGCGCGCTGGCCGACCTGTCGCGGGCTTGGGAGATGAGCCGGGATACCACCGTTTTGTACAACCGGGCTGTGGTCAACCAGGAGCTGAGCAACTGGAACGAGGCCATCGCGGACTTCGGTGAGGTGCTCGAGCAGGATCCCGGGGAGGCAGAGAGCCTGCTGCGGAGAGCCGCCTGCCGCGCGCAAGCCGGCGACCTGGCCGGAAGCGCGGCGGACGCACACCGGTTCACCGTCCTCGCACCGGGGCGTGCGGCTGATGCCGCCAGCCTGCTGAATTCGCGCTAAGGCCGCGAGACCGGAAAATCCGACGCTGGAGCCACCACCCAGGGTCTCTGACGCTGAAATACAACGCCCAAGGCCCAGCGGAGCTGCCGGAGAGCGCGGGCGAGCATCACGCGACTGCCCCCTCGTCCGCGTGGGAGAGGATGCGCTTGGCGTCCAGCCGAAGCCAGGTTGATACCCAGGTCTTCGGGACAGCGGCGGCCACGTCGGCCGGGACGTCGGCAGGTGTGACTATGCCGGCCGTGCCCTCGATGATGACAGCGATGTGCCCACGCTGATCGCCCTCTGTCACCACCAGCACGAGCCACGGCACCGCGCGAACGTTACGCTCTCGCACCGAGCCAGCGACAGTGGGCAGCCAGAAGGTCGCTCCGCGGCGGACATATGACGACAGGGCCGAGTGCGGCCGCCCGTCCGGACGAGCCGAGCTCACCACAGCGATCGAGCGCCTGTCCAGATAGCCGGCAAGCTGGCTGTCGCTGAGCCGCCGCTGCGGCGGGTACGCGTACAGCGTCGCGCTGGTGGCGTGTGCAAACGTCTGTTCCTGAATCGCTCCAAGCAAGATGTCCGTCATTTTTTATACTCTCTCGCAATTGGTGAGTAAACCTATCACTGGCCATCCCGTTTAGACACCGGCCGGGACCGGCGTAGCGACGCTCTCGTGGGCCTGCCGACCAGCCGGCCTATCAGCCAGCGCATAGCAGCGTTTGCTATACGAGCACCCATGAAGAACATTATCCCGGCAATCTTCCGTAGACCCTCCGCGATGGCGGCTAAATCCTCGGTCCATCCTGTCTGCGACGGGGCGACACCGCCATCCGCCGCACGGCTATTGGTCTTCTGGACCGGCGACCCGCTCTGCCGCGAGGACAAGCTGGCCGCTTCCTGCTGACCGAGTTTTTGCTCCGCCAGCTCGGCGAGCGCGCGGCGGCGCAAGGAGACTAAGTAGCCCGCCGGCAGCTCGAGCGCTCGTTCACATGCTAGAGCGAGGTCTTCCGGCAGGACCCGGCGCCCGCGCTCATAATCGACGAGCCCGCTATGCGCGCTCATCCCGATACGTCTGGCCATACCGCGCAGCGAAAGTCCGCAGGCCAGCCGGTGAACTCGCAGCGCGCGACCAAGCTCTGCGGTCGCGGGCAAGGGCGTGGCGGTAGCAGGCCCTTCAGCGCCATCGATGCTGGTTAGGTCGGGCATGGGTAGTCTCGCATCCCGGGCTCCTGCCGTTCCGTCCCATGACAGGCTTAGACCGCCAAGCGCGGGTGCCCTCACGGGGTGCCTACGTGTCCACCCCAGCGCGGGGCCTGCTTCCGGGGAAAGGGATCGGCTGCTTCCGTTTTGCTTCCGCGCCGGCTCTGGGATCGCGCGGTGCTGGGGGACGCCAGAGCCGGGCGCGAATGCCGGCCAGTGCCTGGGGGCGAGAAAGGTCGTCAGCTCCCGCGGTCCTGCCTCCTGCCCCGGCCGTGGGAGCGCGCGGTGCCGGGATCTCCGAGCAGGGCACGGACCTGATCAGCATCGGGATGGCCGAGTTCGTCGAGAATGGCGAGGGCTTCTCGCCATGCGTCCCGTGCGGCCGCCGCGTCACCAGCGGTGCCGTGGGCGCTGCCGAGGCCGACGAGAGCCCCAGCCCGGTCATAGCGAGCGCCGGTGTCAGCGCACAGCTCCGCAGCGTGGGCGTAGCACGCCACGGCGTGGGCGTGGCGCCCGAGGCCGCGGTAGGCGTATCCGAGATTATCCCAGGTATGAGCCTCGTCACGGCCATTTCCGGCCGCTGCCAGCCTGGCGATAGCCTCCTGGCAAACGGTCACAGCCTGGTCGTAGTTCCCGAGGAGAGCGTGAAACCAGCCCACTTCGCCGAGTGCCCAGGCCTCGCCTGCCGGGTAGCCGGCGGCCCGGCAGAGATCGAGGCAGTGCCAGGCGTGACCGAGCGCTTCGACATGGCGGCCTTCTATCTGTGCTATCCAGCTGAGCCCGCGGTGGGTCCAGGCCTGGCCCACGCGATCGCCGAGCTGGCGAAACAGGCGCTGTGCGCGGCGGAGGTGTCTGCGCGCGTCGCTGGGATGGCCCAGCCGGCCAAGGGCGATGCCGAGGCCGCGATGCACGTGCGCCTGGCCTGCCCGGTCGGCTAGGCGCGATGCCGAGTCCAGTGCCGTGCGGTGTGTTGCCACCCAGTCCTCCCAGTGCCCGTGCCGGTCGAAGAATTCAGCGAGGGCAACCGCCAGTTGCCAGGCGTGGGCGTCGAATCGCATGCGCGCGGCGTGCTCGACGGCAGCGAGCAGGACAGTATGTTCAGTTATCAGCCAGGTCAGCGCTTCACGGTGGTCGGTGAGGCCTTCAGGGCGGACCGCCGGGTGCGGTGGGCCGCAGGCGACCGAGTGCCACTCCGGGACAAGCAGCAGTGCGGCGCTGCGGGCCGTGTGCAGATAATGGTCGAAGATCCGGTGCAGCGCCGCGCGTTGGCTGGTAGCCGGATCGTGCACGTTGGCGAGGTCGGCGGCGTAGTTCCGCAGCAGGTCGTGGACCGTGTACCGGCCGGGGAGATGTTCGGTGAGCAGGTTCACGCGGGCCAGCGCGGCGAGTAGCTGTCGTACCGTGCTGCGCGGGATGCCGGCCAGGCTGCCCGCCGCGGGCACGCTGAGGTCGGGACCGGGATGCAGGCCGATCAGCCGGAACAACCGCGCCGCATCGGGGGCAAGCTGCCGGTAGGACCAGGAGGACACCGCATGCACTCCGGCGGCCGGATCAAGCGGATCGAGCGCGCCGAGAACGCCACTGGCCCAGCTCGGCTCGCGGGCGATGGCCGCAAGCGGGAAGCGGGGGTGCACGACGGCTCGCGCGGCGGCGATGGCCAGGGCCAGCGGCAGCCCGGCACATCGCGCGATGATGTCATCGATTGCGCGCGGTTCACTGGCTACCCGGTCCGGACCCAGGCGGCTGGCCAGTAGCTGGCGTGCCTCGGCGGTTGTCAGCACGCCCAGCGTAAGCAACTGGGCACCCTCGCTGGCGACCAGGCTGGCGAGCTGGTCGCGGCTGGTCACCACGGCCAGGCAACCGGGTGAGCCGGGCAGCAGCGGGCGCACCTGGTCGGCATCCCGGGCGTTATCAAGCACGACTAGGACCTGCCTGCCAGCAAGCAAGCTTCGATACAGGTTCACCTGCGCAGCCGCGCTGGCCGGTATGCCTCTCGGGGACACGCCGAGCGCATCCAGGAACCCGCGCACCGCCTCCCCGGAACTCATCGCCTGCGCGTCCGGGTCGAAACCGCGCAGGTTGACAAATAGCTGTCCGTCGGCAAACCAGTCGGCGACCTGATGCGCCCAGTACACCACCAGGGCCGTTTTGCCCACGCCTGCCATTCCGGACAGCGCCGAGATCAGCGCCGCAGGCTGGCCCGGTCCTGCCCTCGCTAGCAAGCCGTTCAGGCTTGCCAGCTCCTGACGGCGGGCGGTGAACCCGCGGACCGCTGACGGTAGCTGGCGGGGTACCGGCGTTCGGCCGAACGGGTCGGTGACAGCAGATACGCGCGCGATCGCGGCTTCGACTGCGGTGGCGGACCCGCGTCGTCGGCGGGCCTCTCGCGACAGATGTTCCGCGAGCTGGTGCAGCACCGGGTCGTTGAGATGGTCAGCCAGCAGCGCGTCCAGCACCGCAAGCGCCTCGGCTGGCCGGCCCGTGTCCCGATAGGCGCAGGCAAGCTCGCGTCGCGCGAGGTCGCGTTTTAGCCGAAGCTGCTGGATGACGCCACTCGCAAAATCATGGCCCTCGAAATCGAGCAACGGCCGATCGGTCCATAGGGCCAGCGCTTGCCGCAGCAGCTCCGTAGCGCGGACAGGGGGCACGGACCGTGCATGTCCGACCAGGTCTTCGAAACAGAAGATGTCGACGTGCCTGCGATCGACCACGAGCCGGTACGCGGTACTGGCGCCGCGGTCGGTCAGCAGCACCGTGGACTTCTCGCCAGGGTGATGCGGATCGAGCAGCCGCCGCAGCTCCCAGACACGCTTCTGTACGCACACCCGGTCCTCGCGCCTGGCAGGACCCGCCCAGCCAGGCCACATCGCCGCGCACAGCTCGGCGGCACTGACCAGTCCTCCCTTGGCCAGTAGCAATCGGGCGAGGACAGCGGCGGTGATCGGTTTCAGCCGTCGTTCCTGGCCATCAGCATCGACTGTCAGCCGACCGAACAGAGCGAACCGGACAGGCGCCATTGCTGCTCTCCAAGCCGATCCACACATGTCTCAAGCGTTCGAGCGGGTGACTTCTCATCCGTGTCGCCGATGAGGACTGGCCAGATCCCCGGAGAGCCGTGACCAAGGCGATGTCGTGGTTTATGGTCACACGTAGTCATCGACGCCATCCTCTCTTTCATGGATCAACCTGATATGCCATACTGCCCCAAATGAGGAATCACCTAGCTAGAAGCCAATAAACGCTATCGTCACAGGTCAGCGCATTTGTCACGGTCCAGGAATCTTGGTTCTCCTTAGTAGCTCTCATGTATGCTTTCTGTGCAGTCACGGCACCAGCGTTGCTCTTTACCCGCTCACGGCCAAGCGGAATCTCGCGGCTGAGCACTTAATGGCCTCCGGGAGGAGCTTGGTGACGATATGCAGGGATGATTTTCCGAACGCTTCATGCAATTCTGACACCGCGCACCGATGTCCGCACATGCCGGGCGCAGCGAGGCCGCCCGGCATGACCACTGGCACCGGCTTCCGCGCGCCCCTGCAGCCGAGATGGGTCAGCCGACTCCGGGCAGCTGTACGTGCTATACCAGATTCCTGTCGAAGACCCACCCGCCTCCGGTCCCTGACCTGCAGGGAACCGAGCCGACCGGAGACGATCCGGCTGGGCCGGCTGCTGATTTCTTTGCGAAAGATTGCGTACGCAGATGCCTTCCGGATCGGTAACTGCGCGGTGCCTTATTCAGAAGTTCGCGTTATTCAGATCCAGCTGACGGCTACCACCGTCGTGACCGGCATCAAGCCGCGCTCGCGCGGTCCGTAGCCACTCGTGACCTGGAATGCGCGCCGCATCATCGCGAGCAATTCATGAAATTTTCGGATTTGGCGCGGCTGGTACCGGCGGTCGCGCCCGGCCGTTCCCGTTGCGGCAAACCTAAGTGTGTTACTTTACGTATTTGGAAGATCACTTTCGGATACAACGCCTCGTTAGGAGGGGCTGTGGACAGGAACCTACGGCACGGAGCGGTGAGCGAGCCACGCTCCCGCGCGCAGATCTACCTCGAGCCGTGGCAGGCCGCCGGCCTGGAGGCGGGCAAGTTCTTTCCTCTCGCCAGGTCGGGTCTCAGCGACCCGTACGCCCCCGACGACGTGGTGAATAATGAGCCGCCCGCGGACGGCCGGATCGCGAGCGCCGGGCACGACTTCGCCAAGATTCTCGACGAACCGCGCGCGGACTGGTCCAAGCACCCGGTGTCCTCAGGCCAGCCGCTGAGCATCACGTGGCAGTTCCACGCGCTGCACAAGACGCGCCGGTGGAACTACTTCCTGACCCGGCCCGACTGGAACCCGGCCACGCCACTGACCCGGGCGCAGTTCCAGAACGAGCCCTTCTATACCGAGCAGCTTTCCTGCCAGCCGTTCTGGTCGTGCGACGAACTCATCCCGGCGGACCCCACGACGCACACCCTGCACCTGCCCCCGTACCAGGTCGGCCATCACGTGCTGCTCGCCGTGTGGGAGGTTGCCGACACAGGCAACGCGTTCTACCAGGTCATCGACCTTGCGTTCGAGTAGTCCCGTCGGAGTCGGGACCACTGTGTCATTACACAGAATGTCCGGAATGTGCCCCCCCGTGATCATGGGACGGAGTGGCTGCGGGACCGGGAAGCACCACCAGGATCATGGGACTGCGTGACCGTCCGTATGGGGCGCGGTATGGCGAGGCGACGGCCGGAACGGGGGAACCGGCCGTCGCCCCTTCCCGCGCCGGGCGGTCAGCGTGCCGGGGGACACGCGCGCCCCGGGCGCGGGCCATGCGACGGCGGCGGCGGCATCAGGCCCGCGAACCCCGAGATCACGCG
>WNFD01000025.1_pt1 | contig 122791 bp, 100 predicted proteins | sample 5400491 | NCBI WGS metagenome assembly WNFD01 (sample SAMN13153343, study PRJNA577476) | soil metagenome | isolation source: 120 cm saprolite under Douglas fir tree site 2 hole 2 replicate 2 | place: USA:California | collected 2015-04-18 | reverse complement strand
CGACGTGGAAAAGAGAAAGCTCGACAATCCGCTGGAAATTCCGAACATGCTGAGTTTCCTGACGTACCGGCAGTGGCGCGCGGACGTGAAGGGCTTGTCCGAATTTCCAGAAAACGAATGGCCGGATCAGATTCCGCTGTTGTATTACAGCTATCACGTAATGGTGGGGCTGGGCACGATCTTCATTGCCGTGATGGTTATGGCAGCGCTGCTGTTGTGGCGGGGAAAATTGTACGATTCGCGATGGATGCTTTGGACGCTGATGCTTTGCGTGCCGCTGCCATACATTGCGAACACGGCGGGTTGGATGACTGCGGAATTGGGGCGGCAGCCCTGGCTGATCCATGGATTGATGCGCACGGCGCAGGGAATCTCGCCGCGTGTGGCGGCGGGAAATGCGTGGTTTACGCTGATCGGGTTCATGGGGTTGTATACCGTAGTGGGGATCCTGTGGCTGTTCCTGTTTTACCGCGAGATTGAGCTCGGGCCGGAACCCGGCGCGCATCCGCGCGACGAAGACGCGGCCGTCCTGGCAGCGGATTGAGGGGACGATGGGAACGATTTGGTTTTGCCTCGTTGCGTTCATGATCGCGGTGTACGTGCTGCTGGATGGTTTTGATCTCGGGGCAGGCGCGATCCATCTGTGGGTGGCGAAGACGGATGAAGAACGGCGGCAAGTTCTGGCGAGCATCGGCCCGGTGTGGGATGGAAACGAAGTATGGCTGATCGCGGCGGGGGGAACGATGTATTTTGCTTTCCCCGCGCTTTATGCCAGCGGGTTCAGCGGTTTTTATCTCCCACTGATGATTGTTTTGTGGCTTCTGATTCTTCGCGGAGCGTCGATCGAATTCCGGAATCACATCAAAAGCGCGGTGTGGGATCCGCTGTGGGATTTTCTTTTCTGCGCATCGAGTCTGCTTCTGGCCGTATTCTTCGGAGCGGCGCTGGGCAACGTGGTGCGCGGCGTGCCGCTGGATGCCAGCGGCTACTTCTTCGAGCCGCTATGGACCAATTTCCGCCTGGGGGAAGAAACCGGGATTTTGGACTGGTACACGATTCTCGTCGGCGTGCTCGCGTTGCTCGCGCTGGCGATGCATGGCGGGCTGTGGGTACAGATGAAGACCAGCGGCGCAGTGAGTTCGCGCGCGGGAAAACTGGCTGGGCAAGCCTGGTGGGGCGTGCTTGTTTTCACGGCGCTGGTGACGGTGGTGACATTCCGCGTGCAACCTCAAGTGAAGGAAAACTTCACGACCTGGCCCGGCGGATTTGTTTTTCCGCTGCTTGCCGTTGCGGGAATCGCCGGTGTCGTGTTCGAGTTGCGAAGAAGTGATGAGCGAAAAGCTTTCCTCGCGTCCTGCGCCTATTTGACGGGGATGCTGACGAGCGTCGTTTTCGGCATGTATCCGATGGTGCTGCCGGCGCGAAATGCGGTGTACTCGTTGACGGTGAGAACCGCCAAAGCGGGTGACTACGGCTTGAAGATCGGGCTAGTGTGGTGGATTGTTGGGATGATCCTCGCCGCGGGATACTCCACGTACGTCTACCGCTCGTTCGCTGGCAAAGTGGTGGTAGACAAAGACTCGCACGGTTACGGCGATTGAATCCAAGAGGAGATTGCGGTTCTCTTCAGCCCTGCAACTCTTGCCGTAGGATAGGCGCGGAGGATCCAGGGGGCATTTTTGTACGAGAACTATCTCAGGTGTATACTCAAAACTTGATGCGACCTAGGCTACTAATCGCGGTTCTGGTCCTGGTGCTGTCGGGGGCCAATTCCTGCGTGGCCTCGATGTGCGCAGCTTATTGCAAGTCTGCGTCTGTAGGAAGTGCCGCGGTCCATCATCATCAGATGGACTCGCAGCCAAGCCCCACAAGCATCAGCCATCATTTTAATTCTCATCATCACGCTGCGAACTGCGCGGAGTGTCCGCCCACGTCAGGAAACACCCTTAACCAGAAGGCCGATTGCGCCAGCTGGGTCCAAGTCCAGGCCCTCAAGGAAGCTTCCTTCTCTCTTGAGGCACCGAGCGGAGTCGCTCAGTTCGATGTCGCCGACACCCCTGCCTACACCCTCGCATTGACCTGTGATAGCGAGCACTCTTTGGTCTTTGACGCTTCTCGCACAATGAGAAGTTCAGGCTCTCCCTCGGTTCCCCTTCGTATCTAGAAAATTTCACTAACCAGTCAATCTGCCTGTTCATCGAAGGATTGTCTCTGTCAGTCCGTCTGAATTCGTTGCTCGTCACAACCACTTCACTTTTCGAATTCGGCCATTCGACCTTGAAAGGAAAAAAGCATGAGTAGCAGGCGAGGGTTTTTGCAGAATGTTCTCGCGGGAGCAGGAATTTTCGCTTCCGCGAAAGTACTTTCCGCCCAAGAGATGCAAATGTCCGGGGATATGCCCGGAATGAATATGAAAGGCAAGAAAGGGTCTACCCATGACCATGAATCTCCCGTTCTAGTCGAGACGCCCGATGTGCCGGACCTTCCGTATCGCATGCATGGAAGCGTGAAGGAGTTCCATCTCATTGCCGAGTCGGTTAAGCAGGAAATTGTCCCTGGCCGAATTGTTGACCTCTGGGGTTACAACGGCAGCGCTCCGGGGCCAACCATTCAAGTTACCAGGGGTGATCGCGTCCGCGTCATTGTGGATAACCACCTTCCCGAAGCGACTTCTATGCATTGGCACGGCTTCGACATACCCAACGACATGGACGGAGCGCCGGGATCAAGCCAAGACCCGATCGCACCCGGTGGTAGATTCGTCTACGAGTTCACTCTCCACCAGGAAGGAACGTACTTCTACCACTCCCACATGGCCATGCAGGAAATGATGGGCATGATCGGTGCATTCATCATGCACCCGAAGGAAGCCTACAAACCGCGCGTCGATAAGGACTTCGCGATCATCATGCAGGAGTACGCGATTCTTCCGAACATCAATGTCCCGAACTCCATGAACATGGAGTTCAACTGGCTTACCTTCAACGGAAAATCCGGTCCAGCCAACACTCCTCTCATCGTGCGTCATGGGGAGCGAGTCCGCATCCGTCTCATCAATTTGGGGATGGACCACCATCCGATCCACCTTCACGGGCACCAGTTCGCAGTTACAGGTACGGAAGGGGGCCGGCAACCCGAATCGACATGGGGACCGGGGAACACGGTGCTCGTGGGTGTAGCGCAGGCGCGCGACGTGGAGTTTGTCGCAAGCAATCCCGGCGATTGGATGCTGCACTGCCATCTCCCTCACCACATGATGAACCAGATGTCTTCCAATGTCGGTCCGATGACGCGGCGAAATGGAATGCCCGCGGGTCTCGACATGGAGCGCGGCATGGGGATGCTGCGGCAAGGAAGCACCACGTCCGCGGAAAACGGTCCAAGCCTGGGCCGGGGAATGGGTGTCGGTTCGACTTTCGAACAGCGGATGTCAAATTCGCCGCTCAAAGCCGGGAAACCGTTGCAGCACCAAGACATGCCCGGCATGCAGCAAGGGATGCAGATGGCCAAGACCGATGTCAGCAAAGATGCGAATTCCGTGCCGGGCTTTCCGCAGGATGCCTTCATGGAAGGTCCCATGATGGCGATGGACAAGATGGTCGACAAACCTGAAAACTTCGGCCTGCGCCCGGGCTGGAGCGGTTTCATGGCAGGAATGATGACGTTCGTACGCGTGCTGCCTCAAGACAAGTACGACCAAATCATGGGGCTTCGAAAAAAGCAGGAAGGCAATAAGCCAATGAAGATGGACTTGCGAGGAATGGAGAACAAACATGAATAACCTGACTACGCCGGTGAAGTTTATGGAAGTGAGAGTCGAAACGGTGTCACCACTCCATTGTGTAACCCGATTCCTACTCTGCCTTTCCTGGGCTTTGTTCCTGATCGCCTTGCCTGGCCGAGCGCAGACTCCAGCTTCCGAGCAGAAGACGATCACGCTCGAAGAACTGCAACAGATGGCCTTAGAGAACAACCCAACGTTCGCGCAATCGGCAGCCAATATCCGAGCGGCGGAAGGCAGGAAGAAACAGTCGGGTTCCTACCCGAACCCCACCGTCGGCTACCAGGGCGAACAGATCCGAGGCGGGTCATTTCACGGGGGCGAGCAAGGGTTTTTTGTTCAGCAGGACATCGTGCTGGGTGGAAAGCTGGGCCTGAATCGAAAGATTTTTGACCAGGAGCTCAAACAGGCGGAAACAGAGGCCGAGGAGCAAAAACTGCGAGTAGTCACAAACGTACGGATGTCCTATATCCAAGCGCAGGCTGCCCAGCAGACGCTGAAGTTGCGGCAAGACCTCAGCAAGCTTGCCGACGACGCCGTCGAGACCTCCCATCAGCTCGCCAATGTCGGCCAAGCAGACGCTCCCGACGTGCTTGAATCGGAAGTGGAAGCGCAGCAGGCCCAACTCGCGGTCACTATGGCCGAACAGAACCAGCAGCGGGTCTGGAAAGCACTGGCTGCCGTGGTGGGGAATCCGCGGCTTCCGTTGATGAAGCTCGAAGGAAAACTCGAGGACACCGCGCCGGTCAATGCCGATGAACTGGTGGAGAAAATCGTCAACGAGAGTCCAGCCGTAAGAATCGCCGAACTTGGCGTCAAAAGAGCCGAGGCAGCATTGGCTCGCGCGAAGCGGGAAGCGATTCCCGACCTGCAGCTCCGCGGTGGCATGCAGCAGAATGGCGAGTTGTTGTCTAACGGAAGAGCTGTCGGGATGCAGGGCTTTGCCGACGTGGGGGTGAGAATTCCCATTTTTGACCGCAACCAGGGAAACATTGCTACCGCGAAGGCCGATCAAGACCGGTCCAAACGCGAGGTGGAGCGCGTGAAACTGGTTTTGCGGGAACGGGCGGCAAGCGTCGTTCAGACTTACGCGTTCTCGCAAACCGCGGTCGACCGTTACAAAAACCAGATGATACCGAGGGCGCAAAAGGCGTACGAAATGTATACAAAAAAATACCAGAATATGGCTGCAGCTTACCCTCAGGTCCTCATCTCCCAGAGAACACTGGTGCAGCTAGAAGTCTCCTACATCACTGCGCTGGAGAACTTCGCCACCAGCTCACTTTCTCTGCAGTCCTACTTGCTCACGGACGGCCTCGAAGCCCCTTCGCAGCCAGGCGGAATCGACCGACCGGTGCGGGAGGTCAACATCCCATTCCAGAAGGGCCCAAGCCCCCAGCAATGAAGACGGCAAAGACGTAATCGTTGAAGCGGAGAAGCGCGCCTTTCGTTTCTCCGCCAGGCGGCCAGCATGAAGTTCGAGTTTTGCGAATCCCATGAGCGGAGTAATTTCGTGAAGCAGATAGTTCTCGCTTTTGTTTTAACTCTGGCACTCCCACTGTTCGCATTGGCGAACGGAGACGAGGATTCCGTCCGCAAAGCGCTCGATGCCTACGACCAGGCGGTCGCGAAGAAGGATGTGGACACTGTCCGAACGCTGCTCGCCCCGGAGATGTTGCTCTACGAACACAGCGTGCGGAACGACGGGGCCAAGGACGCGTTCGAAAATCATCTGAAACCCGAAATCCTAGAGGGGGACGGATTTCAGTTGTCGTTTTCCGACCTCCGGGTCACCGCAAGTTCCAGGCTCGCGCTCGTCACGCGACAGTATCGCGTAAAAGGAACGTTTGAAGGCAAGGCTGTCGACTCGACAGGAAACGAGACGCAAGTGTGGAAACTGACCGATAGTCAATGGAAGATCATCCATATCCACTATTCACATGCCTGCCCAAGAGCAAAACCTGCCTCATAGCTCATCTCTAACGTGAGGAATTCTGGATAAAAACGACTCCTCCCGTATCGAGTGCGAAACACTAGTACGGCGGTAGCGTTGACCAGGAGAAAATTCGATGGGTACTGTCAAGATAGGGCGCCCGGGTGTCGGCGGATGCGTGTCCGCTGCGAATTAAGGGCGACTGTGCCTGTCGGCGAATTGAATTACGATGCCAACTGTAACAAAGGCGGGAAGATACGAGATCGTCAGCGAGCTGGGCCGCGGCGCGATGGGCGTCGTTTATAAGGCCGTCGACCCCGTTATCGGGCGCACCGTCGCCGTTAAGACCATCAAGCTGAACGAAGCGGGCACTGGACTCTCTCGCCCGGAGCTGCTGTCGCGATTCCAGACGGAAGCGCGCGCGGCGGGATTGCTTACACACCCCAATATCGTTGTGGTGTTCGACGCGGGCGAAGAAGACGGGCTCTACTACATCACCATGGAACTGGTGGAAGGAAAGAGCCTGCAGGCGATGCTGGATGCTGGGCAGGCGTTTCCACTGCCGCGGACACTGCGCATCATGGAACAGACCTGCAGCGCGCTGCAATTCGCCCACGAGCGCAGCGTGGTGCACCGCGACATCAAGCCCGCCAACCTGATGCTGACGGCCGACGATTCGGTGAAGATTACGGACTTCGGCACGGCAAAGATCCTGCAGTTCGGCACGGTTCAGCAAACAGCGCACGTGATGGGCACTCCCAGCTACATGTCTCCGGAACAGGTGAAGGGCCGCGCGGTCGATGGCCGCAGTGATATCTTTTCGCTGGGCGTGATGCTCTACGAAATGGTGACCGGCGAAAAACCGTTCCCCGGACAAAACATCACCACGGTGATTTACAAGATTGTGAATGAAGCTCCGGTGCCGCCGCGGCAGATTGATCCGTCGATTCATCCAGGCATCAGCGCGGTGGTGATGCGGGCGCTGGAAAAAGAACCGGAGCAGAGATACCAGAGCTGCCGCGAGATGCTGGAGGATTTGAAGAGTTATCGCTCGATCGCTGCGGGAGGCAATCCGCAATCGACGATGGTGATGGGCGGAAGTTCTCCGGCGGCGACATTGATTTCAGGGAATGCCGGGGGCCGCGGCATGGTCGGCGACGATGCGGCCGTAAATGCGGCAGCGCACTCGTCGAATGCGCGAGCGATGGGCCCGGGACAGACGCCGGTTGTGCGCCGTACGGGAGCGATAGCACCGGTCAAAGAACCGCCGAAAAAGAAGAGTCTGTTCGCGACGATACTCGCGGCAATTCTGCTGCTAGGAGTGATCGCCTACGGCGCGAACAAGATCCGGCCGGTCTTCGAAGCGGCGCGGGAGCTGCACGAGGCGCAGGTGAAGAGCGGCAGGCAGCCGCCGACGGCGGCGCCAGCGAATGCGATTCCGGAAGATTCAAACGCGAATCCAGCCACGAATGCGAATGACCCGGAGAATCTGGCGCAGCCGAAGGAGACGGTCGAGGCTCCTGCTTCCGGTGGAGAGACGAAACCTCTGGGACTGAAGCCGGAGAAAATCGTCCCCAAGAAGGTGGAGCCCGCGATCAGCGTGAAGGCTGCGCAGTTCAAGGGACGCATCGAGGAAGCTATCTCTGAGAAGGGTTTGAGCGGGCGAGCGAGGGTGCAAGGATCGGGAAACACGCTCACCCTTGCGGGAAAATTGCACCCGACGGAGCATGCGGGACTGTTGAGCCTGCTGCGAAATGCTCCATCGGACGTGCGAGTGATCGATCACATCGAATATGACGATGCGCCGGTGGGCACTTCAGGCAGCGGGGACGAAGGGGCGCATCCGGTGCCCGAGCTGGGGCACGGTGCGATCCACGTGGTTACGGACGTCATCGGAGCGAGCGCAATTTTGCGCGGGCAGGCGGGCCGCGTGTTGAGCAAATGCGAGACACCGTGCAGCTTCAACAATCTTTCACCGGCGCAGTACAGCCTCGAAGTGCAGAAGGAAGGCTATCAATCCGTTCAGACGGCGTTGCAGGTGAAGAGGGGCGACGTCCAGGATCAAAAGATCAAACTCGAATCGCTTGCCAAGGGCATTTTCATCAGCAGCAAACCGCCGGGAGCCGACGTCTTCATCAATGGAGCAAAACAATCGGGGCAGACACCGGTGACGCTGCCGCTCGCGCCGGGACAATACAATTTGGTGTTGCGGCTGCCCGGTTACGAAGCGTACGCCGGAGGCATCCAGATCAAGGACAACATCCAGACGCAACTGGAAGCGACATTGAATGAAAAGTCCGCGACACACGTTGCGTGGGCGCAGGTGAACACGGATCCAAAAGGCGCTGAAATCCTTGTGGACGGGACCTCCACCGGGCAATTCACACCGGCGCGCGTGCAGATGCCGTCGGGATTACACAGCGTAACCGTGCGGCTGAACGGGTATCAACAGGCGAAGCGTACGGTGCAAGTGAGCGAGGGTGGCACTGTCGTCGTTGATGAATCACTGCGGCCCAAGTAAGGTCCGAGAGCCAGAGGAAGACGAAGCCAGCCCCTCCTAGAGTCCCAGGAGAGTCTCAGGCCCACTCCCGAAATCGTAACAATTTGTTACATCGGGTCATCGATAGTTCCAGAACTAGATCAAGTATTCATTCAGGATAAAGGACTTAGCCGGCACGGAACCAGGCCGGAAGCGTGCTTTCCTTATCTGTAGGGATCACCTGCCCAGCCGCGAAGTAGTCGCAGGCTTCGACAGACTCCCACGGGTTCGAAACAGCGTGCAGGAACGACGGGGACCGGAAGCGGAGAGTCTCATTTGGTTTCACGGGCGGCCATCTCGATTCAGAAGGCAGAGCGCGAAGCCTCGCCGAAAGCGAACGCGGCTTCCGGCCCGAATTCCTCGCGGCGATTGGCGGTAGCTCCGGCAACGCGAATTCAAGCGATGGCAACGGACCAGAAGGCCAACGAAGTTCGTCGCGCCCTTCGAAGCCTGCATCTGCTGCTCCGGGCAGAGCGATTCTATGACAAAAATCATCCGCGCAGGCTGGACAGCCTGGACGGCGCGTACGATTCAATGAGAAACGCGGCCGAGATGCTGGGCGGACTTGAGATTCGAATCGAGCGCGGCGGCGTGGTAGCTCCAAGAATCAGTGACGCGCACCTCGCGGACGCGCGCGGAGAAATGCAGGCGCTGGCGGCGGAGCTGCAGCGCGCAGGCATCGAAACTCTGGTCTTCTCGAAGAAATTTCATGTAGGCGAACTGGACAGCCTTGCCCGACTCGTGAAAGCATCGTTGCTAAGATCGCAAGGGCCGGCGAAGGATGTGGGGAGCGCGTGGTGGCCGGCACGACTCCTGGAGCAGCGCGTGGAAGGCATTACTGTGAATACGCAAACGGAGCGCAGGGTGGACACCGTGCTGGCGAGCCTGATCGCCGCGTTGGTGGCCTATGGCGGGCATTCGCCTCGCGAGAAGGCCGACACGCCGATTCACGCGCCGGATTTCGACGATCTGGTGGCGAGCTTGCGGCTGCTGGCGCGCCTGACTCCACCGCTGGACAGCGAACGCGGTCTTTCGCCGGAAGAGGCGGCGCGTGCGATTCACGGCGCGATGGAGGAAGCCAGCCGCGACAGTGTTTGCATGATGCTCAGCTCCGTCTCGCAGTATGCTCCACGGGAAGGCGAACGGCCACAGCCGTATTTGCTGCGGCTTTCCGAAAATATCATTTTTGAGTTTCTGAACGCGGAATTCTCCAGCGGGTCGCTGACGCCGGCCTCGGTGCGGCCGATGTTCGATCGCTTGGGCGACGTGATCGTGAGCTCGGGAGGGTACTCCGGACCGCATTCTTCGCAACATCTCTCATCGCTTGCGGTGACGTGGGCGACGGATACGCATCGCGAAAATCTGATTGATCGATTCTGGATGGAACTGCCGGCGCGTGAAAAATCTGCAGTTCTGCGTGGGCCAGATGTATGGTGCGTTCCCGTGCCGGCGTTGCGCCAGACCCTGGGGCAACTTGCGGATGCCGGCGCGGATGCGCCGCGCCGCGAAGCGCGCAACATCGTAATGAATTACGCGCGACGCCTCGAACATGTGGAAGCATCCGCGCGGCGGTGCGTCGCCGCAGGACTGAACGAACTGACGTCCATTATCGAATCGCTCTGGCCCAATCAAGTGCCCGAAGATCTGAGTCGCGGGGCCTTGAAAGCTTTGGACAAAGAAACGGCTCCCGAAACGGCTGGATTGCTCGCAGCATTTGTGGAATCGCTTGGCCGCATTGCCGTGAACCGCGCGGACTATGGGGGATTCGAAGCGATCCTGACGAGCCTGGAAAATGCGCCGCGGGACAAAGAGCACGACCATATGGCCGCGCTGGGGAGCCGGCTCGTCGCGCAAGACCGCTGGCTTTTGCTGGCGGATGCAGCGCTGGCAAACCGTGCGTTGGATCCCGTGCTGCCTCGCTTGCTGCAGCGCGATCCGGAACGGCTGCTGGATCGCTTGACGTTGCTCCTCACCGATCCCCGAGGCGCGGAGCTGGTGCCGCCGATGGCGCGGTTATTGCGCGCGATTGGCGTGCCGGTTTTGAATCTGCTCGAGGCTCGGCTATATGAAGCACGCCGCCAGCGCGTAACTGCGGCGATCAAACTGCTCGCAGCGGCGGACCCGGAGCGTTTGCTGCGCGGGTTGGCGCGCGCGATGGCAAGCTGGGAATGGAACTTGCAGGATTTGGCGGTGAGCGAGCTTTCGCGTCCTGCCAATTGCGCATCGATACACAGCGCTGCCTTCGTGTTTTCGGCGATCCTCGCGGATGCCCATCCGCTGGTCGTGCCCATGATGATCGATCAGATCGGCCTGGCGCAGGAAACGACGGCGGTGGCGCAACTGATGGAGATCGCTGCGGGCGAACACGAGATTCTGCGCGACCAGTTTGTGCGCATCAAAGCCATCGAGGCGCTGGGACGCATGCGGGCAACGGAGGCGGGGGAACTTCTTCGCAACCTGGCGGAAAGCCGCGAAGGGCTGACGTTTGCCGAACCGTCCGGCTTGCGCGCCGCAGCGGAGGATGCCCTGGGGATGATCGAGAATCGCCCCGCGTCCGCGCGGGCGCGTGCCGCGTACGAATCCGCGGCGCAGCCGAGTGCCAGCTATGTGGTACCGCGGCGCTACACTCGTGTGCCACTAGAATCACCGCTCCGGGCCCACATTGAAGGCTCACAAGAGGGTCTGGCGCGAGTGAAGACCATCAGCCTAGGCGGCGCCTATCTGGAATCGCCGAGGAAACTGAGCGTTGGCGATTCGATCAAGCTTGAGGTTCGCTCCGGCCTGCGCAAGATCAGTTTTACAGCCGTGGTCCGAAACATCGGCCCGGACGGCAGCGGCGTGGAATTTGTGCACATGCGCGACGAAGACCGCGAAAAACTGCGCAAGCTCGTGCAACGTAATCTCCACCTCTAGAGCAATCTGCTCTAAAATCCAGAAAAGCATAGGAACCAGCGGACCGCCATCCTTCAGCACGCCAAGCTGTTTTCCTTTCCAATTCTTGAACCAAGAGGGGGCACGGCATCACGACAAGTGGCGACATTCCATTTTCTCCCTTCCGTTTCGCTCCTTGTCTCTTGCCAGTTCTTCAAACTTGGGTAATGCTGCGGGGAAGTCAGAGGGTCCCTGCGGGAATTTGATGCATCTGACGGTGTAAACCGTGGGCGTTCGCGGCAATAGTTGCTTCGCGACACCGGCTCGGAAGTTTTCAGTTGAAAGCAACGGTGTATTGCAGTAAAAGCCCAGTATTCAATTGCGCATGCAGGGAAGCGGCGGGGTGACCCGCCACCGCTAGGGGTAGCGGAGATTCGCAGGTGCCAAACTAGGAGGACTAATGGAACGCAGGCAGGGTGTGTGTACGCTGATCGCTTCGCGGTCAGTCATAAGCGTAATGATGTTGTGCTTTCTGGCGCTGGCGTGCGCCGCAATGGCCTCGGCGCAAGCAAATACGGCCGATCTCTCTGGTACCGTCACCGATCCGTCCGGCGGGGTACTAAAAGGCACAAAGGTCACAGTAACCTCTGTCTCCACCGGAGCCTCGCGGACCACGACGACCGAAGATTCCGGCCATTATAGCTTTGTGCAGCTTCCGCCGGGGGGTTACAAACTGTCCGTGGATGCCGGAGCAGGCTTTGCCACGCTGGAAATTTCCGATTTGGTTTTAACGGTTGGCACTCCCTTCATCTACGATGCGCACCTCCAATTGCGCACGCAATCCCAGTCCATTGTGATTAGCGATTCGACGGCACTAGTCGAGACACAGAAAACCGAGGTCTCGCAGACGGTGGACGAGCGGCGGATCGACAACCTGCCAATCAATGGGCGAGGCTATATCAACTTCACGTTGACGAATTCGCAGACGCATCGCGATGCCGCCCCTTCGATCGGAGCTGCACCCACGAGCGGGCTGAATGTCGGTGGGCAGCGTGCACGATCGAACATGGTATCGGTGGATGGAGCGGACGCCGTGGATAACTCCGTGAACGGCATCCGGGCAACGGTGTCACAGGAAGCCGTACAGGAATTCCAGCTCATTCTAAGTAACTACAACGCTGAGTACGGCAGAGCCATGGGCGGCGTCATCAATATCGTCACGAAAGGTGGCTCAAATGATGTCCATGGCAACGTCTTTGGATTTCTGAGGAATAAGGCGTTCCAAGCGCGAAACTCGTTTTCAGTGGAAGTGGATCCGGTGACCGGAGCGGTGAATCCCGTGAAACAGGCGTACACCCGCGTGCAGGCAGGAGCGACTATCGGCGGGCCCATTGTGAAAGACAAGACATTTTACTTTTTTTCGTACGAGACCACTCGGAGGCAAGAAACGGGATTCACGAACATTGGCCAGAATAACTTCAACTTCGTGCCGGCGACGACACCGGTGATCCCCGGAGTCACCTTACTTATGACGCCCGCTCAGCGAGATTTTGTCAACAACCCGGCGGTACTCGGCGCCCCTGGCGGCCCGCAGTTGGCAGGGAAGGTTTTCGCACTGGCCGGGTCATCATCGAGCGTCGCGCTGACCGGCATTGATCCGGGAGCGCTTTCTGGCGCGCCCCCGGGCCCGCGCTTCCCTATTCCCATCGATTGCAATCCAAGTATTCCGGGCAATTGCACGGCGAGCAATCTCGTCCCGCTGCCAGGTTCCTTCGTTCGGCTGAATTCCCTGAGGGGAAACTACCCCATCAAGGAGGGGACCAGCCTATGGTCCGCTCGCCTGGATCAGCATTGGAGTTCAAATAACAACTCCTTCCTTCGCGTTAGCGTGTCGCCATCCCTGATCACGGGAATTCAGGTCAACGCGCAGAATCAAAATTTTGGTCAGAACGCCGGTTCACGTACCTCCTTGCAACAAACCCGCGATGTTGCCGGTGTTTTCCAGCACGACACCGTCTTCAGTCCATCGCTCGTGAACACCGCGCGCTTCCAGTATGCACGCCGCGGCTTGCACTATGGCTTCTCCCAACTCCCGGGCGGCGGCGGCCTCGGCGTAAATATTCCCGGCTTCGCTTTCTTCGGCCGCGAGCCTTTCTCGACAGAAGACCGCATCGAACGGCGCTTTGAGTGGACGGACAATCTCGCCTGGGTCAAGGGACATCATACTTTTAAGATGGGCGCGGACATCAATTACATCCAGTTGCGTTCCAAGAAAGCGCAAGTCTTTGAACTGAATTTCGGCGGCGTGATGAACTTCGGCGGGCTTACCGCGTCGAACTTGTCGCTGCCCCCTGCATTCAATGGCGTGACCGTCCCAGGTTTCACCGGCGTGCAGGCCTACGGATTGGGCCTGCCGACGACATTCATCCAGGGCATCGGGAATTCCAACCGACTGTTCAACGACCCTCTCATGGGATTCTTTATCCAGGATAGCTGGAAGATCAATCCACGACTCACTTTGAACTATGGCGTGCGCTATGACCTCGAGTTGACGGCGCAATTCAAGCCAGCCACGGATCTCAACGCTGCGGCAGAAGCAGCGTTCAAAGTGACCGAGGGATATCCTCGTGATTTCAATAACGTATCGCCAAGGTTTGGCCTCTCCTGGGATCCCATGGGTAATGGCAAGACAGCCATCCGCGCGGGTTACGGACTTTTTTATGATCACCCCTCATTTGCCTCTGCCTTTCTCTCCACCACCTCCGATGGCGCGCTTTCTTCACAACTCCTGATCTTCGGTGGCACGCCCACTCGGGCTCTTATGGCCACCAATCCAACGGCTGCTAACGGCGCATCCATCTTTCAGGGCGTCCTGAACACCACGGGCATCCCCGGCATCACTTACCTGCCGAACGAGCAGCGATTCGATCCCAAAAACAGCCCCTTCTTCAACAACCAGAACTTCCTCCAGACCGGCCTCCCGGTAGCCCTCCTGCCCTTTACGCTGCCCATAGCGAGGAACTTCCAATATGCCTACGCCCAGCAAGGTAACCTGACGATTGAGCATCAATTCGGCCGCGACTACAAGTTCAGCATCGGCTATTCCTATACGCACGCCGTGCATTTGAACCGTCCCCGAAACATTGATTCCACCGATCCAAAACTTCTGGCCCAGAACCTTCGCAATGCCCTGGCTGCAGGCATCCCGGGCAATAATCCTTTTGGCGTGGTCGCACCTCTCAGCAATACTGGTGCTACATCGAGCACCTGCGGCGTTAACGTGATTGCACCTAGGGCGCTGGGGGTTCTCGTCAATTGTCCTGCAGCCGTCGGTCTCGCGCCTCTAAATGGCCAGTTTGTCGGCACCGCCGCCTTCTTCAACTTCTTCAAGCCATCTGGCCCCAACCCCTCGTTCGCAGGCCTCGCAGGCGGGTATCCCAATGAAGTGGCTCTTGCCGCCCTGGCGGGCTATCCCACCGGCTTCCCAGGGGTACAAGTACCCTGGGCCAGCGTGGACCAGCAAGAGTCTTCCGGAAACTCCATTTATCACGGACTCACGGCAAATTTCTCCAAGCGTTTCACGAGCCACTTCGAATTCCTATCGAGCTACACCTGGTCGCATGCGATCGACGATTCCACCGACTTGCAGACTCTGCTCGAGCCGCAAGATAACCGCTTTCCGAACCTCGAGCGCGCGAACTCCAGCTTCGATCAGCGCCACCGCTGGGTCACCAGCGGTGTTTTCCAGACTCCGGAATCGCACTCGGGCGACGGCTTTGCCAGGAAGTTCTTCGGCAACTTCACCGTCTCCCCGATCATTGAACTAGCCTCAGGCCGCCCGTTCACGGTTCTGACAGGCACGGACTTCCGCTTCGATTTCTCGTCGTCTGGTGGCCGTCCGTCTGTAGGCGCAGGCGGCGTCTCTTCACAATACATCCATGGTAAGTCCTTTGTTCTACCGGACGTCTGCGTGGATAACAGTGGCGCGCCCTTCGCGGTCCAGATTCCTCCCGCCCCTGTGCCGATCCCCCCGGCGGTCTCCCTCACTCCCCCTGTGGGCTGCACGGGAAACCTGGGACGCAACGCTTTTGTTCGTCCGGGCTTCTTCCAATGGGATATGCGTGTCGCCAGGCGCGTTCCGCTCGGCGAACGGCTCAGGCTGGACCTTATCGCCGATATGTTCAATCTGTTTAATCGCAACAACGTCGCCGATGTGAGTCCTCTATGCAACCCGACGGACCCGGCGGGATGCAATGCCGGTCAGCCAACGGCAGCATTGGATCCTCGGCAGTTCCAGTTCGCGCTCAAGTTGGCCTGGTAGGAAGGACGAAAGTCCAAAGTCGACCGTTAAACGTTCAAGGCAAAGAGGGCCCCCTCCCGCGGGGCTCTCTTTTTTTGGGGGAGTTTTGAAGAGCAAAGTATTGCGAGTAAAGTAAGGAGACGGCTTTTCGTGGACGCATTGGAGAACGAATGAACGTGGCCCTGATCGGCGTGGTGATTTTTGTGGCGGTACTGGTTCTCTGGCTGATTTTGCAGAGTTCACAGAGCCGCCAGAAGAGCGAAGCAATCGAATCGCAAATGAACGAATTGCGCCGTGACTTGCAATCGGTTGCGACGGCGCAGGCCAAAAGCACCGGCCAACTGGAAACTATCGCCAAGGGCGTCGCGCAGCGTCTCGATAGCGTCACGCCTGCCCTGCAGGATGCCATTCGCAATTCGGCTCAGATCACCGGCCAAATAACTTCCGACGCGCAAGCGAAGATGGCTGACGAGCTGAAGAACACTCGTGATCAGATCGGCGAGATCCAAAAACAACTCGGAGCGGTGCAGCTTGCGGGACAGCAGATGTCGCAAACGGCGCAGACCCTCGAAGCCATCTTGGGCGGCGCGAAATCGCGTGGATCCTTGGGGGAAGTCACTCTGGAGCGGCTGCTGGAAGACTCCCTTCCACCAACACAGTACGAAATGCAGTACCGCTTCTCGAGTGGCGAGGCAGCCGACGCCGTGGTCAAGCTTCGCGACAAGAAATTGATGGCCATCGATTCAAAGTTTCCGCTCGACGCCTACCGCAGAATTGCGGCCGAGGGCGATGAAGCGCGCCGGGCGTTTACAGCCGCAGTGAAGGGCCACGCGGACGCTATCGCCAGGAAATACATCGTGCCGGATGAAGGTACGCTCGATATCGCATTGATGTTTGTTCCTTCGGAGAGCGTCTACTACGAGCTCCTCATGACACAAGACAACAAAGGCCAGCCTTTGGACGGCTATTGCCGCGACAAAAAGGTCATTGCGGTTTCGCCGAATACGCTCTACGCGCATTTGTGCGTCATTGCCATGGGGCTGCGCGGCATGCAGATGGAGGAGAATGCCAAACGCCTCCTGGCTAGTCTTTCCGGTATGGAAATACAGATGGAGAAGTTTGCGGACAAATTTGGTGTCTTGGGTACGCACTTGAAAAACGCGCAACAGAGTTACAGCGAATCCGACAAGCTGTTCGAAAGAGCACAAAGTACCCTGGAAGGCATGCTGGGTGGCGGTACCGACGACGCAGCTCTGGAAAATGCGCAGGGCAACCTTGCTCTTCCGGCTGAGGCGAGCGTCAAGAAAAGCGCTTAGTTCTTCTCCCAAGAAGTGAATTCACAGAAAGTTCGCTGAGTCGATTTCCCCCTATTCAGGGGACCGGAGTCACTGCGGGCGCGCGAAGGATGGAACGAGACGTATTGAAATCAGGAAGCTGCCGTTCTTCCTGCCGATCAGGTCGAAGCGGGCGAAATTTTCCGCGCCGCCGCTGCTCGATAGCCGGATCGGATTCCCGCCGGAGAGCTCCGCGATTTCCGGGGCAAGATTTCGGGCTTCGAGCGAGATTTTCGCTGTGGTGCCGCGAACGCGCACGGTAAGTGCTCGGTGCTCTCCCGCTTTGAGCGGCGACGAATCCGCCTCGAGGTCAAGTGCGGCGAACGCCACAGAAAAAGAAGACGCTTGATGATTTGCACAAGAGACGTTAACTGCTGCGGGCCCAGGGCCCAAATCCATCGGCGGAAGGACGACGAGAGAAACTGGCGAGGACGCGAGGACTAGCGCTGGATGGCTCGACACCGAGACTTGGTTAGAGTCCGCGTCGCCGCAGAAACCGCGTCCGAGGAGTTCAAAGCGATCTGTTAACGAAGCAACGCGCGGCACGGAGGCTATTTCCAGCGAGGGGGACGCGGCCTCGGAAGGCGGGATAACGGCCGTGGTTACTCGGCCAGGGCGCCCCGCGATGGAAGCGAAAAGAACTCCCGGAGTCAAGGGAGCGACGAACAGAGCCCTGCCCGTGGCATCGGTTGCGAGTTTGTCTCCGTTGGAAAAATTGACGGTTACGCCGGGCGTCAGCCGCCCGCTGACATCGAGTACGGCCAGCGTCGCGCGCTCGCCGGAAACGATTTTCCGCGGAAGCAGGAGGATTCGCGCGCCGGATGCCGCGGGCGCCTGTTGTTGCGGCCGCGCAAACGAACAAAGTTGCGCGACCACACAAGTAATTCCAAGAAACAAGCCGAACCGAAAGAGGCGCCGCAAGGGCATGCGTGGAATTGCAGTGGAGAACGTCATGACGACTTGCCAGCAAGGCGGTACACCTGGGCATCCAGAAAAACGCGGAACAGCTCAGGATCGATCTCATCGTCGCGTACGCAGAGCTTCAGAATATCGAGGGCACGGTCGGTGGGAATCGCTCGTTTATAGGGACGGTCCGAAGCGGATAGCGCGTCGTAAATGTCGCAAATGGTCATCATCTTGGCCTGGATGGGAATCTGATTCGAATTCAATCCGAAAGGATACCCCTTGCCGTTGAGTTTCTCGTGATGTGCGCGGGCAATTTCGGGGATGCCGCGGAATTCTTCGGTCCACGGAATTTGCGCGAGAAAATTGAAGCTGTGCAGCACATGCGATTCAATTTGGCGGCGCTCGTCGGCGTCCAGGCTGCCTCGCGGGATGGACAGAAAGCGAACGTCCTCGGAGGACAAGTACGGGCGCTCCGTTCCGCGGGGATCGCGGTAGCTCTTGTGGGCGATTTCGTTCAGCATCTCAAAGTCGCTCGTTGGCAGGAGCGTCGGCTCGTTGGCTCTGGCGATGAACTCCGTATAACGATCCAGTTCCCCCAGCAAACGCCGCGCTTCCTCGTCGAGAATACGCAAGCGCTTCTCGGCTTCCTTGCGCGAGAGGGAGAGGAGCGCTTCCACTTTTTGCTGCGAGACGCGCGCTTCCATATCGCGGCGGATGTAATCGAAGCGATCCAGCACGCGCACGAACTGCAGCGGATAGAGTTTTTTCGCTTTGACCAGCACTTCTTCGCGCACGCCGACTTTGCCGAAATCGTGGAGGAGCGAAGCGTAGCGGATTTCTTTCATTTGTTCGCGGGAAAAGCGCAGATCGCCGTAAGGCCCGCGCGGTTCGCGATCGACGGCCTCCGCCAGCGCCACAGTCATCTCGCATACGCGATGGGAATGGCCGGAAGTCGTGGGATCGCGCTGTTCAATGGCCTTCACCGCCGCGTTCACGAAACCATCGAACAGGTTTTCGATGTCCTGGTACAAACGCGAATTCTCGTAAGCCACGGCGGCCTGCGACGCGAGGGAAAGTGCCAGCCGCCCGCCTCGCTCTGGAAATGCGCGCACCCAGCGGCGCACCGTCGGGGCGTCCGTCAGCCGCGCCTTCGGGTTGCGCTTACAGTTGATCAGCTGCAGCACGCCCAGAACTTCGCCCTTGCCGTTTTTCATCGGCAGCGCGATCAGCGAACGCGTGCGGTAACCGGCCTCCTGATCGAACGACGAATTGAAATGAAAGGGCCGCGACTTGGGAATCCGATAGGCATCGGCGAGTTCAATCACCTCGGCATGCAGCGCGCAATATCCTGCGATGGATTCTTCCGTCAGCGGAAGGGTGTGCTCGCTAAATGGAAATTGCACGCTGTCGTTCTGGATCAGCTTGAAGCGCAGCCGCGGCGGTCGCAAGGCGCGGTTCGCCGTTTCCGAATCCCTCTCGACCAGATAGAGCGAGCCAGCATCCGCCGCGGTAATCTCCCGTGCCTTTCTGAGGATGAGATCGAGAAGCAGTCCGACATCTCGCGTTTCGGAAAGCGCAATTCCAATACGGTTCAACTCCTCCAATTCACGGGTGACCTGGTTAGCGCTGAACGCCGCGCGACTGCGGCGCGGGTTGCGCGAAACCGACGGTTTCTGGATTCCACTCATAAAGGACGGGTGTTGAGCCGCAGAGACGGGGCGCTCCGCGCGAACCGAGAGTATAGCGGAAGCAGGTCAGCGAGGCACGGAAAGCATAAAAGGCCAGGACGTCCGTAACATCCAGAAACCATAGGGGATGGCTAGCTTCACCGCGGGAATGTAGCGAATCAGCGAGTAATTAGTAGGGTTCAGAGCCTTTCGCCGCTCTTGCGGCTCTGTTAGGTTGGGAAGAGGAATGCTCGGGATAGGTGTGGGCGGGGTGTATTCTGCCAGCAGCTATGGGAGCTAGTGTGAGAATCGTGAGCGGCGGCGTGAGCGATGTGGGCCGCGTACGCACAAACAACGAAGACTGCTTCCGCATCGTTACGCCGCTAAACCTTTTTGTGCTTTCCGATGGCATGGGCGGCGAAGCGCATGGTGAAATCGCCAGCGCTCTCGCGGTGGAAACTGTAGTGAAGCATTGCACCGACGCGGAGAATAATCCAGCCGCTCCATTTTACGGTCAAGAGCAGCCTGGCTTAAGCGGCAAAACGAGACGGCTTGCGAGCGCCGTCCACCTGGCCAACAGGAGCATCTTCAAGTCGGCGGAAGAACATCCGGAACAGCAAGGCATGGGTGCGACGATGACTGCCGTGTGGATTGACGGCTCGAAAGTAAGCATTGCTCATGTTGGTGACAGCCGCGCCTATCTTCTGCGTGTTGGCAGCCTGCTGCAGCTCACCCAGGATCATTCGCTCGTCGCCGAACAAGTGCGGCGCGGCATCCTGACCGCGGCTGAAGCGGAAGAGAGCGATATGCAGAGCGTGCTGCTGCGCGCGCTGGGCGCACAGCCGGAAATCGAAGTGGACGCCGAAGAGCAGATGCTTATGCCGCGCGATGTCTTGTTGTTGTGCTCCGACGGTCTGACACGCATGGTGACCGAGCCGGAGATCGCCGGCACGCTTCAATCGGAAATGGATCCGACCAAGGCGTCGGAGAAGCTGATAGCGCTCGCTAACGAACGCGGTGGCGCGGACAACATCACCGTAGTTGTTGTGCGCCTCGAATCGGATTCCAAGGGGTGGTTTTCGTGGCTGCGCCGCGGGGCGCCGAAAGAAGCAAGCGGAAACGGTTCCGCTGGAGGGAATTGAGATGCCGAAGCTCAGCCTCATGTTTGAAAATAAAATCGTGCAAGAGCTGCCCGTTGGCAGCCGGCCGGTAACCATCGGCCGCTCGCCGGACAACGATTTGTCCGTCGATAACCTCGCCGTGTCAAATCACCACGCGAAGATCTATTTTGAAGCCGGCCGGCTGGTCGTCGAAGACCTCGACAGCCTGAACGGCACGTTCGTGAATGATCTGCGCATCGAGCGCGCCACATTGCACGACGGAGACAAGATTCATATCGGCAAGCACCACATCAAGGTGGACACCAGCGGCGACGCGCCCGTGCCCTGGGACACCGGGCGCAAGACCGTTGCTCCGCGCATCAACGAAACGATGGTTCTGGACACGAAAGAGCGCCGCCAAATGTTGTCGCAGGCTGCCGCCATGGGCGAATCCATGCAATTTGCCGGGACTCGCATGAAGGTTCCCACTCTCGTCGTATTGAATGGAAAAACGGATCAAAAAGAATATGTTTTAACCAACAAACTCACGGTCATCGGAAAATCCGCCATGGCCACGGTTCGGGTGAAGGGGTGGTTCAAGCCGCAGATGGCCGCGCAGATCAATCAACGCGATGACGGCTACTACCTTGGCCCCGGCGACAAAGTGCCCAATGTGAACGGCACCCCCATTCAAGGCCCGGTGCGGCTCAACGACGGCGATCTCATCGAAGTCTCCGGCGTGCGGCTGAACTTCATCTTCCGCGAGTAGCACTCGACACGCGATGGCAGCTCCGTCAGAGGGGTTTTGGCAACGGCGGGGCGTTTTCGGCCTCTACGAACTTCTGCAATCGTGGTGGCGGCATCGTGTTTCCTTTCTCCTCAGCCTCTCGATTACCATCTTCGCCCTCTTCTTATATGTTTTCACATTTGTCGGCGAGCGCCCGACGCCGATTTTCGAATTTATCCAGCGGCTTGAGCTCGCCACGCTGGATACGCGCTTTCGATACCGGCCTCAGCGCTATTCCCATCCGGATCCGCGGATCGTCGTTATTGACATAGACCAGCGCGCACAGGAAGTCCTCGGCCGCTGGCCCTTCTCCCGTACAAACTTCGCGAAGACGCTGGACGTCTTGCATGACGACGGCGCGAAAGTAGTGGGATTCGACATCACGTTCAGCAAACCGGATCAGTCCGCGGCGCCCATTCGCGCTCTCTGGGCTGAATTGGAGGCCCGCCGGAAACGGGGAGAACCGGTCGACGCCAAACTTTCTGCGGAAGTTCAGCGGCTCGCCGCGTCATTTGATGCGGACAAACAATTCGCGACTTCGATCCAAAACTTTGGCCCCGTCGTCCTCGGCAACTATTTTCTCTTCACGGATGCCGACCTCCGGGGAATGGAAGCTTCCGCCCTCGACGCCTATGCCAACCAGATTGCTTTTTTCGCGTACCCGCCGGCGCATCCGCTTCACCCCGAATCTCAAAAACAGGAAAAGGCCGGAATGCTGGAAGCCTTCGCGAATACGAATCTATTGCCCCAGGGCGCCGAGGCCAATCTTGATCAACTGACATCGGCCCTCAACGGCGATCTCTCCTGGACGGGTTTCTTTAACGCACCGCCGGACGCAGATGGAATCGTGCGAAGGGCCTCACTGGTTCTTCCCTATGGACGCACCAAGAATCCCGACGAATGGGACATTTACCCTTCACTGGATCTCATGACGGCTCGCGCCTATCTCGGCCCTCCGGCGCAAGACATGAATCTGATCTATGGCCCCCAGGGAATCGTCGAAATTCGCTTCGGCAAAGCGCTGCTTCTTCATCCCGACGGCCGCGGCCAGATGATGATCAACTATCAGGGGCCCGCCAGCACGTTCGCGCACTATTCCATCGTCGATGTTCTCCAGAAAACTTTTCCTCCCGGCGCTTTTCAGGGGAAAGTCATTTTGATTGGAGCCACCGCTACCGGAATCGGCGATCTTCGCGGCACTCCCTACGGCGGCACGACTTATCCCGGGGTCGAGATTCATGCCAACGTGATTGACAATATTCTGAATCAGCGATTTCTGAAGCGTGGCTTTCGGCAGGCACTTGCAGACGTGGTTCTAATACTGTTTTTTGGCATTCCGCTGGGGATCTGGATGGCCCTGGTTTCACCGCGCTGGATGTGGTTTGGCGTGTCGCTGCTTCTGCCCATGGTTGCCGTAAACTTCTGGGCTTTTCTTCATGGCTGGTGGCTCAACCTGCTCGTCCCAGCGCTCACGCTCTCGACTAACGTTCTTCTTGTCTCCTTGTACCGCTCGCTTTTTGAAGAAAAAGAAAAGCGCCGTGTGCGTACCGCGTTCGGCCAATACCTGAGCCCCGAAGTGATCCGGCGCCTGCTTGTCAATCCTCAGCTTGTCGAGCCGAAAAAAACCGACATCACGGTGATGTTCAGCGACATCCGCGGCTTCACCACTATTTCAGAAAAATTGGACGCCCAGGAGCTGGCGCTCTTCCTCAATCAATATCTCTCGGACATGACCGGCCTCGTTTTCGAACACCACGGCACGCTCGATAAATACATCGGCGATGCGGTGATGGCGTTCTGGGGCGCACCATTCGAAGAGCCGGGGCACGCCGCCAGGGGCTGCAATACGGGATTGCAAATGATGGACCGCGTGCGCGAGATGCAAAAGAAGTGGGAAGCCGAAGGCAAACCCCACCTCGACATTGGAATTGGCCTCAACACCGGCGTCGCCAGCGTCGGCAACATGGGCTCGGTCTTGCGCTACGGATACACGGCTCTTGGCGACACCGTGAATCTCTCCTCCCGCCTCGAAGGGCTCAACAAAGATTACGGCACGCACATTCTGGTCAATGAAACGACCTATGCTGCGACCAAGGACGATGGCTTCGTCTTCCGCGAATTGGACCTGATCCGCGTAAAAGGCAAACTGCAACCGGTGACAATCTACGAGCTCATCGGCCGCGCGGGGCAGAATTCCGTCTACGGCACCCCGGAAGATGTGCGCGCGCGCATTTCTCTCTTCCAGCATGCTCGCGAGCTCTACCGCAAGCGCGAGTGGGCTGAAGCGCAGAAAACATTTCAGATTATTCTCGACAAGTGGCCCGATGAAGGCCCTTCACGCACCTACTGGAAACGCTGCCAGGACTATCTCTTTGACGAGCCATCCTCAGGATGGGACGGCGTCTTCACCATGACTCACAAGTAGCGACAACTTCGAAATTCGTTCCCAATTCCTCCGCTTCTTCGCCCTCCATCCATAACCGATTCAGAGTCCAAATTGGATGGAGCTATACTCGTACCCTGTGCCAGAATGGCGGCATCCAATCGGTTTGGAAATGAGAGGCACCTTCCGATGGCGCGCCCTAACCGACACAATTTGCGAGATTTAGGTTCTGGTGCGCATCTGAGTTTTTTCCAGATGGGGAATGCTCGCGTGCGAAGTCAAAAAGCAGGACGTACGGGCGAGCGCTCCAGGAGGCTTTGCATTCAAACCATGACCGTACCCAAAGAAACGCCATCGCGAATCTAAGTAGAATCGCGACGTGGGACTCCGCCGGCATGCCCTCGCGCATCGCGGATCGCCGAGCCGGCGCAAAGGAATAAAGTAACACCCAATGTGGATTGTTCGATTAGCGCTGGCGAGGCCATACACCTTTGTCGTGATGGCGCTCGTGATTATTCTGCTGACGCCGGTTGTGCTCCTCCGAACCCCGGTCGACATTTTTCCCGATATCAACATTCCGGTCATTAGTCTCGTCTGGACCTACAACGGCCTGCAGCCCCAGGAAATGGAACAGCGCATCACCTCCAACGTCGAACGCGGCATCACCACGCTGGTCAACGACGTTGAGCATATCGAATCGCAATCGCTGAACGGGATCGCCGTCATCAAGGTCTACTTCCAGCCCGGCGCGAACATCCAGACGGCGCTCGCACAGGCAGGAGCCATCTCGCAAACATTTCTGCGATTCCTGCCGCCGGGCACCACTCCGCCCCTGGTAATTATCTATTCGGCTTCGACGGTGCCGGTCATTCAGATTGGCCTGACCAGCGACACCCTTAGCGAGCAGCAGCTCTTCGATTACGGCAACAATTTCATCCGCACCCAGCTCGCCACGGTTCCCGGCGCTGCAACGCCCTTTCCCTACGGCGGCAAGCAGCGCGTCGTCAGCGTCGATATTGATACCAAGGCCCTCCAGTCGAAGGGACTTTCCGCGGTTGACGTCGTCAACGCCGTGAATGCCCAAAACCTGATCCTGCCCACGGGAACGGCGAAACTGGGCCCGCTTGAGTACATGGTCGAAATGAATGGCAGTCCGCAAACCGTTGACGAACTCAACGATTTGCCGGTAAAGACCGTCAACGGCGCAACGATTTACATGAAGGACGTTGCTCACGTTCGCGACGGCTTTTCTCCGCAGACAAATGTCGTTTTGTCCAATGGCCAGCGCGGCGTGCTCATGAGCATCTACAAAACCGGCGGCGCTTCGACCCTTGATATCGTCGACCGCGTAAAGAAGATGCTCGACTACAACAAGGGTTCACTCCCCGAAGGGCTGCACATCTCCACCTTTTTCGACCAGTCGCTGTATGTCCGCGCTTCCATCCAAGGCGTCATCCGCGAAGCGATCATCGCTGCGTGCCTCACGGCGATTATGATTTTGCTCTTCCTCGGAAATTGGAAGAGCACTCTGATCATTGCCATCTCGATCCCGTTGTCGATTCTTGTCAGCGTTCTCTGCCTCAGTGCTCTCGGCCAGACTATCAACATCATGACGCTGGGCGGTCTCGCGCTCGCCGTCGGCATTCTGGTGGATGACGCTACCGTCGAAATTGAAAACATCAACCGCAACCTGGCGATGGGCAAGGAAACCGTTCAAGCCATCCTAGACGGCGCGCAGCAGATCGCCGTGCCCGCTTTTGTCTCCACGCTCTGCATTTGTATTGTTTTCATCCCCATGTTTTTCCTGTCGGGAGTTGCCCGGTTTCTATTTGTACCGCTCGCGGAAGCGGTGAGTTTTGCCATGCTGGCTTCCTATATGTGGTCGCGGACGATTGTTCCAACGCTGGCAATGTATCTCCTGAGCTCCGAGGACGAATATCACGCGGAAGAACACATCGGGGAGAAGATGGGCTTCTTCCGGCGCTATCAACAGGGCTTTGAAAAGGGCTTTGAAAGTTTCCGCGAGGGATATCGGAGGGCTTTGCGCACTGCGCTCCATTCGCCTAGGCTTTTCGCCGTATGTTTTCTTGCGTTTTGCGGTTTCTCCCTTTTGCTCATCGGCGTTCTTGGCCGCGATTTTTTCCCCAAAGTGGATGCCGGTCAGATCCGTTTGCATATGAGAGCCCGCACGGGTCTGCGTATTGAAGAAACGGCGCGTCTCGCCGACCAAGTCAATGGCGTCATCCGCGAAACCATTCCGAAAGACGAACTGACCACGGTCCTCGACAACATCGGCTTGCCCTACAGCGGCATAAATCTTACCTACAGCAACGCGGGCACGATTGGGAGCTCCGATGCGGAAATCCTGGTTCAACTGAAAGAAGTCCGCGGCAAGCCGACCAGCATGTACATCAACGACTTGCGCCAAAAACTCCCCCAGCGTTTCCCCGGCGTGCAATTTTTCTTCCAGCCGGCCGATATCGTCACGCAAATTCTGAATTTCGGAACTCCCGCACCCATTGATGTGGAAGTGACCGGCATGAACCAGCGCGGAAATTATTTGATCGGCGAAAGGCTCGCCAACCAGTTCCGCCACATTCCGGGTGCCGTGGACGTGCACGTTCAGCAGGCCTTTGACAATCCCACGCTCTTTATGGAAATTAACCGGGCACGCGCCCAATCGATTGGCATGCAGTCACGTGACGTCGCGCAGAACGTTCTCGTTTCTCTCAGCTCCAGCTTTCAGACCAATCCCGCTTTCTGGCTTGACCCCAAGAACGGCGTGGAATACAGCGTCGCTGTGCAGATGCCACAGTATCGTGTGGACTCTTATCAGGCGCTCCAGAACACTCCGATCAGCGGAAGTGCTCCGGGCGCCGCGCCTCAAATACTTGGGAATCTTGTACAAACACGCACAACCGCACGGCCGGCCGAAATTTCGCATTACACGACGCAGCCGATGATCAATGTGTACGCGGCGGTGGAAGGCCGGGACCTCGGCGGCGTCGCTGACGAAGTGGAAAAGCGCGTGCAAGCCATCGAAAAGGATTTGCCAAAAGGCAGCCACATTGTCACTCGTGGCCAGGTCCAAACCATGAAAAGTTCCTTCGCAGGTCTCGCAATTGGATTGCTCGGGGCCATCGTGCTCGCGTACCTGCTGATTGTCGTGAATTTCCAGTCGTGGCTTGATCCCTTCATCATTATTACGGCATTGCCCGGCGCCCTTGCGGGCATCTGCTGGACGCTGCTGCTTACCCACACCACGCTGAATGTGCCTTCGCTGACGGGCGCGATCATGTGCATGGGCGTAGCGACTGCCAACAGCATCCTGATGGTTTCGTTCGCTCGCGAGCAGATGGACGAAGGTAAGAACGCCCGCGATGCCGCTATCGAAGCGGGCTTCGTGCGCATCCGCCCCGTGCTCATGACCGCTCTGGCCATGATCATCGGCATGGTGCCAATGGCCGTGGGCCTTGGAGAAGGTGGCGAACAAAACGCGCCTCTTGGCCGCGCCGTAATCGGCGGCTTGCTTTTTGCCACCTTTGCGACGCTCTTCTTTGTGCCTTGCGTTTTCTCATTGATTCACGGGCGACGGCAGCGGAAAGCAGCACAAGATGGTTCACCAGCGGCTGCAACGATTTGAGATTGTTCGACGTGGTAGCAAAGAGCAAGATTAGGTGATGATGGAAGGCGGTCAGATGGAGCCTGAGTATCACGAGCATTCGCACAAGAAGGGCGGCCGGCTCTTCATAATTCTCTTCCTCGTGGTCATCGTGCTGGTGGCCCTTGGCGCATTGACGTTGTTCCAGCGCCGGACGCACTATCAGGCCCTCGCGAAGGAAACGGAAGCGCTGGCGATCCCTACCGTAGCCGTATTTCATCCGGCAACCGAATCGGGAGAGGAGGATCTCGTCCTTCCCGGCACGATGCAGGCGTACGTCGAGTCACCGATCTACGCGCGCACAAGCGGCTATTTGAAAAAATGGCACCGCGACATTGGCAGCCGGGTCCGGCTAGGGGAATTGCTGGCGGACATTGACACTCCCGAAGTGGATCAGCAGCTTATGCAAGCGCGCGCCGATCTTAACACCGCAAAGGCGAACGCCCGCCTCTCTGAAATCACGGCGACTCGATATGCCGAGCTCATCAAGACGGATGGTGTCAGCAAACAGGAAGTAGACAACGCCACCGGCGATTTCGAGGCCAAAAAGGCCACCGTGCAATCTTCGGAAGCCAACGTGCGGCGGCTCGAAGAACTCGAATCGTTCAAGCATATTTACGCACCGTTCGCAGGCGTGATTACGCGGCGCAACGTGGATACCGGAACGTTGATCAACGCCGGCAATGGTGGCGCTTCGCAACAGCTCTTTTTTCTGGCGCAAACGGATCCCCTCCGCGTTTATGTAAGCGTCCCTGAAACTTATGCTCCCTCGATTCACGCGGGACTCAGCGCGTACTTGGAGCTCACGCAATATCCCGGGCAAAAATTCCAGGGCAAGGTCGTGCGCACCGCCGAAGCCATTGATCCAGGCACGAGAACCTTGCTCACCGAGGTGGACGTGCCGAATCACGATGGCGCGTTGCTTCCCGGCGGTTACGCCCAGGCGCACCTGCAGGTAAAGGTGACTGGAGCGCGGCTTGTCGTGCCCGTGAATGCTTTGCTGTTTCGGTCGGAGGGACTTCGCGCCGTGGCCGTGGATGCCAATCACAGAACGCACCTCAAGCAGCTTACGATCGGCCGCGATTACGGCACCACGCTCGAGGTTCTGCAGGGCCTCGATGCAAGCGACTGGATCGTACTGAATCCCGCGGATTCGCTCGAGGAAGGCCAGGAAGTTCGCGTGAAGGAAACCGCCATGACGGCTGCGCCAGGTCAGGCACGTCCGGCTCCCGGCGCTGCACCGGGGACAAGAAAACAATAATGGCCCATTCGATGCGATTCCCTGCACTATTCGGACTCGCCGCGTGCATCGTTGCGTGCGGCTGCACCGTGGGTCCGAAGTACCAGCGCGCAACCGCGCCCGTACCCGCCAAATGGGACGTTGCGGAACCCTGGCGCGAGAGCGCGCCGAAAGACGGCGTGGGCAAGGGCGAATGGTGGAGCGTTTTCCGTGACGACGATTTGGGCGCACTGGAAAAGCAGGCGCTCGACGCAAACCAAACCATCAAAGTCGCGGCGGCGCGTCTGGAGCAGGCACGGGCCTCCGCCGCAGTGCAAATCGCAACGCAATTCCCCACTCTCTCGACTTCTCCAAGCGTGCAACGCCAACGCCTCTCCGGTAACCGTCCTGCGAGCAGCAATTTCCCGGTGAGGTCGCCGGTGTCGCAGACCAATAACGTTCTGCCGTTCACAGTGGCATACGAAGTGGACTTGTTTGGGCGGCGGCGGCGAAATATCGAAGCTGCTCAGGCGTCTTACCAAGGGACTGCGGCCACTCTGGAAAATGTGCGGCTGGTAATCACCGCGGAGCTCGCGGGCGATTACTTCACACTGCGGCAGCTCGATACCGAGCTGGGAATCTTGAACCGTACCGTGGAAACGCTGCAAAAGGCCTTGCAGTTGGTGGATTCGCGTCACAAAGGCGGCGTAGCCTCTGGGCTGGACGTCGCGCAGGAAGAAACCCTGCTGAATACTACTCGGACGCAAGCCATCCTGCTGCAGCAGCAGAGAAAACAATTTGAAGACGCCATTGCGGTTCTGGTAGGAAAACCGGCGCCGGATTTTCACATTGCGAGTAAAGAATTGAATGCCGAGCCTCCTGCACTGGACGCCGGACTGCCCTCGGATTTGTTGGAGCGTCGGCCGGACATTGCTGAAGCCGAGCGTCAAATGGCTGTCGCGAACGCGCAGATCGGAATTGCGAAGGCGGCGTATTATCCGTCGTTGAATCTATTCGGAAATGGCGGCTGGCAAGCGGCGGACATCGTCAAGCTCGCAAACGTGCAGAGTACTTTCTGGGCAGTGGGCGCGAATGTGGCCGAGACTATTTTCTCGGGCGGCTCGCGCCGCGCGCAGGTGCAATTCGCCAAAGCGGGCTATGACGCAAGCGTGGCTTCCTACCGCGACACGGTGCTCAACGCGTTCCGCGAGGTGCAGGACGACGTCACTGGCCTGACCGTACTCGATCAAGCCAAGCAGTCGCAGCAGCAGGCGGTAGACGCCGCGCGGCGCACTCTGGATATCGCCAGCAACAGGTACACCGGCGGGCTGGTGAGTTATCTGGACGTGGTGAACGCCCAGCAGAATCTGCTGAACAACGAGCAAGAGCTGGCCGTCATTCAAGGCCAGAAACTCGTGACGAGTGTGCTGCTGATCAAAGCGCTGGGCGGCGGGTGGGATGCATCAAGCCTCTCCGCGGTGCAGGTGAAACCGAAGTTAAAAGATATCGTGGCGCCCTAAAGCAAAGGCGCAACCAACATCCGGTATCTTTTTTTCAAGACCCGCTCACTTTTCTTCAAGCACGACCTCCAACGCCGGATGATCCGCGGTGCCTTCGTGCGCGCGGCGGTCCGCCGATCCGCACCGCGGTCTTGACTTGCTCCAAACACTACCGTATGGTCTGCGCTCAGATAGTCGCAAATCCCCTCCATGCAAGAGGATTTCCGATTTGGAGGTGTTCGATGCCATTCAACATCATGACCCTGTCGTTGGTGGACCGGCCGATAAGTCGAGCAGAAGGCCTGAAGATCCTGGAACGCGATCAATTCTGCTGCCAGTACTGCGGATTGGACGGAAAGGCCAGCTTCGAAAACGCGCTGGTCATGTCCGTTGATTTCGTGGTGCCGCGAGCGCGCAAGGGCAAAAAGGATCCGGGCAACCTGGTGGCGTGCTGCCGCCCCTGCAACATGATCAAGGGCACCCGCGTGTACGCGAATTTCGACGAGGCAAAAAGACATGTCCTCGCTCAGCGCGAGGAGATGCGCCACGCATGGGAAACCAAACGGGTGCGTCCCGCGGTTCGAGCAGCTACCGTCTAGAACGTCTCCCACAATTTAAATTGGCTGGGTGACGCCTCTTTCCGAAACGTGGCGCGACTGGTGTCATGTGCCGATCCAGGAACATAAAAGAGACTCAGGGATTCCCCGTGTCGTGCGGCGAGATCACCCGCCCGTATTCAGAAGCGCGGCTCAGGCGGTCGAACATGCGGTAGGCTGCAGTAGAGATTCGAACGATGGCGTCCCCGCCATCCCGTTCGCGGCGAAGATACGTCGTCATCACGCTGATGACGAACGGCCGGCTACCAGTAAACACGATCCCCGAATCATTGCGAACGCCTTCCAGTTCGCCGGGTTTGTTCGCAACGCGAAGATCCTCGGGCATTTCCCGCGGGATATAGCTCTCCTTGTGAACGCTGAGTAATTTTAAAAAGTCCTCCATGTGCTGTTTGTTCAACACTCTGCCGCGATAGAGGGCTTCCAGAAGCAGCATGAACTCGCGAGGCGAGGCGACGTTTTCGCGTCCTTCTCCGGCGGCTTTCAAATCCATCATCTTCCGCCGCAATCGCGTGTGCGTGAGCCCGAGAGAGTCGAGCAGCGCGTTCACATTTTCCATCCCAACGCGGTCAATAATGATGTTGGTGGCGGAATTGTCGCTCACGGAAATCATCAGTGCCGCAACGTCGCGAATCGTGAGGCGCGTAGTGCCGGGAGTCAGCGCTTCGGTAATACCGCTGCCGCCGACGAGGTCGCTCTGCTGCAAAGTGTAGAGATCCGTGAGTTTCAGTTTGCCTTGCTGCGCCTGGCGGTACAGCTCGGCCAGGATCGCAATCTTGATCGAACTGGCTGTGGGAAGCACTTCATCGGCGTGAAACAAATATTTCTGCCCGGTGGAGAGATCGAGGATGGCTACCGCAAGCACGCCGTCAAGGTTGCGATCCACATCACTGATGGTCGCTTCCAGCTTTTGCCACAAAATCTGCTCTTTCTCTCGAGGAGCACTTTCTTGTGAAACTAGTTGCGCGCGGGACGCCCTCGGCAAGAAAGCGCATATAGCGGTAAGCAGGGCGAAACAAAACGTTCGTTTGATCACGTTGACCTCCGGGTCGGCGTGATTATAAGGCGTAAGAGCGGCAAGAATGCATTTCAACTGCAAGAAACTTGTAGCGTCCCCCAGGTCCGCCGGACAGCCGTACCTAGTTTGGAACGCAGACTTCTCAATCCTGGACTGAACGGGATTGTAAGCACGACAATAGGAAAAGGCACCCATACCCTGCGGTAAGCCGCGCCGGCGATGATGGGATAACACAGTGTGAAAAGGTCGGTCGGCAACGCAATTTTTGGAGAGAAGACTTATGCGCAAAGTCATAGCTGGGACACTGTTCATGGCGTTGGCCGGGACTTTGGCGGCCGCGGCACTCGGGCAAGACCGCGACGACCATGGCGATAAGGGAAAGCACAAAGGCCGGGACAAACACGAAGACCGCGGCGACCGCCACGACAATGGGAAACACAAGGGCTGGTATAAGCACGGGGACCGCGACGACTACCAGGATTGGGACGACGATCACGATCGCATCCGGCCAGGACGCGCCTATCCGTATGGGCGCTACGACCACGTCAGAGCGGTCTTTGTAGCGCGGCGGATCGATTACCGGACGCGCCGCGTGGTGCTCTATGACAATTCCAATTGGGTTGTTGCCTCGTACGACCTGGATCGCTGCCGCGATTGGGAATGGGACCGCGATCGGGTCTACGTGTATGACGACGATCATCACCCGGGATGGTATTTGCTCTTTAACGCGCGGCTGGGGCGCACTGTGCACGTGGAGTATTTCGGCGTTCACTGATTCGGGAATGATTTGCGGAGCGCAGCCTAAATCGGCACTCGGTCCAGTGGCACAATGAATTGGATGCCGGAAATTTGCTTCAAATGCAGTCGAGCGTCGTTCGTGATAAACAGGTCCACGCCTGCCGACGCCGCGCAAGCCAATTGCATCGCGTCAGGCGGACGCAACGAGCGATCTGCGCGAAGCCGCGCGTAAACCACCGCTGCCTTCTCTTCAAAGGGAAGAACCGCCGCCGCGGTAGTTAGCAGCTTTTGATAATAGGCCACGGCTTTTGTATCGCCCATCTGCATCGGTTTGACCAGAATTTCGCCGAGCGTGACTGCAGACGTGAACAGTTCATCTCCGCGAGTGAGCATCCGGCTTCGCAGAGTTGCCACTTGGCTAGTGAATCCGCCGAAGTCCTCGAATAAGTAGATGAACAGATTTGTGTCCCAGAATACGCGGCTCATTCCCATCCTTCCCGCAGTCGCCGCACATACTCATCCGCGTGTTCGTCCGCCCAAAGATGTCTGCCGGATCCTCGGGCCTGTAGCAACGGATCAGCCTCAACAAGATTCCGGGATGCCGCGATGGTCCAATCGCGGTACCAATCCAGGAATTCGGCATATCCAGAGGGCATATCCTCTGGGTCCGGACTGATTTTTGAGTCTGCGCGGTCTGGATGATAGGCATCTCCTCTGCGAAAAAGGCGGCGGCGGCCCTCCGACGTTTCGACAAGCATACGGTAGCGGCCCGGGTTCGGCGCGCGATTGGCGACGCAATGCAAGACGACGTGAACGTAGACCCCGGGACGAAGAGGCTCGTGCAGGCTTTCGCGCCGAGCACGGTCAACGATTTCTTCAATGGAAAAGTCGGGAGCCGCAGGGTGCTCGCGATGAAGTAGGGCTGTGGCAATCCAAACTTCGTCGGCGACCTTCAACTTGGTTAGAGCCGGACTCTTCATAAACTCCTATTTGCGATGTTCCTACATCACGACTAAGTATTATACTTGTTTCCAAGTCGGTGTCAAGGTGAATTTTCGTGGCTGCCTAACCAGAACTATCTCTAATGGATTCTATAAGTTGTCGAGGAAGAATTGCGTCACGCGCTGCATCAGGACGCGGCGCGCAGGTGGGTCGCTCACCCCGTGGCCGCGGCCGGGGAAGGCCAAAACTTCGACGTATTTCCCTGCGTCGATAAGATCGTTTATGACCGTAAGCGTGTTCGCGAAGTGCACGTTGTCGTCCCCGGTGCCGTGGGCGATCAGCAGTTTCCCTTTGAGCTGCGCGGCATATTTCACCGGCGACGAATCCCGGTAGCCCTTCTCGTTTTTCTGGGGCAGCCCCAGGTAGCGCTCGGTGTAAATGGAATCGTAGTAGTGCCAGTCGGTCACCGGGCCGCCGGCGAAGCCCGCCTTGAAATCATCACCCGCTTCGAACATGGCGTGCAGCGTCATATGGCCGCCGTAGCTCCATCCCCAGATGCCGACGCGGCTCGCATCGACATACGGAAGCGACTTCAGATATTGCACGCCATCGCGCTGATCGGATAGCTCTTGCGCGCCGAGGCGCAAATGCAGCGGCGTTTCGAAAACGTGGCCGCGGCCCGCGGACCCGCGATTGTCCAGCAAGAAGATGATGTACCCCTTCTGCGCCATGAGCTCATGCCACAGGAAGTTGGAACCGCCCCACGCGTTGCGGACCACTTGCGCGTGCGGGCCGCCGTACGTGCTGACGAGTATGGGATATTTTTTCTGCGCATCAAAATTCGGCGGCTTGATGATGCTGGCATTGAGCGGCACACCGTCACGGGACTTGACAGTGAGAAATTCCGTCGGCGACAAATGATAATCCGCGAGCTCCGCCACATTGTTCTCATTGATCGCCGCGATGCGTGAGCCATCCGTGCGACAGAGGTCCTGGCGTGGCGGAGCCGCGGTATTGGAGTAGGTGTCATAGAAAGTGGCCGCTTTAGGCGCGAGGACCGCGTCATGCGTGCCTTCCTCCTTGCTGATGCGTGCGAACCCAGAACCATCGACACCGACGCGATACAGATGCCGCTCGAGTGGGGACTTTTCCGTCGCCGTGAAATAGACCGTGCCCTTGGATTCCTCAACCGCGTTCAGCGAAGTGACTTCCCATTCTCCTTTGGTGAGCTGCGCGAGCTGCTTGCCGTCGAGGTCGTAGAGATACAAATGCCGGTATCCGGTGCGTTCGCCGGACCAGAGGAAGCGCTTGCCATCCTTAAAGAAATAGAGATCGTCGCTGACATTGACCCAATTGGGATCCTGTTCGCTGAGCGCTGTTCGTATCTTGCCCGTGGCGGCATTGGCAATCAAAAGATCGAGTGTGTTTTGTGCACGATTGAGGCGTTGAATCGCGATGTGTTTTGAATCGTTCAGCCAATTCACGCGCGGAATGTAAATATCGGTCTCGGCCCCGATATCCAGGGCGCGCGGTTCGCCCCCTTGCACGGAAACAACGAGGACGCGAACAACGGGATTCGCGCCGCCGGCGACCGGATAACGCTCCAGTTCCGCCTCCCCGCTCGGAGAAGAAAAATCGACCAGCGGATATTGCGGAACTTTGCGCTCATCCATTTCCAGATAGGCAATCGTCGAGGAATCCGGCGACCACCAGTATGCGGACTTGATCTCCAGCTCTTCGGGGTAGACCCAGTCCAGTTCGCCTTTGCGAATCTCTTCGGTCCCGCCTTGCATAATTGCGCGTTCTTTGCCGTCAGCAAGATTCACGAGCCAAAGATTGTGGTTCCGTACAAAGCTTACAAACTTTCCATCGGGAGAAATCTTGGGATCAGCAAGCGCCGCCTTGCCCGAAACCAGCGTGCGCGCGGCTTGTGATTTCAGATCCAGCCACGCCAACGCCGTTGGACCTTGAAACAAGATCGCGGCTCCGTCCGGCGCCCACTGATACTGCGCCGGAGCACGGCGGCCGAGACCCGTCGCCTGCGTGGGTTTCGAACTATCCGCAGGAAGGATCGATTCCAGTTTGTCCGCCGCAACAAGAAGCCGGCGCTCTCCAGAAGCAGCATCCATGGTCCAGAGTTCTGTTTTGGCTTCCTTCCCTGCTCCCTTCGTTTCGAAGTAGCTGAGCTGCTTCCCTTCGGGAGTCCACGTGAGCCCGCGCGTCAATCTTCCACTCAGGCTCGGCATGGAGTAGATACGCTCCACGGTGAGAGCTTTTCCGGATGTGGCCGATTGTTGCGCCGCAGAAGGAGACGCGAAGAACCCGAAAAGAAAAAGAGCGGTCAGAAATGCAGGCGAGCAACAAATGCGACGCCACAGGTGCATGCGATCCTCCTGAGAACGGACGCTAGTTTAAGCTGGAGGGCCGAGAAGAACAAAACTCTTGAGAAGAACCTAACCCGGAGGCCAGCGGAAATTGCGGCCGCCGAGCAGATGCAAGTGCAAATGGAATACGGTCTGGCCGGCGCCCTCGCCGCTGTTCAAAACGGTTCGGTACCCATCGAGAAGATTCCGTTCGCGGGCGAGTTGCGCCGCTACAAGCTGCAGCTTTCCCAGGATCGCTTGGTCTTCGGGTGCGGCGTGTGCCAGAGATTTGAAATGTTTGCGCGGACAAATCAGGATGTGCGTGGGGGCCTGTGGGTTGATGTCTTCGAAGGCAAAAAGATCGAGATCTTCGTACACCATCTTCGATGGGATCTGCTTCGCCGCGATCTTGCAGAACAGGCAGTTCGCGCTCATTGGGTTCCTCCTGCGGGCGTGCCTTCATCCAGCCGCAGAACCATCGGCGTGAATCCTTCGCGGTCGCGGAGTTGTTCGCCGAATTGTTGGGCGGCGTCCTCGCCGGAAATCTTTCCGACGCGCACGCGGTAGAAAACGCCGTCGGGAGAATCATATTGCTGAATGAAAATCGGCGAATAGGACGCGTTGAGGCGGTCGCGAAGCCGTTCAGCATTGGTGCGATCGCGGAACGCGCCAACCTGTACGGTAAAGAATCCAGAAGTGGGATCAACTCCGGGCGAAAGCACTTCCACGCGGACCGGCACAACGCCCGGTCCAACCGATTCTATTTCGCGGGCGGCGGCAAGAGAAAGATCGATGATGCGATTGTCCACAAATGGTCCGCGGTCCGTGATGCGAACGACGGTGGACTTGCCGTTGCCCACATTAGTGACCCGCACCATCGTTTCGAACGGCAGCGTGCGATGCGCCGCCGTGAGTTTATACATGTCGTAGACCTCGCCGTTGGAAGCGCGCCGCCCGTGAAACGGCGCTCCATACCAGGACGCATTTCCTTCTTCCGTGTAACCGACGGGAGCAGGCGCCGGCTTGTTGCGTTTCGAAGCGGCGGAAGTCGCCGGAGGTTCCGGCACATCGGTCGAGCGTTTCGCGGCCTCCTCCGTTGCCGGTGGCGTGTCTGTGGGCTGCGCCGGAGGGGGCTGCCGGCGGCTGACTACGGGCCTGCGCGAACCGCACCCGCAAAAACAAACGCAAAGAACACAGAAAACACAGAGTACACTGCGAAAAAAGGAAGCCGAACGCAACGACTGCCGGCTGCCACGAAGTCCGGAAAAAAAGGCCGACTTCGCGGGACGTGATGGGGCAGGTATCGGTTCGGTCAAAATCCTCAAGGGCGGGCCCGTGTCATGAAGTTGGCGGATTCTGCGGCGACTGCGCGGCCGGTGGATTCTGGTCGTTCCGCGCGGTGCGCGCGGCGTTGCGCGCCTCGATCCACGCGGCCGCCTCAGTGAGTTTTTCGGATACTTCGCGCAAGAACTTCGCCGTGCGCTTCTCGGTTTCTGGTGCGACCTCTTCCTTCACGAAACTCTTCACCCGCTTGAGCTCTTCGTCAACGCGCTTCCCAAAATCTTCGAAGTTGTGGATGCTCTTTATGCGCGAGAATTCCTCGTCGATGCGTTTGCCGAACTCTTCGAATTTGTCCATGGGGGAATGTCCTCGGTAAATTCGCCGCGCTGAGAAGAACAGCGGCGACTTCTGTATTATAGGAACGCCGTTCGCAGGTCGCAAGGAGGAGAATTGCCCCTTCCCTATCAATGGCAGATGCGCGTGGAAAAATGGAAGAACGCAGCGCGCGGACTTTTCGGGGGCGAGCAGCAGCCGCGTCCGAAGATATGTCCCGCGTGCGGAGCTTTGGTGGGAATCAGCGCAACGCGCTGCCACGAGTGCGGCACCAGCTTGCGGTTTTCTCTTGCGGCGCTGAGCAAAAAGTTCTCAGGACTATTTGGCGAGCACGATTCCCTGGTGACATCGGCACTCCTGGTCGCAAATTTTCTCATGTTCGGCGTGAGCTGGGTGCTGACCATGCAGGCAGGCGAAGCCGGCGGCCTTCGCACGGTTTGGGGAATGAACGGCGCGGCATCTTATCGATTGGGGGCGAGTCTTCCGCTCCAGGTGCTGCTCCTGGACCATCAATGGTGGCGGCTGGTCACGGCGATGTTCCTGCACGGCGGATTGATTCACATTGGTTTCAACATGATGACCCTGATGCAGTGCGGTCCGGCATTGGAAGAGCTCTATGGGTCCGGACGCTACCTGTTTCTCTACGTGGTCACGGGAGCGTTTGGATTTTTGGCCAGCGCGTTAACGGGACACTTTTCCGTCGGGGCCAGCGGCGCATTGCTAGGGTTGATCGGCGCGATGCTGGCGATCACCACCAAACGCGGCGGCTCCTTCATGCGTGAATTGCGCTCCCGCTTAATCACTTCGGTGGTGATTCTGTTCATGATCGGTTTTTGGGGCGGTCTCGGCATCGACAATTCCGCGCACATCGGCGGTTTCGCCGTCGGATTTATCTTGGGTAAGATTTATGACGACCGGCAACCGATGAACTCACGCGAAAGGCAGACAGCCTACGCGCAAGGGTGGCTTGCTGGTATCGTTGTTCTTGTGAGTTTCATCATGATGATACTGCATTTCCACGACCAACTGCCGTAGAAACAGCTACGACACGCATGTACAGAGATCGTCAGTTTGCCTCCCCCAGAATAACCGGATCGGCTCGTGGTGAGGACTTTTTGCACCGTTGCTGACCGAAATCCTGTACCCTGTAATCGAATTCCGGTCGTCGTTTCTCATGGACCTACACTCGATTGTCGTCGTCAGCTTGCATACGCCCAAAGAAAAAATTTGGGGCGAGCTCCTCGCGATCAATCCATCCGGAATCACGGTGCGTGGCGTCGACCTTAACTCGTTCGATCATTTCATCCGCCAGATTAACGAGCCCGATGGTGAGCGCATGGGCCTCCCCACGATTTTCTTCCCCATGAACCGCCTTGAGCGCATCTCCCTCGACGAACCCTCGGGTTCCATTCCTTCGATGAATGAACTTTTCGCTCGTAAGATCGGGCGTTCGCTCACCGACTATCTCGCGCAATTTGCGTGAGGGAGTTTTCCGGAACTGCGTTATCCTGAATCACAATGCAAGGCCGCATCTGGACAGTACCCAATCAAATTACGTTTCTCCGGCTCGGCTTTCTGCCGCTGTTTCTCATACTAATGTCGTACGAGAAATACCGGTGGGCTCTGCTCGTGCTGGTCATCGCGGGCCTCTCCGACGGAATCGACGGCCTCCTCGCGCGCAGCTTGAACCAGCGCTCCGCTCTCGGCGCTTATCTTGATCCGCTTGCAGACAAGCTCCTGCTCTCCTCTTCCTTTATCATTCTCGCCTTCAAGCAGCAGCTCGCGTGGTGGTTGACGATTCTGGTGCTCAGCCGCGATATCTTGATTCTGACGGTGGCAGCGGTGATCTTACTTGTCTCCGGCTATCGGCCGTTTCCCCCGAGCTTTCTCGGCAAGCTGACAACCGCTTCCCAGATTATTTTTGTTTTTACTCTTGTTCTTGCCGCCGCGTATCCCAATGACAGGCTGACGTACTTGAATCATGTGCTCGTCTATGCCGTAACTGCGATCACGCTCCTTTCCGGATTTCACTATTCATTTTCGATGGCCCGCCGCCTCAGCTCTCCCTAAAGTCACGCAACAGTCGACAGTTCGCAGCCGACCGTCGGCCAGTGAAGAGCGCAGCGTACGGGAAAAAGCAGCGGTCCTTCGATTAGGCTAGGGCAAGCAAGCTGCGGCACTCAAAAGAAAACAACAAATGTCTGAGCGGGTGTAGGTGCGGGAAGAGTAATCGCTACTTCGCGCGCTCATAAGCCTGATTCAGCCACCACAGCGCGCCGCGCAGATCCTCTTCTGAATTTACCTCAAACGAGTACCACTGGCCGCCGGGCAATTTGTCTTCCGCATCAATGCGTGGCTCTTTGACGGCACGCCGCAACAAATCAGGTGGCATCGCTTTGATCTTAAACATAAGCGAATTTGGGGTTTTACTGCCGCGCGTGACGGGCAATGCGGCAAAAATTTTGGCTCGGCGATAGAAACCGAGAAAACCAAACATTGGCCGCGACGTAATATTGGGCCAAGTGATCAGCTCCTGCCTCAGCATCGCCGAGAACTGCTTCATTTCTTCGCTGATGTGCGGAAGTTTCGGGCGCTTACGCTTCGTTCTTTTGCCTTTGATCGGCGAACTTTTTCGCATCGTTTTCTCTTCCCCACGGATTGACGAATTTCGACAAGCTGCGCCTCATCCTGAAAGGACTGCGCTACCGGTTATATGGGCATGGGTTTGGGGCCGGTGGGCGGAAGAAGGAACTTGGGCTCCGTAAGGGATTGAACTTGTTCGAGGGTGGCGCCGGGAGCGAGTTCGCGGAGGAGCAGACCGTCAGGCGTGACGTCGATGACGGCGAGTTCGGTGACGATGTGATCAACGACTTCGACGCCGGTGAGCGGGAGGGTGCATTTTTTGAGGATTTTGGGTTTGTTGTCGCGGGTGGCGTGCTCCATGGCGATGAAGACGCGCTTGGCTCCAGCAACGAGGTCCATCGCGCCGCCCATGCCTTTTAACATTTTGCCGGGGATGGCCCAGTTGGCGAGAGTTCCCTTTTCGTCCACTTGCAGGGCGCCGAGAACGGTGAGGTCCACGTGGCCGCCGCGTATCATGGCGAAAGAATCGGCGGAAGAAAAATAGGAGCTGCCGGGAAGCTCGGTGACGGTTTCTTTTCCGGCATTGATGAGATCGGGATCGACTTCGGATTCGAGCGGATAAGGGCCGACGCCGAGCATGCCATTTTCGGATTGCAGGATGACGTCCATGCCTTTTGGAACGTAGTTGGCGACAAGTGTGGGCATGCCGATGCCGAGATTGACGTAGTAGCCGTCGCGAAGTTCGAGGGCGATGCGGCGGGCGATGCGTTCGCGTTTTTGTTCTTCGGTCAGCGGCATTAGAAGTTCACAGTCGACGGTTTACAGCTAACAGCAACGAACAGTAACAGGAGGACAGGCAGGAATGCCTGTCCTACCTAAGTCCTTCTGGTGGTGCGGCGCTCAATGCGCTTTTCGTATTTCGACCCCTGGAAAATAGCATCGATGAAAATTCCGGGCGTATGCACCTGATTTGCGTCGAGTTCGCCCAGGTCGACGAGTTCTTCGACTTCGGCAACGACGTAGTCCGCGGCCGTAGCCATCATGGGATTGAAGTTGCGCGCAGTCTTGCGATAAACGAGATTGCCCCAGCGGTCGCCCTTCCACGCTTTGATGAACGCGAAATTTCCGCGGAGGGCGCGCTCGAGGACGTACTGGCGGCCGTCGAATTCGCGCGTTTCTTTGTTGTCGGCGACCATGGTGCCGTATCCTGTGGGCGTGTAGAAGGCGGGGATGCCGGCGCCTCCGGCGCGCAGGCGCTCGGAGAGTGTACCTTGCGAATTTAGTTCGACTTGCAATTCGCCGCTCAGGACAAGTTGCTCGAAGAGTTTGTTCTCACCGACATACGTGGAGATCATTTTCTTGACCTGGCGCTGCTGGAGCAGGAGCCCGATTCCGAAATCGTCGACGCCGGCGTTATTGCTGACGATGGTCAGGTCTTTCGTACCCTTGCGGCGGACAGCGGCGATGAGATTCTCCGGGATGCCGCAGAGGCCGAAGCCACCCATGAGGATGGTGGCGCCGTCGGTGAGGTTGGCGATGGCGGCATCGGCGGAGGCGATAAGTTTGTCCATTCGGTGCTCCGAGGTGCAAGGGGGGAGTTTACTTCATCCTGAAGAGAAGCAGGAAGGCGCCAATATTCCGGTGACTCGTGACTGGTCGAAGAGAGAGTCCTCGGTGGCGATGCTTCCTCGCTTATAAGCTCGGGACAGCGGGATGGGATCGTCCTGGAATTCGCGGTTAACAATAACACCCCCCTCCCCCTTGTTTTTCAAAAGTCTATCATTCTAAAGAAAGTTAAAGCCTTTGTTTTGATAGACTTTTACAAGTCTTCATTCTAAAAGACTTGCATCACACCAAAATTGATCAGAACAGGATGTCGCTTCAGGAGTCCAATTTCGACGGAGTAGCACGGTTTCGGAGGGAAGAGAGTCGCAGTACAGTTTCTCTACTTCTAAGATAGCACATCCGTTATAAAAGTCAAGGTCCATTTTCCGGGGAATTTGTGTGCGGCCGGGTTGAAGCCCGGCACCTACAAGGAGCGGAGGAGCTTGTAGAGTTCGTTGGCGGCGTCGAAGTCGGCTTCGAGCTCGCGGGAAGCGAGTTTTTCGCGGAGATCGTCGAGGCGGCGGGCGAAGAGATCGAGCGAGGCGGAGAGGACTTCCTGATTGGTGAGGACGATGTCGCGCCAGGTGGAATAGGGGCTTCCAGCAAGACGAAGCGAATCGCGGAGGCCGGGACCGGCGAGAGTGATGGGAAGGCCGTTTTCGTCGAGATGGTCGTAGAGGAAGCCGGCGAGGGCGACGGCCGCGAGCTGCGGGAGTTGCGAGGCCAGGCCGACGGCGTAGTCGTGTTGCTGCGCGCCGAGCCACAGCGGACGCGCGCCGACTTTCTCGAGAATTTTCACGAAGGCGGAGACGCGCGGATCGTCTTTAGCAGAAGACGCGCCGATGAGAGCGTAGGTGTTGGCGCGGAAGAGGTCGGCATCGGCGTGGGCAATACCGGAGAGTTCCCGGCCGGACATGGGATGGCCGCCGAGGAAGAGCGGTCCGTTAGCTGCGGGATAAAGCTTTGCGGCGGATTCGACAATGCGGACTTTGGTGCTGCAGGCATCAGTGACGAGCGCGTGAGCTGGAGCGTGGCGCGCGATTTCCGGAAGAAGATCGAGCGTCGCGGCGATGGGAAGTGCGATGTAAATCAAGTCGGCATTTTGCAGAGCAGGAGCGAGTTCTGCGGAGAATGCTTCGTCAAGTGCGCCGCGAGTGTGCGCTTCACGAACGACTTCGGCGCGGTCCCAGCCGGAGATGTGCAGGTCCGTGGTGTATTTGCGAAGTGCGAGAGCGAAGGAGCCACCGATCAGGCCGGTGCCGAGGATGGTGGCCCGCGCGATGAGGTGGCCGGCCGACATGGTCAGGCGATGCGGCGGCCGATGGCGGGGGCGATGATGCGGAGCTCGGCCATGAGCTGAGTGAAAGAGTTGGGTTCAAGGGATTGCGCGCCATCTGAGAGGGCGTGATCGGGATCGTTGTGCACTTCGATGAGGAGGCCATCTGCGCCGGCGGCGACAGCGGCGCGGGCCATAGGCGGGACTTTGTCGCGGCGTCCTGTGCCATGCGAGGGATCAGCGAGCATGGGCAAGTGGGAAAGTTTCTTGATGACGGGGATGGCGGCGATGTCGAAGGTGTTGCGCGTGTAGGTTTCGAAGGTGCGAATGCCGCGCTCGCAGAGAATGACGTTGAAATTGCCGCCGGCAAGGATGTATTCGGCGCTCATCAGAAGTTCTTCCATGGTGGCGGACATGCCGCGCTTCAAAAGAACGGGTTTGCGGACTTCGCCGAGGGCGCGGAGGAGAAAGTAGTTTTGCATGTTGCGCGCGCCGACCTGGAAGATGTCCACGTAACCCAACATCATCTGAATCTGCGAAGCGTCCATCACTTCGCTGATAGTGAAGAGGCCGAACTTGTCGGCAGCTTCGCGCATGAGTTTGAGACCGGGCTCGCCCATGCCCTGGAACGCGTAGGGAGATGTGCGGGGCTTGAAGGCGCCGCCGCGCAGGATTTTTGCCCCGGCTCTGGCAACACTGTCGGCGATGGAAAAGATTTGCTCGCGGGATTCGACGGAGCAGGGGCCGGCGGCGACGACAACTTCCGGGCCGCCGATTTTTACACCTCGGCCGAGATCGACGATGGTGCCTTCGGGTTTGAACTGGCGGCTGGCGAGCTTGAAGGGTTGCGTGATGCGCATGACTTCGCGCACGCCTTCGAGCAATTCGAAATCGCGATGATCGAAATCACGGTGAACGCCGACGGCGCCGAGGACGGTGTGCGACTCACCGGTGGAGCGATGAACATTGAAGCCGCTGGCGACGAGGCGGTCGATGACATGCTGGATTTGGGCGTCGGTAGCCCCTTCTTGCATCACGATGACCATGGGCGTTTCCTGCTCTCCTGGACCTTTCCGGTAATGACCGGAAAATGGCCGGTTTTATTTCTCGTTTTTCACGGTGCCGCCGCTGGAATGCATGGCGTCGCGTTCGGCGGCGCGGGCTTCGTCAATGATGCGTTCGAACAAGCGGCGAATCGCGGCGTCAGTCAGCGGACCGGAATTGTTGCTCTCGGCGTTCGCGAGGACTTCGTTTTCGCGGTCCGGTTGATAGAGTGGAATTTTCGCCGCTTGTTTGAGCTTGCCGATTTCGAGAGCGCACTGCGAGCGCGCATTCAAGAGTTCGACGAGTTTCTTGTCGATTTCGTCGATGCGGCGGCGCCAGTCGCTGAGGTTCATGGCAGAGTTCCTCGCCATCGACGGTCGGCAACCAACAGTTGAAAGTTGAAAGTTGAAAGTCGAAAGAAAACCAATTGGTGGTGAAGGTGGGGCATGGTCTTCATGGGGCTACCTCGCGGCGGGAGAGGCCGTGGCGGGTGGCATCCTTGAGCGGACGAATTCTTGCCGCGAGGGCAGAAGCGGCGGCATCAACGGAATGCGCTTTTTCGATTTCGGAAACGAGGGCTGAGCCGATCACGGCGGCGTCGGCGAGGCCCCCGAGAACGCAGACGTGGCCAGGCAGCGAAATTCCGAAGCCAACCGCGATCGGAAGATGTGTCACGGCACGGGCACGGCGCAGCAGCGATGGAAGATCGTCAGGGAGCGCATCCTTTGCTCCGGTAACACCGGTTCGGGAAATGAGATAGAGAAAGCCGGAGGAGCAGGCGGCAATTTTTGCGAGGCGTTCGTCCGTGGACGTGGGCGCACCGAGGAATATGGTATCGAGATCGTGAGTAGCAAGAATGCGGCGATAGTCGGCGGATTCTTCGGGAGTGAGGTCGGTGGCGAGGACGCCGTCGGCGCCGGCGGATGCGGCGGCCGATGCGAACTTTTCGAGTCCCATTTGGAGGATGGGATTGTAGTAGCTGAAGAGGATGAGGGGGACTTCGTTCGCTGGCGCGTTCGATTGTCGAATGCGGCGAACGAGATCGAGGACGCCGGCGAGCGTGGTGCCGGATTTCAGAGCGCGCTCAGAAGCGCGCTGAATGGTGGGGCCGTCAGCAAGAGGATCGCTGAAGGGCACGCCAAGCTCGATGACGTCGGCGCCGGCTCCGGCAAGCGCGAGGACAAATTTCAGCGTGGCGTCGAGCGAGGGATCGCCCGCGGTGATGTAGGCGACGATTCCGAGTTCGCCGGAGGCGCGCAGATCGGCGAAACGTTTGGAGATGCGGGTCGAATTGGAGGTTTCGCCAGACATGAGTTTTTGAGAAAGACTAGAGCTTAGAGCAGGCGGGAGTAAGTGTCCATGTCCTTGTCGCCGCGGCCAGAGAGGTTGAGGATGACGAGGTCGGCTTTGCTCATTTTGGGGATGCGCTCGATGAGGCCGGCGATGGCGTGCGCGGATTCGAGCGCGGGAATGATGCCTTCGATGCGCGAGAGCAGACGCGCGGCATCCAGAGCGGCTTGATCGGAGACGGCGGAATATTCGGCGCGGTGCTGGTCGGCGAGCCAAGCGTGCTCGGGGCCAATGGCGGGGTAGTCGAGGCCGGCGGAGATGGAATGCGTAGAGGCGATCTGGCCGTCTTCGTTTTGCAGAACGTAGGTGTAGGTGCCCTGGAGAACGCCGGGGCGTGCGCCGGTGAACCCCTGGTGCGCGGCAAGGCGCGCGGCGTGTTCGCCGAGCTGGCCGCCTCGTCCCCCGGCTTCGATGCCGATCATTTTCACTTCTGCGTCGCGAAGGAATTGGTGGAAGAGGCCGATGGCGTTCGAACCGCCGCCAACGCAAGCGAAAAGATGCGTGGGGAGGCGCTTCTCCGCAGCGAGGATCTGCTCACGGGCTTCGCGGCCGATGACGGACTGAAAATCGCGGACCATCGTCGGATAAGGATGCGCGCCAAGCACGGAGCCGAGGAGATAGTGTGTGCTGCGGACATTGGTGACCCAGTCGCGCATGGCTTCGTTGATGGCGTCCTTTAGAGTGCGGCTGCCGGAATCCACGCCGACGACTTGCGCGCCGAGCATGCGCATGCGGGAGACGTTGAGCGCCTGGCGGGCCATGTCTTCCGTGCCCATGTACACGACGCATTCGAGGCCGAGGTGCGCCGCGACCGTGGCGGACGCGACGCCGTGCTGGCCCGCACCGGTTTCCGCGACGATGCGCGGCTTGCCCATTTTTTTCGCGAGCAGGCCCTGGCCAATGGCGTTGTTGATTTTGTGCGCGCCGGTGTGAAGCAGATCTTCGCGCTTGAGGTAGATGCGGGGGCCGCCGAGTTTTTCGGCAAGGCGCGAGGCGAATTGCAGCGACGTGGGACGGCCGGCGAAATTCTTGAGAAGGTCCTGGAGTTGTGCTTGAAAGCTTGCGTCTGACTTCGCTTCTTCGTAGGCGCGCTCGAGTTCAAAGAGCGGCACCATGAGCGTTTCAGGAACATAGCGGCCGCCGTACGGGCCGAAGCGGCCCGGCGCTGTCGTCGCTGATTGAAGAATGGAGCTCATGTTCTAACGCAAAACCTCGATTCGAATGCTCTACTTTCTTTCGCCGCGGCGGACTTCTTGAATGAATTCGCGCAGCCGCCCGTGATCTTTTTTCCCGGGCTTCGATTCTACACCGCTGGCGACGTCAATACCGTAAGGACGAACGACGCGGACGGCCGCAGCCACGTTTTCGACCTTCAGGCCGCCAGCGAGAATAATACGGTGATCCTTCGCGGCACGCCGGGCAACATCCCAATCCGTGGTGCGACCCGTACCACCATATTGGCCGGTATAGGCGGCGTCAAACAAGAAAGCAAAAACGTTGCGATATTCGTCGAGGGTCTTCAGGGGAAAATCCGGCTCGACGCGGAAAGCTTTGATTACTGGGACGCTGCGACCAACTTCGGCGACGGCGTCGGGGGGTTCGTCGCCGTGAAGCTGCGCAGCGTAGAGCTTCAACGAACGGCACAGCGCGGCGACGTCCGCCGCCGGTTTGTTCACGAAGATGCCGACGGCCTCGACGTTCTTCGGAAGCTGGGTGCGGATTTTTGCGGCTGCACTCTGTGTGAGGAAGCGCGCGCTCTTTTCATAGAAATTGAAGCCGAGAAGGTTGGCGCCGGCTTCCACAGCGGCGAGAGCGTCGGCCGCGTTGGTGATGCCGCAGATTTTGACGCGGACCATGGCTGGCTACTTGGCTTCCGGAATGCCGGTGAAAAGCGCAGTGAGTGCGGCGGCGGGGTCGGGAGAAAGCATCAGATGCGTGCCGACGAGGAAGGCGTCGAAACCGGCGGCGCGAAGTTTCTGCAGATCATCGTGGGTACGGAGGCCGGATTCGCTGATGGCGGTGCAATGGTCCGGGATGCGGCCGATCAGTTCGAACGAAGTCTCGACGCGAGTCGTGAGAGTCTTGAGGTCGCGATTGTTGACGCCAATGATGCGCGCGCCAGCAGCGAGCGCACGGTCGAGTTCGCCGGAAGTGTGGACCTCGACGAGCGGCTCCATCCCGAGTTCGCGGCCGAGCGCGATGAGATCGCGCAGAAGTTCATCCTCAAGCACAGCGACTATGAGAAGAAAGCTGTCGGCGTCATTGGCGCGCGTCTCCCACACCTGCCAGGGGTCGAAGATGAAGTCTTTGCGGAGTACGGGGAGTTGGATCGCTTTGCGGGCATCGCGGAGATTTTTCAACGAGCCGCGGAAGAATTCTGCCTCGGTGAGTACGGAAAGCGCGGAGGCGCCCGCGGCTTCAAGGGATTGCGCCAGGGCAACGGGATCGAAGGGATCGCGAATCACCCCGCGAGAAGGCGAGGCGGGCTTGAGTTCAGCAATGATATTCAGGCCATCACGCTCGAGAGCAGCCGAGAATTTGCGGAGCGGTGTGGCGGCTTTCACACCATACTTCAGGGCTGTTTCTGGAAGGACGCGTTTGCGATGGTCCACCTCGGCGCGCCGCGCTTCGAGAATGCGGTCGAGCACGGTTCCGGTGTTGGCCTGAGCAGACATTTCGATAACTTTGTATGCTAGGGGTGTGGGGTAAGAGAGTCAAATCCGGAGAAGCGATGGGATATGGAGAAATGTACGGGGCTTTGCTGAAGGCAATCGCGGAGGAGGCGGATGCGATTGCCATGCGATATTTTCGGACGGGCGATTTGCGGATTGACAGAAAAGGGGACGGAACAGCAGTGACGCAAGCGGATCGCGCGGTGGAAGAGATGGCTCGCGCCAAGGTGGCGGCGAGCGGACTGGCGCTGGATGTACTGGGCGAAGAGATGGGCGGCGTTAGTGCAAATTCCGCGAACACTTCCGGGCGGGCACGGATGATCATTGATCCGATTGATGGGACGGAAGAGTTTTCCCGCGGCATCCCGACATTCGGCACGCTGATGGGGATCGAATCGAACGGTGAGATCGTGGCGGGATTCGCGAGCGCCCCGGCTCTAGGCACGCGCTGGTGGGCGTATCGAGGGGAGGGTGCGTACCGCGATGGAGGACGGCTGCGGGTTTCGGAAGTGTCGAGCCTGAGCAAAGCCATGGTGTTCACGACCGGAACGGGCCCCAGCAAGAACGCTGAGGACCAAACCAGAATTCGGCGACTGCTGGACGCCTCGCGAAACACGCGATCGTTTGGAGGCTTCTGGCAACACATGCTCGTCGCCGAGGGTGCGATTGAAGCAGCACTCGATTGGACGTCGAAGCCGTGGGACCTGGCACCTCTGGGTATCATCGTCGAAGAAGCCGGCGGACGCTCGACGAATCTTCGCGGCGAGAGAACGATTTATTCGGGCCAGCTCCTGAGCACAAACGGCAAGATCCATGACGAGGTGCTGAAACTCCTGGCTTGAGGTGCACAATGGATGCGAGGTATCTGGCATTTGCGGGAATCGCCGCGGTCCTGACGATCACGCCGGGCGCGGACATGGCGCTGGTGGCCAAGAATGTTTTCACGCGCGGGCGGAGAGGATCGTTCGCAACGATTCTTGGAATCTGTTCCGGACTTTTCGTGCACGCCACGGCATCCGCACTTGGACTTTCGGCGATTCTTGCGAAATCGGCGCGAGCGTTCGAAATCGTGAAATGGATGGGCGCGGCTTATCTCTTCTACCTTGGCGTGATGGCGTTGCGGCGTGCCATACGGGGTGAAGCGCCTCCAAGCCCGGGGGCTCCGGACAGTTCGGCAAAACAGCGTGCAGGATGGTGGGGCGCGTTTTCAGAGGGAATGCTGACGAATATTTTGAATCCCAAAGTTGCGTTGTTCTACCTGACCTTCTTGCCGCAATTCATCGCGCCCGGTGATCACGTGTTGCGAGTTTCGCTGTTCCTGGCAAGCCTTCACGTGGCCATGGGACTCGTCTGGCTCAGCATCTACAGCCGCGCGTTGCACAAGCTGAACACGAAGCTGGCGGGTGGGCGCGTGCGACGAGGCATTGAAGCGGTAACCGGCGGGCTGCTGATGGCGCTCGGCGCGAAGCTAGTATTCGCGAGGCGCTAGAATCTCCAAGCGATTTTCGAGCGATGAACCATTTCGGAAGAGATTCGCTCTCCAATTTGGACGTTGGCACCAGCCTGGACAAGGCCTAGGCTCTGTTTCCTGCTGAGTCAAAGTGTTTTTAGTGGAGGTTCCCAGATGGACGTGCGAGTGCAAGCCGAGAAGGCCGAGCAATTCCGGAAGCTGCATCGCGGACCGCGTATCCTTGTGCTCCCCAACGCGTGGGACGTGGCCAGCGCGAGAATTTTGGAAGAGCTGGGTTATCCCGCCATTGCGACTACCAGCGCCGGGGTTGCTTTCTCACTCGGATATCCGGACGGCCAGCGCATCTCGAGAGAGCAAATGCTGGAAGTCGTGGCACGAATTGCGCGCGCTGTTCGCGTTCCGGTGACCGCTGATATGGAAGCCGGCTACGGCACAACTGTCAAAGACATGAGCGAAACTGCAAAGGCGCTGATCGCCGCAGGGGCCATTGGCCTGAACCTCGAAGATGTGACCGGCGAGGACGAGAGCTCGCAGGTCAACGTGGCGCTCCAGGTGCAGAAGATCCAAGCGATACGGGAGACTGCCTCCTCGTTAGGCGTTCCCTTCGTCTTGAATGGGCGCACGGATATCTATTTGATGCCCATCGGACCCCCTGAAACACGCTTCGATCGAACGGTGGAGCGGCTGCGTGCGTATCGTCAAGCCGGCGCAGACTGCCTTTTCGCGCCGGGCGTACAGGACCGTGAAACGATTGCAAAGCTGGTCCGCGCCGTCGATGCACCATTGAACATTCTCGTGACCCCGGGGTGTCCTCCGCTCCGCGAGTTGGAAAAATTGGGGGTGGCGCGGGCCAGCGCGGGCTCCTCGGCGATGCGAGCAACTCTCGGCCTGCTGCGCCGTATCGGAAAGGAATTGATGGAAGCGGGAACGTATTCGTGCTTGCAGGACGGAGCCGTGCCCTTCGCCGAAGTGAACCAAATCCTGGCTCGCAAGAAGCCGTAGCGCGATGCCGGACAACCCAGATTTGCTTCGCATCCTGAACGAAGAAATCATAACTTGCCGGAAATGTCGGCGGCTGGTCCGTTATCGCGAGAAGGTGGCGCGGGAGAAGCGGCGGGCGTTTCGCGAGTGGACGTACTGGGGTAAGCCGGTACCTGGATTTGGAGATGCGCACGCGCAACTGCTCATTCTGGGTCTTGCACCAGCAGCGCACGGAGCAAACCGCACGGGGCGCATGTTTACTGGAGATCGCTCGGGCGATTTCTTGTACGCGGCGCTGCACAAAGCCGGCTTCGCGAATCAGTCCACTTCCCTGGACCGCGACGACGGATTGCGGCTGAAAGACGCGTATATCAGCGCGACGTGCCGATGCGCCCCGCCCGACAATAAGCCGCTCCCCGAAGAAATTGCGAACTGCCGCGGCTATCTCGAGGGCGAGATGGAGATCTTGAAACTAAAGGCTGTCCTAGCGCTCGGGAAGATTGCCTGGGATGCGTACCTCGAAATCTTGAAGCGGCGCGGCGTGATTGCGTCGCGCGCGCTCTACAAATTCGCGCACGGCGCCGAGGCAGAAGTGGCGGTTGGCTCTCCACGACTGTTCGGCGTCTACCACCCGAGCCAACAAAATACCCAGACTGGGCGCGTGACGCCAGCGATGTATGCCACGGTTCTGCGGCGAGTCCGCTCCTTCCTTGAGCTGTAATCCGTAGAAGGAATCAGAACGGCGGATTGAGAGTGTCGGCAAAGTCTTGCAGGTTTGAGGCGAATGGCCGACAGACTGGACGACGCAGGTCCGCGACCGTCTGAGGAGGCCTCCAAATGTATTTAGTTTCAGTCACTTGCGAAGTTTTCCGCCAAGCCATTCTGGCTGCTGAAATGCATCTTTCCCATGCTCAGCTATTCGAGGGAGGAAATTATGAAGCTTTCAAAGGTTAGGAATGCACCGGCACCGACGGCAATTCTCGCGATGATCTTGTCGTCTGGGATCCCGTGCTTTGCGCAAGAAACAGCGCAGGAGCCGGAGAGACAGGCGCCCGTGCGAGCGCCCGAACCACAGCGTCAGAAGGCCGACGGGGAGCGGCGCGGGCTGCCGATCGAAGCTTATGCGGTCACGCCGGGAACCAAGTTCCTGGTGAAGCTCGAAGACGAGCTGAGCACCAAAGACACGCGAGAAAACACAAAATTTAAGGTGAAAACGCTGGAGCCCTTGGAAGCGGGCAGCGGGATTTACTTGCCTTCGGGAGTGGAAATCCGCGGCCACATCAGCCGCGTGGAACCGGCGGGAGTGGCGGGCCGGGCGAAACTGTGGCTCACGTTCGATGAGATTCGCACGAAATTTGGCAAGCTGCCCATCGTGGCCGAAGTGGTGAGCGTACCGGGCGACCACAGCGTGAAATCCGCCACAACGCAAGAAGGGCTGATTGAAGGGCGTTCCAGCAACCAGCGCGACGCGGCGCAAGCCGCTGCAGCAGGCGCGGCGATCGGCGCAGTGAAAGGCGTGAAGGATAAAAACAAGAAGGAAGCCGCCGAGGGAGCGGCCTTGGGCGCGATCACAGCGTATTTGATGGAATCCGGCCGCGGGCACGAGTTGAATTTGCCGAAGGGTGCAAAGCTGGAACTGGAGCTCGAGCGGGCGCTTTATCTCGTGAAGGAGTGAGGCGGAATACGAGAGCAAGGTAATGGTGGAAAATTGTTGAAGGCCGGTGCAGCCGCAGGACTGTGCCGGCCCTTTTTTTACGGCAGATGAGATGCCGGCAAAGGGACAACTTGGCAAGAGAGCGGCAGATTGTTAGAGTCGAAGTGTCCAGCAAATCAGTGAGCAAGCCATTCAGCAAGCGAAGGCCGAAAAGAGGCTGAGACCCATGGGGGAAGAGACACGGGCGGCGGCGCGTGCCGTCGAAACGGCGGAGCGAAAAGACCGCGTGCTGATTGTTGAAGACGAAGACAACGCGCGGAAGGGCTACGAACAGCTCTTGCAACGATGGGGTTGCGACGTTATGGGCGTAGGCACGGCGGAAGATGCACTGGCGAAATTTGCCAGCTACCAGCCGGACGCGCTCATCGCCGACGTCGAATTGCCCGGCATGAACGGGCTGGACCTGCTGAAGCAACTTGGCCAGGAACTGCTGGATGTTCCCGCCATCGTCATCACCGGCAAAGGGAGCGAAGAGCGCGCCGTAGCAGCCATCGAAGCCGGAGCCTTCTGGTACATCGAAAAACCGATGAAAGGCCCGGTGCTGCGGGCGCTGCTGGACCGCGCCTTGAGCCGCGCGCGAGATGCGCGGCAACTCGCCGTGCTGCAGCGGCAACTGCGGGAAGCGGGCCGGCTGGGTGACCTGGTCGGCGCGTCGAAGCCGATGCAGGAAGTGATGCGAATCGTGGAAATGGCGGCGCCGAGCTCGGCGTCCGTGCTCATCACCGGCGAAACCGGGTCGGGCAAAGAGATTGTGGCTCGCACGATTCACAAGCTCTCGCCGCGGGCCGGCGGGCCGTTCGTGGCAATCAATTGCTCCGCGATCCCCGAAACTTTGATGGAGAGCGAAATTTTCGGACACGAGCGCGGCGCGTTCACCGGCGCGGCGGAACGCCGGATCGGCTGCTTCGAGCTTGCCGACGCTGGAACGCTGTTGCTTGATGAAATCGGTGAGATGCCGGCGCCGACCCAGGCGAAACTGCTGCGCGTCCTCGAGGATCGCAAGGTCCGCCGCCTGGGCAGCAAGAGCGAAACACCCGTCGACGTGCGCGTGCTGGCAGCGACGAACAAAGATGCGGAACAGGCAGTGGGCAACGGCCAGTTGCGCCAGGATTTGTATTTCCGCTTGAACGTATTTCACATCAACCTGCCTCCGCTGCGCGAACATAAGGACGATATTCCGCTTCTCGTCGAGCATATTCTACGGGATGTGAACGCGAAGCACGGCAAGCACGTTCGCGGCATTGGCGCGGAAGTTCTGGACATCTTCATGGGGCACACCTGGCCGGGAAATATCCGCGAATTGCGCAACGTTTTGGAGCGCGCCTCGATCATGTGCGAGAAGGACCTGATCACGCGCGCCTGCCTGCCGGGAGAATTTGGAAAATCCGCGGGGAAAGGCCCTAGCGATCTGTCCACGATCAAGTTTCCGGTGGGAACCACAGTGGATGCGATGGAGCGCGAGCTGATCCTGCAGACGCTCGGCGCTACGGGAAACAACAAGACGCGCGCCGCGGAACTGCTGGGCATCAGCCTGAAGACGCTTCACAACAAACTCAAAGAATACGGCGGCGATCGCGCCGAGGCGGAGTAGAGTCGCGTGATGCAGCTCCGGCTGCGAACTAAGCTCACGCTCGTGATGACGGGCCTGGTATTGCTCGTTGCGGCTGTGCTGTCTGGCGTTTTCGCCGCGCAGCTGCTGGACCAATTACTGCAAGCCACGAAAGACCGCGCGAGTGACCTTGCGAACCAAGTCTTCGTGCAGGCACAGCACGCATTAACCGATGCAGCGCAACAGGGCTTGCGGCCGGCTTCGGACTCACCACAGGAAATTCACGATTTCGTGCGCCACGCCTTCGAAATCGACGAAGGCCTTCATACCCAATTGAAAGCGGCGAAAGAGAATCCGCTGATTTACGAAGTCTCCATCACGGATCAAGACGGCATGGTTCTGGTTTCCACGGATGAAGGTTTGCCTGGAAAATCTCTTCCGCGAAGAACGCCTCTCTCGCAACTGGTGCAGCGCAATTTTCTGCACCAGGTGAAAGTCCTGGCGGGGCCGTCGAAACTTTTTGAACTCGATTACCCCTTCAACAAAGGCAGTAAGCCGTTCGGAGAGGTGCGCGTGGTGCTCAACGCCGGCTTGCTGCTGAATGAAATCTCTCCCAGTCTCTGGACTTCCGGGACGATCGCGCTGCTGGCGGTGGTGGTTTCGACACTGCTTGCCGCGATTGTGAGCGGCGCAACGCTGGCTCCGCTGCGCGACATCGCCAAACAATTGGATCGCATCTCCGCAGGACAATATGATGCGCCGGTTCCGGATGTAAATGGCTTCGCGGGAAGCGGCGATGAACTCGGACTCGTGAGCCGGAAGATTACGCAGGTTGGTCAGCAACTGCGTGGCGTGCACGAGATTTTCAGCACCATGCGGGAGAACATGAACTCGGTTATGGCGGGACTTGAGGATGGTTTACTCTTGTTCACGAGGGATGCGCGGGCCGTGATGATCAGCCCGGCGGCAGAGAAATTTCTTGGCGCTCCCGCAGGGCATTTTCTGGGGCGTCGAGTAACGGAGATATTTCCTCCGGGACACCCCCTGCGCGATGCGCTTCGCATTGAAAGCGATGAGTTAAGCGAAATCGCAGCGGAGACCGAGTTGGAGACCAGCGAGGGGCCGAGGCGCGTCAGCGTCAGCGTACAAGCCATTCAAGAAGACGGCGAGCGCATGGGCGCGCTGGTCACCTTGCGGGACCTCGATTCGCTGGAGAGCATCAACACGCAGCTCCAAGTCAGCGAACGCCTGGCCGCGCTTGGCCGGATCACCGCGGGCGTCGCGCACGAAGTGAAGAATCCGCTGAACTCGATGCGCTTGTGGCTCGAGAATTTGAAGGAATCGCTTCCTGCCGAGCCAGACAGCGCTTCGCAACAGGCGGTTCAAGTCCTGGACAAAGAGATTGACCGGCTCGACGCGGTCGTCAAGCGTTTCCTCGATTTCACGCGGCCCATGGACATCCGTCTGGAAGCCACGCAACTCGCCCATCTGCTGAAGGAAGTTCTGGAGATTGCGCAGCCGCAATTGCAAAAGTCCAATATTCAACTGGCGCAATTGCTGCCGATTGACGTGCCGGAAGTCTACGTGGACCGCGCGCTGCTCAAGCAGGCAGTGCTGAATCTGGTGTTGAACGCGGCGGAGGCCATGCCCAACGGCGGACAGATGCGGCTTGTCCTGAGTCGGCGCGGCGAAATGGCGGAAATTACCGTGGGCGACACCGGGAAAGGAATTCCGCTGGAGAACCGGCAAAAAATTTTCCAATTGTTCTTCACGACGCGGCCCGGCGGCAGCGGGATCGGCCTCGCGAGCGCATTCCGAATTATCCAGCTTCATAACGGTTCGATAGACTTTACTTCGGAGGTTGGCCGGGGCACGACGTTTCGAATCGAGCTCCCCCTCGCGGCCTAGACATGACGGAAAATCGCCCCCGGTCCAGGACTTCATTGCCACATCGCTTTTTCAATTCATGCGTCGTTCTCATCTGTTGTGCCGGTGCGCTGCTGGGTGGATGCAGCATGCGGAGGCGGCCCAGCATCCCGTGGGCCACGGCAATACAGGTGAGACCGGTAATTCAGCCGCAAACGGCGACGGCGACGGAGATCCCGGAGGATCCCATTCCTGAGTTGCGTTTGGAATTTCCAGCATTGCCCTCCCGTATGACGACGCATAACGGGCCGGCGCGCCCACGCGTGCCGGCAGCAACCTCCGCCGGAGCAGGGGCCGAAAGCGAGAGGTCCGAGTCTTCGCTGATTACGCCGCAACTCTCGGGGGAGGAAACTGCCGCCGCGCAACAGCAGACGAACCAGAGTCTGAGCATCGCTGAGAGAAATCTCCAGTCCGCGCGCGGAAGGCGATTGAACGCGGCCCAAGCGGATCTGGTCTCCAAGATCAGAGGCTTCCTCAAGGATGCGCATGAAGCAGCAAAAGTCGCGGATTGGGCGCGCGCGCGCAGCCTGTCCAAAAAAGCTCAGGTGTTGTCCGAAGAGCTTGTTACTTCACTCTAGCCTGTTCTTTCCAGACAGTCTTTCCGCGCCTACTCGCTTTACGGCCCAAGGCCCTGCGGCCCTGGTCATGCGTGCGATTGGATACGATAAGATAGCGCCATGAAGAAGTTTGACGTGGCCATCGCGGGCGGTGGAGTGATTGGCGCCGGAATCGCGCTCGATCTTTCGCGCGCGGGAATGCGTGTAGGTCTCTTCGACCGCCAACAACCGGGTCAGGAAGCGTCGTGGGCCAGCGCCGGGATTTTGTCTCCCGCACCGGAAAACCCCGCGACGGTGGCTATGGTTCCACTCGGAAAAGCGAGCCTCGCGCTCTATCCCGAATTTATCGCCCAAGTCGAGGAAATTTCCGGGAAGAGCGCCGGCTTCCGCGCAAAGGGCACGCTCCAGGCTCTTTTTTCGCACGATACCAAGGCGGAGCTCAGCACCATCATTGCGCTGCATCATGGCCTCGGCTTGAAGGCCGAGCCGCTTCGCGCTGAGGATGCGCGCGAACTCGAACCGGCATTGAGCGAGGAGGTGGAAGCGGCTGTGCTCCGGCCCGACGAATGCTCGGTGGACAATCGGGCGCTGACAAGCGCGGTGCACGATGCCGCGCAACGCAGCGGCGCTGAAGTTTTTCCCGGCAATGGAGTAAAGGCGATCTGGCGTGAAGGTGACCGCTGCCGAGGATTGATTCTGCAAAACGAAAAAGTGGAAGCGAAATGGACGATCATCGCCGCCGGTTCCTTTTCCGCGGCGATCGACGGAGTCGCAGCCTACGCGCCCGTGCGGCCTGCGAAGGGCCAGATGGTTGCTCTCCGTGCGGAAGACCTGGAGATCGAGCGCGTACTCTGGTCGGAAGACATTTATCTGGTACCGCGAAATGACGGAAGGATTCTTGCGGGAGCTACCGTCGAGTACGTCGGGTTTGACAAGAGAACGACCGCCGGGGGCGTCGAAAAAATACTTTCGGCTGCCATCGAGCTCGCGCCGCGTCTCGCGAACGCCCGGATCGAAGAAACGTGGGCCGGTCTTCGCCCGGATTCACCCGATCATCTTCCCATTCTCGGTCCCGCCGATCTGGAAGGTCTGCTGATGGCCACCGGACACTTTCGCAGCGGAATTCTGCTCACTCCGATCACCGCGCGATTGATCCGCGAGTGGATTACCGAGCAAAAAGTCAGCCTGGATTGGGACCGTTTCAGTCCACTGCGCTTTCGAACGCAAACAGCAGAAGCGTCGAAGAAAATGCCGGCCTGAGCTGACGTCTAGAACCGCGCCTACTGCGGCGGACGGATCGGCGGTTGGACCACCCCCGGCGCCTGCCCTAGGTTCGTGAACTGAATCTGGCTGGCGTCCAGGCTCAGTTCGCGCTCGAGAACGATGTCCATTGTGGAGCCACGCGGCAGTTCCGCTTCGGGCCCGCGCGACAACAACACCGCAGCGAGCCCGGCCGCCGCCCCAATACCGCCCCCAATCCCGGCGCCCTTGGCGCTCCGGCTGGCGATCGCTCCTATCCCTGCACCCGCCGCCGTCGTCTGCGCGATCGTTCCGGCGTCCTTCCCTTTTCCACCCGGGCCGGTGACCTTGCCTTCTGAATCCATCGTCTCTTTTCCGCCGGAGTCCGCGCTGCGCGGCGCCGCGTTCAAATTCACGGTGTAACCGTTGGGGAGAATCAGTGTGTTCAGGCGTAGCCGGAATTCACCTTTCCCCTTGATCTTTCCCGGCCGCTTGGAATCGATCAATTCGCCGCGAAGATACGAGCCCACGGGAATCACGATGCGATTGTTCTGCGTGATCGGGAACGATGTTTGCAGGTACACCGAGTCGCCCGGCTTGGCGCTCCGCGTGGAGATGCCGTTCTCCAGCACGACGCCGATCCGCGTCCCCGCCGGAACCAAAATCTTCTCGTTCGAACCGGCGCTCTGCGCCGTTGCGGGCAACGGAGGGGGAGCAACCGGCGGCGCGGACGTCTGCGGCCCTTCCGGCTGTTGAGCAGACAAACTTGCCGAGAATAGAAGTACGCTCACTCCAAGCAATACGGTGGCAACCGCAACGGTGTTTGGTCTTGTTTTCATCAGGTGCTCCCTGGCATAGAAACTCCGATGCGACTCTCCCGCCTAAAGATGCTCTGTTACAGGAGCCTCGTCAAGGACAACAGAGCTAGTGACGCGGAGGAAGTACCATTCCGCTGGCAGCAAACTATCTCGTAAATGACTTTCGGGATAGCACGGCTTTGGCCGTGCCGAGAAGTTTGCAAAATTCGCGGGCTTTAGCCCCTGAGGCCGCGATGAATTGGGCCAGTCTGTTTATGAGACACGCTCGATTGGTTTGACCGGTGGCGATTCGAAAGCTACGCTAGGGAAAGAGTAAGGAGAATCCCATGGCCAAACTGGCTCTGATTTACGGGATGCGGTTGTTGCCCGAGGAAGACCTGGGCGAAGTCAAGGACGCGACGGTCGTCCTGAAGAACGGCCGTACGGCGCGCGTAACCATGCACCTGATCGAAGGCACAAAGGAAGAGATTGAATCTACCTTTCACCAGTCCATCGAAGCCTTTTTTGAGATGTATCCCGAGATTTGAGAGAAGAGATCAGCGGTTGCCAAAGTTTTCCGGATCAGCGTTGGGATCGCCAAGATTATCATTGATGAGAACCGTGGACTGCCCGGTCAGCTCGAATCGCTTCCGGCACTTGTAGCACGCCACCAGGTCATCCAGCCGGACCATGTACGAAGAAGCCTTCGCAAACTTTCGCTTGTCTTCCTCGCCGACGCCGCGCGGCAGTTCTTTCTTCTTCCGGCAGACTTTCCAGCGCACGGGAGCTTCGAATTCACCGCGGCAGCTCGGACAGATGAGCTTGACCTTCCGGCTCTCCTCCTTTTCCGTATAAAACTGGCGCTCGTCCATAATTAAGCAGCGGGTGTGCGCACCGCTTCATCAATTGTAACAAATTCGAGCCCGAGGTCACGCCAGCGCGGCAGCCAGTGCTCGAGCGCGGCCAGCGTTCGCGTGCGGTCGCCGTTGAGTCCGCGATGCGAGCCGTCGTGCAGGCACAAGACATCGCCCCACCCGCCGCCCGAATGGGAGCTACTCTTCGCGCTCTTTACAACACGATCCGCGATCGGCTGCAGCCGCGGAATCAACCACTCCGCTGGCTTCAGCAACCAATCTCCCGGGATCAGCGTCAGCATCACCGTCTCGCAGCCCATTTCGCGCGCCACGCGAATGACCCAGGGATTTCGCATGCCGTAGGGCGGGCGAAACCACTTCGGTCGCACGCCGAGTGCGTTGCGGATCGCATCTTGGCAGAGTCGCAGCTCGATCCTGACCTGCGTCGGGCTACACCAAAATAGATTGGGATGGGATTCCGTGTGGTTCCCCACGGAATGGCCGCGCGCGGCCGTTTCTTTGACCAGGTCGGGACACTCGCGCGCAAAACGTCCGATCAGAAAAAAGGTAGCTTTCGCATCGAACCGGTCCAGTAGATCGAGGAGTGTTGGCGTGATCGCCGGATTCGGCCCGTCATCAAACGTGAGCGCCAATTTGCGCGGAGAATTCGTGCACCAGATTGCCGGCCCGAAGATTTGAGACCGCGGATGAACCGCGCCGTACGCAATGGCGCCCATAGTTGCAAGAGCGCCAGGCACAGCAATGAACAATGAATTCATGTGCGCTTCATTCCTAGGACATCGCAGCAATCAACATTGCAGCAATCCATGCCAGGCAGTACCTGAGTCGCCAGTTCCAACCCAAAATCGCTCGCTGATTGTACCAATTTGGCTCGAATTCTGGGGCGCGTCCCAACAAGGAACAGACTCCTATGGCGCCGGGCATCACCGTCATTGCGCCGGCGCATAACGAGGAAGCCTCCATCCGCGTAGCCGTGCGCAATCTCCTTGAATTGGATTATCCGCAACTTGAGGTCATCGTCGTCAACGGTGGTTCCGAAGATCTACCTTCGAAGAGCTGCGGGAAGAGTTCCGCCTGCGGCAGGTCCGCGTTGTCTACGTTCCGGAAGCCGAAAGTGCGCCAGTGCGTGGATCGTATCGAAGCGATCTCGACGCAAGGTTGATGGTCATCGACAAGGAAGCAGGAGGCAGCAAAGCCGACGCGGTCAACGCCGGTTTGAACGCCGCAACTTCGCCCTACGTTTGCGTCGTGGATTCGGACTCGCTCCTCGATCGCGACGCCCTGCTTCGCATCATCGTGCCCATCCTGGAGGATCCCAAGCGCGTTGTGGCCGTCGGCGGAATCATCCGCGTGCTGAACGGCTCGGAGATCCGGGGCGGCCAGCTCCAGCGCGTGCGCTTGCCGCGGAAAAGCATCGAAGTAATCCAGGTAATCGAGTACCTCCTTGCTTTCTTGATCGGCAGGGAGGCATGGGCCCAGGGAAACATGCTGACGATTATTTCCGGGGCATTTGGCCTGTTTCGAACCGATCTAGTGCGCGCCGTCGGCGGTTACCGGTCGTGCTCAATCGGTGAAGATTTTGATCTGGTGGCCCGCCTGCACCGGCACCTGCTGGAGAAAAAAGCTGCCTATGAAATCCGTTTTGTGCCCGACCCCATGTGCTGGACTATCCAACCGCGAGCGTAACAATTCTCCAGCTCTTAAGCCGGCAACCCTCGCCGCGTCTTCAAATCGGCAAGCAGCCGGTCGACCTCGACGTCGCGGTCCAGCCGTGTGAGGCGCTCGACGGTGTCGTCCGTAAGTAGCTCGACTTCCGCGCTGGCGACTGCCTCCGTATGCTGTACGCGGTCTTTGAGGCGGTCGAACGTGGCGCTGTTCGAATTGTCACCCATAGCTGTTTGCGCGCGCGCGGCTTTGCCAAGAGCAATACTGCGGCGATGCCGTGCGAGCAGCAAATCCCGCTTGGCCTTCGCTTCGTCGAGTTTCTGTTCCAGTTTCACAAGCGCCCCCTTCAGCGTTTCAACCTGACCCCTCTGGTCATCCACCTGTTCGCGGTAACTCCGCGCCAGCATTTGCGAGGTCTGGTAACGGTCCAGCGCCGCGCGCGCCAGATCGTCTTCGCTCTTGTCCACGGCGATTTCCGCTTTGCGCATCCAGTCCTTGCCGGAGTCCTCGTTCTCCCGCCATTTCTTTTCCAGCATGTGCTGGTCGGCGATGGAAACGGCTACCTGCGTTTTCACCTGGAGATACTGATTCTCCATGTCCAGGATCACCTGCTTGATCATTTTTTCTGGATCTTCCGCGCGGTCCACCATGTCGTTCAGATTCGCGCGAACCAATGTGCTTACTCGTTCCAAAAGTCCCATGATGAATCTCCTTTCAAAAACCAAATACTGCGAACCACTCAAGACATCGAAAGAAAACTGCGCTTGCCGCGGGTACCTTGTAGGGCCCGCCTGGCGCCTACCCCGACTCTTGTAGGGGAGGCGTACCACTCTTCTGCCTCACGGCAAGAGATTCATGCACCAAACCCCCGCCGCAAACTTCACCAGCCCCGGCAGCGGAAGGAAGCTGAACGCGACGACTTTCTGAAACGCGTAGACCGTCCAGCTCAAAAACTGGTGAAAGAGGATACCGATCGCCGCCACCACGAGAATCCAAACAACGAGAAGTTTTTCTTTTCTGCTCATTGCCATCCCCCCAAGACCATTTGGCGATCGTTATGATTCGCTGGCAGCCGGCTGCTCCGGCTTCGGCGCTTTGTCGCCGATCAGGCGTACTTTGCTGAGCAAGTCCGACATCTGCATGCCGGAGAGCGCTTCAAACAGCGCAGGCACTTGCGCCGCGATTTTCGTAATGTCCCCGGTTAGCTTGTAAGCGCCGGCCGCATCGCCGTTGCCGGTGGAAACGATGGTTACTTTGTCCACTTTGCCAAGCGGCTCGCTGAGGGCGCGCACCACTTCGGGCAGTCCGCTGATGAGTTTGTCGAGGACGGCGGCCTGGTTGTATTCCTGGAAGGCTTCCGCCTTGACGTTCATGGCCTTGGCTTCGGCTTCGCCTTTCTTGAAGATGATCTCCGCTTCGGCTTCACCTTGCGCGCGAATGGCAGAGGCGCGGCCTTCGGCTTCGCTCATCAGGCGCTGACGTTCGGCGCTGGCGATCGTTTCGATGCGCTGGCGCTCGATTTCTGCCTGCTTGAGTACGGTGGCGATGAGCTCGCGTTCGCGGCGCTCGATCTCGGCTTCCTGCACCTTCACTTGCGCCTCGCGCTCGACTTGCTGGACGCGTACTGCCTCCTCAACCACTTTCTGTTGCATGACGTTGGTTTCGATTTCATAGGCCTTGTCCGCAGTGGCCTGTGCCTTCTTGGTCATCTCCAGATAGCTGGCTTTCTTGATGTCCAGGTCGCGCTCGGCCTCGGCTTGCTTGGCCAGCGAAGCCGTTTCGGCGGCCACGCGCTCCTGGTCGGCTTGCGCCTTCGCCACGGCTGCGGCGCGCTGGGACTCGGCCCGCTTGATGGCGATGTCGCGATCCGCTTCGGCCGCGGCTACTTCCGCATCGCGCTTGATGCGCGCGATGTCCGGCCGGCCCATGTTGGTGATGTACTCGTTCTTGTCGCGGACTTCTTTCAGCGTAAAGCTCACCACGTCGAGCCCCATCTTGTTCATGTCCGCTGCACAGGTCGAACGCATGCGGTCTCCGACCATCTCCGGCTCTTTGACGATCTGCTCCACCGTGAGCTGCCCGATGATGCCGCGCAGGTGCCCTTCCATGACCAGCCGGATCAAGCCTTCGCGCTGCTCCGGCCGCTTGGTGAGGAATTGCTCCGCCGCCGTTCGAATGGACACGGGGTCGGACTTCACTTTGAGCTGCGCCACCGCCTCGACCGTGACGGCGACGCCCTGGTTGCTGTAGAGGCTCTGCTGCGGAGCCACGTCAAATGACATCAGCTCCAGCGAGAGCTCGCGGCACTGTTCCAGCATCGGGATGAGAATCGTGCCGCCATTGGTTACCGTTCTTGGACCGCGTATTCCGTAAACGATGAGCGCTTCGTGCGGCCCGACTTTTCGCAAAAGCGTGGCAAATCCCGCCATCGCAAAGAGAATTGCGAGTACCAGCAGCCCGGCAATCACGGGCACAGACAGACCGAACATAAAGACCTCCCTTTTCCACTCTGCTCCGGACTGTTTGTGTCGTTCATCAGTCCGGGAAACTTTTACTGCCCGCTACTTCGTGAAGTCTTCCCATTTCTTCACGTAGGCGATTCCATTCTCGTAGCGTGTGATCGCCACTTCCGTGCCGTTGGGAAGCGGATTGCCGTCTTCGCTTCGCGCCCCTACGCTCTTGCGCACACCCTTTTGCTCAAAAATCATTTCTCCGGTGCCGTTCGCCCGGATCGGCGAGCTGACCGTGCCGACGGTCCCCTCAATGCGGTAGTCCCAATCCAACATGTGGGCGTCGCTTACTTTCACAATCTTTGCCATAAATTTGAAAACCACTCCTGCGGCAAAGACTCCGGCAGAAGCCGCGATGAACAATGCGGCAATCGCGACCAGTCGTGAATGCGTGGAGAGGATGTAGCCAATTCCGCCAAACCAGGCCAGAAAGGTCATGATCGTCATGGCGTTGAACCACGAGAGGCCGCCCCGAACATGGGGCATTCCGTGACCGGACATGCCACGGCCGGCCAGCCCGCTGGCGTGGTGCCACCCATGAAACGGCAGGTGCCATTTGAATGGCAGATGGACGTGAGCCGCACCGCCAAGGAAGGACAGCACGCTGAGCGTGAAGCCCACGATGAAACAGAGAAGATAAAAATCAGTCCAGGTCATAGGACACCTCGAGCGCACCCCGTGCGCGAGCTGGAATTCGAGACGCAGACCCTACAACTCAGTTTTGCAGCGGCGCAGGCGGCGGAAGCCCGCTGCCTTCTTGGCCCCCGCTGCGCTGTTGCCCAGAACTCAAAACTTCTCCAAGCCGGTCAGCCAGGCCTGGTGTGCGGAGAATCTCCGCCAGCAGCAGCACGGCCTTGCGTGAATCCTCCACGTCGGCAACGGCCAGCAGTGCGCGTTGCAGCTCCGGATCCGCCGTGAACTGCTCGGCGCCTGCATAGAGCCACGAATCGATCTTCGCGTCGATTGCCCTCAATTCCGATTGCAACCCCGGCGTATATCCTTCCGGATCGTCCACCAGGAACCCCGGATACACCCGGAAGAACCGAGCCAGTAGCTCCCGCGTCGTGTGCGTCAGGTGCGGGCGCGCGCCGCTCTCGATCTGCGAGAGATACGCCTGGCTCAAGCCACGGCCAATCTCGCGCTTCATCGCGGCGGCCAGCTCCTGCTGGGTCATCGTACGGCCCAGACCCCGGAGCGAGCCTTCCACCGCGCGGAGGGAGCGAAGTTTGTCACCCAGTTTCATGGCCACCTCTCGAATATTGCAATATGCAAATCGTATATAGCAATCAGCAATTTGTCAAGCAAAATCGGACGGATCTCCTGGATTCTTGTAACTGACACAAACTAAACAGGTTAATAGGATTCCAGGCGGTCCGCTGCGGCAAAGGAAACCCGCAAACTAGTTTGCGTCGCAAACCTAATCCGGTTTGCGCAGTGACTGCAGATCGATTCCCAACTGCTGGCATTTTTTATATAAGTGACTGCGTTCTAAACCCAGCGCCCGCGCCACATTCGTCATATGAAAATTGTGGCGCCGAATTTCTGCGAGCATCACTTCCCTTTCGAATGCTTCGGTACGCTCCGCCAGCGTGCCGGTTGCTGCGCCGGCGGCGGAGCTTGCGGATCCGCTCGACGTCGAATCCGAAGTTGGAAGAATCAAACGAACATCGGCGGCGGTGATGTTTTCGTTCGCGGCAAGCAGAATGAGGCGCTCCACCACGTTGCGCAATTCGCGCACATTTCCCGGCCAGCCGTATTTTCGTAATTCGGCAATGGCATCTTCCCCAAAAAGATTCTCTTTCCACCCGTTCTGCGCGGCCACTTGTCTTGCGAAATGCGCGGCCAATTCTTGAAAATCCTCCGGGCGTTCACGCAGAGGCGGCAGCAGCAGCGGAAAAACATAAACGCGATGAAAGAGATCGCGGCGGAAAGCATTTTGCTTCACCAAGTCTTCCAAGTTGCGATGCGTTGCTACAACGACGCGCACGTTCACCTTGATTGGTTTGTCGCCGCCGACGCGCTCGACCTCGCCTTCTTCCAGCACGCGCAGCAATTTTGCCTGCATCGCCACAGGCATGTCGCCGATTTCATCAAGAAACAGCGTGCCACCTTCGGCTTGTTCGAATTTTCCCAGGTGCTTGACAGCCGCGCCGGTGAACGCACCTTTTTCGTGGCCGAAGAGTTCCGATTCGATCAATTCCGCGGGAACGGCGGCACAATTCAGCGTGATGAATGGATGTTCCCGCCGCGGTGATTTTTCGTGGATGGCGCGAGCAACGAGCTCCTTACCGGTGCCGGTCTCGCCAAGAATGCACACGCGCGTTTCGCTCGCCGCCACGCGATCAATTTGCGCGATGAGTTTTTTCATCGCAGGGCCAGAGCCCACAAGTTCATGCTTTCCCAAGCGGTGACGCAGTTCGCGGTTTTCTTCTTCAAGCCGCGAGAGTCGCAACGCATTCTCAACGGTGACGAGCAATTTCTCTGTCGAGAGCGGTTTTTCAAGAAAATCAAGGGCGCCGAGTTTGGTGGCCTTCACCGCCATTTCAATATTGGCCTGGCCTGAAATCAGGACGATCGGTGCTTTCACACCGGCCTTTTTCAAATCCTCCAGCAACTCCAGTCCGTTGCGGCCGGGCATCACAACGTCGGAAAGAATCAGGTCAAAGGATTCCGTTCGAATGAGTTCGACGGCACGAGCCGCATTGTCGCAGACCGTTGCTTCATGTCCCGCGAGGCGGAAGGCGCGCGAAAGCGAAGCCAGTGTGTTCGGATCGTCGTCGACGAGGAGGAGGTGAGCTTTGCGCGGCAAGCGTGGGTCCTTTGCGAGGCGCTAATCGGAAGCCGCGGCCATCGTCGAGGGCGCACTGCTCTTTGGTTCGCGCGCTGCTTCGCGCGGCGCAGTGGTGACGCCAGCCTGGCGCTGCGGCAAATCGATTCGAAACGCGGTGCCGCGGCCTTCATGGCTCGTGACGGAAATGCTGCCGTGATGATCGCTGACCACCGACTGCACGATGGCGAGTCCCAGCCCTGTCCCTTGAAGTTTCGTCGTGTAATACGGCGTGAACAGCCGCGAGCACTCCTCCGGGGTCAGTCCTTTTCCCGTATCCGCCACTTCGATTCGAACGCAACCCTCGTGCTCCGAGGTTTTGAGTGTAAGCGTTCCGCCGGCGGGCATGGCGTCGAGTGAATTCAAGACCAGGTTTTGAAATGCGCGGTGGAGCAGGTCCGGATCCGCATCGATTTCGGGCAAAGGATCGGTCAGAAACAATTCCGGCGTGATGGTCGGCTTGCCCACTTCGTTGAATTGCGGTTCGAACAGGCGCACGGCGTTTCGAATAGCTTCATTCACGTTCACGCGAACAAAATGCGGCGCGGGCATCTTCGAGAAATCGCTGAAGCGACTGACAATGGTATTGAGATTGGCAAGCTCCGCTTTCAGCGTGGCCGTGGACTCGTGGAAGACCTCCAGAAATTGTTTCGCGTCCAATTTCCTCGCCTTTTGCAGATTTTCGATGGTGATCTGCATCGGGAAAAGCGGATTGCGCAGCTCATGCGCGAGCCGCCGCGCCAGTTCGCGCCAGGCGGCGACGCGTTCGGTTTGCACCAAGCTTTCTTTCTGCGCCGTGAGCGTCTGCGTCATTTCATTGAAAGCCGCGGCAAGCTGGGCGATTTCATCACGTCCGTGCACGTCGATGCGCGTATTCCATCTTCCGCCGGCAACTTCGCGCGCGGCCGCGGCGAGTTCCTCGACCGGCTTCGTGATTCGCGCGGAAATCCAGAGCGCGATCAGCAGTCCGATGAATAAGGCTCCCGCGCCGACGGCAGCAGCAATCTTCACAATTTTGTTCGTCAGCAGGACGAGCTCTTTGCGCGAGCTGCCAACTAGAAAAACGCCAAGCAACTCATTGTTTCGTCCGGTGAGCGGGATGGCGTGAAATGTTTCCGCATCCGCGGGGTCCCTGGTCCATTCGAACGTGCGAACGAGCGGGTGAGCCTGCTTCTGAATTTGTTCTACCAAGGGAGCAAATCGCTCAGGCTGTTCCACTTCGCCTTTCGTCGCGATGAGCGCTGCCGGGACGAAAGATGGTTCGAGATTGCTATAGATGAGCGCGCGCATGCCGGCGGGCAAGACGAGCGATTCCAGAAATTTCTTGTCCAGCCGGCGCCCGCCGATGATGTAGAAAGGCTTGGGGACATTGGGCTGCGTTCGAACGACAGAGAGAGAAAGCGCCACATCGGTCGGCAACTCTTCGCGTCTCAGGAACGCAGTGGACTCGTTCCAGTTGGTCACCGAAGGGAGCCAGTCATTCTTGTAGCCGACGCGCGCAGGGTATTGCGCCGAAGAAATCAACGTTCCATCGGTATTCACGAATTCGACAAAATCCAGTCCGTGATCCTGCGCGGCGCCATTGGCATCACGCGCGTAGAGAGATTGGTCGGCGTTCGAACGTTGCAGGTCTATCGCCATGCGGAGCGTAACTTCGGCATTGGTGATGTTCTCTACCTGGCGCGCGATTTCTTCGCCGCGCTGCACAAATTCCTTGTTGAATTGCGCCACCAGCGCTTCGGTGCGTTCGGCGTCCATCTCTTCGAACGCGGCCTGGGTGTAGTGAGTCACGCCATACGCCACGACGGTGACGGAGGCAAAAATCGTGAGCAGGACGATCAACAATAATTTTGTTCGGAAGCTCATGGCTTGGCTCCGGGCGAGGCGGCGTTCGAATTGCCGCGCAGTTCCGCGCTGGGCTCCGGAACATGACTTGGTACGGACAATTTTTGCTTGGCGTACACGGGGTTACGGGTTGATGATATCACGGCTGCAAAACAGAAATTGGGTGGCGATCCGGGCGTTGCCAGAGCGATGCGGCGGAATCATTTTGCGGCCACGGAACTTTCTGGAACCCCAGAAAGTATCTATCTCCTTAGAAACGAACGTATGGTGTCAGCCGTCCATTTAAGAAGCCGGGGATCCTGGTTCCATCCATTTCAGCCTTCAGGAGCGACGTTAATGAAGCCCATACCCATGCGGTTGAATGTCTTGTTGTGGCTCAGTCTGGCGGCGGTGGCGTGCCTGGCGGCAATACCAGCGAAGGCGCCGGCGAAAGCCGCGGCGGCCGACGCCGCGCCCGAAGGCCCCACGCGGCTCCTGCGGTTCGCCGATATCTCGAAGGACAGGGTGGTCTTTGCCTACGCGGGCGACCTGTGGATCTCCTCCCGCGAAGGCGGCGCAGCACGACGGCTGACCTCCCATGTGGGCGACGAGGTTTTTCCCAAATTCTCCCCGGACGGAAAATGGATTGCCTTCACGGGCGAGTACGACGGCAACCCGGACGTATACGTCATGTCCGCCGAAGGCGGCGAGCCGAAGCGTCTGACGTTTCATCCGTCGAATGACATCGTGCTTGGCTGGACTCCCGACGGCAAAAACATCCTCTTCCGCTCGGACCGCTTCAGCGCGCCTCCAGGCCGTTACACCAAGCTCTTTCTAGTTTCTCCGCAAGGCGGCACTCCAAAAATGCTGCAAGTGCCGCGCGCGGACCTCACCAGTTTCTCGCCGGACGGCAACAAGATCGCATACCTCGAAACCTCGCAGGAGTTTCGCACGTGGAAGCGCTATCGCGGGGGCTGGAGCCTGCCCATCGCCATCTTCGACCTGAAGAGCAATTCGTATGAGGAGCTGCCGAAAACAGATGGCATGGATCTCTTCCCCATGTGGCACGGCAACGCGGTCTATTTCATCAGCGACCGCGACGGCGTGATGAACCTCTACAGCTACGACCTGGGCTCCAAGCAAACGAAAAAGCTGACGGACTACAAAGAGTACGACATCAAGTGGCCCAGCCTCGGTCCCGATGCGATCGTGTACGAAAACGGTGGCGTACTTTACGAATACAACCTGGCAAGCGGCAAAGCGAGCAGCATCCCCATCCAGGTCCACGCCGAAGATATCGAAGCGCGGCCGGAATTCAAAACCGTTGCCGAAAATATCGGCGGTTACGGAATTTCTCCTTCCGCAGCACGCGTCGTTATCGAGGCCCGAGGCAACATTTTCACCGTGCCGGCGGAGCACGGCAGCGTACGCACGCTCACGACGGACAACTCCAGCGTTCACGAACTGAATCCGGCCTGGTCGCCGGACGGTAAGTGGATCGCTTACCTCTCGGACAAGACCGGTGAGTACGAAGTTTATTTGCGCCCGCAGATGGGCGGTGACGACATTCGCGTCACAACGGACGGCGGCATGTACCGCTACGGCCCGACCTGGTCGCCCGACAGCAAGAAACTGCTTTATTGGGACAAAATGCACCGGCTGTGGTGGATCGGCACCGACGAAAAGAAACCCGTTCAAATCGATCAAGGCGACTACGGGGACATCACCGACGGCAGTTGGGCGCCGGACAGCCAGTGGATCGCTTACTCGAAAGGCGACCGCCGCGGCGCCGGCCAACTGTTCCTCTATTCTCTCGATCCGAAGAAGACGACCAGGGTCTCTGATGGTTTTTATAACGACACGAATCCCATCTTCGACCATGAAGGCAAATATCTCTTCTTCTTCTCTCAGCGCTACTTCTTTCCCAGCATTGGCCAGCTCGACCAGCGCTTCAACTACTACAGCACCGACGGAATCTTCGCGCTGACGTTGAAAGCCGACGAAGCTTCCCCCTTCAAGCCGGAAAGCGACGAAGAAAAAGCAGCCGATAAGGATAAGAAAGACGAAAAAGACAAGAAGAGCGACGACAAGAAAGCCGACGCCAAGTCGAAAGACGAGCAGAAAAAAGAAGAAGCCAAGAAAGAGGAGAAGAAGGAAGAGCCCCCCAAGCCCGTGCAGATCGATTTGAACGGCATTGCGACGCGCGTGGCGCCCGTGCCGATCCCTTCGGGAATTTACGGCAGCCTGGACGCGCGGAAGGGCAAGCTTTTCTACGTGGCGCAGCCTCAGGAATCGCGGTCGTTCAGTCCGGAGCAGGACGGGGCGCCCAAGGTCGTGCTGCACGTTTACGACCTCGAGAAACGCGAAGACAAAGAAGTTCTTTCAGGTATTGAGGGCTACTTTCTCGACAAAGAGGGCAAGAAGGTCTTGTACAAAGCCGGGCCCGTGCTCGGCGTGGTCGACGCCGCTCCCGGCAAAAAAGTCGGCGAAGGCAAGCTCGATCTTTCCGGCCTGCAGGTGAGAATCGATCCCCGCGAGGAATGGAAGCAGACTTTCCGCGAGGCCTGGCGCATCGAGCGGGATTTTTACTGGGATCCGGCGATGACCGGCCACGATTGGAAAAAGATTGGTGCGCGTTACGAGGCGCTTCTGCCCTGGGTCGCTAACCGCAGCGATTTGAACTACCTCATCGGCGAGTTGATCGCCGAGCTGAGCACTTCGCACACCTATGTCGGCGGAGGGGATCGCGCGAAGAAGACACAAATTGGCGTCGGCATGCTGGGCGCAGATTTCGCAGCCGATGGCGGCTACTATCGCTTCGCGAAAATTTACCCGGGCGAGAACTGGATCGAAGCGACACGCTCGCCGCTCACCGAGCCGGGCATCAAGGTAAAGGCCGGTGACTATCTGATCGCCGTAAACGGGCAGGAAGCAAAGTCGGCGCAAGAGGTCTACTACTACTTCCAAAACCTCGCCGGCAAACTCGTGACGCTGAAAATTAACAGCAAGCCTTCGGCTGACGGCGCCTGGGAGATCGTGGTCAAGCCGGTGGCCAATGAATCGGGCGCGCGCTATATCGACTGGTTTGCCGCGAACCGCAAGAAAGTTGAAGAAGCCACCGGCGGGCGCATCGGCTACATGTACGTCCCGAACACTTCGATCGAAGGAATCATCCAGTTCGACAAAGCGTTCAACGCGCAGCTCGACAAGGACGGCATCATCATCGACGAGCGCTACAATCAGGGCGGTCAGATTCCGGATTTTTACACGGAAAAACTCAAACGCCAGCTTCTCGCTTTGGTCGCTCCGCGGGACACCAAGGACATTCCCTGGCCTCCGGTGGCAATTTACGGACCGAAGATCATGATCGTCAACGAACTCGCAGGCTCCGGCGGCGACGCGTTTCCGTGGTTTTTCCGCCGCGAGAAAATCGGACCGATCGTCGGCACACGCACCTGGGGCGGATTGGTCGGCATCGGGAACGTGCAGCCGCTACGGGACGGCGGCTACGTCACCGCGCCGGGATTTGGTTTCTGGAGTACGGACAATGGCGGCGAGTGGGTCGTCGAACAGCACGGTGTCGATCCCGATTACGTCGTGCCGCAGCGGCCCGATCTCGTCGTCAGGGGCCATGACCCGCAGCTCGAGAAAGCGATTGAGTTGGCGAAGGAAGCGCTGAAGAACTACAAGCCCATTCCGCCGCGGCCGAAGTACCCCGTCGCTCCGCAATAGAAATATTGAGTGGCATTCATTTCGAGAGCGGACAGGAAAGGCCCCGAGTTTGCCGGGGCCTTTTCGTTTGCTGGCATCTACTGACCGCTAGCCGGGTGGCACGAAACGCGCCCCTGGTGGAGAAGCAATCTCTTGCTGACTTGGCGAAGCGCGGCGGTGCTTGCCATTGTGCGCATGATCTCTCCTCCTTCTCAGCGTCGCGTCCCGAACCACCCACAGGGGTGTTGGCTAGCGGAACCCGGTTGCACAGGGTTCAGGCTGTGCAAATTCTTTTCGCAGCGCTATGGTCTCTTCGGTGGTTTACGCTGCGCCGAAGCGGTTGCGGTTGGCGCCGGATCCTCCGAACCATCGTCCGAGGAGCCGCTACTCGCTCCGGAAAACGCCGAGCGCATCACGTCATTTGCGAAGAAATTTTTCCCGTCCATCGGCACCATCATGATTTGCAGCTTGTCCGAGAGCCGTTCGGCGATGATCTTCTGGATCAGCATGGGATTGGATTTCAGGACTGACGCTTCGAATTTCATGCGTTCGGCGTCAGCGGCGGCCGTCACGCGGATGCGGTTCGCTTCGGCATCGGAGAGATTCTTCTGCCGCTCGACTTCCGCTTTGCTGTCAATGACTTTGGCTTGCGCGGCGGCTTCGGCGTTTTGCAGCGTCGATTCCTTGCGCGCCTGTGCTTCCAGCTTGGTCTGTTCGATCTGTTTCTGTTTCAGCGGCAGCGTGTACTGCATGGCGTCGGATTCCGCCTTGGCTTGCAGCACGCGCACCTGGGCTTGGGCTTCTGCCTGCTTCACGTCGCGCGCCTTCTGAGCCTCTGCTTCCAGCTCCGCAATCTTGACTTGTTTTCCTTTGATCTCCTGCTCGGTACCGAGGCGCTCGTTCTCTTGTTCCTTTAGCAACAGGCCCTCAAGTCCCTTGGCATATTCAGCCGGGAGTTGCAGATCGCGCAGCAGCACTTCCCGTACGATGATCCCGTCGCTGGCCAGGCGTGAGGTGATGGCTTCGGCGGCTTTGGTGCGCAGTTCTTCGCGTTTTGTGGCGAAGATTTCTCGCGTGATGTAGTTGGGGGCGAGTTGGCGATAAATCGTGGCGACAACCGGAGCAACTACTTCTTCGCCGACCGGTTGCGGAAGATTCGTGTGGATGGAATCCAGGCGTTTGGGCTCGAGCCGGTACCGCACGGAAACTGCGAGGCCGATGTTCAACCCTTCGCGCGCCTGCACCGTCAACAGGTCACCCTTTTGCTTGGCGTTTTCGGACGCCACCGTCGAATACACTTGTTCGCGGGTGTCGAAGATGGCCACCGAGTCCACCAGTGGCGTGACAATGTGTATGCCGGGATACAAAGTACCGGGCTGCGCGCCCCAGATCTGGCTGACGCGCACGCCCGCCGCTCCGTCGGGAATCACCACGATGCTTTCCGTAATCAGAATCGCCAGCGCGCCTGCCGCTGCCAATTGTAGGGCCAGCCGCCACCTCACCCGCTGGAAAGGGTGGTGCGCCAGCGCTCCCACCTCCGCACCGGTTTCGTCCGTGGTGTTGCGGCGCAGCAGTTTGCGAAGCTGCGCGGAAAGAAAAATATCGTAAGCGACCAGAGCCCCGGCACTGCCAAACAATCCAGCACCCAGAATCATTAACAGGTACTTCAAAGCCAGCATGGTATTGCTCCCTTCACTTTTCCCGGTGTCGCTCCGCCGAGCGTCGAGGAACCGTCTCGCCGGATGCGTCGCGCCGGGGAATCCCCGTAGGACAGGCTTTAGCCTGTCCTCTTTCGGTCGCACGCCTTTATCGGTGTGCGGTGTACGCTCGCGCCAAGGCGGCGGTGCCGCGCGTCAGTTCCGTGCGTGGCGCAATCCGGCGTGCCGTGGCAGGCCGCATCAACAAGAAGGTCGCCTGAAGGAGCAGCCAATGGAATGCGGCCGCTGCCGCAGCGGCAAGAAGTGTGGCGATTACGAGTGTGGCGAACTGCAGTATGGCGATCATGACGGGCCTCCGTTGCTGCAATCCCGGGTATCGCACAGTCATGACCAACCTCAAGATATTGATAATGCACGACTTACAAGACAGCCGGGGCGACCGGTTCGTGTGGGCGCTTACACGCTGTGGGCCCAGGCACGCGGCGGTTGGCGTTTCAACCATCTAGAGGTAGTGTAGGAAGTGGGAGAGGCCGCCAGCGCAATGCAAGTCCGCGCTTGGACCAAACGCTAAGACCTTCGATGACACCTGGTTCAGGATTCAAAGTTGCACGGATTTTCGGAATCCCCATCTATCTGCATTCCACGTGGGTCGTGATTTTCGCGTTGAGTACGTTTTCGCTTGGGAGCCTCTTCACCCAGAAGTACCCACACTGGACGACAATGCAGCACTGGGGTGTCGGCCTCCTCACCAGCTTGCTTTTTTTCGGCTCGGTCCTGTTCCACGAACTTGCCCATAGTGTCGTGGCCCAGCACTACAAGATTCGCGTTGTTTCCATCACGCTCTTTGTCTTTGGGGGGCTGGCGCGCATTGCGCGCGATCCTTCCAAAGCCATACAGGAATTCAACATTGCGATTGCCGGCCCGCTTGCCAGCGCTTTCCTGTCCGGCGTTTTTTTGGCCACGACACTTCTCTTTCCCTCCAGTCAGATGACGCGAGCACTAGCCACCTGGCTCTGGCAAACCAATGCCGCCCTCGCCCTCTTCAACCTTTTGCCGGGGTTTCCGTTGGATGGCGGAAGAATTTTGCGCGCAATCGTTTGGGGGATAACGAAAGATCATTCGCGCGCGACACGGGTCGCCGGGACGAGCGGAAAGCTCGTGGCCTATGGATTGATGGCCGGCGGAGGATTCTTCTTTCTGAAGGGAGACTGGCAATCCGGCATCTGGCTGGCTTTCATCGGCTGGTTCCTACTTAACGCGGCGCAGGAAAGCGTTGCCCAGGTCGCTATGCGCCAGACGCTCTCCGGCCTCAATGCCGCCGATGTTATGAGCCATGAAATACCGACCGTGGAGGGGCAGATCGCCCTGGAAGAATACGGTGCCGAGGTTCTGCGGACGGGCCGCCGCTGCCATCTGGTGCTCCATGGCGAGCGCCTCGTGGGCATGATGAATGTCCACATGCTCAATTCCGTGCCACGGGAAGAATGGGCTCACAACTCGGTACAATCCGCGATGATTCCTCGCGAGCGTATCCTGTGGGCTGCCCCCGAGGAACCGCTCCTACGGTTGCTCGAGCGGTTGCTGGCTGCCGACATCAACCAGATGCCGGTCGTGACCGGCGCGGAAAATGGCGGTTCCCACGTCGTCGGCATGGTTACACGCGATTCCATCCTGCGCGTAGTGCAAAACCGGGCAGAGTTGGGCCCAGTAGTCTCGGGGCGCTAGCCGGATCAATTCGGAATGGGTCGCGCCTTTCCTGGGCTTGCCGTCGTCTCCAGAAAATGGATGAGGCTAATCCGCGACAGCGGATTGCGCGCCCATCGCGCTCTCGCGAGCGTTGCTTGTACGGCGACGCTCCAGTGTGACGCGCACTCCATGCCGGGGCCGCAGCGTGATGGAGGCGAGTGGTTCCACGCGGTGGTTCGCCACGAGCCGCAGCCGAAATTTCTGTGCAACCGTCGCAAGGATCAGCGACGCCTCCATCAACGCGAAGGCATTTCCGATGCACTGGCGCGGCCCGCCGCCAAATGGGAAATAGGCGAACTTCGGCAATCGCTTCAATAGATCGCCTTCCCATCGGTCAGGCCGGAACTCTTCCGGCGCATCATACCAGCGCGGGTCGCGGTGAACGACCCACTGAGCCATTGCCACGCCCATTCCCTTGGTAACCGGGTAGCCCGCAATTTGATGGTCCTCGATGGCCACACGCGCCAATCCCCACGCCGCCGGATACAGCCGCAGCGACTCAGTGATGACCTGTCCGGTGTAGGAGAGCTTTGGCAAATCGGCGAGTGTTGGTGTGCGGCCACCGAGGACAGCGTCCAATTCCGCATGTAGCTTTGCTTCTACGCGGGGATTCTGCGCGAGCAGCCACCAGGTCCAGGAAAGTGTGCTTGCGGTGGTTTCGTGGCCCGCCAGGAACAGAGTGATGGTTTCATCGCGAAGCTGGCGGTCCGTCATGCGTGAACCGTCTTCATCCCGCGCAGCGAGCAACATCGAGAGCAGGTCCCCGGCGTCGCGGCCGGAGGCACGCCGTTCCGCGATGATGCGGTAGAGAATTCTCTCGATTTGAGCCACTTCCCTCTTTATGCGCAGGTTCGTGGGGGTGGGCAGCCAGTGCGGAACAAAAATGGTCCGCCGGAAATTTGCGCCCATTTCCAGCAACTGCTCGAGGGATTTGCCGACATCCTTTGCATCACGCTCCACGTCGGCGTCGAACAGCGTCTTTCCCACGATTTGCAGAGTCAGCCGCATCATTTCTTGATGCGCGTCGCGTTCTTCCCCTTCCCGCCAGCCGCTCAGCATTCGTTCTGTGTACTCCACCATAGTCGCCGCATAGGAAGCGATGCGCCCGCGGTGAAAGGCCGGCTGTGCCAGCCGCCGCTGGCGTAGCCAGAACTCTCCTTCGCTGGTCAGCAAGCCTTCGCCGAAGACGTGGCGGTTCGCACGCAGCACGCGTCCTTTTATGTATTTACGGGCATTCGTTACCAGAGCTTCCTCGATCGTTTCCGGATGGTTGATGAAAATCGTCTTGAAATTCAGGACTCGGATTCCCGCGACGTCACCATACTCGCGCGCGAGTCTGGTGAAGTACTCAAGCGGAGTATCATTGAGCGGACCGAGCGACCACCGCCTAATCCCTTCAGAGGGTCCTGGAGGGAATTTTTTGTCAGCCGCGCGCCACATGAAACGATGCTATGCCGTGGTTTTGTTTTGGTCAAACGCGGGATGTATTGGACGGAGGAACCGCGCTAGCGAAGCGCTCGGATTCGAAAGCCGCCGCGCCATAAGTCAACCGTCGCGCGCGAAAATCCCGCCGCCGTCAGTCTCGCTGGCGCCGTAGCCGGGTTCACCGGCACAAACGTGCTCCGAAAGTGCCCGACGCGACTCAGCCAGCCATCCTGAATCTCAAAGGCAAGAAAAACTCCGCCAGGCCGCAGCACGCGTGCTATTTCCGCAAAGGCGCAATCCTGCAACTCATTCGAACGCAAATGATGAAGCATAAGAATTGCAATCGCCGAAGAAAACGTGTTGTCCGGAAAGGGCAATGTCGCCGCATCGCCTTGAATCACGCTGGCATTTGTTCCGCTTAGGCGAGCACCGAGCCGCGCAGCAAATCCGTGGTCGTATTCAAGACTGGTTACCCGCCCTGCTCGCAGCCGTAACGCTTCCGTTGCCGCGCCCGGCCCCGCCCCCAGCTCGAGCACGTGCCCGGCTAACTCCGATCCGCCCACCAACCAGGGAAGCAACTGCCGCCGCGTCACATACCGCCAAAATGACGAGCCACAGAACAACGTTTCAAACGAGTTCATTACAGGGATTCGCCGATCGGCAAGGTCCGGATCCGGACTTTACCCGGCTCCACGACAACAATACAGCCGTCATTCAGAGAATCTCCTATGCCCTCCAGAATCCTGCGCAGAAGTTCGAATTGAATGTCCGGCTCTCCCGAAGCGCGCCGAGACAAAATTATCGAAGGCCCATTCGAACCACTTTCAGCTAGGAAGTCTCCGAAATCCGTATCTGTTGTGACCAGAATTCGTCCTTCAGGGTCTGCACGCGCGAGGACGGCCTCATCCTCGGCCGCGTGCAATCGATAATCCCGTACGTGGACCGCGTCGTGGCCGGAATTGCGAAGGTGGAAAGCTAGAAGGTGTGATAACGCGTTGTCGATCGGGAACTTCAAGGCAATTCGGAAACAGGCAGCTCGCGCTCACGCACAGCGGCCGCAGCATACCGAAGCGCTTCGCGGATATCTTCTTCTTCCAAATCAGGATACGCCTCAAGAATTCGCTCGTGGCTCATCCCTTCAGCAACCATACCGATCACAGTTGCTACCGGAATGCGCAAGCCACGAATGCATGGCAATCCTGCCATTTGTTTGGGGTTCACTGTGATTCGTGGAAATGCCTTCACGACGACCTCTTGCAACTTAAGTTTTAGTCCTGCATAAGTATAGCGCCATCACAGCAGAAACCAGAAGTCTATGAATGGAGTAAATCACAGCATCCTCATCACAGCATCGTGCGAATCTTCCGGAGGGCCGCGGCAAATTGATTCGCGTTGTAAGCCGATGGATTCTCCAATTGTTGGAACAGCCCGTTGATGGCCGCGCGCACTTCGGCGGCATTGGAGGGCTTTGCGTCGCGGCTGTAGGCGATGTACAGCGAATCGAGCGCCATGGCAGCTTGCTCCGCGGCGCGTTCATCGGCCAGCGCGATATTTTCCGAGTCATCGGAAATACGTTGCAGCATTCGAAGAGTGGTGGCCTGGTCGTACTGTATGGTCGCCAGTCGCTCGGCAAGGCGCTGCGCCACGGGCGCCGCCGCAGACGCCGCGGACGCCACTGTATTGCGATCAGGGTTGAGCTTGCTCATCTGGCCGGAGACGGCAGAGAGCTGCCTCTCCAGCTCTTGTGCACTCGCCGAATCCATCTGTTGCGCCAGCAAACGAAAAACGGCGTACCGCGAACCATTCCATGCCGGATCGCCCGGCCGCCGCCGGCCGTAACCGTGCTCCTGCCGCCAACTGTCTTTCGCCGGCCCCAGGGCGTGATGGCACGCGAAACAAGAAAGCTCGGAATATTCCGGCCACACCTCTTTCTTGTCGTAGCGTTCATTCTTCGCGCGCCACGTCAGCCGCTCCATTGACGCGCGCAACTGGACCGCCTGGCCCGCGCTCCATTCGCGCACGCCGACCCACGCGGGATCCTCGGCCGGTTTCCCCGGCTCGGATTCGCGCGGCGTCTTCCAATGCCGAGGCATCACCGCTGAAAACGAATCCAATTCGAAGAAAAGATCCGGATGCCCCGCGGCGATCATCTCGTGATCGACAAATTTGTTTTTCGTTCCCAGATGGCATTCGAGGCATTTCTCGGTGCGGTGAATCACGTCTCGCGTGTCGTGCATTCCCAGTGCGACCGATTTTTCATGCGGCGACGAGCGCGTGGTGTGTGACCCCAGCCAGCCCGACGCCGGCCCGTGACAATTTTCGCAGGAGACGCCTTCCGTAATCTCAAACGCACGTCCGCGCTGTTCCGGCGATGGACTCAACGCGTGGCACGCCAGACATTTCGGCGCTTCCTCCGCCTTCGCGCCGAGTTTCAAAATCCGCGCCATTCTTTCGCCCACTTCTCCCGTCAGCGCCTGGTACGCTCGGCTGTGCTTGTCCTTGATGATCCACGTCGAATACTCATTCTGCAGAATTCGGCTTCCGGCGACGGGCTTGACGCTTCCATGGCAGCTCGTCGCTGCGCAGGAACCCGGACCGATGTATTTGCTCGGTTCCTTTTGCGCGGAAAGCGCGGCCGGAATTGTAAGTAACGATGCGCATAGAATCACGCGTTGGATGGAAGTGTTGGATGCGTGGGGCATTCAGTGTGCCGGCGAATCTGTTTGCTTATATCGTCTGCGCCGCCGTGAAGTCAACGGGCCGCGTTGTCTTTTTCGCGGCGCTGCGCGAAAAGCCAACGGGGCACTATTTACAGCGCGCTTCCCTGCCAGTAGTATGCAGGAGATTCAGCACTCACTTCGCGCGAGACGGGGCGCCGTGATCTTCGACGAGCTTCGGGCCATCCAGCTGCGCCACGGCTTTCTGCCCAAGGCGGAGCTGGAAGATCTTTCAAAACGCGGCCAGATCCCGCTCTATCAAATCCATAGCGTCGCCAGTTTTTATCCCCATTTTCATCTTGCGCCTCCTCCCAAGGCGGAAATTCGCGTCTGTGCGGACATGAGTTGCCATCTCAACGGCGCCTGCGAATTGCGCGCCGATCTCGAACGCCGCTTAGCCAATGCGCGCCCCGAGGACGTGCAAATCCGCGATGTTTCCTGCCTCGGCCGCTGCGACCACGCGCCCTCCATCTCGGTCAACGATCATATTTTCACGGATGTCACCGCCGCGCTTGCCGAACAACTTGCTCGCGGCGCCATTCGCGGTGAAGAAATACTCGAGTCCCATCCGCAAGTTGCGCGCGTCGAATGCAAAGCCGACCCGTACGGCGATGCAGAAAAATACGGCGTCGTTCGCAAGCTCGTGCAATCCCGCGCCTTCGACGATGTCATCGCGCAACTCAAGGCTTCTGAACTTCGCGGTATGGGCGGAGCCGGATTTTCGACCAGCGTGAAGTGGGAGCTCGTCCGCAAAGAGCGCGACCCGGTGAAATACGTCGTCTGCAACGCCGATGAAAGCGAGCCCGGCACGATCAAAGACCGCTTCATCATGACGCATCTGCCGCATCTCCTCATCGAAGGCATGCTCATCGCCGGCATTGTCACCGGCGCGAAGCACGGCATTCTTTACATTCGCCACGAATACCATCTTCAGGAAGAAATCCTTGGCGAAGAGATTGGCCGCTGCCGTCGCGCCGGTCTCCTCGGAAAAAAGATCCTTGGCAGCGAATTTGATTTCGAACTCGAGATCTTCGTCAGCCCGGGCGGCTACATCTGCGGCGAGGAAACCGCGCTGATGGAGGCGATTGAGGGGCATCGAGCCGAACCGCGCAACAAGCCTCCGTTTCCCGTGCAAGCCGGTCTCTGGCAGAAGCCCACGGTGCTCAATAACGTTGAGACTTTCATCAACGTGCCGCAAATTCTCGCGCGCGGTGTCGATTGGTTTGCCGCGCAGGGCGCCGGCGACTCCCGCGGTCTGAAATTTGTCGGCGTCAGTGGCCACGTGGCTCGCCCCGGAATATTCGAAGTGCCCATGGGCACGCCCATGCGCGAAGTCATTTTTCATCATGCGGGCGGCATTCGCGGAGGCCGCCAATTGAAAGCGTTCGCACCTTCCGGCCCCTCTTCGGGCTACCTCCCTGCCTCGATGATTGACGTGCGCCTTGATTTCAAAGCGCTTGCCGAAGCCGGCTCCATGCTCGGTTCCGGCGCGATCGTTGTTTGCGACGATACGACCTGCATGCTGGACATGGCTCTGAACGCCGTGCGTTTTTATCGCAACGAATCCTGCGGCAAATGCGTGCCCTGCCGCGTCGGCTCGCAAAAAATGACGGACTTGCTCGTGCGCTGGACGCAGGGCGGCGTGCCCGAACCCCAATATCGCGCCGACCTCACGCTGCTCGACGAGCTCTCGCAAGCCATGAGCCTCACTTCGATCTGTGGCCTCGGCCAGATCGCGCCCGCGCCGATTCAGTCGGTGCTAAAACACTTTCGCGCCGAAATTGACGCGCACGTTTTGAAGGGACAATGCACCAGCGGGATCTGTTTCACTCCCGCTTGCCGCGCCGGCGAAGCGCAGCGCGTTGGTATTCGCCCCTGATATGACGACCGCTACAACATCTCCCGGCCTTGTCGATATCACGATCGATGGCCAATCCATCCGCGTGCCCGCCGGTACGAGCGTTTTTGACGCCGCGCGCATGAACGGGATTAACATCCCCACGCTCTGCCATTTGCAAAATCAAACGCCTGTCGGGGTCTGCCGCCTCTGCGTCGTGGACACTGGCGCGCGCGTTCTCACCGCATCTTGCGTTCGCCCCGTCGAACCCGGCCTGAAGGTTGTCGCCAATTCCGAGAAAGTTTTCGGTGCCCGCAAGACGCTGCTCGAATTGATGATGGCGGACCATCCTTCTCCTTGCGCGCGCCAATTGAATTCCGGCGACTGTGAACTGGAAACGCTCGCGAACGCCGCCGGAGTCTCGCAACCGCGCTTCGCCAAACGCACCATCGCACGCGGTAAAGATGCTTCTTCCCTCGCCATCGCGGTCGACCATGACGCTTGCATCCTTTGCGATCGCTGCATCCGCGGCTGCGACGAAGTCAAAAATAATTTCGTGCTCGGCCGTATGGGCAAGGGCTATTCCGCCGGCATCGCTTTCGATCTCAATTCACCGATGGGCGATTCCACGTGCATTTCCTGCGGCGAGTGCATGGTCTCCTGCCCAACGGGCGCGCTGACCAATAAAGGGGTCGTTGGCACCGCCATCACCACAGGTCCCGGTGCGCAAGGTTTCGAGGCGGAGGACCTTCTCCAAATCCCTGTTTTCAAGGGCGTCTCGGGAACATTTCTGGAGCTCAATCGCGGCGCCATCGTCAAGCGCCGCTACCGTAAAGGCGAGATCATCTGCCGTGAAGGCGAATTCGGCTCCACCGCTTTCTACATTCTCGAAGGCAAAGCAAAAGTATCGATTTCCACGCCGATCGCTCACGTCAAGACGCAGGGGGGTGCCAAAGGACTTTTCAAACGCCTCACGAGCACGCTTGTCGCGCGCGAAGAAGACAAACGCGAAGAAGAAACGCGAGACAGAACCATTCCCATTGACGCGTCGGTCGACCTTTCTTACGGCAACCCCGTCGCCGAACTTGGCCCCGGCGATCTCTTCGGCGAAATGACGTGCATGAACTTCTATCCGCGCTCCGCCACGGTGATCGCGGAATCCGATGTCGTCGCTTTTGAAATGCTGCGTAACGTTCTCGATATCATGCTCAAGAACAAATCCTTCCGCGCGCAACTGGACCAGACCTATCGCCGCCGCGCCCTCGAGAATCATCTTCGCGGCGTCCCGATGTTCGCCGATCTTTCTCCGGACTTCATCGAGCATCTGAAGGAAAGTGTGGAACTGCAACGATTCGCTCCCGGCCAGGCGATCGCGCTTCAAGGCGAACCGGCGGACAGTTTCTATCTCGTGCGCATCGGCTTTGTAAAAATCTCCGAAAATTATTCCGGCGGAGAAATGGTGCTTGCCTACCTTTCCCGCGGCGATTACTTCGGCGAGATCGGTTTGCTTGGCGGCGGTTTGCGCACAGCCACCTGCACCGCTCTCGACCATGTGGAGCTGGTTCGTGTCTCGGGCAACGATTTCCGCCAAATGATGGAACGTTTCCCGAGCGTCCGCAAGGGCCTGGAAGCCGTCGCCGCCGAACGCCTCGCCGCGAATCAGCAGCGCATGCAGATGGTTCACAACGTCCCCATCGATCAATTCCTCTCGCAAGGATTGATGGAAGCGCAGAGCTTGCTGATTCTGGACTTGCAAAATTGCACGCGCTGCGACGCCTGCGTGAATGCCTGCGCCGATGCGCACGACGGAGTCACTCGCCTCATCCGCGATGGCTTGCGCTTCGACCAATATCTTGTCGCCACCAGTTGCCGGCAGTGCCGAGATCCGCTCTGCATGATCGGCTGCCCCGTCGGCTCGATTCGAAGGCGCAATTCGCTCGAAGTCATCATCGAGGATTGGTGCATCGGCTGCGGCCTCTGCGCCCAGAACTGTCCCTACGGCAACATCAACTTGCATCCTTTCGAAGTGATGGTCGACGATCCTGAGCGCGCCGGCCGCAAGAAGGCAACGATCAAACAAAAAGCTACCTCGTGCGATCTCTGCACGCATCTGAAAGAACCTAGTTGCGTGTACGCGTGCCCGCATGACGCGGCGCACCGCGTCGACCCGCGCACTTTTTTTGCGGACATGCTCGGCCAGGGCCACCCGAAATGAAATTTGACAGAACCCAACGCGGCTGGGCGATTGTGTCACTCACAATTTTTGCGGTGTCAGCTCTGGTTTACGTATTTTATGCGCTCAATGCGCCGCAAGGACCGAGGGGCGGTAGCACGATTGGCTTGCTTTTCGGCACCACCGGTTTTGCCTTCATGCTTTTTGCTGCGTTCCTCGGCGCACGAAAGCGCGTGCCCACCTGGCGTATCGGCCGGGCGCAAGCCTGGATGCGCGGCCATCTCTGGCTGGGTTTTCTCGCGCTGCCCATGATTTTGTTTCACGGCGGATTTCATTTCGGCGGCACGCTCACGCGCGTCCTGATGTGGCTGCTCATCATCACGGTACTCAGCGGCGTCTTTGGCGCCGCGCTGCAACACTACGTTCCCCGCGTCATGACTTCCGACGTGCCGCTCGAAACCATTTACGACGAAATCGTTCATGTGCGTTCCCTCCTCCGCGAAGAAGCCGATCGTGCCGTCGAATCGATCTGCGGGTCCCTGGGGCTCAGCAAGACTTCAAGAGAAGAAGGCCAGCGCGCCGGCGGGTTCACGGCGTTGCGCACCATGGCCGCGTCCGCTGTTCCTTTGCGTACTTCGGCCGCCGTTAGCGCCGGCGCCAGCGCGACAGTCGCCGCTGCCCCGGAGATTATCTTGCTCAGCGAAGAAGAGAGCGCGCCGCTCCGCCACTTTTATGTCAAAGAAATGCGGCCGTTCCTCGAGAATCCGAAACAGCATGGCCAGCGCCTCGGTGATGCCCAGAAAGCGGCCAGCGCGTTCTCGGGACTGCGCACACTGCTACCCGCTGCAGGGCACGCCGCACTTGAGGATCTTTCAGACATCTGCGACGAAGCGCGGCAGCTCCGGCGCCAGGAGCGATTGCACCACTGGCTGCATGATTGGTTGCTCCTGCACATCCCGCTTTCGCTCGCGCTGATTTTGCTCGGCGCCGTCCACGCCGTAATGGCTCTGCGGTACTGATGTAATAGTTGCACTGGTTGGGCGGCTCAGAAGTTTGGAGGCGGTTCAATTTTTAAATTTCTGGCTTAACGTGGCACGCACACGCACAACAAAGAAACTTGCCCAGCGCATCGACCTCAATTATTTCAAAAGGCCGACGCCGCTGAAGCGCGCGAAATTCTGGCTCAGCCTCCTGCTGCCGTTGCTCGCGTTGATCTGGATCGCCTCGCGTGGTCTATCCGGTGATCATCGCGTGTATTCCAGCGGTCGGATGTCCCAAGCCCACGCCGTCCTTGAGAAAGAATGTGCTGCCTGTCATGTGCAACGAGCGGGCTCGTTTTCCGCAAAAGCCGCCAGCAAGGCTTGCGCCTCCTGCCACGATGGGCCCGTCCACCACTCTCCACCGGAAAGATCACCCGATTGCGCCGCGTGTCACATCGAACACCGCGGCCGCATCAATCTTTCCGCCGCCAGCAACCAGGCGTGCGCGGCGTGCCATCGCGATCTTCACAGCAAAGGTCCCGGCTCCAAGTACGAGAATCACATTCTCAGCTTCGAAGACAACCATCCGGAATTCGCCGCGTTGCGCACGGTGGCCGCAGTCCCCGCGCGTGATCCCGGCACGATCAAACTCAATCACGCGATCCATTTGAAACCCATTCGTCGGGGCCCCACCGGCCCAATCGTCAATCTCGAATGCGGCAACTGCCATCACGCAACTGCCGCCGATGCGGACCTAACGTACGCCGATCCCAAGTACCGCGCTGCGAGAGTCAGCTACAAAGAATCTAACGGCTTTTTGCCTCCTGATTCCCAAATGCTGAGAGCTCCCCAGCCGATTACCGGCCGGGAGCTAATGGCGCCGGTGAAATTCGCGAACGCTTGCGCTTCCTGCCATTTGCTCACGTTTGACAAGCGCTTCGATGAAGGCGTACCGCACGACGAGCCGAGCGTCGTGCATGCGTTCCTCGTGAAAAAGTTCCACGATTACATTACCACGCACCCCAGCGAGGGTCGCATCGTGCGCGAACCGAATCGGGATTTGACTGGCAAGGCGTTGCCGCCAGAGGTTCGCATCCTCACCCCGTCACAGTGGGTGACGGAACGAACCGCAGAGGCAGAGAACCTGCTCTGGCGAAAAACCTGCAAGCAATGTCACACGCTCAACATTGGGGTGAGAGCAGACGGTCTGGCAAATATAGCCGAAGCAAGAACGACCACGCGATGGATGCCGCATGCAAAATTCGATCACAGAGCGCACACCGGTTTTACTTGCGTGAGTTGCCATGCGAAGGCGTTGACGAGCACGGAATCGAGCGATGTGTTGCTGCCGGGGATCGCAACCTGCCGTACTTGCCATGCGCCAGGGCCAGATCACGCGGAATCCCGATGCTTCGAGTGCCACACCTACCACGATTGGTCGAAACGCAAGGAAGTGAAGCCCACTTTCACGCTTCCCGCGCTTCGCACCAGCAGCCACTGACGGCCGAAGCACTGCGGCAAGTTCGCAACCCTGGCTTACACGTTCACGGTTTTCATCATGTGCTCGGGATAGCGCATCCCCGCTGCGGCGCCGCGAGGAGCCACTTCGTCAAGCCGCCGCAAATCGTCGGGCGTGAGCTTCACGTTCAGAGCACCGGCATTTTCTTCGAGGTATTTTCGCCGCTTTGTCCCTGGGATTGGAAGAATGTCCTCGCCCTGGGCAAGCAGCCAAGCGAGCGCGAGCTGACCGGGCGTGCATTTCTTTTCCTTGGCGATAGCCTCGACACGGCGGACGAGGTCGAGGTTCTTCGCGAAATTCTCTCCCTGAAAGCGCGGTGAGATCCTGCGGTAGTCGTCTGGCGCAAAATCCTCAAAGCTCTTGATTTGGCCGGTCAGAAATCCGCGCCCGAGCGGGCTGTAGGCCACGAAACCGATCCCCAGTTCGCGCGTCGTGGGTAGGATTTCATCTTCAGGACCACGGCTCCAGAGCGAATATTCCGTTTGCAGCGCCGCGATTGGATGGACTTTGTGCGCGCGCCGAAAGGTACTGGCCGACGCTTCCGACAGCCCGAGATAGCGCGCCTTGCCAGCTTTCACAAGTTCTGCCATTGCGCCAACCGTTTCTTCAATAGGCACGGCGGCATCAACGCGGTGCTGGTAATACAGGTCAATCGTCTCGACGCCCAGCCGTTTCAGGCTCGCATCGCAAGACGCTCGAACGTATTCGGGCTTTCCGTTAACGCCACGCACCGAAGGATTTGACTTGTCGCGCACGATGCCGAATTTTGTGGCGAGAAAAACTTTTTCGCGCAAGCCGCGGATTGCCTTCCCGATGAGCACTTCGTTCTCTCCATAGCTATAGATATCGGCGGTGTCAAGAAACGTAACGCCGAGTTCAATCGCGCGATGAATGGTCGCAATGGATTCGGTGTCGTCCCGCGTTCCGTAGAACTCGGACATGCCCATACAACCCAAGCCGATCGCGGAAACAAGAGGACCATTCCTGCCAAGATGGCGGTAGTTCATAGGTATCTCGCAGATTTTCCTTCTTTTGTGGGATGCGAAAAATGCCGCGAGAGTTACACAATTGGCCACCGTCGGCGTCGCGACGAGAATCCTCGGAAGAGTGCGGCCCGGCAGAATCCGTTATGCTAATGGCCTGATGACGGCGGCGTCTCGAGCCAACACAATCACGCAACAGCAGCCAGGCATACCTGCGAAGCCTCCGAGTGCAGGGTCTTCGGAGTGGTGGCGAAGACTGCTCCAAATCGTTCTGCAATTCGACAAGAGGAAAATCCAGCCGCAGATGGCGCTGCGCAACACGGCTGGCGTCATCCTGCCGCTGGTGGTGGGCTATGCACTGGGGATGCCGCGCGGCGGCCTGGCCACGGCCAGCGGCGCGCTAAATGTTTCCTATTCGGATGGAAACGATCCCTACGCGCAACGCGCAAAGCGCATGGTGGCTTCCACAGTGTGGTGCTCCATCGCCGTACTGCTCGGAGGTTTGACCGGCCACCACAACGTGGCGGCAATTGCGATTGTAACGGCGTGGAGCTTTATAGCTGGATTGCTCGTCTCGCTGGGCACGACGGCTGCCGACGTCGGAGTGATCAGCACGGTGATGCTGGTGGTGTACGCAGCACAGCCGCTAACGCCCCGCCAGGCTGTGGAATCCACGTTGTTGGCGCTCGCGGGAGGGTTGCTGCAAACGGGGATTTCCGTAGCGTTGTGGCCGGTGCGGCGTTACGAGCCGCAGCGGCGCGCTCTGGGCGAGCTTTTTCTGGCGCAGGCGCGCGCGACGCGCACGCCAGTGATGGCAGCGAAATCTCCCCCGGCCACTGCGGAAAGCCTTCAGGCACAGAACGCGCTGGCGGGACTCAGCCGTGACGAAAGCGTGGAAGCCATCCGCTACCGGTCTCTGCTGACACAGGCCGAGCGCATCCGCTTGAGCCTGACAGTACTGGCGCGGCTACGCATGCGCCTGGAGAGGGAGAGTCGCGACCATGCCGCGATCGAGATCATCGACCGCTATCTCGAAAACGCCGCGAAGATTCTGAAAGACCTCGGCGAATCCCTGGTGTCCGGAAAAAAATTGCCGGACGAAAAGGACCGGTTGGTGCTCGGCGTCGCGCTCGCTTATCAGTTGCGGGAAGACAACACCGGCGATCGCGGGACATTCCTGGCTGCCGTGACGCAGAATGCGCGCCATCAGATGGACGCCCTCAGCGGACAACTTCGAGCAGCCATCGACCTCGCTTCCCGCGCAACACCCGAAGGACAAGCCGAATTTGCGAAGGAAGAAGCGCGTCAACCGTGGTGGCTGCGGTTTAGCGGCCAACTGGCGACGCTACGCGCGAACCTGAACCTGCAATCCGCCGCGTTCCGGCATGCGGTGCGGCTGGCCTTCTGCCTCGCTATCGGCGACGCGGTGGGAAGAATGTTTGAGTCGCAGCGGTCCTACTGGATTCCCATGACGACCGTGCTGGTGCTCAAGCCCGATTTTACGACTACGTTCAGCCGGGGAATTCTGCGCATCGTGGGAACCATGGCAGGCCTGCTCCTGGCCACAGCGCTATTTCACTTTCTGCCGATTCATACGGTGACGGAAATCGCACTGATTGCGGTGTTCACCTTTCTGGTGAGATGGATCGGGCCTGCGAATTACGGAGTTTTCGCCGTGACCATCAGCGCGCTCATCGTGCTTTTGCTCACCATCGTAGGCGTTCCGCCCAAGGAGGCGATTCACGCGCGCGGCGTCAACACGATGATCGGAGGGCTGCTTGCGCTTGCCGCTTACGCCGCATGGCCTACCTGGGAGAGCGCGCAGGTACCGGAGCTCTTCGCAAAACTGCTGGAACCCTACAAAAAATCTTTTCACCAGATCACACAGGGTTATTTGGAGCCGAATCCGGCCGGCGAGAAGGAGCGGGATCTCGCACGGCGGCGAGCGCGAACCGCGCGATCCAATCTCGAGGCGTCGCTCGACCGCTTGGGCGCGGAGCCTGGCGTCACGCCGGAGCAGATGAGCGGGTGGAATGCGATGCTTGTCAGTTCGCACCGATTTGCCCACGCGATGATGGCCATGGAAGCCGGCCTGCAGCAAACTAAGGAAGCTCCTTCGCGGCCGGAGTTTCGAAAATTCCGGGACGACGTGGAAAAGACGCTCGAACTTCTGGGAGGAGTTTTGCGAGGCGAGCGCATCGCGGAGAAGGAGTTCCCCGACCTGCGCGAGGATCACAATCAGATGGTGGCCGCGGGCGACCCGCAGAATACCCGCTACGCGCTGGTCAACGTGGAGGCGGATCGCATGACCAACAGCCTGAACACCCTGCGGGAGCAGGCGACGGAGTGGGCCTGCGCAGGGCAGGCAACGTAGTACATTGATTATTCGCAGGACTTGCCAAGCTCTCCGGACATGATGAAGAGAGCGGCTTAATTTTGAAGCTGGAGAAACGGGAGACGGAGCGAAACCAGCCACTTTCACTCTCCCCCTGCGTACTGGAAATGGCGGAAAATGGAGCGGGTCGTACTGGCAGGCTGCAAACTTTGGGGAGGCAAACATGCAGGAAACAAGGCGCGGATTCGTATGGGATCTGGCAACGATGGCAGGCGTACTGGTGGTATGCAATGGCGTTGCCATGGGACAGACGCCTGGAAAGCCGACTTTCCCAAAACCGCCGACGCCGGGAGATCCGCAGGAAAAGAACAAGACTGCAGATGCGTCCGACCTGAAGGCGATGAAACGAGCGGCGGTGATCAGGAATGAAAAAGAGTTTCGCGCTGGAGTGGAGCGTCTGCACCAGTTGTCTGGCGAATTGCGGGAAGAGATGCAGAAGACAACCACGACGAACGTGCTGTCCGTGCGGATGTACAAGAAGACGGAAGAGATAGAGAAGCTGGCGAAACAGCTGAAGAATTTGGCAAGAGGAAGTTAATGCTTTTCTTAAGAAACCGCGCGACAGAGAGGACTCAGCCCACGTCGCCGGTCATAAGGAACAGGGGTTTGTTCTCGAAGCTGGAGAATTGCGGGCGAAGGCGGTCGGTGTTGTAGTGTTCCTTGACGTTGACAACCTTTTTCGTGGATGTGACGGTTTCGATGGGAATGTCACCGTAGCGACCTTTTTGCAGAACGACCAGGCGGCCGTGAACCTTTTTCAGGAGAAGATCGAGCGCGATATTGCCATAGGCCATGGGAGCGATGGAGTCAATTGCGTCCGGATCGCCGCAGCGCACGAGATAGCCAAGCTTTTGATTCACGACGTCGATGGTTTTGCCGTTGTTGTATTTTTTTGAGAGCTCCTTCACTCTCTCCGAAATGATGTCGCCTATGCCGCCAAGTTTCTTGTGCCCGAAGGCATCCGTGGCGTCATTTTCAAAAATCATTTCTCCGCCTTCGAACATCGCCCCCTCTGAAACGAGCACCGTGGAGTAGCGGCTGGGATTCTTGCGGCGGTCTTCGACAAGGAGCTCGGTGAGCCGTTCGATATTGAATTTGTATTCGGGGATCACGCAGCGGTTGGCGGCGCCGGCCATCGTCGGAAGCATGGCAGTAAAGCCCGCATACCGCCCGAATACTTCAAGGACCATGAAGCGTTCATGGGAGCCTGCTGACGTACGAAGACTGTTGACGAGCTGAAGCGTGCGCGTGATGCACGTGCTGAAACCGATGCAGTAATCGGTGCCGGGCACGTCGTTGTCCATGGTCTTTGGAATGGCAATGACCTTGAATCCTTCTTTGTGAAGCCGGACGCCATAACTCAGCGTATCGTCGCCGCCGATGGGAATAAGCGTCTCAATACCAAGCCAGCCGAGGTTTTTCAAAACTTCGGGAGTGAGATCGTTTTTCTCGGTCGTGAATTTGTCCTTGAGATGCGCAGGCACGCTGGACTTGCTGACGCGGCCGGGATTGGTGCGCGAGGAATGGAGAAACGTGCCGCCCGTGCGGCCGGCGCGATCGACGATTTCTTCGTCCAGCAGAATAAAGTTGTCGGAATTGTCGTAATCCTTTTCGCGGACCATGTCCACGAGCCCGGCCCAGCCGTGGCGAATGCCGATGACCTGATAGCCCTCGCGCAAAGCGCGGAGCGTGACGCCACGAATCGCCGGGTTCAGACCGGGTACGTCGCCGCCTCCGGTGAGGATGCCGATGACACCTTTTCTGGTGTTGACGTTTGCCATGAGTCTAGATTCAACCTTTCGTGAGGTGCCAAAGAGAAATTATCTACTCTGGAGCGATTTTAGGAAAGAGCGAAGCCACAGATTCGTTTCTTGGAACGAATGGATTCAAAAAGCTGGCTTTGGAAATTACGGTTCTATTCTTGTGCCGAGAACGGCGAGAAATTTGGCGAGCCAGGCAGGATGCGCGGGCCAGGCCGGCGCAGTGACGAGATTGCCGTCGGCGGTGGCATCGGTCATGGCGAGATTGACGTAGATGCCGCCGGCCTGGGTGACGTCGGGGCCGACGGCGGGATAGGCGCTGCACTTTTTCTCCTGAAGCACGCCAGCGGCGGCGAGGATCTGCGCGGCATGACAGATGGCGGCAATCGGCTTACTCCCTTTGGAAAAGTGGCGAACGATTTCGATGACACGCGGATTGAGGCGAATGTATTCCGGCGCCCGTCCGCCGGGAAGGACGAGGGCGTCATACTCTTCGGCCTTGATTTGGTCGAAAGTGGCGTTGAGTCCAAAATTGTGTCCGCGCTTTTCGGAGTACGTCTGGTCGCCTTCGAAATCATGGATGGCGGTGCGAACGAACTCACCGGACTTTTTGCCCGGGCAAACCGCGTGAACGGTGTGGCCGATCATCAGCAGCGCCTGGAACGGGACCATCACTTCGTAGTCCTCCACGTAATCGCCAACGATCATCAGAATGGATTTTTTTGACATAATACCTCCGGACCGCAGAAGTGCAGCAAGAACATAAGATGCCCAGCCGAAGCCCGGCGCTACAAATGAAAAATCGGCATAGGGGGAGCGGTTGCCCGCTCGCCCCTGCCACACCACCCGACATGCGGGTCCGCATCGGGCGGTTCAGCGGGTTACGCATCGCCAGCGAACAAGTCGACCGAGCATTGGAAAAGTCGAAGCCGTGAACATGTCTGATCCGGAGCGTGCGTGTTTGAGCGAATAATTGGGCGTCGTTGTCTTCCCCCTGGGGGAGCGGCGATAGCCCGTGACCCTGGTTAAGGTAACCGCAGCACGCTCTCCGCTCCCGGCCAGGAGAATCGTTATGTCTTATAGGGTAGCGGGTATTGATGTTCATAAAAAGATGCTGGCTGTAGTTGTCTCCAACGTCGAAGTCGAAAGCGAGTTCCAGTTTGAGCGGCGAATGTTCGGCAGCAACCCCGAACAACTGCGATCGCTGGCGGCATGGCTGCTCGAGCAGGAAGTCGAGGAAGTAGTCATGGAATCAACGGCGCAATATTGGAAACCAGTATGGGAAGCGCTGGAACGGTATTGGAAGCCGATCCGCGAGAAGCGAAAAAACGCACGCCGGAGGTCGGGAACATTGCATTTGGCGCAGGCGCTGTCCAATCGTGGACGGCGGGGGCGCAAGAGGGATTTCCTCGATGCCGAACGCTTGGTGAAGCGGCTGGTAGCCCGGGAATTGACTTTGAGCTTTGTGCCCGATGCCGAACAACGTTTGTGGCGAACGGTGACGCGGAGAAAGTATCAGTTGACGCGTGACCGGGCGCGATTGCAGAACCAAGTAGAGTCACTCCTGGAAGAAGCCCACATCAAGTTGTCCAGCCTGGTCTCGGATCTGCTGGGCGCCAGTGCTCGGCGCATGTTAAAGGCGCTGGCTGATGGTGAAACGAACCCGGCAGCTCTGGCTGCCTTGGCCGATAAGCAGTTGCGCGCTACGCCAGAACAGTTGTGCGATGCACTGGGTGCGTGTACGGAGCTCCACCCCGTCTACCGCCGGCTGCTGAAGATGGCGCTGGAGCAGTTGCAATTCCTTGAGCAGCAGGTCGGCCAACTGGACCAGGAGATCGCAAGTCTGCTCCGTCAGCACCAAGACGCGGTCGAGCGGCTGGCAGAGGTGCCCGGCCTGGGCGTGGATTCAGCGACCCAGATCATCGCCGAAGCGCCATATGCGGCGCCTACTCAATCAGGCCGCGAATGCCGCCGTGAAGGTCAAAGGAAGTATCTTCGAAATTGTTTATCGGCGCTCGGTCCCGCGCCTAGGACACAACCAAGCCATCGGGGCCATTGCCCATCGACAGTGTCGGTTGATCTGGTTGATCCTGCACCAAGGAGTCCGTTACGAGGAACACGGTCCAGCGGTTACCAAACAATCTCGGCAAGCACGCACCGCCAGAATGATCCGCCAACTCCGCAAACTCGGCTACCGAGTCGAACTACCAAATTCGCAACCCGCTAACCCATGTTCGTCACTAGGGGGGCTAAAAGATAGTTAAGTCCTTTGAAATCAGTTTAGGCTATGGCCGAGTTTTCACTACATTTTAGGATCTGAGTCGGTTCGAGTCGCTCCGGTAACGGCAGTTGGAGTTGGAAGAGAATTTTTTGTTGTTCGTCATCGAGTTTGCTGATGCGCCGCAACCAGATTTCTCGACCTTCGAGTGTGGGCAGCACGATGTCCACGCTGTACACCTCGGCGAGCCGCTTCAGCACGTTCGCCGGCGAGTATTCTGAACCGCCTCGTTTCAGCAGATGCTTCAGTGTCACCAGCAGGGCATAACCGAGAAACGCCACCAGCACGTGCGCCTTGACGCGTCGTTCTAGTTGATGGAAGAGCGGGCGAATGGCCAGTTCGCTCTTCAGTGTGCGAAACGCGGCTTCCACTTCGGTCAGCTGCATATACTTTTTCCAAAGATCTGCAGCACCGTCGGCTGTCAGATTGGTGCGTAGCAGATAGGCTCCCTCTCTTGCCTCCAGCCATTGCTGCTGCTCGGGCTTCTGCCGCCAGACCAGGCGTGCACCTTCTCGGGTATCCTTCAGCGCCATTTCATAAAGATCGGCTACCTGCGGATGCGAAGCCTGAATGCGGCCCAACCCCATAAACATCTTGCCGCGATCCTTCAATTTGCCGTCTGCGATGCGCTTCTCTAGTCCCGTGAGCGCTTTTTCGATTTTCGCCACAAAGCGGCTGCGGATAGCTTTCTCTTTCTCCTTCCGCCCCGCCGTGCGGCACAGGATGTAGGTCTCTTCGCCACCCCGGATCCGCATCTGTTTAACCTCTACTTCCGGACGGATCTTTTCGAAATCATCCTTGAGCAGTTCCTGTTCGAACTGCTTGAGTTTGCTGCGTGGTGTGCCCACCAGATACTGTCCGCCGCGCTTGCGGATGGCCACCAGGTTCTCCTCGCTCACCACGCCGCGATCGAAAATCCATACCCGACGTGCTTTCCCATGCTTACGCTCGACGGTGCGCAGGATCGCTTCGACGGTGGAAACATCGGCACGGTTCCCATCGAAAAGCTCGTTGCTGAAGGGAAACCCGTCCTGGTTAACGATCAGCGCCAGCACCAGTTGTTCGCAGTCCGGACGATGGTCGCGCGAGTAGCCCCGCCGTATCATGGGGTTCTCTTCGGCGGCCCCTTCCACAAGCGGCAGCAGGCGATCCAAACAACGATAGAGCCGTGTGTCGTTAATCTTGCCTTTGGCGATGTGCAACAGATCGTCCAGCGCAGTGGACGGATACCAGTGGTGTTCCACAGCCAACTCGCTGCCCGGAGCGCACAACCGGTTGATCGCTAACACCGCGGCTACACGCGACCAGGCCACATCGGCATCGTCCCCGTCCAGATGCTGCGCAAAGAACTCATCGAGCCCCAAGCGCTTCCATAACTCCAGTCCCAGATAGCAGTCGCCGAAGCGGCGCGTGCGTTCGACGCGGACTTTTTTCAGCAGCACGCGCGCTACGTTCGGATCATCGGGCACTTCTGCTTCGGAGGGAAACAGCTTCAACTGGGTGCTCTCGCCGTGCTCGTTGAAGACCTCCACGGTCTTTTGCCAACGCGCGTGAGCCGAACCGTTCAGCTCCCCGAGATAACAAAGCGTGCGCTGCCGCGGACCATCGGCGGTACGCACGGTCTCGACCAACGACCAGTAGCCATGCTCCTTGCCGTCCTTGTGGATGCGGAGCTTTCGCAAAAACATGCAGGCAATCTGTCACTGTTGCATCCCTCAAGCAAGAGGGTAGGTTTTCACTACAACCACTTTCCGAACACTCCGTGTTGGCAGGCAAAGACTTCCCGACGAACAACTTACGAAAAAATTCAAAATGTGTGGTTCAATGACGAACTTCGGCTAACTCGGCAGGAAGGTGATTTTCGACCCTGCTCGGCACACAAAGAAAAGGCGGGCCAAGGCCCGCCCCTCTTCGACGAAAAGAACTTATTGGGCGTTGAGTTGCGGCGCCGCCGCTACAGACACGTGCTCGGTCGAATCCTGAATGGTCAACCGGTCGGTTCGCATCTTGTCCCACTCCAGCAAAGTGAGGCCGTAGGAAGCAAAAAGCCGCCTGATGCGCGCAGAGTCCCAGCGCAGGACTTTTTCGAGCACGGGGACGAGCACGCTCATGGCGTTATCGCTGAGAACCGTTCGCTTGGCCACACGCGTGATGAACTTGGCTTCAGAAACCGCAATCGTCAGGCCGTCGTACTGGTTGACATGCATCATCACGGGCAAGTCCGAACTGCCGTCGCCCATGTAGATGATCTGGTCGTGGCTAATACCGAGGCTTGCGCGAAGTTCCTCGAGCACGGTGATTTTGCCCCAGCCGGCAGAAGCGCGAATGATGGAATCCACTTCGCCGGTAGCTTCGTTGTAGCGGAAGCGCGTGCCGAAGATGTGGTCCGGCGGAACGATACCCTCGAGCGCCGACTGGATGATCTCCTGAGGCGCGGCGGAGATTACGTTGAAGTGAAACTTGTAGCCTTCGGCAAGATTCTCAAGCGCGCGCGCAAACAGCGCAACGTCGTGCTTCAGGCGAATGCGTTTCCCGGTGTCCACGAGGTGCTCGCGGCGCACTCGCCGGAAATCCGGGTCGTGCAGAATCAGATAGCTGAGTTCCGCGCCCTGCTGGACGAGGTTCATCTCCGCAAGGCCCTTCACCTTGTCGTCGAAGCTGTGAAACCCGATGAGCTCGCTAAGAACGACTCCCGAGTCGTTGAAGCTGAGCGTCTGGTCGAAGTCGCTGGCCAGTAGAAATTGTTTGGTCATGTACTAGTACCTGCTACTGCCTTTCTTGGTGGGGCTGCCCTGGGAAGCATTCCACCCTCTCCTTTTACAACGATACCCTTGTTCACCCAGGGTCCCTCACGAATTATTTTAATGGATGCTATGCGTTAAAAGTGTGAACGTCTCATTATACCTCAATTAGATGCGACAGGGTGGTAAAGGGCACAAAGGAAAGGGGTTGACTGTTCCGATAGTGAACATAATGCCGCAAGTCCTGCGTCTGGAAAGGGATAGCCGTAGACGAACAAAAAGGGAAACTATCTTGGAGGTAAGGAATCCTCAGGCCCCAACCTTGGTCCCTCTCGCGGCAGACGGGACGGATTACAGCCCCAGGGCGTCCATTTTCGGCCTTTCGAAGTCCCCGTCCTCCCCCGGATACCGAAGGCGGTCATTGAACCGCCCCGTCTCCTTCGCCAACGCCCAAACCAGGCTCTCCCCTGCCGGCACGATCTGCGGCTGATCGCGAAAGACGGGGTCTTCAAACGCCAGGGACGCGTCAATCCATTGCCAGCCGGCCTTCTCGAAGGCCGTGAATACATCCGGCAGGACGTATGCGTTCAACGGATTAAAATGCAGCAGGATCGTGTGTCGAATATCGCGTTCGAGAACGTCCAGAGCAAGCTGCCGGTAGAACGCCGCACGATCCAGCAGATGAGCGATGAGGTAGTCGCGATACGGCGCCACGGGAGCGTTGGGCTGCTTCCCGAGGCGATCAACCAGGCGCTGGCTCACATACCAGTCGGAGGCATCAACGGTGACGTGGCCGACGCGGTATCCGCGCTCCTTGAGCAACGCGCGAAAACGATCGCGCTTCTCGGGGGTGTCTCCTTCCTTCAAGTACGGATAGCGGAACAGAGCTTTTCGATTGTGATAGGGAGCAATCACCTTTTCATTTTTCAGAAAATCCACTGCGAAGTCGGCGTAACTGGTCTGCTCACCATAGAATTTGTGCGAGTAAGAATGATTACAGATCAGGTGGCCCGCTTCGTCCCAGGCGGAAAGTAACTTCGCGCCGTCGGCTTCATCCACGCGCATCCCGCAAACAAAAAGCGCCGCCCGGATATCTTTCGCCGCGATCGCTTTCAGAATCCGCGTGTTGGCTTCCTGCCATTTCAAGACCGATCCGAGCTTGAGAGTAGGATCGTCCAGCGTGAGCGCAATTTGTGGGCGGGCGGCATCGTTGGGAGAACTTTTTGATGCGGCGCCTCCCGAAGAAAGCAATGCGTGAACGGCCGGCGGCACAATCTGCGAGCAGATTGCAGCCGACCCGGCCTTTGCAGCAGCGGAAAGAAATTTGCGTCGTTTCATGACGATACCCTCATCGGAAGGAATTCAACCAATCTCGGGCACGGGAGAAAAAGGAAGTCAACGAGATAGAGGATGACGCCGCGGAGCGCGGTTGCTCGACAGCATCATCCGTGACGAAGTACGGTTCGCCCGTACGGAGATGAATGTAGAGAGAACGCATTTCGTCGCGGTTGAGCGGCCGGGCCCCACGGCGGCCGAACACCGCGAGCTGGTTGCCCGATTCATCGACGGCACGGTCCCGGTCAATCCCTTTCGAAATAGCGAGCGCGGGACCGCGCGTGTGCGCCGCGGCAACGAGTTTGGGCGTCGGCCGGGGACTGAATCCGGAGAAATGCGCGGGGTCATCCCAGGGCGACAAAATCTGCAGAACGCGAAGGCCGTTCTTGCCGTCGGCAACGAAGGCGAACGCACTTGCGGCCACCATTCCGATTTTCACGTCGTTGACGTCATTGAGCTGTCCCTCCGCCGTGAAAAGTTGATCGAGCTTCGGGGCATGCGGCTTTTCGACATCAATGATCGCGAGCCCTTGCTTGCCCGCCGAAACATACGCGTAGGTGCGCGCAACGTAAACATTGCGAGCATCCTCGAGAGGAACGCGCGCATCGGTCACAGGCTTCGGTTGCGAGAGATCGGTTACGTCGAGAACTTTCAGCCCGTCGCGATCCACAACAAACGCGTAGCGAAATTGCACCGCGATGCCGCGGGGATCGTTGAGCGCAGGCGAGCCAATGCTGGCAGTGACACGAGGAGCGAGTGGATTGTCGAGATCCACGACGACCAGAGCTTTCTCCGTGAGGATGTACGCATAGTTGCCCGCGATCATAATCCGGTGAGCGCCCGTTAATACCCCGTCCGGATTGAAGGCCAAAGCCCGCTTCAGGAAATTGTTGGCGGGATTGCCGTCGAGCAGCGTGCCCACCCCGGGACTCTTCGATTTCAGATTGGGGTCGCCAATGATGACGAGACCTTCTTCTTGGTCTGCAATGTAAAGAAAACCATAAAGAAGGTGAATCCGGTGCTCTTCATTCTCGGGCAATTGCTGCCGCAGCGGATCAACACCCAGCGTCGTCGGAGAGGCAACGGCAAGCGCGTTTTTCGTCGGCGCAAAGAAACGCTGGCCGAGCGGCGAAACCGGCGCGGTATTGACCTTCTCTGAGAAACCTTTGTTATCAATATTCGCGATGTCGTAGACGCGCAGCCCCCTGGGACCGTTCGCGGCATAGACGTACTCGCCGCGCGCTTGAATGTCCAGCACATTGCCGGTGTGCTCCGCCGCCGCCCTGAGTTCTCGTTTTTGACTCACAAATTTCTTGTAATTGTCTGGATACGCGATGCGCTGAAGATCGCTCCCGAAGATGGCTTCCGGTTCATCGTGTTCCGCCACGGCGATGGCTTCAAATCCTTTTTTTCCTGTGGCGACATAAACGTACCGGCCCATGAAGTTCATGAAGTTCGTTCCCTGCAGCAGCAGCTGCGTCATCCAGGCATTGTTGTCGTTCTGCGCGGAGACATGGCAATCGCTGCACTCCTTGGTCTCCTTCGCGCGCACCGTGTGCGGAACAAACGTGGAAAATGCCTGCCCGGAAAAACCCGGCGTCGAAATGGTCTGCTGTGTGTAGTACAGCCATTCGCGATTCGCATTTTGCGAGCTGACCAGCACCGCGCAGGATGAACGCGCGGGCGTGATGCGGTGGCCGGTCACCGTCCCGTCCACGCCCAGCATATAAATGTCGTCGCGAAGCACCTGGAAATTGTAGCTGGTGTAGTTTTTTGTGAGCAGGCCTTCATTGTGCAGCATGGGTTTGCGCGCGTTCGCCGTCATTTGCAGATGGCACCCAAAGCACGTCGGCGTCCACGACGTGTGGCACGCATAGCAAGTCATGCTGCTGTTCGCATGCGCCAGCGTGGCATCGTCGGCCGATGGATACGCAGGCACAATGCCATCTTTGTTGATGAGCTTTGCGCGAAGAGACTTCGCATTGAAGTGCACATTGCCGCGAGTAATCGTATCGACGGTCTGAACGATCTCCCATTCCTTATTTTCTTCCGACATCGAGCGCTGAAATACCTTGTCGCCGCGCCATTCGAATCGCCGCAGTCCCCACGGCGTCCGCAGCGCATCGAGATGCCGGCCGCCCTCGGGAGCCGCGGGCCCGGATGTGGCCAGCGCCGCCTTCTTTCGAATCGTGCCGTGGCAATCCACGCAATCGATTTCCACCGCGGCACGCGGCTCCGCGTAGATTTTTCCGTTACCGTGATTGTCCTGCGCGAAGTGGCAATCGTTGCATTGCATGCCCTTCTCAAGATGGATGTCCGCGAGATGAACGGCTTTGCCGAAGCGCTCGGGATCATCAAATGCGATTTGCTGGCCGTCCTTGTCCAGCCAGTTCCCTTTTCGATCGTGGTTGAACACAGCCCGAAAAACCCAGCCATGCCCATGAAAATCCGCGAACTGCGTGGTCTTCAATTGCTTGTTGAATTCACGGCTGCCAATTTTCTCCAGGAATTTGTCGTCGTTCCAGAGCCCCCGGACCGCCGCGCCTTCCGGGTTCCGCTCGAAAGATTGGTAGCGCTGCTCTTCTGTGGGATTGCGCTGCTCCTTCGGATACATCTGGTCGCCATCCATCTCGTTGTCCCACCAGGTCAGCCCGAAATACGTCGTGACCATGTTCGTGCCCGGATGAATGTGGCAAATCATGCATTGGCTCGACGGAATCGAGCGCGTGAAGGCGTGTTTGATGGGATGGCCAGCCTCATTTTTTGGAATTGTTGGATCGGAGGAAGCGCTGAAACCCAAATGGCCGAATGGTGAATAGGCGCCTGAATGGGAAGGATCGCGGTCATTCGCGTAGATCACGTGGCACGCTGTGCAGCCGCTCGCGCGATAATCGCCTGGATGATCGTTTGTCCCGGGGAGCGAAAGAATCGGATCGAGCAATCGCGTTTTTTGCAGGCCAAGAAATACAGGATCCGTGCGCAGCTCGGTTCCAAAACCTCGTTCACTGAGTTTGTCATCGGGCTTGCCCGGCTCTTCTTCGCGATTCGGATTGCCGATCTCCCCTTTCTTGCGCCCTCCTCGCTCGAAGACCCGCAACACATTGCCGGGTTGCGAAGTTTCCCAGCGCAAGAGCGGATCGAGCTCGGGAAGGACTCCCTTGGCGCGAGTTTCTTCCGTCGTTGGCCTCGGAGAGGTCTTGATCGATTGCGGCTTCCCGTCACGATCGTAGCTTTCGCCGAACCGCGTGTTCTTTGTGGGATAGCTGCCGTTGTTGTACAGCGCGGCGCCCCAGAGGAATCCGGCGTGCGTCATCATGCTCGTGGAAACCGCGCGAGTTTCAGCGGCGTGGCAACCAGCGGCACCACAAGTTTCCGCAGCGACGCGCAGGTCTCCCGGGTTCACGAATTTGACGTAATCCGCGGATTCCTTAAGCCACTTTGTGTACGCCCGCTCGGGAAGCGCCGAGCGATTTTTGAACATCGGGTCGTGTGGCTGGACGTGGGCTTTCTCTTTTGCAGAGTTGTATTCCGGAGAATTTGCGGCAGTGCCCTGCGCAATGGAAACCGAAGCGTTCCCGCCGTGACAATCGGTGCAGCCGATGTGCACGGTTCTTGTCGGATGCATCGTGGGTTCATCGGTCGACGTGTGGCAGGAGACGCACCCGGAAGACTTGCCCTCCGCTTCTTCCTGGGACCGGCCTTGGAACGGAGCGGCCTCCTGCGAGGCGCCCGCGGGCAAATTCGAGCTCGCAAGAAGAGCGAAGAGAAAAGATAACGCAGAGACGCAGAGGAAGCAGAGATTTCGCAGAGAAGACGTTCCGGGTTTTTGGAGTGGAAGCATTCTCTGCGCGCCTCAGAACGTAAACCTCACGGAACCGAAAAGCGAAAAAAGCGTGCGCCCCGTGTAAATATCTTTGAATCCCTGCCCCGGCTGCAACGCGGAAGCCCCGCCGGTGAGAATGATGTTTTCACTCAACGGCGGTCGGTATTCCACGCCGACGCCGAAGTCTTCGCCGATCGTGTGGCGGATGGGGGACTGGAACAGCAAAAACTCTAGCGGCTCGGTGCGTTCGAACCGGAGAAAATTGAGGTTTGCAAAGCCTCGCAATTTGGGAGTGATATCGAAATCTGCTCCGGCGTTGGCGAGGAAGATGCCCGGGTTGACAAAATTCGCCTGGCCTTCCTCTTTGCTCGACCGAAGCGACGGAATAAGGCTTCCGGGTGTGGTCAGAAGAACGCCGGAACCGAGAAATCGGATGCCTTCCCGATTCCAAAAGCTGAAAAGCCCACCGGCAAAGTTCGGAAGATCCACGATGGAATCGAACCCCCCGGCGCGCCCGTCGCGTGGATTCGAATCGCCCGAAGTATAAAACGCGGACACGCGGTAGCGGATCCAATCCCTGTCATAGGAAATTTCAGCGGCCGCCATCTGTGCGTTGACCGTGACGCGCTTGCCCGCGATAGGATTGAAAGTGTCCTCGCCGAGGGCTTGATAAAACGCGTGCGTCAGATTGATACGGTGAATGTGTCCGCTGCCGAGCCAGCCGAAGTAACCAACGCGAATGCCGTGAAGAATCGGGCCCGCCCCGGGATTTTGATTGATCACGTTCCCAATCGGCGAAGGGCGTACCAGAAAGCCGTTGTCGTCATAATGCACGCTGGGATCGTCCTTATTCCAGGCGGCGACGAATTCCGCCGTGTAGCCAGGGAAAAAGAAATCCTGGAAATAAACGTTGCCGAGGAGCGCCTGCTGGTGGCGGCGTTCGAACGTGTTGAGGCCGCTGTTCGTATTCTTCTCGAGGAATTGGAAATATGCGAGATTGTATTCGATGCGGCCGGAATGGAAATTTCCAAAGATGCGGACGGCAGGCTGCTCATCCACAAAAAGAAAGCCGCGAAAATCCGCGTTGAACTGCTGAATTCCCGCGCGCGCAGAAACGAAATCGTAATTCGGACCAAGATCGTGAAGTTTCACTTCCGCGAAAGCTTCCTGCAGGCCCACGTGCGTGTCAAAGCGGTTGGTGCCGCTGCGTACGTCCGGCCCGATGATGCCGAGCTCTCGCACCTTCAAATTGTTCAGGCTGATCTCGGGAGTGATTCGAACGCGCCAGTCCACGGGCTTGAACGCGGCATCGCCGTGAAATAAATCAAACGTAAAACGAAGCGTTTGATCGAAGAATGCCTGTTCGCCTCTCCCAAAGAAGCCGGAGCTGCCGGGACGTTCGGTGCTGACGTTGCTGGGAGAAGGAACGCGCCGGCCATCGAGAAAGGTTTCAGACGACGCGGTAAGATTCAAAAACGTCTGCTGCCCAAGAAGTTCCGGCCAGATCGGCTCGTCGCCCTTGAATCGATTGCGGTTGAACGGATCGTACCGATGCGGTTTCGTGTAGATGTACTCGCCCTTCTGCGAATAGCGGCGGTAGTCAGGCTGCTCCAAAGCCCAGCGATTCGGAACCTTGTTGTAGACATCGGCGACGGGTGGAAGCGTGTCCGGCGAAATGTTTTCGATGTAGTTGGGATCGGAATCCAGGCGATGGTGAAACTCGCGATAGCTGCCGAAGGACGGTTGCGCTTCGACAGACAACGCGGGCCCGAGTTCCGGTAAACGCGGCAGGCGGGAGCGCGCCTCAATGGTTGCCGCGGATACGAGAGAAATTTCAAGCGTCACGACTTCATCCGGTTGAAGGATGAGGTCAGCAAGAACGAAGGGAGCGTAGTCTGTGGCTTCCACCCGGAGTTCATACCGTCCCGGCGGCAGGGGGAAAAGACGAAACACGCCTTCACCGGACGAGACACCGCTGAAAATCTGACCGGACTGCAGATTGCGCAAAATGAGCATCGCTGCGGACACCGGCCTCGCATTCTCGGGTGACCCGGCATCCCGCACGCGGCCATCGAGTGCGGCCGTAGTCTGCGCCTGCTGGCGTGGAATGCGCAGCGGCGGACCTTGCACGCTGGACTGTTTTGCCCCGTCCTGCGTTGGTGCCGGAGCTTGATTCCGAAAATGTGCCCCTGCGAGCGCGGAGCAAAGAAACAGGGAGCAGCAAGCCGCGCAAAACGCGCGTAGCACTTGCTGCGAAATGGAAAAAATCATGCGCTCAGCCTGCACGAATGGATGAAGAAGGAATCGCGTACTAGCTAACAATATCGAGAAGCGGCGAGCAACAGTTTTCCCGGATGCATGGAGACATTCGATAACGCAGCACCACGCTTCACACGTTCACCAGTACGCGCCAACCGCTGGGCAAATGCGTTGAGGGGCCGTAAATGAGTGTGATACGAACGAAGGTACTCCTGAGATGGAAACAACTCACAAATTGCGAAAGCCGGTGGAATCGCGGCAGGCTCTTCGACACCGCCAGAAGACTCTGGCGCTGTGCGTTGTCCTGGCATTGGGAATTGCCGGAATGTTGGTACTGCTACTGTTCGGCTGCGGCGGAGGGACCAGTGCTCCTGTTGTGCCGCCGCCCATTCCGGCGGTGCAGGCGCTGCAAGTAGTTGACGTGCAGAATATCGTAACGGCAGCGGTAGATTCCGTAAACGTGGACATGGTGGTCGCCGTGGTGGATCGCGCGGGATTCGTGCTCGGAGTGTTTCGAACGCAAAATGCCCCCGCCGCTTCGATTGGAACTTTTGGACAAGCACAAAATGCAAACGACGTGGCCGTGGCGCTCGCGCGCACCGGCGCTTTTTTCAGCAACAATCAGGCGCCGCTCTCTTCCCGCACGGTGCGCTTCATCAGCGGAATTCATTTTCCGCCGGGCGTGATGAATCAGCCGCCCGCGGATCTTTACGGAATCGAAAACACGAATCGCGGCTGCACGCTGGTGAATGATCCGAACTTTCAAACCAAAATTCCCCCCTCGCTGGCATTGAGTGGTGGATTCGGCCTCGGCATTCTCACCGGCAAAGGCGACACCGCCGATTCGAACGCGACGGCGGTAAATCCCGGCGGCGTGCCGATCTTTTACAAGAATGTGGTGGTAGGCGGAATCGGCGTAGTGACCTCGTCGAGCAATTCGAACGTCGCGGAATTCGCTGCACTCGCCGGCGGCACCGCCCAACGCGGCGCAGCGGGCGACAATTTTGGTCCGACTCCCGCTGCGCCTGGAGTCGTTTTTATCGGAGGTATCGCTCTCCCCTTTGTGGATCAAACTTCGCTCCCTGCCGGCTTTTCCGCGGGCCCGGTTGCCGGCACAGGAAGTTTTTTGGTGGCCCCCGCGAACAGTCAGGGGCAACCGCCAGAAGGCAACCTGATCCCGCCGGCGGCGGGGCCGCTCGGCGGTTTGAGCACGGCGGACGTGATGCAGATTCTGAACAATGCGGAGGCCACGGCCAACACCACTCGCGCGGCGATTCGATTGCCGCTCGGTTCGAAAACGCGAATGGTAATCGCCGTCGCGGATCTCGATGGAACCATCATCGGTCTGCGACGAATGCCCGATTCAACCGTTTTCAGCATTGATGTCGCCGCGACCAAAGCGCGAAACATGGTGTACTTCAACAGCGCCATTCGAACAGCCGCGGATCTGAACGGCGTGCCAATGGGAACGGCAGTGACGAACCGGACCATCAGTTTTGGCGCGCAACCGCTCTATCCCCCAGGAATCGATGGTTCGAACGCTGGGCCATTCTTCAACCTTTACACCATGGATTTGGCAAATCCCTGCACGCAGGGATTCCAAGCCGGAGCCGCCAATGCGAACAAAAGCGGGATCGTTTTTTTCCCAGGCAGCGCGGGCTTGTTTCGAAACGGCGTTCTTGTCGGCGGATTGGGAGTCAGCGGCGACGGCGTGGACCAGGACGATTACGTGACCAACGGCGGGACCGCGGGATTCGAAGCTCCCGCGAATATTCGCGCGGACCAAATTATGGACCAGGGCGTGCGGCTTCCCTATTTCAAGTTTCCAAGAAATCCGACCAATTAAATTCCTTTTGAGCGTCGTCCCGGAGTTTTCTTCCGGCTCGTGATTTTCGTCAGGGCCCGCGTGTAGGCTTCGATTGTTTCACGCACGGCTTCGCTGTAGACGAACTGGCCTTCGCGGCGGCAGGCGATTAATCCCGCTTCGCTCAGGATTTTCAGGTGGTGCGAGACCGTCGCGGGAGTGATCCCGCGGAGTGAGACAATTTCTCCGCAATTCATGTGGCGCGTTCCGGAAATGGCCTCGAAGATTCTCAATCGGGTCGCGTCGGCCAGGGCTTTCGATACCCTTTCGATTTGGGCTCTATCCATAAGCAGATATTCACCTTAGCTGATCCAGGATTCGCTTGACAGTTCTCCTTCAGGAGTCATTTTGACACCCATCGAAATAACGTGCAACCGAATAGTTAGACGCTCATCTAAGTATCGAAACCTCAAGATAGCGGCGAAACGGCAAGGGCTTGAGGCTCTGGATTTTGAGAAAGATTCGATTGGGAGGCTGTGATGAAGAGACTCGAAGGAAAAGTAGCAGTTATAACCGGGGGAAACAGCGGCATCGGACTGGCAACGGCGAAGCGGTTTTACGAGGAAGGCGCGCGGGTGGTGATTTCCGGCCGCAACCAGAAAACGTTGGATGAGGCGGTAAAGCAAATCGGCAAGGACGTGGTTGCCGTGCGAGCCGACGTCTCGAAGGCCGAGGAGCTTGACAAGCTCTACGCCACGGTCCTGCAGAAACTCGGAAAAATCGACGTGTTGTTCGCGAACGCGGGGATCTACAAGTTCGCGCCACTTGCGGCGACGACGGAAGGCCTGTACGACGAACTTTTCGACATCAATGCGAAAGGCGTGTATTTCACGATCCAAAAAGCGCTGCCGCTACTGAATGACGGTGCTTCGATCATCATCAATACGTCGGTGGCGGGCAAACTCGGCGTGGTGAATGGCTCCGTGTACGCGGCGACGAAGTCGGCCCTGCGTTCGTTCACACGTTCGCTGGCAGCGGAATTGGCCGAACGCCGAATTCGCGTAAATGCAGTGAGTCCGGGCCCGATCGAGACGCCGGAGGGTTTTGCGCGCACCGGTTTGCCAAAGGAACAGATCGACCAATTCGTCCGGGACGTCGTAGCCAAAGTGCCGATGAAGCGAATCGGCCAGCCATCGGAGATTGCCGGAGCGGTTGCGTTCCTGGCGTCGGCAGATGCTTCGTTCATGACCGGCTCCGAAGTGACCGTGGACGGCGGGCTGGCGCAAATCTAAACGCCAGCTCCGGAGTGCAGGCAAAGAGGCGGACACTAGTCCGCCTCTTTTCGTTTTTTGGAAGCCCGTCATTTCGCACCGCTGGAAGGACCCGGAGACGTTGCCGTGTTCACATCCAGAAACCAGGAGTGGGCGGTATCGCCGGGGGCGTAGCAGTGTCCGTTTTTTGAGTAGCCGGTGCAGTGAACGGCAGCTTCCTTATCCCGCGGGGAGCGAACGAACTGCCAGATCTGCGCGTAAGGGATTCCGCTTCTCGATGGGTGCGGAGGATTTTGCGGAGCAACGCATCCGGGCGATGGAGCGCAAGCATCGTTATAAACCCAGTAAACGAGTTCCGTGGGACGGACCTGTTCACGGATGAAGTCGGAGGTGATGAGCGTGAGGCCTTCGCCTTCATCGATCGGGATGGCGGAACAGTAGATGCCGGCGCGAAAGCCGAGGCGAGAAAGTTCGGAGGCCCAGAGTTTTAGGTAGGCGAAGTAGGTGCTGGGCAAACGGCCACCCTCCTCTACGTCCAGAAAGATGATAGAGCCAGGAGGAAAACCTTCACGGTGTGCTGCGGCAGCCGCGGCCTGCGTATCTTCAGCGACCCGCTTTAGGGTATACGGGGTATCACGCAACTCGCCGGAAGAAGGTCCTGCGAAGAGCAATGCAAAGCCAAAACCACGGGAGCGAAGAAGTTCACGTTTGCCAGACCAGGAATTTGATTTTTCACCGGGAGGAGGGCTGAGCCAGTAGCCAGTGAAAGAAAAAGATTTGCGCAGAATCGGCAGCGCGGCATCGCCAGGGTAGTCGTTCCGATCGAAGCCGAGGTACGCCCGCCGGGCGGAAGTTTGCGGGGAAAGGGCGGGCACCGCAATCAAAAGACTGAAAAAAAAAGAGAGCTGTTGCGCGCATGGAATCACCCTTCACGGAGCTTGTGGCCGGCGAGGTTGCCGAGGCCGTCGTAGGCGGCATATTTGTAGGTTTCGCTGAGCGTGGGATAGTTGAAAACCTGCTCGATGAATTCGTCGATGGTTAGGCCGTTATCGAGGACCATCATGCCGACGTGGATGAGTTCGGTGGCGTTTTCGCCGATGATGCTGACGCCGAGAAGTTTTCGGTCGGCGCGGGCGAAAATGAGTTTCAGCATGCCTGCGGTGTCGCCGGTGATGTGGCCACGCGCGTTATTTTCGTAAAGAGCGCGGCCGACAACGTAGTCGAGTTTCTTTTCCTTGCAGGACTCTTCGGTTTCTCCAGCGGCGGAGATTTCCGGAATGGTGTAAATGCCCATGGGAAGCAGCGAGGCGACGCGCTCTTTGTATTTCAGATGAAAAGCGTGGCATACGGCGACGCGGCCTTGCTCCATGGAAGTGGAAGCGAGCGCGGGGAAACCGATCACGTCGCCCGCGGCATAGATGTGCGGAACCGTGGTGCGGTAGTGTTCATCCACAGGGATGTAGCCGCGATCGTTAATGGCGAGGCCGGCTTTTTCGAGAGCAAGACCATCGACGGCGGCGCGGCGCCCGGCGGCGAAGAGCGCGGCGTCCGTTTCGAGGGCTTTGGCGCTCTTCATCGTGAGACGAACTCCGTTTGCAGAGTTCTCGGTTTTGACGGGCCGCTCGTTAAACAAGAAATGCATGCCGAGGGCCGCGAGACGGTCGCGCAGGCGATCGGAAATCTCGTTGTCAAGAAATGGGAGCAACCGATCACGGCCGTCCACGAGAGTGACGTCCACTCCAAGCGCTTTGAAGATGGAAGCGTATTCGCAGCCGATGACACCGCCGCCAATGACGGCGAGGCTTTTGGGGATGCGATCCATCTGGAGAAACGTGTCCGAGTCAAACGTATGAATGTCGTCGAAAGCGATCTCTGATGGCCGATGTGGCTTGGAGCCGGTGGAGATAAGGATGACGTCTCCTTTCAAGAGGCGCGTGCCGGTTGGACCTGCAACGGCGATGGTGTGGGTGTCTTCGAAGGATGCCTGGCCGCGGATCAGCGCGATTTTGTGGAGCGCGAGGTTCCTCAGGATGCGCTGGCGCTCCATGTCCACGACTTCGCGCTCGTGGTGCATGAAGTCATGGACGGTGAGATTTTCTTTGAGCGAATAGTCGATTCCATAGAGGCCGCGCTGCTTGAGTCCGGAAAAATAGAGGGCGGATTCGCGCAGGGTCTTGCTGGGCACGGTGCCGGTGTTGATGCAACTGCCGCCCATGTGCTCGGCGCGCTCGATGACGGCGACGCGCTTTCCGAAGTAGGCCGCCTGGGCGCCGCCCTTCTCACCGGCGGGGCCGCAGCCAATCACGATCAGGTCGAACGTGTCGCTCGAAGTCACGAATTCCTCCGCAGAATCCCCAGGACCGGGCCAGTTATTCGTATCCCCGAGGATTGTAGGAGAAGAGGATATGAGGGTGCGGAAGTTTCTCGTTGGAGTGTGCTGGATTGAAAAGTGATCAGTGATCCGGAGAGTTGGAAGAGTTCCAGAAAAGGGGAATGTCAAAAACTAACTCCCAAACATGTATCAGAAATTGGTGGGGCCGCCCGCTGCTCGCCGACCTCCGTGATGTGATTTCAATTAGTTCGCTTTTTGTTCGCATCTACAATAAATCCAAACTAAAGATGCAGACCAGCGACTAAGTGATTTCCCCTAGGGACGAGAGCCTACTTTTTCGCACTTTGGCCGACGGACAACTAGAAAGAAAAATGAGTGTGTCATGTTTTATACGTGTGTCTTGCGGCGAGCACACGCCAATCCGGCACGCGGCCAATGAAACTGGTCGAACTATACTTTTTGTGGACATTCACAACGAACTGGAGTCTTCACTCTTGGTTCTTCAGTTGCAAGGAACGTTCTCGGACGATTCGGCGCTGGCCACGGGCGACCGACTGTCGGACGCTGTGAACATTGTCAGCAGGTGTGAGGATTCGCTTTGGCGTGTCAGATCACAGTCTTAGTAGGAAGTTTGCTGCTGGCTTTTCCGGCCGTCGCAAGCGCTCAGGAATTCCAACAGATCGCGCGCGCTGGATCTCCGACCTCACGTCCAACCGGCAGCGCGCTCGCTCACGATTTCTTCAGCGATGGCACACCAGACTTTGTCCGCCTGGATTCAGCCCGGGATCGCCAAGCCTTTCGCGGTTGGTTCACACTTCTCGCGGAATATCAGGCGCTTCGTGCGCCGAGCGAAGTCCCCACGGAAATAAACGACTGTGCCGCGCTGCTACGGTATTCCTACCGAAATGCGCTGCACGAGCACACAGCGTCATGGCTCCGCGAAAACCAAGTGGTGCCACCGGCGTCGTTGGCATCCGTTCAAAAGTACCACTATCCCTCGACCCCCCTCCGCGCATCCCTTTTCCGGGTCCGTCCTGGCGCATTTCGGCAGACCGACCTTTCCGACGGCACATTTTCGGAATTCGCGGATGCCAATTCGCTGCGACAGTGGAACACCCATTTCGTTTCGAAAGATATTCGGGCGGCGCTGCCCGGCGACATCCTTTTCTACCGCCAACTTGACCAAAACTCACCGTTCCATTCGATGATTTTCATCGGTCGCAGCCAATGGAACGGTGATGGCAGCATTCAGGATTCCTCCAACATCGTCGTCTATCACACGGGCCCGATCAGTGGCCGCCTAGGCGAGATGCGGAGATTGAGCATAGAAGAACTGCTGCGGCATCCGTCGCCTCGTTGGCGGCCCGTCGCGGGCAACAGCAATTTTCTCGGCGTCTATAGATGGAACATCCTCAGGGAGACCAACTAGTGCGTTCGAGATTCATCGCCTGCCTGTTCTTCGCAGCAGTCCCGTTCTTTACCTTTTCGGGCCAAGCCCAGGCGCCAAACGCCTATTTCTCCGTCTCCACGAGCAAGACGTTTCTCCCCGGTGAAAAAGTCGGCATCCGGGTTTATTCGACCAACGTGGAGGCCCTGGAGTTCCGAGTTTATAAGGTCAAGGATCCCGTGGCGTTTTTCGATCGACTGGACAATGTTCACGAATTTGGCCACGTTTCGCCCCACGAAAACATCGACAAGCGCACTTTTCTGGAGCGCTTTCACGATTGGAAACACGACGTCTGGGTCACCATTCGTGATTTTTTCCGAATGCAGTTTTCGAGGCGTTCGCGCGCCCACATCCGAGAGTCGCAGGCAGACGCTCACAAAAACAACGCGGCGGTCGCCGATGTTTTTGCGCAGGTCCCCGTGCTGAATAGCTCGCAACTAGTGGCCCGCTGGCGTCAACAAATGCCGCATCACTTCTATTCCGAGACCAATCAGATACCAGTACCTTCGTTCCCCAAAGGCGTTTACGTTGTGGAAGCAACGGACGGCGCCCTGCGTGCTTACACCGTCGTTTTGGTCACTGAACTTGGCGCGGTGACTAAAGTTTCTCCGGGACAAGTACTTGTCTTCGCCGCCGATCGTCGGACAGGCGCGCTTGTCTCCGACGCAATCGTGCAGCTGTGGACAGAGCAGAAGAAAAATACGCAGCTAAAAACCGACGCATCAGGCCTCGCCCAAACTTCAATTCCTCAAGCCAGATACACCGATGTGCGGGTACTTGCCGCGCACGGTGATGACGTCGCGGTTGTAACTCCTTATTCCTACAATTTGAGCAGCGATCCGGAAAGTGACTGGACTGGCTATGTCTATACCGATCGTCCAGTGTATCGTCCCGGCCACACGGCACACTTCAAGGTGATCCTGCGTACCCGCGACGGGGAGCACTACAAAATTCCCGCCGGAAGCAACGTGCAAGTCCTGGTCGAAGATCCGGCTAGCAAGGCCGTGCTGCAAACCACGCTCGCAGTATCTCAATTTGGCTCGATTCACGGTGACGTTATCCTCCCTGCGGATGCTGCGCTCGGCTACTACTCCATCAGCGTGAACAATGCGGGCGGCCAGCGCTTTCATATCAGTGGTGGTTTCCACGTGGAGGAGTACAAAAAACCCGAATACGAAGTAAAAGTGCTTCCCACGAAGAACAGAGTCTTGCAGGGAAATTCCATCGAGGCAACCATCGAAGCGCGGTATTTCTTTGGCGAACCCGTGGCAAATGCGAATGTCAAATACGTGGTTCACACGTCGATCTACTGGTCTCCTCTTTTTGAGCGCGACGAAGACGAAATGGGCAGCAGTGGCGCCGAGGGCGAAGGAGATGAACAAGAATACGATTACGGCGGGCGAACAGGCCCTCGAGCAAAGCGGGAAACTGGACGCGAACGGCCGTTTGAAAATTCAAGTACCCACGACAATCAACGACCGGCGTTTCGACGTGCGCTATCGCATCGAAGCACGTGTGACCGATGAAGGTAATCGGGAGATTTCCGGGCGGAACGCCGTGATTGCAACGTACGGCAGTTTTCTCGTTGGCGTATCCACGGAAACCTATCTTTTTCAGAAGGGCGAAACCATCCGTGCGACGGTGTATGCAAAGGACTACGATGGAAAACCAGTCCGCACGTCCGCTCGCGTTGAGCTTATTCGCAATAGCTACTGGTCACGCTCGCAACAGGAGACGGTCCTTGTGTCGCAAAACGTGGAGACGGACGGGACCGGCGCGGCTTCAGTACAGATTCCAACGCAGGAAACCGGGGAATTTTCGCTTCGTGTCACTGCTCGCACTCCCGAAGCTCGGGATGTGACTGGGTCCACCTGGGTCTGGATCCCGTCATCGGATCAAACCTGGGGCTATTCCGAGGGCCGCCAAATACGCATGCTGGCCGATAAAAAGTCATACAAAGTTGGCGAAACCGCGCACGTGATGGTGATGACCGGCATGCCCGAAACTTATTTGCTGGTCACTACTGAGGGGCGAACGGTTCAGTCCAAACGCGTGATTCACGCGACTTCGCCATCGGCTTCCATTGACGTTCCGATTCAAAGCGAGAATCAGCCAAACGTTTTCGTAGCGGTTGCGTTCTGGAAGGACAACAATTTTTATCAGTCCAGCCGGAATCTGAAAGTCCCGGCTGTACAGCAACAGCTGCAGATTGATATTCAGCCTTCGCAAAAGCAGTTTCAGCCTGGCCAAAAGGGAAGCTACGCCTTACGAGTCCGCGATAACGACGGCAAGCCAGTCGTCGGTGAGTTCAGCATTGGCGTGGTGGATGAAGCGATCTATTCGATCCATCCCGATTAGAGTGGTGACATTCACCAATTCTTCTATGGTCCGGTGTACGCACGGATGCCAACGGCCATGCGGATGCACAAATTCAATTCCCTGATTCCTTGACCAGCTGGCGCGCGACAGTACGAGGCGCCACGATCGATACCAACGTCGGAAGCGCAACAAACAACGTAATCGTTCGCAAGAACCTGATGGTCCGCATGGTCGTCCCTCGTTTCTTCCGCCAGGGCGATGAAGTGACGGTTTCCGCCATCGTTCACAACTACCTTGCCGATGGCAAAACGGCGCAGGTTTCCCTGGACGCCCGCGGATTGGAACTCCTTTCGCCTGCTACAGGGCAAGTCACCGTTCCCAGTAAAGGTGAAGCGAAATTCGATTGGCGCGTCCGCGCGAAATTGGAGCACGAATCCGTGCTGACCGCCAAAGCCCTCACGAATGAAGAGTCCGATGCGATGGAACTTACGCTGCCCATCACGCCGGTGGGCGTAAAACGAACGGAGGCGAAGTCTGGGTCCCTGTCCTCGGCGGAACAGGAAGAGAAAGTCCAGATAAGTCTGCCGGCGAATTTTGACCAGAGCGCTCCTACGGTGGACGTTGTCCTCAGTTCCTCTTACGCGGGGAGCATTTTTTCGGCGCTAGATTACCTGACCAGCTATCCGTATGGCTGCACGGAGCAAACAATGTCCACCTTCCTGCCCAACATTGTTGTCGCGAAGGCGCTCAAGGATTTGAAGTTGCCGCAGAGCGTGGATACGCCGGAACTTGAAAAGAAAATCAAAGCCGGCATGGATCGCTTGAAAGACTTTCAACACCAAGACGGCGGATGGGGCTGGTGGAAAGACGATGAAAGCCAGGTTTTTATGACGGCTTACGTCGCTAGCGGGTTCGCACAGGCTCAGGCGGCAGGGTATGATGTGGATTCCACTTCGCTGTCACGCGCCGAAAAGTATCTGCACGACGTGCTCGCTCAACATCCCAATATGCGCGATGACCTGCAGGCTTACGTCGTGTACGCGCTCGCCCTCAACAGCGCAAGCACAACCAACGAAATTCAATCCGCGTGGGCAAAACGGCCTTCCATGACGCCACAGGGTCTCTCCATGCTGGGGCTAGCCCTTCATCGAACGGGCGACCTGAACCGCGCAAAAGAAATCGCGAAATCCATCGAATCCGCCGCGGTGGTCACGGATCAGGAAGCCTCCTGGCCTGCCACCTATGATTACTTCATGGAATTCGCACTCGATGATGGAGCGGAAACCACGGCTTACGCCGTGCGCCTGCTTAGTCTCGTCAGTCCGGAAAGCCCGTTGCTCCCGAAAGCCGCGTTCTGGCTCGTCAGCCACCGCAACGGTGGATATTTCTGGGACAGCACCAAGCAAACCGCCATGGTGGTCTTCGGGCTCACCGAATACCTGAAGGCGAGTCACGAATTCGACGCAAAATTCCGCGCGGAACTATCCGTCAACGGAAAACAGGTCTCCGCAAAACAATTCACGGCCGGTGACGGACTTAATCCCGTGCAGCCGGTCCTTCATCTGATTGCTTCGCAACTCCAGCCTGGCGCGAATGAAATCCGCATTCGCAAGTCCGGCCCCGGACGACTCTACTGGTCAACGAGCGCGGCTTTTTATTCGAATGACAAGCATCTGGTACAAAACAACAATCTTTCGCTCAGTATCACCCGCGACTACTTCCGCCTTACGCCGGAGCAGGCGGGCTCCAAAATTGTTTACAGGACCGATCCACTCAATTCCGAATTGCATGTCGGCGACATCCTCGCTGTTCGTGTGACGGTTGCCGGCGGAGAGTGGCGTTACCTGCTGATGGAGGACCCCATTCCAGCGGGCGCGGAGTTCATCACTCGTGACGACCTATATGAGCTTAAAGAACGTCCGAGCTGGTGGGGATACTGGTATACGCGACGGGAATTCCACGACGACCGCGCCGCCATCTTCCAAGAATATTTTAAGGGACAGCACCAATATGTTTATCTGCTGAAGATCGTCAATCCGGGCAAATTCCACGTGAGCCCGGCGATGGTCCAGCCCATGTATCAGCCGTCTATCTTTGCCACCAGTGATGCCGCCTCGATGGAGGTCAAGTGATGGCCAGAGTTTCTGTAGCGATTGAAGCGTTCAACGGATGTTTCCAAAACTGGAGGCTTTGGCTGATTCAGTTTGCAGCAAATCTTGCGTTGTTTGGCCTCTTTACGCTGTGGCTGCTCTTACCGGTGGCAAACATTTGGTACATCGGGCTGAATTTCATTGTTGCGCTGCTCATTTCCGTCTTCACACTCGTGCTGCACGGAGGCACTTTGAACTATTTTTCATCGCGGACACCGGACAACAGCATCACACTGCTGAAGACATTCCGGAAAACCGCGCGGAATTTACCGGCCATCTTTATCGCAGCCGCGATATTGGGTCTGGCATGGTATCTCGCGGGAACCCTGGACAGGTACGAGGACAGTTTCCCGAACTACCTGCGCTCAAACTCGCCATTGTTTATACGCAAAGTGACGCCGCTTTCCACCTACCAGACTCTTGTGAATGCCGGACTATTCACGTTGCAATGGGTTTTGGCTCCAGGCCTATTTATACCGTTGCTCGCCAGTACTTCCTCGAACGGCTTCCGTGGATTGGCGGCGCGGGGATTTGCATCCTGGAAGAGCTGTGTGGCAAAAGTTGTTTATTGGGCCGCGATCGCCGCCGCCGTTGTGCTGGGAGTCTATGCAACGGGAAAAATCATGGATTGGACGCCGGATTTTCGTACGTCCACTTTCCGGCACGAAACGGCAAGCCTGATCTGGCGCGGTGTTGTGTCCTATCTGCTCGCGCTCTTCGCGTGGATCTTCTCCTGCTCAATGGCCGGGCGTTGCAGCGGAGCGGCTCCCGACGCTCGCGACGATGTCGCCCGGCAAACCGATGCTTAACCAGCCCAATACTTTCTGTTTGCCGTACTTGAGCACGAGGTCCGCGACAATCTTTTGCGCGGAGTGGTAAGCCTGCCTCGAATTTTCTTGCGTGCCACCTTTGGACAAAATCTCGTTGATTTGACCAACCGGCATTACTGGAGAGCCGACACCCGTGTCATCGGCGCCCGCCAGATGCAGCACCAGTCCTTCGCGGAACCACGGCGGCAAATTCCCGGCGGCACGCGATTCAACCAACAAATGAATTAATTCATGACGCAGAGTCGATTCGAGCACTCCATGCTTGCGAAGTTCCGCCATCGGTTGCAAACGAATCGTCCGCCCACGCGTTGATGCGGCTACCCATCCTGGCTGTCCGGTCTTATTTCGATAGCTGTCCAGACTTGGATAAACCTGCAGCCGCACCTGAAAGGGAAGTTTCCACCCGAGATTCGCTTCGGTCTCCCGCAAAATACGCTTCGCAAGTGGCATAATTTCGGAATCCATATTAGGGTGGGTACTCAGCAATTCAAGCTGTTCATCCGACCGCTTTTCCCAGCTCTCCTGCGCGGGTTCCTGGATTTCCGTTCCTGGATAATAAAAACTTAGGATCTCGCGGAAACTTTTTCCCTGCCTTGCCATCTCTTCTGCGCCGGCCTGGCACAGACCAACGCCGTGCCCAGCACCATGCCCGGAAAACAGAACGTTGTCGCCCGAATCGCGAACGTCGTACAGGTCGCTTCGAATGTTGTTCCAACCAAAAGCACGATTAACCGCAAAACGAAGAGTCGAAGCGGAAAGGGACAAATTCCCGGAGCCGCCGGTCAGGAACAGCAATTGCGCCCGACCGCTCTTCGCACGCGTACGGATTTCCAAATGATTCCACGTCGCAGGCGATTCGATTCCCGATAATCGCAGCGCTTTACTGACCTGTTCGTGCGTCAGAGATGTTTCCCACTTCAATCCGCCGTTGACCAGGCAATAGGGGTCGGCGTGAACGGTCAAGTACGGTTCGGCAACCTGCGCCCACGCTTCGTTCGCCGCCGCTGTGGTTCCGCCGCAATTCTGATGAAAGTAAGTGGACGCGGTCGCTCCATGATATGCAACGGTCTTTCCTTCCGTGGCTTCAACGGCGTTTCGCATTCGCTCGTTAGCCTCTTTCCAATGAAACACCTGGCAGTGTGTTGTATCGCAGAAATCGAATCCTTCGTTCTTGTGCTGGTGAGCGAACCGCGTTGCGTAGGTTCGCGTCGCGATCGCCATGGCTTTTATCGATTCTTGGTTTCTAAGGTCACCGCTTTCCGCCATGAGGACGTGCTGAACGTATTCCTCCAGCGGCATCGTGACCACGATCAGCAGAGTTCCGGACTTCGCACGTACGTGCAGCGGGAGCTGAGAGTAAAAACTGGGTGCACCATTCGAATTCAGTTCATATCGCCCAGTGACAAAATATTCCGGATCACTGTTCCCTTCGGTCATGGTGCCGTAGGCCGGAGCCACAATGGTTAGACTTGAGCCGCTCTGTTCCGCGCAGGTGAGACACCTTCTCCAACGCAGCGTGCCTTCCATCGATCGGATCGTCATCGACGCCGGAGGATGCGCCGTGCGGAGCCTTACTCGCACGTCCTCGGCGCGCAACAACGACGGCAGGCGCAACATCGTAAAGGTGATCGTCAGGGAAAGTTTCACGGCTTCTTCTTCATCTGCCAGTATTCCGAAAACACGGGCTGCGCCACTGCTGCCGCATCCAGGCCGCGGCTGTGAGCAAGGTAAACCACGATCGCAATTTCCGGATCGTCTGCCGGTGCGTATCCAACAAAAAGGCCGTTCGTGCGGGAGCCGGGCGTGGATATCGCGGTCCCCGTTTTTCCGGCGACCTTCCATCCATCCACGTTTGCAGCGTGCGCGGTTCCATAAGCCACCGCATGCTCCAGCCCTTGAAAGATCTCCCTTGGCGAACCGTCACCTTTTTCATTTCTGCGCAAGGCCAGGTTTCGATATGCCATCAGAAGCTCGAGCGGCGTCACTTCAATTCCTCGCAAGCCTAATGCCATCAGTTGTATTTCTTCTTGCGTGTGAGTCCGTTCGATGCGCCCAGCAGCTTCATTCTTGGTCAGGCCTGTGGGCGAATCCAACCCAACTCGCCGCAGCGCCTCCGCAAGTTCCTGCGGCTTCAATCGCAGACTTACTTCCGCCACGTACGAATTGCAGGAATAGGCGATCGCATCCTCCGCGTTCAATTGCGTCACGAGGTTCGAATGGCTGCAATCCATTCGCAGGAATCCGATCCGCAGCGGGCGCCTGCACACCAATTTTTCTTTCGAATCGATTCGTTTCTTCTGAAGGAGTACGGATAGAACAAATGGCTTTAGCGTGGATCCCGAGCGGACCAGTTCCTGGGCTGCAAGATCCAGATTTTTCGCGGCGAGAATTTTGCCGGACGCGACGTCAACTACGACAATCGTGCCGGCGGAAGCGGGTAAGGCTTGCTCGACGGAACGTTGCAGCTGCCCAGTACAAAGCAACGGCCAGGCCAGGACGAACAGAAATCCCATAGGCAACGTAGAGAACGAGAATCTTTGTGGCACGATCCGATCTTAGAACAAACTTGCGCCGCGGCCCACATCCTGGGGCTGATCGATGACTACTGCCGGCCGATAATTTAGTCGGGAATTGTTGGTAGGCGCGGGTCGGAATCGAACCACTGACGCTGTTGAAGAAGCGTAAGTTAAGTTGTTGATTCTGCGAATCGGCAAAAACCACAAAACCCGTGATTCCGCTAGACCGAGGTACAACGCAGGTACACGGATGCCGTCCAATTCAACAAATCCACCAGCCTATTTCCCAAAGAGCTTCATGTTGCTTGCGCAAAATAGCCGAGCGTCATCCGACAACCGCATATCCTCACTCCCTTGTGTCCAAAATTGCCGCGCTGCGTCGCGTGCGTACTCCCAAACATCCAACGTATTCGCAGTGGCGTGCGGCAACATAAATTCGCGCGGTGGCACTTGCCCATCACCCGTGGGCGCATACAGCATTGAGACTTGGTCGAATGCCGGAGCTAGACGCAAACGAGAGCCTTCTGTAAAGAACAGTATGTTGTACTGATGTCGATCCGTGTTTGCGATAAGTGCTCCAAATGCATCAAGCCAGCAAAGCCGCCGGGCATCTTCATCACTTAAACGCCCTGCCTCGTTGAGTGCCACGGCCGCGCGTGCCCACGGGTCCGCGAGATCGTCGTGAACAGCCGCAAGACTTATGACTGCAATCCTCCCGCGCATCCCTAGGCGATCAAATCGCTCACTCTCCAGAAACCAATAATCAGGCGTTTCGATGACGTTTGTATGCGCCGTCGGAATGCCATGTGACGCTACAACTTGCAATGCAATTCCTTCTAGGATCAGCAGATCGCACCAGCGCCTGGCGGCCATGTCCCCGATTCCTCCTCGGCCAGCAAATTTGACGAGCATATGCTGGTTGCCAACTAGCGCGCCGAATTTCGGTCGCTCTCCCCCTGCCGAGGAGCCCGGCGGATGTCCTGCGATGGTTGCCTCTGCAAGAGGCGGATAATCGTCGCGGCTTCTGGAAACGGGCTCGATCCCCTGCCATCGAGCAAATGATTCTTCGCCGACAACCAGATTGCCCGGTAAGTCTTCTCCCCGTCGAGACATCGCGAGCAAAATGTGATGATCAGACCAGTCCGATAATCGGGGCGGTAGCCTGAGATCGGCATGGACGGCTGCGAAATGTCGGCCCAAGAAGCCTGAAGGGCGTGCGTCAGCCAATTCGGCAGGAAGCCCACTCATGACTGTGCCCATGGGCATCCAGGCCGTCTGATGAGCGGCAAGTGTAATGAGTTCTCCCGCAGAGACCGCTGCGGCAGATTCGGTTATTCGGAATAGCGGAAACCGTGGACTTTCTAGATTCGGCCATGCCTGACGCAAGCCGTATTGCGTCGCCCTGCCTCGACCAATCCGCAGGATCTCCGGTCCAGCTGCTCTCACCATGCGCATTAGTGTCGAGGCCGATACACCTAGTCGCTCCCGGAGGTCGGGGGCGAACAATACGCCGCGGTTCAATTCGCCAATAACGTTGCTAGCCATGAAACGATTATATACCAGAATTTGTGCTACTTTATCCTTTATTTTAAGCACTTTAGCTTGAAATGCGAGACGATAAGTGAAACGATTAGTGAAACGATTTATGCAATTATTAGTATCCATAAACTGAAAGGAGAATCGAGCCCCGTGGCTGACAAGCTACTCAATTACGACTTCAGTTTGGTATCCCCGGATGCGTTGATGCGCCTTGCTCCGTCTGGACGACGGATTGATCTCGCGCGCTGGAGATACAGATTGAGTCGGCAGAGTGCTCTAGTAGCGGACAGCGCCCATCCAGCCCGTCCCTAAACTCCAACTCTACTGTGCGCTTCGGTCTTCTTTCCTGTGGTCTCCTCATTGCTTGGAACAACAAGCTTGACGATCGTGATCACTTTCTACAAAATGCAAAAACCAGCGTCGCTTCGCTCCGACGACTGATCACACCAACCCGGAATGCTGATCACGATCAGCCCGGAACACTGATTAACTTCATCGGAATACGCACTCAGGGCCAAAACTTTCTTTTGCGTTTTTCCGTTTTCGAGACCTCTTTAATAGAAGGCTCGACGATTTCAAAGAGTTTCAATCGTTTTCTCCGGTGTAGGAGGGTGAACAGTGCATGAAAGACATAGATCACCCTGTCGTTCACCCTCGCGTTCACCATGGCGATCGAGCAAGTGCCCAAAGGAGAAGAGCTTATGTATACCGCGAGGACAAATTTGGACGCGGGCAAAACACCGTGTTGGGCTGGAGCGACCCCACTTCGTTGCCGCCGAATCCACGGCGGTCGCTCCAGCCCAACCGATCTTCGCCAGGACAAGGCGTATGGCCGAATCATATGCGGATGTACCAAGTCGAGTATGACGGCCTGCAATGCAGGCCCATAGGAAGGAGAAAAAGAGAAATGCCAGTCTTGAAGTCACCGCCAAAACTAATTCGGAACGCGACGATTCAGGTCCGCGTCGAGGAAGAGATCGACACCAAACTCAGGAAGTACGCGGAGTTCATTGACGCTACTCCCGCATTTGTTGTGGCAGAGTCGCTTAAAATGTTGTTCTACAAAGACGTTGAATTCCGTGAATGGCTCACACAGCACGGCGACGAACCCACCGCAGCACAAACCGAGAAACCTATTCCACAAGAATCGGCGCAAACTAAACCAGCGGTGCGGACGATGTTCGATGAAGCACCCCGAAAGGCAGCGAACAAATAACACATTCCGGCAAGTCTTCTGTCCCCGAATTCACAGGTGAAGGAACGGACCATGGAAACCCTCGCACAGCAAGAAAACGCCGCACCCGCCGAGCGTCACTACGCGGTCATCGAAGTCGCAGAGATGTGGAACCTAAGCGCTGATAAAGTCCGCGAGATCTTTGAGCATGAGCCCGGGGTGCTCGTGATCGGGATCGGAACCCGCGCCACAAAAGGCGCTATATCACGCTGCGCATTCCACAGACCGTCCTGCAGCGAGTCCACAGCCGCCTCGCGGCCAAGTCCACGCGGCTTTAGGAGCGTTGAATGCTTACGATCTATCGTCGTCACAGGAAAGGCTGCAAGCACCGGGCGAAGGGCCGAAAGCATCGCCATTGCCAGTGTCCCATCTGGGCAGATGGCTTTCTGTCCGGCCGCGAAATACGCGAATCACTCAAACTGCGCGATTGGCAACGGGCACAAGAGGTCGTGCGCGAATGGGAGATCGAAGACTGACGCGGGGCACGTCCTGCACGTAGACCGCTCTCTGACTGTTGGGAAGAATTCCTCGTCGATATTGAAGCTCGAAAGCTGCATGAATCTACAATTCGGAAGTACAAATTGCTGCGGCGGCAGATGCAAGAATATGCAGAGAAGAATGGGCTGAGTTTCATCGATGAATTCGATTTGTCTACACTCGGCATGTTTCGTTCAGGCTGGAAAGACGGTCCTCGTTCAGGTGCCAAAAAGCTCGAACGCATGCGAGCATTTTTTCGATTTGCACAGAAACGAAATTGGATTTCCGATAACGCTGCGATTGAATTAAAGGCACCCAAAGTTACACTCAGTCCAACCCTTCCATTCACCAATGAAGAGATACGACGAATTCTTGAAGCAACCGAACGATACAAGGAAGAAATGCCAAGTCATGGTGTCGAGAATGGTCGGCGTATTCGCGGCCTGGTGCTTCTTCTTCGATACAGCGGAATGAGGATCGGCGACGCAGTCAACTTTAATACCGAAAGGCTCGAAGGAAACCGCGTCTTTCTCTACACCCAAAAGACCGGTGTCGCTGTAAATACAGTCCTCCCTGAATTTGTCGTGTCCGCGCTTGCGAAGACGCCAAGAGTGACAAATAAATTCTTCTTTTGGAGTGGCAGCGGAAAGCTAGAGAGCATTGTACGGAGCTGGCAAACACGACTGCGGAGGCTCTTCAAGCTGGCAAATATACCTGATGCGCATGCGCATCGTTTTCGCGACACATTCGCGGTTGAGCTGCTCCTCGCCGGCGTGCCTATCGAAAGAGTTTCAGTTTTGCTTGGCCAACAGAGTGTGCGAATTACCGAGAAGCATTACGCACCGTGGGTACGTTCGCGGCAAGAGCAATTGGAGGCTGATTTGGCGCGCGCCTGGAGTCGGGACCCACTCGTACTTTCGCAGGATGGGGTACGCCAGAGGTACATTGGAGAGGACGACTGTAGAACTCTTTCAGTTTCAACAGGAAAAACTGGTGCCCGGGGTGGGAGTCGAACCCACATGAGGAAAAATCCCCGGAGGATTTTAAGTTCCATTCTAACGAAGAATCAACAACTTACACCATGTGAGATGAAATGCTACGGATTGCTACAAGTGCAACGATTGCGCGCACTTAGGGCAGTGAGGCCGACACTCGGTAGCACTTGGTAGGGTTAGGTGGTGGGCACAAAATTGGGCACATTCGGCACGACGAGGACTACTTATTCCGCCGAACGCGGGGGTACCAAACCGCGCTCAATTTTCAGATCAACTGTGACGGGAGTTCCAGGCGGGAATCTACGGCTATTTTCGATTTCTGCCCAGTTATTTCGAAGGTGCGACTTCGAGTTGATTGGTTACGTTTTCTTTTCCACCCGCTGCCACTGCTTTGGCTTGCAGGTTGTTTTTCTCTTCTTCAGACTGCACCGGCCCGCGGAGTGTAACTTTGCCGTCTTGCGTAAAGATTTTGATGTTGCGTCCATACGTGGAGAGACCCTTATCCCGATGGATCGCTTTTCGGATTTTCTGCGTGAGTGCGCGGTCCGAAGGATTCATCTTCTGTTGATCTGCGGTAGGGCTTGTCTGATCCTTGGTTCTCTTAGCGTTATCCTGCGCCGACTGATAAGTTTCCTGATACCACAGGATTGGTGTGGCCATAAGCGATACGCCAAAAACCAGCAAACCCAGAGGCGAGAGCAATCGCGATAATTTAAGCGAACCTCTGTTCATTTCTATTCCTCCTTCTGAAATGGGTCATTTAAAGGAGTAGCTAGGTACGGGCGGCCTTGGCCATCTTAGGA
>WNFD01000127.1_pt1 | contig 123523 bp, 93 predicted proteins | sample 5400491 | NCBI WGS metagenome assembly WNFD01 (sample SAMN13153343, study PRJNA577476) | soil metagenome | isolation source: 120 cm saprolite under Douglas fir tree site 2 hole 2 replicate 2 | place: USA:California | collected 2015-04-18 | reverse complement strand
TCCAGCCGCGACGTGGACCCGGACCGGGTGAGGCGGGCAGGCGCGCGGATGCTCCGTGATTACCTCGAGTACGCCGAATCCGGCGGGACAGTCGCCGAGCGGCCCGCCGAGGGCGACGCCGAGCTTGACCCGTTCGAGGTTCTTGACGAAGAACGGCTCGCCCCTGTCCTCGGCGAAGAACCCTTCCAGGTCGGGATGGTCGGTGAGGGCAAGGCGCAGCGCCTCGTCGATGCGCTCGGCATGCCTGAGCCCGAGGGAGATCACGCCGAGCGATTCGGACGGGCGGGTGCGGGCGTGCTCGAGTATCAGCTCCACGACCTCGCGGACCTCGCTCGTCACCGACGTCTCCTGCCCGCCGCCCCGGTCCTGGGCGACCACGACGTGGCTCAGGCAGTCGTCGCGGATGACGCCGGGGAAAGTGGTAAGCGCGCCGCCGTATATCCGGGCATTGGAGAAGGCCACCAGGCGCTCGTCGCGGCTGCGGTAGTGCCAGGTCAGCGGTGAGGTGGGCAGCAGCGGGCGCAGCGTGTCGAGTATCGACTCGAAGCCCGAGCCGAAGGAGACGAGGCCTTCCTCGTCCTCCGGCTGATCGTCGCTGTCGGGGTCGTCGTCGGTGTCACTGACCTGGCGGAAGAAATTGGTCGGCGGCAGCTGCCTGTCATCCCCCGCGACGACCACCTGGTGGGCCCGCATGATCGAGGGAATCGCGTCCGCGGGAGTGATCTGGCTCGCCTCGTCGAAGATGACCACGTCGAACAGCCGGGACGCGGGCAGCACCTGGCTGGCCATCAGCGGCGACATCGCCCAGCACGGCTTGAGTGCGAACAGCACGTCGCTCGCCTGGTCGAGCAGGCGGCGCAACGGCATGTGCCGACGCCGCAGGGCCGCTTGCTTGCGGATGACCCTGGCCTGCAGCGGGTGGTGATCCTGGGCGTCCCGCAGGCGTTCGGCGACCGCTCGGCGCGCCCGCCCGCGGTTCGCGGCCAGGTGCTCGACGTCATGCTGGCGGAAGTCGCCGGCGATCTCGTCGAGAGCGTCCCCCCGGTACGCGGCGTAGCGGGGATCACGGACCCGGATGTGGTCGAGCATGGAGGTATACCACGCGTGATCGAACGCGTGCAGCGCGAGATCCGCCGTGAGATCCTTGCCGGCGATCTCGTCGAGCAGCGGGCGCAGGCCCATCGCCTCGAAGTCAGCGCGAAGCTCGGATAGCCGGGGCAGCCGCCACGGCGTGTCCCGGTCCGCCGACAGCGCCGCGATCCAGGGCTCGGAGTCGGCGGGCACTCTCGCGAGCGTCCGCAGCTTTTCCACCTGCTCGTCGCACTCGGCCACGAGCGCCGCGACGTCCGCGAGGCCGTCTGGCACCCTGGGCGGGCCGCCGTCCAGGCTCAGGGCCTGCCAGGCGGCGAGCTGACCGGCCGCGGACGCCAGCGCCTGGTGGAGTTCCTCCGGCGAGGGCCGGCCGGAGATCCACAGCGACCGCGCCTGCTTGCGCAGCGCACGCCGCTCACGCCCGCGCATCGCCGGCCCGTCGGCTTTCTGGTCGGCTTTCCCCTGCGGGTCGGCCGACGCGGCGAGGAGATCCGGCTGGGCCGCGTACACCTCGGGCGCCAGCTTCTGCCAGGTCGCCAGGATCCCGGTATACAGCCGTATCCGCCCGGCCCACTCGGCCTGGTCTCCCGGCGGCCGCAGCCCTGTCTGCGCACTCGCCAGGGCGAGACGCTCCCTGGCTGCCGGGAGCTCGCTCGCGTGCAGCCTCGCCACGATCTCCAGCGCCTGCCGTGCCCGCTCGGGCGTCTCGATGGCGGCGCCGTACCACGGGGTCGCATCGGGCGTGAGCTCGAATCCGCCGAGGTGCGCGTACTCGCGCAGCTCGTCGCGCAGGCGCTCGGCCACATCACCGCTGATCCGCTCCAGGTCGCCGAACCGCACGGCGGTGCGGGCGGGCCCGGGGATCCCGAGCAGCGCGGACTGTACCTGGAACGCCGTGACCCCCCAGGGCTGGTGGATCTCGTGCAGCGCCGTCACATGCTGCGTGAGCCGTCCTCGCCGGTCCACCAGGCGGCGGTGCAGGTCCCGGACATCGGGCGGCGGGATCTGCCTGGCCCGGTCGAGGACGGAGCCGAGGTCCTGCGCGATGCGAAGCCGGTCACGCGTCCCGTCGTGGATGTCGAGGACCATGTCGCCGAGATCGACGCCCTTGAGCCGGGTGAGCACGGCATCGATGGCGGCCCGCTTCTCCGCGACGAACAGGACCTTCCTGCCCCGCGCGACCAGGGTGACGATCAGGTTGGCGATCGTCTGGCTCTTGCCGGTGCCGGGCGGCCCGTGGATCACCAGGCTGCGCCCGCGCAGCACCGCGTTGATGGCGCTGCGCTGGGAGGAATCCGCGTCGAGGACGGAATAGTCATCTTCCGGCGGGATCGAATCGAGGATCGGATCGCGGTCATCGCCGGCCGAGACGACGGCCTGGGCTTCGGGGTCGCCCGCGATGGCGGCGACGACATCGCTGTCCGTCAGCACCTCGCCGGCATTCTGAAGATCGCGGACCATCGGCAGCTTGGCGTAGGTGAAGGTGCCGATCACGCGCCGGTCCGCGATGTCGAAGCCGGGAACGTCCGCGGCCTTCGCGAGATCGCACAGCCGTTCGTACAGCTGGGCCGATTGCGGCGGATCCTCGGCCAGGCCCTCGGTATCCGCGCCGAACACCGCGGCGAGCTTGTGCAGCAGGACCGGATTGACCTCCGCCGTATCGTCGAGTGCGAGATCGAAGTCGTCATGCCGGGCCCGGGTCGGGGTGATCGTCAGCCCGCGCAGCAGCACCGGAGCCGACGGCTCGAGGAACAGCTCATCCCAGCGCGCCAGGCCGATGCCGAGATAGCTCGCGGACAGGCCGCGCTCCTCGGTCAGTTCCCTCGCCTTGCGGTAGATCGCCTGGACTCGCCTGATCGCGTCGGCCCGCACGTCCACGTCGTGGAACAGCCGGGTGAGCCGCATCGACCCCGTGCTCAGGAACCGCTCGACCGCCTGCGGATCGGCGGCCCCCAGGTCCAGCGTGCTGGCACGGCGGTCCTTGTAGTACAGCAGCGTGTTGCGCCCGCCCAGGTCGGTGAGGGCCGCGACCCAGTTCTCCTGGGCGGCCGCGATCAGCTCCGCCCGCCGGCTCTCGGACTGCTCCGCCATGTCGTGACCTCCATGGCAGCCCCGCTGGACCCGTCGCCCCGCAGGAGGGCTGCCGCCTACACGCGCTTCCCACTTTGCGCGCACATACGCATATCCCAGCTCAGCGCCTCGCGCGGAATGAGAACGATCTTTATACCGAACGGGCTATCGCAGCGGTGACAGTCACCGCGCTCTCCCGACCGGGCGCCGGGCCGATGCCACGGTCGACTCTCCTGGCCTTTCCCCGCCCCGTCTGCCTCGGTGGTGAAACCGGGGATTGTGGACCCTCTGGGGTCGTCGATCCCCGGATCGACGCCGTCTGACGGGGGTGCCGTGGGGGCGGGCGGGGTCTCGGGGTCGGTTGGAATGGCGTCGATCCGCGTATCCACTCCCACCGAACCGCCGCGATCCGCGCATCCACCCCCACCCAAGGGGGCCGCTCCGTCGAGTCAATGGCGTCGATCCGGGGATTGTGGACCCTCTGGGGTCGTCGATCCCCGGATCGACGCCGTCTGGCGGGGGTGGGCGGGGGCGGGCGGGGCGGTAGGTTGCTCAGATGACGCCGCGCGCGGGGATGATCACTGCTGGCGGGGTGCGCCAGGCGGCCTGGCTAGCGGGAGGGCTCCTCCTGTTCGGTGCCGCGGTTGCGGCCGAGACGCACCAGATACGGCATTTCTCGCAGAGCGACGCAAACGTCTACCGGGCCGCGGGCGCTATGGCCCGTGCTCACCCGGGCATGATCTACTCGCTCCGCCTGGGAGCACCCAGGGTGCCCTTCACTTACCCGCCGTTCACCGCACTGCTGTTCGCCGCGCCAAGCTCGCTCCCGTTCGGCTACTGGCAGGTCGCACTGACCACGGCGGGCATCCTGCTGCTCCCGGCGATCGCGTATATGTCACTCGGGCTCGCGGGGCATGCCCACGGCGCGGGGCGGGCGGCGGGGGCGCTCGCGCTGGCGGCAGCAGGGCTGTGGCTGGAACCCGTGCAGATGACGCTGGCATTTGGCCAGGTCAACCTCTTCTTGCTCACCCTGATCATTGCCGACTTCGCCACGCCTGGCGGCTGGCGCCTGAAAGGCGCGGGCATCGGGATCGCGGCGGGGATCAAGCTCGTGCCGCTGATCTTCATCCCGTATCTGCTGATCACGGGCCGCCGCCGGGCCGCCGTGGTCGCCACGGCGACGTTCGCGGCCACGGTGGCGGTCGGGTTCGCGTTCCTGCCCGCGGCCTCCCTGTCCTACTGGAGCGGCAAGATCGCCAAACCCGGGGACGGTCCGCAACGGCTGGTCAACCAGTCCATCAACGGCCTCGTCCAGCGAAGCATGCACGGCGGCGCCCCGGCGCTCGCGGTGTGGGCCGCCGCGGCCCTGCTGGTGTGCGCGGCCGGCCTGGCGACGGCAGTGTCCGCCAGCCGACGCGGACATGACCTGCTCGGCATCGTGGTCTGCGGGGCGACGGGCCTGCTTGCATCGCCGATTTCGTGGACTCATCACTGGGTCTGGGTCGTGCCCGGCCTGGCGCTCGGCGCGTCGCGGGCCAGCCGCCCGGAGCCGGGTCCCGGTCCGCGGGCCTGGCGAGGCCCAGCGGCGGGGGCGGCGATCGTGATCGGGCTCTTCGGGATGTGGCCAGCCAGGAGCGGTCCCAACGGCTATTACGATCCGCGGCTCGCCTTCTTCCCCAGAGGGCTGCTGCGGTACGCACCACACAATTACGGCCTAGAATACCGCTGGCGCGGCATGGAACTCGTGCTCGGCAATTACTACGTGCTAGCCGCGATCGTGTTCGTCGCGGCCACCGCCTGCTGGCTCGCCGTCACCCGCCACCACCACCCGCCCGATCCGGCCCTCACTCACGATTGCGCCCCGGTCAACCCATCCCATATCCCGATATATCGGGGGTTAGGGGATTTTTCGTCTTGACCGGGATCTACAACCGCCCGTTTGCGGAAGCTTCCTCGCCGTGAAAGACCGCGCACGATCTGCATCCGAGCGACTACGCTATGACAGCGGATCGGCTACACGCCGCTAGCATGGCGGTCACAAGGGGGGACGATTACAATGGGTGGCAGCAACCGGCGGGAGCATGAGGCACTCCTCGCCGAAGCCAAGGCCAAGGGGTGGGAGGTCAGGCGCCCGATGGGACGGGGATACCCGAAGATCAAGTGTCCGTGCGGCGAGTTATTCGAGACCGTTCACTACACGCCCTCCGGGCCGAACTACTGGAAGTACAAGCGGGCCTACCTGCGCAGGCACGAGTGCTGGAATGTGGAGGCGAAGTGAGGTACCTGATCTCGCAGTCGGTGCACGCTCCTGGCCGCACGGAGGCACTGGAGGCGGCTACGGATGCGCTCATGGCGGCCCTGGCCGACCTGGAAGAAGCCGACCCCCGCGTGAACGACGTGGACCTCGGCGGCAACTACCTGACGGGCCATGCAGACGTACGGATGCTGATCGACGCCGACAACGAGGGCGAGGCGGCACTGTACGCGTTCACCACCCTGCGGACTGCCATCCATGCCACCGGCGGGCTCACCCCCGGCTGGGAGAACGCTACTGTCCAGCTAGTTGTCACACGGGAAGACGTCACCGAGGACCTGTACGCGGACGCGTGAACGGTGACCCCCGCCTCGTGACAGCGTAACCAACTACAGCGGTGGTCCATTCACCCACACCTGACTCGGTGAATGGACCACTGCTGTAGTTCCGGCTCCCCCGGGATGCACGCGTTGGGGGTCAGCGCTTCAGGGTGACCGTGAACTGGCGCAAGGCGGCGGCGCTGAACGTCAGTGCGGGGCCAGCCGGATCCTTGGAATCACCGACTCTCCGCGCGGCAGGGCTGCCGCAAGGAGAAGATCGAACACCTCTGTCCGCTGCGGTAATGAAATGCCTAAATTATGTTTATTTCCGGCAATTCCTTGCTGCCCTCTGCGGAATTGTCGGTACCCCCGTGGATAGTGATGGGTGCTCGCAATCCGAGGGAGGGAAATGATGTGCTGGCAGTGTGACCATCCGGGCAGCACGCGGCTCGATTACCTGGACCATGTGCGTGATCTGATGGACCGGTACGGCTGGGCGGTGCAGGGAGTCGAGCGTGACCGGATCCGCCCGCCCTGGGCGTACACAGTGGGGCTCACCTCGCTCGGCAGGCCCGAACTGGTGGTGACCGGCCTGTCGATCAGCCGGGCCGGGCGGCTGCTCAACGATGTGGCGGCGCACGTGGTGCACGCCGCCGCCCCCAGCCCGGGTGAGCAGATCCCGCTGACCGGCGGCCCGCTGATCGAGATCGTCGAGGTCGCCCGGCCGTCGGTGCACCTGGCGGTGGCCATGGAACTGCTCGGGCCCCGGCTGCGCGCCCTGCAGGTGGTGCACGCGGATGACCGCGGTCACTGGCCATGGGACCTGGGATACCGCGGCGTCCGGGGCGGCCAGCCCGTACTCGGGGTGCGTGCATCGCAGCCGGTGACCTCGCCGTGACATGCCCGGATACTGGCATGTCGTTTACAGAAGACGACGGAACCCGTTACGGCACGGCAGCCGGGGTCGCAGAATCTTTCTGCGGCCCCGGCGGTTTGCCACCTAGCCCATGTAGTGGAGACACAGGAGCAGCGGTGCGTTCCATCCGGTGTGTACCCGCGTCAGCACCGTATTGGCGGTGACGGCGACACTCTCGACGCTGATGTGTGCGTCACCGATGAACTCTACGCCGCCGTGCGAGCCGAAGGTGGGCAGTGTCACTCTATAGAAGGTGCAGCGGCCGGGCGTCAACGGTAGAAAATGATGAGGTAATGTCCCTTATTGTGCAGACGGAAGGGAGATACCACCATCCGGCAGGCGATGCAGAATGTGTCAGTATCGCCGCCATTATGGAAGAGTATGGCGGATTCTGGTTGGCCTCAGCGCTTATCAAAGCACGGTCGGGGCATGGCTGCCGCCCGAAGGTCACGGGTAAGCCCTGGCACGCGGTCAGGCTCCCTCATCAGGCCATGACACTTAGGTGCGCCTCGCGATGTACTTGACTACCGGTCCGGAGACTGTGGGTGTCATGCCGCAGGCCAGCAAGATGGTGACATCGCAGTGTGCCGGTGACGTGCACTGGCCTGCCGACCGGAGGGGACCGCCGACATGACCATGATCTTGCGACCGCGGGTGAGCTGCGCGGTTATGGGCGCCGCGCTGTTAGCGACCGTGCTGGCCACGGGCTCACCCGCCGACGCGACGGCGACGGGAGCCCGCACGGCCGCGGCGGCCGCGGCGGCCCCGGCTGCCGTGGACCTGCCACCGCTTCCGGGCCCGTTCCAGGTCGGCACGGTCCCCTTCGAGCTCGTCGACCATAGCCGACTCGACCCTTTCGCCCCGGCCCCGCAGCCCCGCGCCCTGATGGTCCAGCTCTGGTACCCGGCGGTGCACGCTGACAGGTACCCGCTCGAGCCCTACCTGCCCGCCGGAGCGGCCAGCTACATCGATCAGGCGAACGGGCTGCCGGCCGGCACGGTAGAAAGCGTCCGCGCGCACGGCCGTCTCGGCGCCCCCGTCGCCCCCACTTTCCACGGCTGGCCGGTCGTGCTGTTCTCACCCGGTTCAGGAGCCAGCCGGGCATACAACACGACGCTGGTGGAGGACGTCGCCAGCCACGGCTACGCGGTGGTCGCCATCGATCATCCCTACGACGCCGACGTGGTGGAGTTCCCCGACGGGCACCTGGTGCTCGGCAAGCTGACCGACGCCAACAACGTGCAGGCGGTGCAGGTCCGTGCCCAGGACGCTAGTTTCGTCATTGACCAGCTGACCCAGCTCAACGCCGGCCGACGGCTGCGGGGGGTGCCCGAGGTACCAGGGCTGCGCGGCAGGCTGGATGTACGGCGAGTCGCCATGTTCGGCCACTCGCTCGGCGGGGCCGCCTCGGCGGCAGCGATGCTCGCCGACCGGCGGATCTCCGCCGGCGTGGACCTGGACGGCTCCCTCTACGGCCCCGTCGTCCGCCGGGGGCTTGACCGGCCCTTCCTGCTGATGAGCAGCGCCCTGCACAACCGCGCCGACGACTCCAGCTGGGCTGAGCTGTGGTCGCACCTTCGCGGCTGGCGGCTCGACCTCGAGATGGCCGGGTCCGGGCACCTCAGCTACTCCGACCTCGGCGTCCTGGCCGTCCCGCTCGACCTGACTGCCCTGTACCCGCCCGAAGAGCTGCCCGGTCTCTTCGGCACGATCGACGGCGTCCGCGCCGCGACCGTCGCTCAGGCATACCTGACCGCCTTCTTCGGCTTCACCCTGCGCCACCGGGCCGACTCCCTGCTGCAGCGCCCAGACCCCAGATACCCCGAAATGATCTTCCAGCCCTGACCCACAACCCGACATCACCTCATACTCTTATTAGAGGTTACGGTGTAACCTCTAATAAGGAGGCGACATGGCGAAGGTTATCCGGCGGCGTTGGATCACCGAAGCCAGCACAGGGCTAGCTCGACGCGACCGGCAGTCCTGCGACTACGAAGCCTACGTCCCCGACACTCTGGATGGCCGAAGGCTGGTGTTCAACGGCGATACCGCGGCCGACGTCGCAGATGCCGAGCGCGCGATCGCCGTCCTGGATGCCCAGGCCTCAACGCTGGTAGATACCGAGGCACTCGCCCGCATCCTGCTGCGCGCGGAGTGTGTCGCTTCCTCACGCATCGAGGGCCTGGAAGTCGGCGCCCGGCGTCTCCTCAGAGCAGAAGCAGCCCTCGGCCTCAGCGAACAGTCATCCGACGTTACGGCAACCGAGGTGCTCGGAAACATCGGCGCGATGGCCCTAGCCATCCGAAGCATCGTCTCAGGCGAACCGATCACTCTTGACCATCTGCTGGACTTCCACCGGCGGCTCCTCGCCGACACTCGGCTGGAGGCCCACGCCGGTTCCCTCCGCGCTGAGCAGAACTGGATCGGTGGCAGCGACTACAACCCCTGCTCGGCCGCGTTCGTCCCGCCGCCACCGGAACTCTTGCGTGCCCTCCTCGAAGACCTCTGCCGCTTCTGCAATGGCGACTCACTCCCTGCTGTCGCGCAAGCGGCCATCGCTCATGCGCAGTTCGAGACGATCCACCCGTTCGTCGATGGCAACGGCCGAACGGGCCGTGCCCTCGTGCACTTCGTCCTCCGCAGGCGAGGTCTGGCAACGCGCGTGCTGCCGCCCATCTCGCTCGTGCTCGCGACGTGGGCTACCGACTACATATCCGGACTGCAGGCAACCAGGTACCGGGGCCCGGCATCATCGACCACCGCCCACGAAGGCATCAACGTGTGGGTGGCACGATTCGCAGCCGCCTGCCTGCGGGCAGTGGCCGACGCAACCAGCTTCGAAGAGAGAGCAAACCTGCTCGAGGATGAGTGGCGGGCAAGGCTTGGCTCCGTCCGGGCGAACTCGGCTGCCGACCTTTTGCTCCGCGCCCTTCCGGGAGCACCCATCCTCACCGTCAGCTCTGCCGCCGCTCTCATCGGACGCACCTTCATGCCCGCGAACGATGCCATTACGCGGCTGGTCGACGCCGGTATCTTGAAGCAAGTCAACGTTGGCCGCCGCAACCGGGCCTTCGAAGCGCCAGACGTCATCGAGGCATTCACGGCCCTTGAACGCCAACTCGCGAGTCCGGGCGGTGACACTCGAACCAGCGAGCCATCGCGCCGCCTACCGTGGCGACAGTGACGCCTGACTGGCCTGCCGGGCCTTGACACGCGCCCTGGGCTGGTGCGTCAATACTGGCAGTCAATGGATCAGTTTCAGTCATATGGACTGCGTGCCTGGCTGACGACGCCGACCGCCTGCATCGCCCCGTGTCCCAGGGAGGTCCCGTGTCCGTCGATGAGAGTACCGAAGCGTACCCGCCGGGATCCCAGCCCGCGGGCGCGGACCAGCGCCGCCTGCACGAGCTCGGCTATGCGCAGGAGCTCCGCCGGCACATGTCGGGATTCTCCAACTTCGCCGTCTCGTTCACGATCATCTCGATCCTGTCCGGCTGCCTGACGCTGTACGGGTACGGCATGAACACCGGCGGCCCTGCCCTGATCACCTGGGGCTGGCCGGTCGTCGGGATCATGACCCTGCTCGTCGGGCTCGCCATGGCCGAAGTCTGCTCCAGCTTCCCGACGGCGGGCGGCCTCTACTACTGGTCGGCGAAGCTGGCCCGCAGGAACACGGCAGCATGGTCGTGGTTCACCGGCTGGTTCAACTTCCTCGGCCAGGTCGCCGTCACGGCCGGGATCGACTTCGGCGCGGCGTTCTTCCTCAACGCCCTGCTCGACCTCCAGTTCAGCTTCACCGCCACGAGGCCGCATACGATCCTGCTCTTCGGCCTCGTCCTGATCCTGCACGGCGCGCTCAACCAGTTCGGCGTCCGGATTGTGGCGCTGCTCAACGATGTCAGCGTCTGGTGGCACATCCTCGGCGTGCTCATCATCGTCGGGGTCCTCGTGATCAAGCCCGCGCATCACCAGTCGGCGAGCTACGTGTTCACGCATTTCGTCAACAACACGGGATGGCACAGCAGCATCTACGTTGCCCTGCTCGGCCTGCTGCTGGCGCAGTACACCTTCACCGGTTATGACGCCTCGGCGCATATGACCGAGGAAACCCGCGACGCCGCGACCGCAGGGCCTCGCGGCATCGTGATGTCGATCATCGTGTCCCTCGTCGCCGGGTGGGTGCTGCTCATCGGCATCACGTTCGCGATCCAGCATTACAGCACCGAAGTGGGGTCATCCACCGGCGTCCCGCCTGCCCAGATTTTCATCGACGCCGCCGGGCCGACGACCGGGAAGCTGCTGCTGCTCATCGCGATCGGCGCGCAGCTCTTCTGCGGCATGTCCTCGGTCACCGCGAACTCGCGCATGATCTATGCGTTCTCCCGCGACGGCGCGCTGCCTGTCTCGGCCTTCTGGCACCGGGTGAACAAGCGCACCCGGACTCCGACCAACGCGATCTGGCTGGCCGCCGTGTTCGCGTTCGTACTCGGCCTGCCCTACCTGTGGAATGCCACCGCTTACGCCGCGGTCACCTCGATCGCCGTCATCGGCCTGTACATCGCTTACGTCATCCCGACATTCCTGCGGCTGCGCCAGGGCGCGGAATTCGTGCGCGGCCCCTGGCACCTGGGCCGGTGGAGCCGTCCCATCGGCATCATCGCGGTTGTCTGGGTGGTGTTCATCACGATTCTGTTCATGCTGCCGGCCGCGAGCCCGATTCACTGGGCGAACTTCAACTACACCGTGGTCGCGGTGGCCGCCGTGCTCGGATTCGCCGGTATCTGGTGGCTCGTCTCCGCACCACGAGCAAGCCAGACCAGACTGACCAGATGAGCAGGAACGAGCCAGTGCCAGATTTTGACGATCTGCACGCGTCAGTAAAGGCAGGCGAGATCGACACAGTGATCGTCGCCCTGACCGACATGCAGGGACGCCTCCAGGGAAAGCGGCTGCACGCGCCCTTCTTCCTCGACGAGGTCGCGGCGCACGGCACGGAGGCCTGCGCATACATCCTCGCGGTGGACGTGGACATGAACACAGTGGATGGCTACGCGCTCACGTCGTGGGACCGCGGCTACGGGGACTTCGTCCTGATTCCCGATCCGGCGACGCTCCGCACCCTGCCATGGCAGCCGCGCACCGCGCTCATGCTCGCCGACGTGAAATGGCCGGACGGGAGCGAGGTGACGGCGTCCCCGCGGCAGGTTCTGCGCCGCCAGCTCGCCAGGGCCGCCGACCGGGGGTGGACCGCATACGCGGGGACAGAGCTCGAGTTCATTGTCTTCGAGGATTCCTATGAGCAGGCGTGGGACCGCGGCTACCGTGACCTCACCCCGGCCAACAGGTACAACGTCGACTATTCAGTGCTTGGCACATCGCGCGTCGAGCCGCTGCTGCACGCCATCCGGCTCGGGATGGCCGGCGCGGGCATGGCGGTCGAATCGGCAAAGGGCGAATGTAATCCCGGCCAGCACGAGATCACCTTCCGCTACGCCGATGCGCTCACCACCTGCGATCAGCATGTCATCTACAAGACCGGCGCGAAGGAAATCGCCGCAGCGCACGGCCGCAGCCTCACCTTCATGGCCAAGCCAAACGAGAAGGAGGGAAACTCCTGCCACGTTCACCTGTCGTTCCGCGACGCCGCCGGTTATCCGGTAATGGCGGGAGACGGCCCGCACGGCCTCTCGGAAACTGGCGGCCAGATCGTGGCCGGGCTGCTCGCCGGGCTGACAGAGCTAACCCTGCTCCTCGCGCCGAACATCAATTCCTACAAACGCTTCGTCCCCGGCAGCTTCGCGCCCACCGCCGTGGCCTGGGGCGAGGACAACCGGACCTGCGCGCTGCGCCTCGTCGGGCGCGGCCCGTCATTGCGGGTAGAATGCCGGGTGCCCGGCGGAGACGTCAATCCCTACCTCGCGCTCGCCGGGCTTGTCGCAGCGTCACTCGATGGCGTGGAGCGCGCCCTGCCACTCCCTCCGCCGCTAAAAGGCAATGCCTACACGGCCGACGCGCCCCGCGTGCCGGCCACACTCGGGCAGGCGGCAGCGCTCTGGTCGGGCTCCGCATTGGCGCGAAGCGCGTTCGGCCAGAATGTTGTGGATCACTACGCCAATCTGGCAAGGGTCGAGCTTGACGCGTACGGCGCAGCGGTGACGGACTGGGAATTGCGCCGCTGCTTCGAGCGAATGTGAGGACATGAAAAAGCAAATTATGCCGAACGGAAGCGAGGTGGCAGTTGTCCGGCAGGCTTGAGTCGAGAACCGCGGTGGTGACCGGAGCCGGCAGCGGCATCGGGCTCGCTACCGCACGACGGCTAGCGGCCGAAGGCGCGAACGTGGTGGCAGTCGACATCGACGCGCCCGCAGGGGAAAAGGCCGCCGCGGAAACGGACGGTCTCTTCGTCTACGCGGATGTGACCGTCGAGGACGATGTCGAGCGACTGTTCGCGGCGGCCCACGAGGCATATGGCTCCGTTGACGTCGCCTTCAACAACGCGGGCATCTCGCCCCCGGACGACGACTCGATCCTGACCACCGGCCTCGATGCGTGGCGCCGCGTCCAGGATGTCAACCTCACTTCTGTTTACCTATGCTGCAGGGCCGTCATCCCGTATATGCGCAAGCAGGGTAAAGGATCCATCATAAACACGGCCTCGTTCGTCGCCGTCATGGGCGCGGCCACCTCGCAGATATCGTATACCGCGTCAAAAGGCGGCGTTCTCGCGATGACCCGCGAGCTCGGCGTCCAGTTCGCCCGTGAGGGCATTCGCGTCAACGCGCTGTGCCCAGGCCCTGTCAATACGCCGATGCTCCGCGAGCTGTTCGCCAACGATCCGGAGCGGGCCGCGCGGCGGCTTGTCCACATTCCGATGGGCCGGTTCGCCGAGGCCGAGGAGATCGCCGCGGCGGTGGCGTTCCTGGCGAGCGACGACGCCTCGTTCATCACCGCCGCCACGTTCCTCGTCGACGGCGGCATCTCCGGCGCCTACGTAACGCCAGTATAGGGACGGCAGTTACGGCGATGGTTTACAGTGCATCAATGGTTTACTGTGCATAAGATGCTGTGCCGCCACTCGCAGCCGCCCTTCCGCCCGCTCTGATTATGGGGTACAGTCGGACGGTGCTGTCTTATCAAGGCAGCCGGGTTACTCTATCCGGAGGCACGATATGACAATATCAGCATCCCACGACGTATCCTTTCTCAACATCGTTGATCCAGAATTCGACTTCGGCTCTCCCGAAGTCGTGGCGGCCCAGGAGAAGAACTGGTACGCGGAAAGCCCGGTCGGGCTTCTCGTGCTGCGCTACGCCGAAGCGCAGGATCTCTTGCGTGATAAGAGGATGGACCACAATGGCAAGGGCTACCTGGAGATGAACGGTATCTTCGCGGGCCCCGTCTACGACTGGTTCGTGCCCATGATCGTGAATCACGACGGGCCAGCGCACCGCCGGTTACGCGGTCTGGTCAACAAGGCCTTCACGCCGCGAATGATCAATGATCTGCGGCCGTTCATCCGCACGACCGCCGAGGTCCTGGCCGACGAGCTGGCGACCGCCGACGTGTGCGAGTTCGTCGAGGACTTCGGTACCCGGCTGCCGCTCGCCGTCATGTGTCACCTGCTCGGCGTGCCGCCTGAGGATTACGACACGTTCCGCGTCTGGACGGCGGATATCGGCCTGGTCTTCAGCATTGCACTCGGCGGCGATATCCCGGCCCGCGTGGAGACCGCTGTCGTCGGGCTGGACGACTATGCCGACGCCCTGATGAATGCCAAGAAGACCGAACCTGGCGATGATCTCATCTCGGCGCTGCTCGCCGTGCACGAGTGCGACGGTCAGGTCAGCTGGGCGGAACTGCGCAATCTCATCGTCACCCTGGTGTTCGCCGCGCATGACACGACACGCCACCAGCTTGGGAATGCCATGGTCGCCTTCTCCGGGCACCACGATCAGTGGGCCATGCTGGCAGCGAATCCCCGCCTTGCGGACCAGGCCGTCGAAGAGATCATGCGCTGGTGCCCGTCGGCGTCTACAGTCTACCGATTCGCCGCCGAGGACTTCGATTATGGCGGACTGCATCTGCCCAAGGGCACCTTCCTCTCGATGTGCGTCCCCGTCGCACAACGCGATCCGCGTGTCTTCCGTAACGGGAGCTCATTCGATATCACCGCCACCCGGGAAGCGCCTCCGTTGCAGTTCGGCGCCGGACCGCATCATTGTCTTGGCGCCGCGCTCGCCCGGGCCGAGCTCAGCGAAGCACTGCCCGTGCTCGCCGGCCGGCTGGGGCCGCCATCCATCGCGGGCCCCCTCGCCTGGCGGCCCGCGATGGGAATATACGGCTCGGACAGCCTCCCGCTGCGCTTCGGCTGACACAGAGCGGGCGGCCGGGCCGCGCCCCCACTGCCGAGCGCCCGATCCCGGTGTCGCCGCCGATCCTGCCTTCGCGGCCGACCCCGCCGTCGCGCCGCGGGTGATCAGGTGCTCGGCCCGTTCCGCCCGGGGCTGCTGATAGCGCGGCGGTGTGATACCACTCGCCTGCCGAACCGCCGGACGATCGTCCCCAGCCGACGGGGGATCGCCGCCGTCAGCTACCAGGCCATGGGCCTGCTTCCGGGCAGCCGCCAGCCGAACTGGTATGACGCCGGTCGGTTCTGCAGCGGAGACGACCTCCCCCTGTCAAGCGAGTCCAGGCTCAGCGGGGAGATCGCCGTGCAGGTCCCCGCCGACACCCCCGCCACGCGCTCGTCCTAAAAAAATCATAAGGATGCCTAACGGAAGCGGGGCGGAAGCTCCCTGACGGCTGCTCGCCGACGCGTTCACTCTCGGCGGCCCAATCCGCCTTTAGGTGCTTCCGGGCGCCTAACCTTGGCATCGGACGGTAGCCGCATGACTCATCCTTCGTCTAGCGTGGCGGCCTCGGCCCCCCGGACGCCCAGGCCGTTCATATTCGCGTACTCGGCTTTGCCGGGACAATTGACGTATGGCGCGTGCCCCACGATATGCACGCCAGCAGCTACAGCGACATCTTCCGCCAGCGTGAAGACCGTCAGCGGCAGCTTCCCGCCTGAAATCGTCAGCACCGGAGCTGGGCCTCCGCCCCGCGACCGGGCAGCCCTGAAACCGCGGGTAGTCCGGCTCCAGGCCAGGGTGGCCAGCGCTCAGCCCCGTTCTGCGCCTGGGAGGCTGTCGGGCTCGCCGGCGAGCGTGTCCGGGGCACGCATCCGCCACGCGTCGGTCACGAGCTCCTCCAGGCGCCCGGCGGCCACCTCCGCCAGCCGCAGCATCACCAGCGGCCAGCCGTCGTAGCCGGGCGTGGTGAAGAAAACCTCCGGCTCGCCGAGGAGGAGAGCCTGCTTCTCGGCCTCGTCGCCGACGAACAGCACCGCGATGTCGGTCCGGATGAGCCGCGGCCTGCCCGGCCTGCGCTCAGGGTAGGACCAGACGAACCCCTTGCCGGCCACCCGGAAGTCAAAGCCGTCGCTGTCGATCTCCGCCACGTGAGGCAGGGCCAGCGCGAGGCGGCGCACGTCGTCGGCGTCAGCCATCGAGGTCCCTCCCGGATCGTGCCACCCGCATGCGCACAGGCTAGGCGCCAGCGGCGCGGCTGGCCATTGGCTATGGTCGCGACAGGCTTCGCGTACGATACGACCTTCCACCTCCGAGCGCCATCTATCAAGAGACTCGCGACGCTGGCCAGGATCCCTGACTGCTGCGCGACGCGGACGTCGCCGGCTTCCGGCGAGATCGCCAGGCTTATCCAGATGCTAGGCCGACCAGCGGATCCCGCACGACCGCCAGCGCCTCCCATGCCTCCTCAACGTTCGCCAGCCCAGCATGACCGTCAGCAAGACGACAGGGCTTCAGGAAGTCTGAAATGTCCTCAATAAGCAAACTTGTGCGGTCAGAGGGTAGAACATCCTGGTCCTGGGCTTAGACAGGCCGGAAGGGCCTGGGGGAACTCTGGGGTTTATTTATTAGCGCGATTCCCCGGGCCACCTGACCAGGCCGTTCGGCCGACGATCTTCCTGCGCCTCTCGCGAGCTAGCAGCGCCGGTATGTGAGACAACGACCGATCACGCGGTGAACATTTCATGCGCTGCCACTGCGGGCGCGGCTAACCAAAGACCGCGCTATTGTGGTGCAGCCGACCACAGGCCGCTTCGCGAAGATGACATAAATGTCATCATCGCGAAGCAGATAAAACCTTGACAACGATGAGCAGCCAACCAGGCGCCATCATCGAAGATGACATAAATGTCATCATCGCGAAGCAGATAAAACCTTGACAACGATATAACTGAAAGATAGAAATCTGGGCAACAGCAGCCGCGTGACTAGCAGTAGCTCGATCCTGGCGTTCACAGCGGTTATTCTCCTCGAGCCGCGGGAGGAAGGCGCATGCAATTTTCAGCGTGGGCCCGCTCTTCCGGGCAGCTCTCAGCTGGCGGTCAGGACGTTTTGCGCCTGGCGCTAATCATCAGCTTTCCGGTCATTGGCCTTGATCAGTTCCTGCGCACCACACCAGCGCAGTTCTCGGCGCAGCCGGTGCTTCAGGCGGAGCACTGGCTGACCGCCTCACTGATGACGCTGCCCCTGTTCGCCGTCGGCATCTGGGCTGGCGACTGGATCGCCGATCGGGCAGGGCTGGGCCTGGCAGGCCGCCCGGACGTTATGAAGCGAGCACTGGTGATCGTGCTGCTCGTGGCCCTGGCGCTGATGCCCGTATGGTTCGAGCGCAATAAGGCAGACAACCTGGCTCAGGCACAAGCGCTGGTTACCCCGCACTCGCATGGCAGCGTCGATGTGTACTGGGTGGGCCCCTGGGTGATCCTGGCGCTGGTCTGTTTCTGCCTGATCCCGGCCGCGGTCTGGGCGGGCCGCAGTATCACCAGCGGCCTGGCGATCCGGCTGCCGCGCGGCCCGGGCGCCTTCGCTCGCGCGTCAGTGCTCGCGGCGCTGGTGGCCGCCGTGCCTGTGCTGGCATGGCTCTTGCACCAGGCGGCGGAGCACGCTTACGCGAGCCAGGTGAACAACACAACCGCGCTGCTCTCCGTTCCCGCTCGTTCCCACGTCTTCGCCGACGGCGGCCACGGGTCTCACGTCCCGTTGGGACCACCGGTGACGGCAGCGCCGTTCGCATTCGCCTATCAGGTTGCCCATGCCCTTCAGGACGGGCTAGCAGGCCAGGCCGCCGGGTACCCGGCGGCGGTCGTGGCGCTGTGGAGTACACGCAGGCTGCGCCGCAGTGACAAGCGCCAGCAGGCAGATACCAAAGGAGGTACCGAAAATGAGCGAGCACGGTCGAGTGAGCCGAAGGGATCTGCTGAAAATCGGAGGGCTGGCAGGAGCGGGAGCGGCGATCAGCTTTGAGGCCCCGCAGCTGTTCCGGCGCGCAAGCGCCGCCGACCAGATACCGCAGACGCCGCTGCCCGGCGCCGGCGTCACGCAGTTCGTCACCCCGCTGCCCACCTTCGTGGGCCGCCGGGTGACGGGAACCTCGCTGCAGACGGGAATGTTCGAGTTCCAGCAGAACGTCCTGCCGAACTCGTTCTACAGCTCGCTGCCTGCCCCGTTCAACAGGGGCACCTACCTGTGGGGATACGCGACCGGGGCAGCCGGCGCCAGCCCCTCGCCGTCATACCCCGGCGTGACGGTCGAGGCGAGAAAGGGCAGTGCCATCACGATCAAGTACGTGAACAACCTGCCCACATCCCCCGTGCTGCGGAAGTACCTGACCATCGACCAGACCATCCACTGGGCCGACCCGCTCAAGCAGGGGATGCAATTCGCCCCCTTCACCGGGCCGATCCCCACCGTCGTCCACCTGCACGGCGGTGAGGTCCAGTCGACGTCCGACGGCGTGCCCGAAGGGTGGTTTACCAACAACGGCCTGCACGGCAACGGGTATTCTACTGCCGCCGCTACCAGCGCCAATTCCACCATCTACAATTACCCCAACAATCAGCAGGCGACGACGCTCTGGTTCCACGACCATTCTCTGGGGATCACCCGCGTCATGGTCTACTCCGGCCTGGCCGCCTTTTACTTCATCCGCGACCAGTTCGACACCGGGCTCGTCGGAAACCCGCTTGGCCTGCCGGCCGGTAATCAGGAAATCGAGCTGATGATCCAGGACCGGCAGTTCGACACCAACGGGCAGCTGTTGTTTCCCGACAGCAATAACAATCCCTCGCTGATCGACGGGCCGCCAAGCAACCCGGATATCCATCCCTTCTGGATTCCTGAGTTCTTCGGTGACACGATGCTCGTCAACGGCCGGACCTGGCCATTCCTGCAGGTCGAGCCCCGCCGCTACCGCTTCAGGATAGTCAACGGCTCCAACGCGCGGTTCGTGCGCAGCGGCCTGGTTGACGCCGCCAGCGGCGCGCTCGGCCCCCCCATCTACCTAATCGGTATCGAAGGCGGCCTGCTGGACACGCCGGTCAAGCTCCCCGGATTGACCGAGCCCCCCACCGACGGAACGCCGACACCGTCGACGCGGCTTTTCCTGGCGCCTTCCGAGCGCGCCGACATCATCATCGACTTCACGGGCCTGCGGGGTAAGTCCTTCACCCTGACCAACGACGGGAACGTTCCGTTTCCCAGCGGGTCACCTCTTGACCCGGCCGACCCGACGCGCCAGATCATGCAGTTCCAGGTCACGCTGCCGCTGTCCAGCAAGGACACCACCTACAACCCGGCCAGCGGTGCACCGCTGCGGGGCGGGAAGAACCAGGAGCCGGCCATCGTCCGGCTGGCCAACCCGGCCACCGGGGCTCTCGCCGCCGGCGTAACCCCCAGCGCCAAGCGCCAGCTCGTCCTCTTCGAGGAAGAGGATCCCTTCGGCAACGGAAACAACACCGCGGGCACCCCGGTTGAGGACCTGATCAACAACACCAAGTGGAGCGGCAGGCGCGACGGCGGCGGGAACAGCCCGGTCCCTGGCTCCGGGACAGACCAGTACAGCCAGGGCCTGTACATAACCGAATGGCCGCGGGTCGGCTCGACCGAGGTCTGGGAGTTCCTCAACAGCACGGTGGATGCCCACCCGATCCACATCCACCTGATCCAGTTCCAGCTCATCAGCCGGCAGGCGGTGGTTATCGACCCGAACACGGGCCAGCCGACCTACCTGGATGCCTGGGCGGCAGCGTTCCCCGGTGGCATCTTCAACGGCGAGGCCGCGGACGGGTCATGGAGTCCCGTGACGTACCAGCCGGGGACGATCATCCCGGGCTATGGCCCGCCCCTCAACTACTTCAACCCCAACGCCGATGGCGCGATGGGCGGCAACCCGGCCTTCTCCCCGTTCCTGACCGGCCCCGTGATCCCGCCCAACCCCAGCGAGGCGGGCTGGAAGGACGTGGCCAAGCTATTCCCTGGTTACGTGAACCGTTACGTGATCCGCTGGGCGCCACAGGCCACGGCCGTCAACGGTGTCAGCCCGGGGCAGAACCAGTTCTCCTTCGATCCCACCAGAGGCCCCGGCTACATGATGCACTGCCACATCCTGGACCACGAGGATAACGAGATGATGCGACCGTACATCCCCGTGCCGTAACCGTACACATCCCAGTGCCATAAGGGGATAAAGCCATGCCGGGCATGAACTCAGGCGTGAGACCGGACGACCCGACGCTTGTGGCCGCGTTCCGGTCCGCCCTGCTCCAGCAGTGGGGCATCATCATGGCCATCTTCGTCCTGTTGCTGCTGGCTTACTGGGCGGCGCGGCACTGGCGGCAGGCCGCCAGTGCCGCGCCGCCGCAGCCGCCCGCGGCTGCGGCGGCGGCCGAGCCCAGGGCACGCAGGCTGCTCCGCATCTCCTTCGGCATCTTGTGGATCATCGACGGGATCCTGCAGGCCCAGCCGAAGATGGCTGGCGGCCTGCCTTCCCAGGTCATCCAGCCCGCCGCGGCGGCCTCACCGCACTGGGTGCAGCAGGTGGTGAACTTCGGCGGCACCATCTGGTCCTTTCACCCGGTGCAGGCGGCCGCCGCGGCGGTGTGGATCCAGGCCGGGCTGGGTCTGTGGCTGATCGTCGCGGAGACGGGCTGGTGGTCACGGCTGGCCGGGGCGGGCAGCGTGGCCTGGGGGCTGATCGTGTGGGTGTTCGGTGAGTCGTTCGGCGGGATCTTCGCGCCGGGGCTGAGCTGGCTGTCCGGCGCCCCCGGGGCGGTTCTCATCTACGTGGTGGCCGGGACGCTGATCGCGCTGCCGCTCCGGGCCTGGGCCGGGCCGCGGCTCGGACGGCTTCTCCTGGCCGGCACGGCTGCGTTCTGGGCCGGCATGGCGGTGCTGCAGGCCTGGCCCGGCCGCGGCTTCTGGCAGGGCGGCCCGGACGGCACCCTGACCGGGATGGTCCTGACCATGGCGGACGCAGCCCAGCCGCACGCCCAGGCGGCCATGGTGTCCGCCTTCGCGTCGTTCACCAGCGCACATGGGTCTGCGCTTAACCTGTTCGCGGTCATCGTGCTCGGGCTGCTCGGCCTGGCGTTCCTGAGCGGCCAGCCGCGGCTGCTGCGCGTCGCGGTACCCGCCGCGACCGTGTTCTGCCTGGCGGACTGGGCGCTGGTCCAGGACTTCGGGGTCCCTGGCGGGCTCGGCACGGACCCGAACAGCATGGTGCCGTGGGTGCTCCTGCTGTGGGGAGCCTACCTGGCCGTAGTCCAGGCTCCGGATCTGGTCGGACGGGCAGCAGTGGCATCACCCTCGCGAATCCGCTTCTCGCGGGCGGCGGTGCGTGCGGCGCTGCGCCCTGTGGCACTCCGCCAGGCGATGGCGTCGGCAAGCGCCCGCTCAGTGACCGCGATCGGCGCGATCGGCGTCACCCTCGTCGGCGTCGCCCCGATGGCGGTGGTCACGGCGGACCGCCACGCGGACCCGATCATCGCCCAGTCCCTGGCGGGCAGGTCCGTACCGCTGGACCTGCCGGCCCCGGATTTCCGGCTTGTCAGCCAGTCTGGCCAGCCGGTCAGCCGGGCCTCGCTGCGCGGCAAGGTGATGCTGCTGACGTTCCTTGACCCGGCATGCACGAGCAGCTGCGTGGCCATCACCCAGGAACTCAAGGAGGCCAGCACCCTGCTCGGGGCGTCAGGCAAGCAGGTGGAGTTCGTCGCGATCGCCGCCAACTACACCCACTTCGATACGGTCGCTACCCAGGCGTTCGACCAGCGGGAAGGCCTGGCGACGGTGCCGAACTGGCTGTTCCTCACCGGATCGCTCGCCCAGCTGCAGCAAGTGTGGGCCCGTTACGGGATAACCGTTGCGGAACGTGCGAACATAGCGTCCGGCGGGATGAACATGCACAGCGACAACGACATCACCTTCGTCATCGATAAGGCCAGCCGGATCCGGCAGGAAATAAGAGGCACCCCCAGATCAAGCACCACTTCCACGCGGTCGTCGTTCGCGGTGCTCCTATCCGACACGGCGCGGCAGACACTGCCCATGGGGTGAGACGCAAACTCTGGTATTCGCCCCCTGACGGCGCCGGGCGGGGGAATACCAGGGGAGCTGAGCTCCCCGAGTCCGGCAGCTGAGGGACGAAGAAGCGCTCCGGGCCCGCTGCCACGAGGACCTGCTGCACCCCAGCGCCCGCCTTGAATGTCATCGAGCACCCGTCCTCGCTCGTCATGACCCGACTTCGGCCACGCTAGTGCGCAAGTCAGCCGGTGCCGTTGATGGCTTCCAGGGCCCGGCGGAGTTTCTCCGGGGGCGCCCCAGGGCGCTGTGCGAGAAGCGGCCGGCCTGCGCCTGGGAGGACCACGCCGTCAGTTCGGCTCGGCCGCCCGGCGGCGGTTGTAGAGACGAACCGCCCAGAGGTAGCTGGCCAGGGCGATGCCGGCACTCCAGGCGATGACGGCGATCGCGTGCGCGCCGACGGGGCCGCCGGTGAGCAGGCCGCGGACGGTCTGGGTGACCGGGGTGAAGGGGCTCGTATTCGGCGAATTGGCGCAGCCCGGCGGGCATGCTGGCCGTGGGGACGAACCCGCTGGACAGGAACGGCAGCAGGGTGAGGAACATGGGGGTGCTGCTGGCGGTTTCGACCCTCTTGGCGGCCAGGCCCAGCGCTGCGGACAGCCAGATGAGTGCGAACGCGAACAGCGCGAGTACGCCGGCGGCGGCTAGCCATTCAAGGGCGCTGGCGTGGGATCGGAAGCCGATGGCCAGGGAAACGCCGACCACGAGCACGAGGACGGCGAGGGTTTGCAGCAGGCTGCCGATCACGTGGCCGGTGAGCACGGCGGCTCGGGAGATGGCCATGGTGCGGAATCTGTCGATGATGCCTCCGGTCATGTCGGTGGCGACAGAGATCGCGGTGCCGAGGGCGGCGGATGTCATGGCTGGAGGGCTTCCTCTTCCTGGCGGGTGGTGGGGTCGATGGCGGCGTGGCCGGTGACGGCGAAGAACACGTCGTCGAGATCAGGCGTGTGGATCGACAGGTGCTCGACGGTGATGCGGGCGTCGTCCAGCTCGTTGAGCACGCGGCGCAGCGAGGCGATGCTGCCGTCGCCGGGGACCTGCAGAATCAGCTGATCGTCGTCCGGGGTGGCGTCCGGGATCATGCTGACCGCCGCGCGCAGGGCGTCTGGTTCGGCGAACTGGAGCTGGATGTGCCCGCCAGGGATGCGGCGCTTCAAGGTCGATAGCGGCTTGCGCGCGGCGCCGGTCAGGTCGAACCGCTCGAGCAGCCCGGCGATCCGGCGGCGTCCGGCCTGGCGGCCAAGGTGGCGAAGGTAGATGCATGAGCGCGATGGGTGAGGAGCCGCACCCACTTGGTGGACCTGCTGCGGGAGGCCGGACTGCGGCCACCTGCGGCATGCGGAAGGCGCGCTGCTGGTGCCCTCGCCCGCGTGCGCAAAGTTATACGCGTCTGGCGATACTCTTGCGATGGTGTCGCAGAACTTCGCGTAAAAGGAGCTGGCGCATGGAGACGCCGTCGGATCAGGCAGCGGACTTGCCGGCGCGTGTCGCGGGGTGGGATCGCTGGCGGGGAGACCTATGAGGTCGAGTTCAAGGGCGAGCAACGGGAACGGCTGAACGACCGCGACCTCGTCGAGGCGGTGGTGTGTCTCGCCAGCGGGGCCGGCGGAGTGCTCCTGGTAGGCGTCGAGGATGACGGGACGGCCATTGGCGCCCGGCCCTGGCACGAGGCCGGGCGGACCGACCCGCTGCGGGTCCAGGCGCTGATCGCGAACATGACTCAGCCTGCGCTTTCCGCGGTCGCCCGGATCGTTCAGGTCGAAGGTGCGGAAGTCCTGGTCGTGGAGGTGCCGGATAGCCCGCGCGTGGTGGGAACGACGAGAGGCACCTACGTCCGGCGGGCTATCGCTGGCGACGGCCGGCCGACCTGTGTGCCGTACCACGCCCATGAGATGCTCGCTCACGAGGTGGACCGCGGTGCCGTGGACCTGGGTGAGGCTGCGTATCGGGGGTGTCACCTGGGCGGATCTTGACCCCCTGGAATTCGAGCGGCTCCGGCGGCTGACCGCCACCGCGGGCGGCCGGGCCGCCTGCGGCTCGCCGAGGAGATGTTCACCCGGTTCCAGGCCCGGAACAGCGAGGAAGAGCTGCAGTTCGGGATGTTCCGCGTGGCGATATCCACCTACTCCCAGACCGCATTCCGCGAGGCTCTTGCCAACGCGCTCATCCACCGGGACTACACGCAGCGTGGTGCTGTCCACGTGCAGTGGAGCGAGGAACAGCTGGAGATCTCTAGCCCCGGGGGCTTTCCGAGCGGCATACGGCTGGACAAACCGTGTGCTCGACGCCCCCGCCGGCTACGTCCGTGTGCACGGCTTCGAGCCGCTACAGCAGGAGCAGATGGTCCTTGCAGTACGTCGATGCCCACGGCCAGATCACCCGGACCGAAGCCGCCGGCCTGTGCTCACTGACTCCGGACCAGGCGAGCCGCCTGCTGCGGCGCCTCGCGAAGGAGGGAAAGCTCAAGCTACGCGGAGAGCGCCGGGGATCGGAATATGTCAGACCAGCCCCGATGAAGCCCGCAACGAAAACAGCGCCCCAGCCTGGCTCAATAGGACAGCCAGCCCGAGACGGCCTTTCGTTACCTAACGTGACCGGCCGATGCTCGAGTCCGCGCGCGTAGCCGCCGCTATGGCGCGCGAGTCCGCTCTGCCGGGGCGCCGTCGGTACCGCGCCGAATAGGTTGATCTGCCGGAAAGTCTCCGTCGCGGACCGTGTGCCGCGCGATGCCGATGTCCGGGACGCGCGGTCTTGCCAGACTGTCCACGGGCCGGTCGCCGGCCCAGCTGAGCGGAATGTGGCTGTTTACGAAGGGTTACGCTCAGGAGAGGGCAGCCGATGAAGGTTGCGTGAGTAGCGGTGCCACTGGTCCCGCATCGCCACACAGGTAAGGGCCAATGCGGCTGATGCGACGGCATACCAGGCAATGCTCACGCCGTGCGCGGTGGCGGGGGGCCCGGCCAGGAGTCTCGCGCTGACGGGGACGTGCCAGGCGAGCGCGATGGCCGCGAAGCTGACGGGGGCGGCGATGACCCCGCCGAGGTCGGCGTAGCGGGAGCGGCCGGCGCAGGCCGCGGCGGCCACTGTGACCGCGGACCACCCGGTGAGCTGGGCTATCAGCGGGTAGACGGCGGGCGGGTGGCCGAGGGTGTGCGGCGGGATGGTCTGGGCCATGATGCGCAGTTGCGCCCAGCAAGTCGCGGCCAGGACGGGGACGGCGAGCAGGAGGTGGCCAGCCGGAGCCACCCAGGCCGGGACGGGAACGGCCTGGGTCAGTGGGCGGAACGGGACGCGGGGGACGAATGCCAGCGCCGCGACGGCGGGAAGGAAGGCAAGGCGGACGGTGCCCTGGTCGAGCAGCCAGCCGGAGGTCTGCGCGACGTGGGCCAGGACGGCGAGGAAGACGGTGCCGGCCAGGCAGCCGGTGATCAGCGTGGCCCATGGCATCGTCCGGGTGATGGGCCGGGCGAGAAAGGGCAGCGCGCGGAGCCAGGACAGGCGAGGCCGCCACGTGCGCCGGACTGGCTGGCCGGGGGCGCGCGGCGCGCCCCCGGCATGCGAGATCTTCGGGGACCGCGGATTCACCAGCACCTCCGGAAAGGTTTCGCTTCGTCAATGGGCCCTGCCGTCGCGGGTGCTACCAGACTGCGCTCAGGCTGTGCACACCGGGTTCTGCGGTCCTGGCTGATTCACGATGCCCATCCCTGGCTGGGACTTGAGACCTGGCCTGAGGGACGGAGGCAGGGGGACGCTCGGCATCCGGATGCCGAGCGCGGCGGCGAGCTGGGCGTCGGTGGTGCGCCAGTTCAGCCATCTGCCCCACGCGTCCATCAGGACGTGGCTGACCTGCTGTTCTGGCAGGCTCGTCATCGCGTTGGCCAGCAGGAATCCGGCGGCGGTGTTTCCCGGCCCGCCCCCGGGCGGCGTGACGTAGCCGGCGCCAAAGCCGGGATAGTTCCAGGTCGGGACGAAGGTGTTGCGGACCTCCGCCCCGAAGAAGTGCGTGCCGGCCAGCAGGCCATCCTGGAGCTCGCTGGCTGGGGGATGGGTGGCAAGGATGGCCAGCCAGATCGCGACCGCCTCCCGCGCCTGGTCAAGCGGTACGCATGGGAACAGCTCGCTGGCGGGGCTTCCGGTGGTTTGAGGCGGGATGCGGACCGCCCATTGGGCGGCGGCCAGGGCCAGGTCGAAATTTGCGTCGGCTAGCTGGCCGCCAGCGGCGGGCCATGCCTCGACCGGCAGGTATATCGTCGATGCCGGAGCGGCGATGGCATTGCCCGGCGCATGCTGCACCTGCGCGGTCCACTGGGACACCTCCCGGTTCGGGTGCCCATGCGTGAGGGTCGGATCGGGGAGAGACAGCGCCACGACCTGCCTGACCGTCAGCGGCTGGCCGGGCCGGGCCGGCGTCTGCGCGAGCACCGCGTGGACCGGCGCCTCCAGCGATGGCAGCTGGCCGCCGAAGCCGGGGAAGAGGCAGTACCGGACCTGGCTGGCATTCGTGCAGCCCTGCACCGAGGCCGGGTCGGCGACCTCGCTCACCAGGTGGTTCAGGCCGGCGGTCGGGATGGGCCGCAGTTGCAGGGCCCCCGCGAAGCAGATCACCGCCGCGGCGATGATGCCGGCCGCCGCCAGCCCGCCCCGCGCCCGGGCGTGACGGACGGTCACCGCGAGCGCCACGATCCCGGCCAAGGCGGCAACGCCGACCAGTTCCGCCGCGTGCGCACCGGCCGGCGGGTATCCGGCCAGCGGGCCGGGCAGCTCGCCTAGCTGACCCTGCGACGTCTCCCACGGGACCAGCCAGATGGCCGCACCTGACCCCAGGCGATACGTCCCGGAGCTGAGGAGCAACGCCAGGGCGCCGAGCATCCCGGCCAGCGGGTGCGGGAACCGGGAGCCGATCGCGACCCCGGCCGCTCCCGCCGCGATCACCAGCAGCAGCCCGCCTGCCAGCACCACAACACCCGGGATGCCGATCGCGCCGCGCACCTGCATCACGGCGGTAGCAGCGCCGGCCAGCAGCAGGCTGGCGGGCACCGCTCCCGCCAGGCCGGCCAGGTGGGCGAGGGTGCGGGTCGCGGCTGTGGCCGGGAAGCTGGCGTACAGATCGGCCAGGCCGGCCCGGCGGGCCCGCCCGGCGGCCAGCTGTGCGGCGACCATGACGGCCATGCCGAGGACGAGCTGCCCGAACCCGATCTTCCAGCCGACGTTCCACCACAACGGCTCCGCCCGGTGAATGAAGACCCAGACCACGGCACCGCCGGCCAGCAGGCCGGCCAGCACCAGGAGGCTGCGGACCAGCAGCGACGCCTCCACCTTCGCCAGGCCAAGCACCGTCCGCAGCCGGGGGGCGTGGGCCGCGGTGACGCCTGACCCGCCGTCATCGCGGGCGGCGGCGTCCGTGCCAGGGAGCGCGGGTCCGCCCCCGGTAGCGGTCATCGCGCACCTGCCGCGTGGGACAGCAGCAGATACCCGTCCTCGACCGTCGGCGTGACCAGCTCGGCGCCGGCCGGCGGGTGGTCGCCGATGTGCCGCCACCGGTTGTCACCGCCGCGCCAGGACAGGTGGGCGCGGTCGTCGCGCTCGCCGGCCGCCCACACCCGCCCGGCGGCGGTGGCGGCCAGCTCGGCCGGGGTGCCGGCGAAATGTACCTGCCCCCGCAGCAGCACGACGACCTGGGGGCAGATCGCGGCGATGTCGTCGGCCTGGTGGGTGGCCAGCACGATCACCGGGTCGCCGGCCAGGCCCGACAGCAGCTCCCGGAACCGCAGCCGCTGCTCCGGGTCCAGCCCGGCCGTCGGCTCGTCCAGGACCAGCAGGTCAGGCTGGCCGAGCAGGGCCTGGGCGATCGCCAGGCGCTGCCGCATCCCGCCGGACAGAGCCCGTATCCGGGTGCGGGCGCGGCTTTCGAGCCCGGTGGCGGCCAGCACCCGGGCCACCTCCCCGGCGCGGCGGCGCCGGTCGGTGATCTCCTTCAGGATCGCCACGTAGTCCAGGAACCCGGCGACCGTGAAGTGCCGGTGATACCCCAGCTCCTGCGGGAGGTAGCCGAGCCGCCGGCGGATCTCCACCCGTTCCGCTGCCTGGCGCGGGTCCAGGCCGAACACCGACACCCGCCCAGCGTCCGGCTCGCCGACGGTGGCCAGTATCGACAGCAGCGTGGTCTTGCCCGCGCCGTTCGGGCCGAGCAGGCCGGTGATCCCCCGCTTCAGGGTGAGATCGACCTCGTCCAGGGCCCGGGTGGCGCCGTACCGCCGGGACAGGCCATCGACGCGGACGGCTGCGGTGCGCACGTTCGGGGTCATCTCATCCATCCCCACTCGAAGCGGTCATGGCGCGCCAGCAGCACCACGGCACAGGCGCATAGCACGGCGGCGCACGCGAACTGGGCGTTCGCCTGCACGATCGGCAGCGGGCCGTGAGCCGTCGCCAGCAGCAGCACCGGCACCGCCCACAACACCCCAGTCGTGACGGCAGCGGCCCGAGGGTCCATGACGGTCGCGGCCGCGAGCGCGAACGCGCACAACGCCAGCGACGGCAGCAGCAGCGCGACGGGCAGCCACCCAGGCCCGGGCAGCAGGAACGCGGCACCGACCACCGGGACCAGCGCGGAGACCAGCGCGGAGACCGAACGGGCCAGCAGCAAGGTGAAACCGGAGAACGGCGCCGCGACCGCCAGCTGGCAGGCAGGGTCGAACATCGGCAGGAACGCCGCCGCCACCCCCGCCAGCACCAGCAAGGGAGCCAGCAGCACGAACGGCGCCAGCACCTCCGGGTCCCGGTACCCGGCCACTCGTCCGGACCCGCCGGCCGGGATCCAGCCGTACCTGACCGCCGCGGCTTCCCCGGCGACCACGGCCAGCACCCCTATCACGGACAGCAGCCATGACCGGCGCAACGACGGGGTCGCCGCGAGCAGGCGAAGCAGATGGTCGGGGAGGCCGCACCGGCACAGCACGCGCCGCGCCCGCCCCCCGTCGCCGAGCGCGGTACGCACCAGCAGCACGGAACGGTTGCGCGCCAGCCGCTCCGCGTCCACATGCGCCGACAGGGCCCAGCGGCAGCGCGCGCATCCGGTCAGGTGCGCCTCCACCGACCAGGCGGCGACCGTCCCGGCCGTCCCGGCAGCATAACTGGCCAGGAGGTCGCCAGGGTGCCCGTCCGCTCCGGCCGCAGGCTCAGCCGGGCCGGGAAATGAGCTCGTCATGATGTTCCCCAAACTTCTCGGCGGTACGCCGCCCCGTCGGGTCCGGCTTGCTGCCCGGCGAGCGCGGCGCGCAGCGCCACCCGGGCGCGGTGACAGCGGGACTTGACGGTCCCTTCCGCCACGCCCAGCAAGACGGCCGCCTCCGCGCAGGTCAGGCCATCCAGCACGGTCGCCTCGATGGCACCGCGCAGTTCCGGCGACAGCCCGGCCAGGGCCTGACCCAGGCGGCCGTGCTCAATGCCGGCCAGCACCTGGTCTTCGGCCGAGACGACCGCCTCCGGCTCCGCCGCACGCCACGGCAGGCGCCGCCGGGGGTTGCTTTCCCGGCGGATCGCGTCGATCAGACGGCGGATACCGATGCCCCAGATGAACGCGGCCACATCCCCGCCCCCGCGGTAAGCGCCCGCTTCCCGCCACAGGGCGAGGAACGTGTCCTGGACGGCGTGGTCGACCACATCCGGCATCGCGCACCGCCGGGCCATCCGGACGGTCAGCCAGCCAGCGTGCCGGTCATACAGAACGGCAAGCGACTCCTCATCACCACGCGCCACGGCGCGCAGCAGCGACGCGTCATCGCGCTCCCCGGCCCCCGGGCTCATGCCCGCCGCCGCTCGCACACTCCCATGCACTCCCTGTCGCAGCAGCAGGCCAGTCCGGTTCCCATCATGCAAGACAAATTCAGCCAGGACACCGGCCCGCGGGGATACCCAAGATCCGTTATCCCGCTACGGACCCGGGCGCCTCAACCCCCGCTGGCTCCTGCATCCCCTGCTGGTACCGTCGCCTGGGCGGAGCGGGCCGGGGTTCCCGGGCAACTGTGCGGGATCTGCGGGCAAGCCGGGGCTGGCAAGCGAGCCGGAAGCATATGGCCGCGAGGCGTCAGCCCTTCCGGGGAGATCGTTGACGAACCGCTCGAATGCCTCATAAACCTGGCGATGCTGCCTCTTACGAGTCTCCAGGATGTAGTTCTCGCATGTGTCATACGTGCGGGCCATCAGCTGTCCCCTGAGGGTGACAATCGTCTTCTTACTGAGAATCCCGGATTCGTAAAGCTCGCACATGTACTCATAGTAGTCGAGAATCTTCACTACGTGACGTTCGGTGGATTCATCAAGAGAGTCGTACAGTATCCTCTTCCCGTCGTTGATCAATCTCGTGACCTGATATGTCGCCTCCGCAAGCGTTTCTGCGACTGAGAGGTTGGCGATAACCTCGGCGGTCCGGGCCACTCTTTCCGAACGGCGCACCTGGCGGAAAGTGACCCACCATGTCACCAGTGCGACCAGGATGGCGCCCGAGGTCAATAATTCGCCTGCGTTTATCTGCATATGCCTCACGTACCTCCTCCGGAAAATCACTGCGAGAGAACGGCACTGCGAACTTGCAGCGGGGCTTCTTGGTCGAGGCGCTCCAGGGGTGCGGACAAAGCTCCCTGTAGCCAGGAGGCTCCTCAGCTGACGGTGACTGCTACCATATCGGCCACGGCATGATCCGTACGCCGTCCGCCGCCGCCATCGGCGCCTGCGCCGCGCGATGGCATCGCCGGTCAAGGTCTTCCGGGGCCCGCGATTACCCGTTGTCTGGCGGGCATGCCCTTCGTCGGCGGGATGCGCGGGGTCTCGCCGGAGATGGACGCGGCCATGCCGAAGAAGCAAACCACCGCCGGGAAGAAGGCACGCGCCGCGGCTCGCGGAGGGGAGAAGTACACCACCGCCCTCCGCAGGCAGCTGGCGCCCGGCGCGGAATCGTCGGTGTCCGGGATGAATCCCGCGCATCTTGTGGGTCTTGAGCACCGCAGCCTGCTGGATCATCCGCAGGGTTTCCGGCCTTTCCGCGGCACTGATCTGTTCGAACGGATCGGCGGTCAGCCGACGATCGACAGACTGGTTGACCTGCTGTATGAGGGGTTCGAGGACGACGAGCAGTTGCGTCGCTTGTTCCCGCGGGACCTCGCTGACGGCCGGTCGATGCAGAAGCTCTTCTTCGCTGAGTGGCTAGGCGGTCCCTGTCGCTACAGCGAGCAGTCCCACGCAGGTCTGAGGCACCGCCACGACGGTCTTCCGATCACGCCGGCGCTTGCCAGCCGTTGGCTGGGGCACTTCCGCCGGGCGATGGAGGCCGCGGTCGCGGCGGAGAACGACCGCAGGGCGATCTTCGCCCAGGTCCGCTCCCTTGCCCTGGTTCTCGTCAACGGACAGGTGGCACCGGCAAGGCCCCCCGGTCGGGGAAGCATGCCTGGCGGGAAGGACGCTCGGGGAAGCGAATCGAAGGACAGCACACGGCACGTGGCCTGGTGCGGGATCGGCGCCCGTAGCGTGGGGCAGGCGAGGGGTCTCGCTCGTCGTGGTGATGCCGCCAGGCTCGGCGCGACGCTGGCGGAGGCACCGGATCTGCTGCGCCCGACGTACGCCGCCGCGATCATGCAGGCGGCCGCCCTGGCTGGCCGCGCCGAGATCGTACGGATGCTACTGGACCGCGGCGTCGGAGCCGACCATCCCTTCTACCTTCCGGTGGGCGTCACCGGGGTGGCGTTCGAGCGGGTGGTATTCGTGACGCCGCTGTGCGCGGCCCGGATGAAGCGTCGTTCCGCGGTCGAGTCGCTGCTCCTAGCGGCAGGTGCCAGCGAGGACGTCTTCACCTCGGCATTCCTCGGCGACCTCGCCTCGCTCGCGCGGATGCTCGCGGCCGATCCCAGCCTTGCCCTGGCGACGGATCCGGCAGTCGACGTCCTCGACATCTCTCCCGTCGAACACGCGGTCGCGGGCGGGCATGCCTCAGCACTGCGGCTCATCCTCGACTACGTCGCACATCCGCTTCCAGGCCGGGTACGCGCGTTGCGCGGTGCCGCGGCGCAGGGCAGCCTGGCGATGGCCGAGCTGCTGCTGGCACACGGGGCGGACGCGACCCGGATCGGCGCCGGACGCTGGGTCCTTCATCCCGAGCTCGCTCCGGTTCTTGCCAGCCGTGGCGCGGCGATCGACTCCTCCGGCTCGTGGATCGGTGCTAGCTGCACGGGAAACCAGGGTCGCAAGGACGATCCGCAGTACGTCCGCGCGCTGCTACGCCACGGTGCCCGCGCGAACGATCGCCGTACCGGCGACCCGAAAGGTACGACCGGCGTCCGGGCTCTCAACGCGACAGCTCTGCACTACGCCGCCAAGGCAGGCTTCCTGAGGACCATCGAGGTACTCATCGACCATGGAGCAGACCCAGACGCCCGCGACAGTCACGGCCGCACACCGCTCGACTGGCTGGAACAAGCGGCACCGTCGGTCTCGCGAGCCGCAGTCCGGAAGCTGCTCGCACCCGAACAACGCCGATAATCCAAGCAAGCACGCTGACGCCGGGCCGCTATGATCTGCGCCGTGGGCGAGCTTTATCCGGCGACCCGGCCGTATGCGCAGGGGATGCTCGAGGCCGGTGACGGGAACCAGGTGTACTGGGAAGCCTGCGGCAACCCGGACGGCAAGCCCGCCGTCATCGTGCATGGCGGGCCCGGCGGGGGCTGCCGGCCCGGCCAGGGGCGGACGTTCGACCCTGAGCGCTACCGGCTCGTGCTGTTCGACCAGCGTGGCTGCGGGCGGAGCTGGCCGCACGCCAGCGACCCGGCAACCGATATGCGCCACAACACGACCGCGCACCTGATCGCGGACATGGAGCTGCTGCGCGGGCACCTGGGCATCGGCCGGTGGCTGCTGTTCGGGGGCTCCTGGGGCTCGACGCTGAGCCTGGCCTATGCCGAGCGATACCCCGGGCGGGTGAGCGAGATCGTCCTCTCCAGCGTGACCACGTCCCGGCGTGCCGAGATCGACTGGCTTTACCGGGGCGCCGGCCGGTTCTTCCCCGGGCAGTGGGAGCGGTTCCTGGCGGGCGCGCCCGGCACGCCGCGCGACGGGGACATCGTGGCCGCCTACGCGCGCCTGGCCGGGGACCCGGACGCGGCGGTGCGGGAGAGGGCCACGGACGACTGGTGCGCGTGGGAGGACGCGGTGCTGTCGCCCGAGACGAAGGGCGCCGCCGTCTTCGGAGGCCGCCTGCCGGAGGCCAGGCTGGCCCTGGTGCGGATCTGCGCGCACTATTTCTCCCACGGCGCCTGGCTGGAGGACGGGGTGCTGCTGCGGGAGGCGCACCGGCTGGCCGGGATCCCTGGCGTGCTGACCCACGGCCGGCTGGACATGAGCTGCCCGCCCGATACCGCGTGGCAGCTGGCCCGCGCCTGGCCGGGCGCCGAGCTCACGATCATCGAGGACGCGGGTCACCTCGGCAACGAGGCCGAGACTCGCCTCGTCGTGGACACGCTCAACCGGTTCGCGGGGCGGTAGCCGCGCTGGCCCGTTGCCCGGCGTCTCGCTTCGCTCCTGGCTAGTGCAAGCCGGCCTGGGCGCGGCCCTGACCTCCTGGTCTTGTGTGCTGCCGGGACGCGACGGAGAATCCACACCTAGGCAGTGCCGCTCTGTCCGTCCCGTCCCCGGATCACCTGAAGATTGCCGATGAGCCCGGGGCCCGATCCTGGCCGGACCAGGGGCGCAGGCAAGTGGCGGCTTCGGGTGACGCGAGACTGCTGCGGGGTGTCCGGCGCCGTCACCGGCGACGGCTGCTGTGGTGTTCGTGGACTACGGCCGCCCGGTCATCACCAACGCCCCAGGTGTCAGGTTGGCCCTGCCAGGTGCGGGGCGGGGCGGCGGCCGGCATGGGGCAACGGCCGCCGCCCCTTTCCGCGCCGGGCGGTGGAGCGTGCCGGGGGGACACGCGCGCCCTGGCGCGGCCTCATGGCGGCAGCGGCGGCAAGGGACCTGCGAATCCCTGTGACGCGGGTCATCCGGCGCTGCCGCCCGCTGCGCGCCGCGCGCCTTCGTTCCCCTCCCGGCGGCGCGGCACGCAGGTCTAGGAAGTTAAGGGCACCCCGCCTCGTCCGGACGGGGCTCGCTCGCCCAGGCAAGCCGGTACCAGACCAGCCGGCCGCCGAAGCCGCCGGTGATGCCCCAGCAACCGTCACCGGCAAGCGCGCGGACGATGTCCAGGCCGTGCATCCGCCCGGTGTCGCGGGGCCGCTGCTCCCACGGGCCGCCCCGGTCCTGCACCCCGGCCCAGACGTAACTGCCCTGCTGAGCCCTGACGTGCACGCTGAACTGCCCGCCGTCCGCGCGGGACGCGCTGTACTGGACGGCGTTGGCGGCGAGCTCGGAACAGAGCAGCACCGCGTCATTGACGGCCGGGCAGCCGTGCAGCAGCCGGCGGAGGAACGCCCGCGCCTCCGCGACCTGCTCAAGCGTTCCCGGATAGCCGCGGCTGCACGTCCACGACCGCACCGGTATCCGGGGCAGCGCACCCGGCCACTCGCCCATGCCCTGCCTCCGTGCTCTCCTGCCTGGCGGGGACTTCCGCGTATCCCGCGTCCGCCGCGCCGGCCCCGCGCCCGCAGTATCTGCCTGGGGGGACAACGCTTCGCGCCCCCCACGGCTCCCCGCGGCGGTTGACTGCGGGGACGCCCCCCTAAGACCCCCCGCAGATCTTGACTGGGAGGACAACGCTTCGCGCCCCCCACGACCCTCCGCAGCGCGTGACTGGGGGGCCGGCGCTTCGCGCCCCCCAAGGCTCCCCGCAGGATCCGGCGCGGGACCGGCGGGCTCCCCCGCTACGGTGGCCGCCGTTCCCGTGGCGTGCGCCCATGTGTGGCCGGATGTCATCGACGGCCCCCCTCCTGTCTGCTGGCTTCTCGTCACAGCTTGTCGCGACGGAACTACGCTACGGAAGAGAAGGAGTGAGCACCCGGCGCCCGTATGCGGAAAGGCCGGGCCTGGTGAGAGGCAGGTGAGCGTGATGTCCGACCGCAGGGAGCGGCGTCTCGAGGGTGCCCGGGGCGTGTTCGTCGATGAGCTCAAGTACGAGCGCGCGAAGGCCGGGCTGTCCCAGCCGGAGCTTGGAAAGAAGATCGGCTACAGCGGCTCGCTTGTGGCGATGATCGAGACAGGCAGGCGCTCCCCGACACAGGACGTCGCCAAGCGAAGCGACACGCAGCTGGGCACGGACGGCAAGTTCGACCGGATCTGGAAGCGAGTGAAGCAGGAATCGGTCCCGTCGGTGTTCTGGGAGTGGGAGCAGATCGAGCGCGAGGCGACCACGCTCCGGTGGTGGTCGCCGCTGGTCATCCCGGGGCTGCTGCAGACCGAGGCATACGCGCGGGAACTGCTTCGGCGCAGCCAGCCGACCGCGTCGGACGCCGAGATAGAGGAGCACGTCACTACCCGGATGGAGCGCCAGCAGATCCTGGACAGCGATAACCCGCCGCTGCTCATCGCCGCCATCGACGGCGGGGTGCTGCGCCGCGAAGTCGGCGGCCCGCAGGTCATGCGGGAGCAGCTCGCCCATCTCCTTGAGCTGGCAGCGCGCCCCAAGATTGTGTTGCAGGTCGTGCCGCTGTCGGCGGGGGCTCATCCCGGGCTAGCCGGATCGATGATCATCGCGAGCTTCGACGGCGCGCCCGACGTGGCCTACCTGGACACCGCGCTGACCGGGCAGCTTGTCGAGGGCCCCGAGGATGTGGCGGCGATCGCGGTGCTCTATGACACACTGAGGGCGGAGGCGCTTCCCGTGCGCGCCTCGCTCGAATTCATCACGCAGGAGATGAACGCATGGACATGACCAGCGCAAGCTGGCGCAAGAGCAGCTACTCGGGCAACGGCGGTCCGGAATGCGTGGAGGTCGCGACTCTCGGCGGCGCAAGCTGGCGCAAAAGCAGTTACTCAGGCAACGGCGGTGTGACCTGCGTGGAGGTCGCGCGGAATCTGCCCGGCGTCGTCGCCGTCCGGGACTCCACCAACCCCCACGGCGCACACCTCACCTTCACCCCCGCCGACTGGCAGGCATTCACCACCACGATCAAGACCAGCGCACCCGCCCGGTGAACCCGGCGGACGCCAGCTACTGGGCTGGGTAGCGGCACCTGTGGTCCCCCGGCCGACACGCGTTCTCGGCATCGTAGCGACGATGCTCATATCACGAAATTTCATGACATGCACTAATTGTCATGCGCCGCCGCACCGTCCCACACGCGTAAGTCCTTCCCCAGCAATCGTGTGGATGCCTCGGTGGTGTAGCTAGAACAGCGCTACCGAGGCATCCACACTAAAACCCCACCCCACCTCCGGACTAGACCGGTCGAGACCGGGAAGGACGAGGCCCCAGCGATCGCCTTGCGGAACTCACCTCGCCTCCTCGTGTTAGCTTTCCTCCCGCGGCGCGGCGCGCCGTTCCCGTAGATGCGCCGCAAGCTGCCCGGCCGGGACCTGGGTTTGCTGCCCGGAGTCCATGTCCCGCACCGTGACCATCCCCGTGCTTTGCTCCTGCTGGCCGTAGATGACCGCGTAGCGCGCCCGCTTGTCGGCGGCCCACTTGAGCTGCCGGGCGAGCTTGCGGCTCGATCCCAGATAGATCTCGGCCCGCAGGCCCGCGTGACGCAACGAGCCGCCGAACTCCATGACCGTGGCCGCCGAGTTCTCATCCATGACCATCACGGCGACGTCTAGCCGCTGGCCGCTTCCGCTGTCGTCGCCAAGCAGCCCGATGATCCGCTCGACCCCGAGCGACACTCCGCAGGCGGGGACATCCGGCCCGCCGAGGGCGGCGATCAGGTGGTCGTAGCGGCCGCCGCTGGCGATCGACCCCGGCATCCCCACCGCCACGACTTCGAAGATGACGCCGGTGTAGTAGTCGAGCCCGCGCACCAGGCGGGGCGTGAACGCGATGCGCGCCGTCCCCACCGTCGGCCCGGCCAGCTCGAGGAAGCGGTCAATCCCGGCCAGCCCCGCGCGTCCGGAGTCGCTGTCCTTGAGCATGGTCCGCATGCGCTCCACGGCGTCCTCGGCGGTGAGGTCGCTGACCAGCGTCGCGGCGATGCCCGCGTCGAGCGAGCGCGCGTCGGCCAGCTCCCGTGTCACGGCGTCCGGGTCGAGCTTGTCCAGCTTGTCGAGCGTGATCAGGACGCCGCCGCCGACCCCGGCCGGGACGCCGTAGACCTCGAGCAGCCCCGACAGTGCCTGCCTGGAGTTGACGAGCACCTGGAAGCCGGGCACGCCAGCGGCGTCAAGGGCGTCGGCCGCGGCGCAGATGACCTCGGCGTCGGCGAGCGGTGACGTGGACCCCACGACATCGACGTCGCACTGGGTGAACTCGCGGAACCGCCCTCTGCCCGGCCGGTCCGCTCGCCAGACCGGGCCCATCGCGTAGCGCTTGTACGGCGTCGGCAACTGCGAGCCGTAGGCGGCGACGACACGGGCAAGCGGCACGGTCATGTCGTAGCGCAGCGCCAGGTCGGCTTCGCCGCTCGCCTCGTGCTCGCCCCTGCGGAGGATCTTGAAGATCAGCTTGTCGCCCTCGTCGCCGTACTTGCCGGTCAGCGTCTCCAGTCGCTCGAAGGCCGGCGTCTGCAATGGCTCGAAGCCATATCGCTCGAACACCCCCCGGATCACAGAGAACACGTGCTCGCGTGCCCGCAGATCCCTGGCCAGGAAATCCCGCGTGCCAGAGGGAGGTTCAAACTGCCGGGACGCCATAGCCCACTCCTCGTTACCGTTGTGCAGAGAGGGCAAGTATACGACGCCCGACAGTACCGGCTATAACGCCATATTCCCTGCCACAAGTCCCTTGGCCTCCCGGCGGGCGGCCGATCCCCGGATGAATCCCGCGACCCGAACCTATTTCACCACCCTCACTACGCCGATATCGAAGGATCCGCAGAGGAAATGCCCTATTCACCTCGTAACTGGTCAGGAGGGTTATTCAAAAGCCTTCATGCCGTGATCTTGCCAGGCCGCGCGCCCGGCCCGTCCCGGGGCGCCACATCGCCGCGGCTGCCGGCCGCGGCGAGGATCGCCAGGCTGCTGATCTTCATCAGAAGCTACTACTTTTGAATAACCCCCCAGGTCTTTGAGTAAGGCTCACCGGCCGCGTCGCGCAGCCTCGCGAACTCCGCCGCGAGCGACTCCGCGGTCCAGTGCGCGTTGAGCCCGCTGGGATTGGGCAGGACCCACAGCCGGGCGCCGGCCAGGGTTTCCTCCTGCGGTCCCACCGTCGCGCGGGCACGGCCGAACGCCGTCCGGTAGGCGGTGACACCCACGACCGCCAGCCACCGGGGGCGCAGCGTGGCGACCTTCGCGCCGAGGATACGGCCGCCCTCGCGCAGTTCCTCAGGGCCGAGCTCGTCCGCGCGGGCGGTGGCGCGGGCGACGACGTTGGTGATGCCGAGGCCGAGGCCGAGCAGCCGCTCCTGCTCGTCGGGACGTAGCTGGCACTGGGTGAACCCGGACCGGTGCAGCGCCGGCCAGAAGCGGTTTCCCGGCCGGGCGAAGTGATGCCCGGTGGCGGCGGAGTACAGGCCGGGGTTGATGCCTGAGAACAGCACGCGCAGGCCGGCCGCGGCGACGTCGGGGATCGTGGTGTCCCTCGCCGCCGCCAGTGCGGCCGGCGTCGGACGCGGTCCCCGGTGCGGCGCCGTCACCCTGAAGCCCTCATCCACCGGCGGCGAACCACGAGCAATTTTAGCCCGAACGGGCTCCGCGGCGGTGACAGCTCCCGCCGCGCGCTACCTTGCTTCGCCGCGTTGCCACTCAGCCGCTTCGCGCGGGCTGTCACCATCCGGTAGCCGTTAGATATAGAGCGTGTACTTACCGTCACTATACCGCGACATCAGGCATGGCGTATCTCTGAGGCGACTCTGCCATATGTTCGTTCATGTTTGGAAGAGTCAGATGATGACTGAAATTTGTGGCATGGCGTAGGAAAGTAGTCACTGGCCGACGGCGATGGAGGCGAAGGCATGGGGAGACTACTGCGCGGCCTGACGGCGGGACGCTGGCCGCCTCCCCGCTGATCCTGGGCACCGACCTGACCAGCCTCGACCCGGTTGACCTGGGCTTCCTCAAGAACAGGGCCGTCCTCGCGGTCGACCAGGATGCCGTCGACGCGTCGAGGATCGTCAGCGCGGGCAACGAGCAGGTGTTCGCCAAGACCGAGAAGAACGGCGACGTCGTCGTCGGGCTCTTCAACACGACCACCCAGTCCGAGGTCGTCTCGACGACGGCAGCCGCCGCCGGGCTGCCCGCGAGCCAGGCTTACTTCCTGGACAACCTGTGGTCACACCGGACGACGGAGACCGCGGGGACCATCGCGGCGGACGTGCCGGCCCACGGCGTCGCCCTGTACCGGGTGACCCCCACCAGGTTTCCCTTCATCGCGCCGCCCGGCACCACGGTCACCCTGACCGGGCTGTCTTCTGTCCAGGGCGCCCAGCCGGTGACGGCCACGGAATCGTTCGCCGACAACGGCGTCCAGCCGGTGCGGCGCGTCCGGCTGAGCCTGCCCGCTCCGGCCGGCTGGACCGTGACCGCCACGTCGCCGACCTCGTTCGGCTCCGTGGCGGGCGGCCAGAGCGTGCAGGCCACCTTCCAGGTCGCGGCGCCGACGCCGGCGACACTGTTCCAGTCCGGCGTGGTGACCGCGGACGCCGGCTACCGATGGCACGGGCTGCTGCCTGAGCAGGCGTCCGTGAGCGAGACCGTCACTATCAGCTCGCCTGTGCGGTCTCCCTGCCAGACGTACTCGTCGGCGACGGACGCGGCGGCGGACTTCGCCGAGTCCGGCGGGCAGCTCGGCATCTCGGGGGCAGGACCTGACCTGTACTCCAACTCCGACACCTACAGCTCCGTCTACCTGAAGGGTGCCGTCGGCACCGGGCCGACCGTCGAGACCGAGGTCGTTTCCCAGCAGAACATGTCCGGTTTCGCCAAGGCCGGGATCATGGTCCGCGATGACATCACGGGAGCCGGGGCGACGCCGGAAGGCGTGATCCTCTTCGAGTCGCCTTCCGGCGGCTTCCAGCTGGAATGGGACGCGGACGGCGGCCGCTTCATCAACTCGGTGACACCGCCGAACGGCACCATCCCCGACAGGCTGCCCGTCTGGCTCAAGCTGGTGCGCGATGGCAGCGGCTCCGCCTGCACCGGCTATTACTCGGCCGACGGCACCGTGTGGAACACCGTGGGCACGGCCACCGTGCCTGGTCAGGCTGCCGTGCGGGACGCCGGGATGTTCGCCGTCTCGCACGCCGCCGGCTCGCCAGCTGCCGTGATCTTCCAGGGCTTCAGCGTGCGGTGAGCTGGGCCGCGCGCGGTAATCGCGGTCGCGGTTCCGCGCCGCCCGGTGACCGGCGCCGCTCCCCGGGAGTCAGCGCTCCCGGGTGAGGGCCGTGTCGCCCACGTGCGCGGCGAGCCAGCCCCGCAGCGGGCGGGACGCGCGGAGGAATTCCTCGATCCGCTGCCTCGCCGCCGCCGTGCCGAGCCAGGCCGCCGCCGGCCATTCCCGCCACGCGACCAGGCCCTTGTTCCGGAGCAGATCGGCTCGCGGGTGATCCCTGGGATAACCCCTCGGCACCGTCTTGAGGCTGTCGTGACCGCTCACGTCGATTCCGTGGTCCCCGACCCCGGCGATGACGCCGCGCAGTTCCTCCCCCGCCTTGTCATCGGCGACCGCCTGGCGGTACCGGTCAAGCTGGTCGGGGGCCATCATGTGCATCCCGCTGCCCGAGGCAAGGCCGCCCGACGACAGCTGGATGTACCCGCCGCCGCCGAGCGTGGCGCCGATGGCCGTCTTGTACGGCGACTTGTCGGCGCTGAACCGGATGTCGCGGTTAGGCCGGAAGATCTTCCCCTCGCCGAACTCGGCCTCCAGCTCGGCGAGCAGCGCCGCCATCGGCGCGTACACGGCGCGGTCGTAGGTGACCTTGTTGGCGGTCCAGTAACTCTTCGAGTTGTTGGCCTCGAGCCCCTCGTAGAACTCCAGCGCCTCGGCAGGCCATCCCTGGAACGTCACGAGCCTGATCATACGGCGGTGGCCACGCGGTGACGGTGGCGCGGTGACGGTGGCGCGGTGATGATGGTGCAGTGGTGGTGATCGTCTGCGGGTCCTCTTCACCGGACGCGCCGGTTTGCCCGGTTCCGCCTGATACTTGTGGAATGCCACCCCGCGCACCGCGCGCACCGCGGGCCCCCAGGCAGCGGCCTCGTCCCGGGCTTGTCATCCGGCAGGACGTCGATACGGGTGTCGCCGAGCTTGTGCCCGATCCTGACAGGCCGCGGGCCTGGACGCTGCTGCTCGACGGAACGCCGCAGTCACACGTGGATCTCGACGACCCCGTCTACCTGGAGTTCGAGTACGTGAGGCGGCTGGGGCACGCGGTTGACCTGGCCGCCCCGCCCGGACGGCCGCTGCGCGTCCTGCACCTGGGCGGCGGCGGCCTGACCCTCCCCCGGTACGTGGCGGCGACCCGCCCCCTGTCAAGTCAGCTCGTGGCTGAGGCCGACGCCGCCCTGACGGAACTGGTTCGCCGCCGCCTTCCGCTCGGGCGGGGCAGGCGTGCCGGGCGAGGCGGACGCGATGGAGGCGATGAGCGCACCGGGCGGTTGCGGGTCCGTATCAGTGACGCCAGGGAGGTGCTGGCGGGGGTGCGGGAAAGCCGCTTCGACATGGTGATCGCTGACGTGTTCGCGGCGGGCCAGACACCGGCGCACCTGACCTCGGTGGAGTTCACCGCGGCCGCCGCCCGCGCGCTGGCCGGGGACGGCCTGTATGCGGCCAACGTGGCCGACGGCCCGCCGCTCGCCCATTCGCGGGCGCAGGTTGCCACGGTGCGCGCGGTCTTCCCCGAGGTGTGCCTGATCGGCGACCCGGCAGTCCTGCGAGACCGCAGGTTCGGCAACCTGGTGGTGGTCGCGGCCCGCCGCCCTCTCCCGGTCCCCGAGCTGACCAGGCTCGCCGCGTCAGACCCCTACCCGGCCCGCGTGGTGCACGGCGCGGATCTGGAACGCTTCGCCGCAGGCGCCCCTCCCGTCACCGACGCCACCGCCCGCCCCTCACCCCCCGCCCCCCCAGCCATGTTCGCCACCCCCCGCCCTCTCAAGATCAGCGTGGAGCAGAAGTGACGACCAAGGCTTGCCGCGAAATAACATTATCTTTCCTGATCTGGCTGACCTTGCTGTGATATGCGGTCACAGCTGCCCGCCGGCGGAGCCGCGTCGACGGGCCGCGCCGTACGGCCCGCCGCCGCCCCATTAGTGTGGATGCCTCGGTGGTGTAGCTAGAGCTACACCACCGAGGCATCCACACTAAACGCTGCCCAGCGACACGCCCAGGTTAATTATCTGCAAGCCCCCCAGTCACTTTTTTTACCACAGTGATCTCCGCACTCCGCAGAATGTCCGTAATGCGCGGGATGTCATTCGCGCGGATGCCGACAAGAATGCGGCCAGCGCCGGACCGCGCGATACGGTGCACCATTCAGGCGTTATACGTGCATATTTGCTGTCACGGTCGGGTGTACTCGTCTTTGAGGAGGCGCTTGAGGAGTTTGCCGTTGGGGTGGCGCGGCAGCTCGGGACGGAAGTCCACCGAGCGCGGGCACTTGTAATGGGCGAGCCGCTCCCGGCAGTAGGCGATCAGCTCGCGCTCCAGGTCCGGTCCGGCGTCCCGCATCGATTCCGGCCGCACGACGGCCTTCACCGCCTCCCCCATCTCGGCATCGGGCACGCCGAGCACAGCGACGTCCGCCACCCGGGGGTGCAGGGCAAGCACGTTCTCCGCCTCCTGCGGGTACACGTTCACCCCGCCGCTGATGATCAGGTGCGAGCGCCGGTCCGTCAGGTACAGGTAGCCGTCGGCGTCGAGATGCCCGATGTCGCCGAGCGTCACCCAGCCCCGGCCCAGCGGATCGAGAGCCTCGGCCGTCTTACCAGGATCGCCGTGATAGGTGAACGACCGGCCGCCCTCGTGATAAACGACTCCGTCCTCCCCGGCCGGCAGCTCCCTGCCCTCGTCATCGCAGATATGGACCGGCCCGAGCAGCGAACGCCCCACCGTTCCCTTGTGCGCCAGCCATTCGGCGCTGTCACAGCAGACAAAGCCGACGGCCTCGGTACCGGCGTAGTACTCGTAAAGGACCGGCCCCCACCAGTCGATCATCCGTTCCTTGACCTCGGCCGCGCATGGCGCCGCCGCGTGGATCGCGAAGCGCATGCTTGAGGTGTCATGCCGCTCCCGTTCGGTAAAAGGAAGTTTGAGCATGCGTATGAACATGGTCGGCACCCACTGGCTGTGCGTCACCCGGTACCGTTCGATCAAAGTGAGCGCGGACACGGGATCAAAGCGTTCCATGACCACGACCGTCGCGCCTGCCCGGTGCATCGCCAGGCAGAACCGCAGCGGCGCCGCGTGATACAGCGGCGCGGGCGAAAGGTAGACGGTCCCGGAATCCGCCTGGTAAAGCACCCGCACCATGTCGTAAAGCATGGTGGCCGTCCCCATCGGGCCAAACGGCAGCTCCGTGAGTACCCCCTTCGGCCGGCCGGTCGTGCCAGCGGAATAGAGCATGTCACCGCCCTCGACCTCGCGCGGCAGCGGCGTATCCGGGCACCCGGCGACCGCGTCCTCATACGAGCGGAATCCCGCCGCGGCGCCGTCCAGCATGAGGCGCAGCTCGACCCGCGGCGTCCGCGCGGTGATCGCGACGGCGACGCCGGCGACCGCTCGCGAGGAGATGAACACGCGTGCCTCGCAGTTATCCACGATATAGGCAAGCTCGGCGGGCTGGAACTGGGAGCTTATCGCCGTGTAGTAGAGGCCGGACCGCTGCGCTGCCCAGGCGATCGCCAGGTACTCCGGGTGGTTCTCGAGCATGAACGCGATGTGGTCGCCTGGCCGCAGGCCGGCCGCATAGAGGGCGTGGGCCAGCCGGTTCGACGCGGCGTCAAGCTCCCGGTATGTGATGACCTGGCCGGTGCCGCCGAGAATGACGGCGGCCTTATCGGGGCATTTCGCGGCGACGGCTCCGAGGTGCATGCTCAGCAGGTTAATCAAGGCCGCTGACGTTGTGAAGTCCCAGCGAGCGTTATTCAAAACCGACTCGCGAGTGAAGGCCCGGAGGGCTTGCGCGAGCGGTCGGCCCAGGTCAGGATCACGGTCGGGCTGGCACATGATTTTGAATAACGCGACTTTCGGTAAGACACAGCCTAGCCCGCCGCATTGCCAGCCTGAATTCCAATAGCATCCCGCCGCGGCGGCACCGGGCAGCCGTCCCTCAGATCAGCGCTGTCACCTTAACAATTATCCCGAACGGGCTGCGCAGCGGTGACAGTGTGTCTCATGCGAAAGTCGCGTTATGCAAAACTACCTGCCACGGTGACCGTGGTCTTGACCTGGGCCGACCGCTCGCGCAAGCCCTCCGGGCCTGCACTCACGGCCGGGTTTTGCATAACGCTCAGTGACCCGCACGCGGCCCGCCCTCCCGGGGCGGGGGGCTGGTGACCCGGCCGACCGCTGATCGCTTAGAGTCAGACGGGTGACCGATACCTCTGCCGGGCCCGTAGCCGCCCCCCTCGATGACCCGTTCGCGCAGCTGACAGGCTCGATGGCCGGGACCTCCCGGTTCCAGCTCGAGGTCGTGGCCGCCGGCCAGCTGAGCCCGCACCTGCGCAGGGTCGAGTTCACCGCGGCCGGGCTCGGGGAACTGGAATACCGGCCCGGGCAGGACCTCATGCTGCTTGTCGAGGTGGAGGGCAACCGCCCGGTGCGCCGCCGGTACACGATCAGGGCGCTTGACCGGGCCGCGGGCAGGCTCACGATCGACGTGGTGCTGCACGGCGACGGCCCGGGCGAGCGGTGGGTCAGGGCCGCCCGGCCGGGTGCCGTGGTCGAGGGGATCGCGCCCCGCGGAAAGGTCTCGCCCGATCCTACCGCGGACTGGCACCTCTTCGCCGGGGACGAGTCGGGGCTGCCTGCCGCCACGGTGATGGCGGAATCCCTTCCCGCCACGTCCGCCGCGCTCGTGATACTCGAACTGCCCGAGGAGGCTGACAAGCAGCCCATCGCGGCCGCCGCCCGGCTGAGCACGACGTGGCTGCCGCGGGACGGCCGCACCGCGGGTGACGCGGCCGAGCTCGTGCGGGCGGTGAGCGACGCGCCGCTGCCCGGGGGACACGGGCACGCCTACCTGGCCGGGGAGGCCCGCGTCGTGCTGGCCCTGCGGGACGCCCTCGCCGCCCGCGGTCTCGCGCCAGAGCAGGTGTCGCCGAAGGCGTACTGGGGCCGCGGCCGGGCCAACCTCGGCCACGGCGAGCCCGCCAGGGCCTTACCCGCCCCCCGAGCCCCCCGGCAGCCCCTTTCATGATCGTGGCGGATCGCCCGGCGGTAGCGTAGTTCTCGCTGCACCACCGCGGCATCCGGACGAACGAGCAGTACCAGACCCGCGCGGTCTAGACCGGTCTAGACCGGGCGGGTCCGCGGAGGTCACCGGCCGGGGTAACCGGAACTACAGCAGTGGTCCATTCACCGAGTCAGGTGTGCGTGAATGGACCACTGCTGTAGTTGGCGATGCCGTCATCGTCACCTGGGCCTGAGGGATGCGCGTCTGTCGCACATACCTCTAAATCCGGATATTTCGTGATATGCGTTAGTTGGGGTGGGTCGTCAAAGATGGCGCCGGGGCAGGGTCTCACGAGTGGCGTGTCGTCATACGCGTCAGTGCCGACGGGTCTCAGGGTGGGGGGTCGTGCGGAGCCGGATGGTTACGTCAAGGTCGCGGAGCCGGCTGAGCATGTCCTCTGTGTACTCGGTGCCGGTGTCCGTGATGACATAACCGAGGTCGTCGCGCGTCCCGAGCAGCTGTCCCTCGATGTTGGCGTGGTGCTCGGCGAGCACGTGGTTGATGGTCGCGAGCACGCCGGGCGTGTTGCGGTGCAGGTGGACGAGGCGGTGCGTGCCAGGAACCGGCGGCAGCGCGACGCCCGGCAGGTTGACGCTCAGCGACGTCGTCCCCACGGTGACGTAGTCGTGCAGCTTGCCAGCGACGAACTCGCCGATGTCCTGCTGGGCCTCCTGCGTCGACCCGCCGACGTGCGGCGTGAGGATCACGTTCGGCAGCCCGCGCAGCCCGGAGGTGAACAAGTCGCCGCGGCTGCGCGGCTCGCTGGGGAACACGTCGACGGCGGCCCCCGCGAGGTGTCCGGACTCAATGTGCCGCCGCAGCGCCGCGTGATCGACGACGAAGCCGCGGGAGAGGTTGAGGAACAGGCTCCCCGGCCGCATCGCGGCGAACTCCGCCTCGCCGAACAGCCCGCTGTTGCCAGGCCTGCCGTCCACGTGCAGGGTGACGGCGTCCGCGGCCTCGAGCAGCTCGGCGAGCGTGCCGCAGCGCCTGGCGTTGCCGAGCGCGAGCTTGTCGGCGGTGTCATAGAAGTAAACCGACATGCCGAGGTTCTCCGCGAGGACGGAGAGCTGGCCGCCGATGTTGCCGTAGCCGACGATCCCGAGCCGACGGCCGCGCACTTCGTGACTCCCTGCCGCCGACTTGTCCCACACGCCCGAGTGCATGGCCGCGTTCTTGTCCGTGAGCCGCCGGGTGAGCGCGATGATCTCGGCCAGCGCGAGCTCGACGACGCTCCGCGTGTTCGAGAACGGCGCGTTGAACACGGCGACGCCGCGCCTGGACGCCGCCGCCAGGTCGATCTGGTTGACCCCGATGCAGAACGCGCCGATCGCGAGAAGGTCAGGCGCCGCGGCGAGCACGCTCTCGGTCACCTGTGTCCCTGACCGGATGCCGAGCAGGCGGACGCCCGGCACGGCAGCGATAAGCTCATCCTCGCTCAGCGCCCCGGCGACGGTCTCGACCTGGTAGCCCTCCTTGACCAGCCGCGCCGCCGCGTCCGGGTGAATGCTCTCGACCAGCAGGGCTCGCGTCCAGTTTTCCACCACCCATTCAGCCTAACGGGAGCCCTGCGGGGGGTCTTGGGGGGTCGTCCCCCAGGCCCCTCCTGGCCTCCGGGCCTCGTGACGGCCAGCCGGTGAGTTTCTCCGGCCGCGGGGGTGAGTGAGCCGGCAGGGGGCCGCGCCACGGCGCTCCCGTTAGGAATGGAATTGAGAGGAGAACCCCGGGATCCTCGATGATCCCGGGTTCTCCCGCGGCCTGACGGGCTCAGCCCACGCTGAATCCGTTGAAGCTGACCAGGCCAGGGTCGCCCGCGGCGTGCGAGGTCATGAACAGCCCGGCATCCTGGGTGGCGGCCTGCCCGGTCAGCGTCGCCGAGCCCACCGGCAGCCAGGTGCTGCCGTCGGTGGAGTAGGAGCCGGTGTAGGTGGAACCGCTACGCACCAGCTTGAGCCATACGGGGAGGTTGTCCGCGATCGTGCCGTTGGGCGGGGTCACGTTGTCGATGAAGGTCCCGCCGTTGTCGTTCCACTCGAGCTGGATGCCGCCGGCCGGGGACTCGAACAGGATGACGCCCTCCGGGGTGGTGCCGGATCCGGTGATGTCGTTGCGTATCAGGATCCCGGCCTTGGCGAACCCGCCCATGTTCTGCTGCGAGGTGACCTCCGTCTGGACCGTGGCGGCGGCGCCGACGACACCCTTCTGGTAGATGGCGCCATACTGGTCGGCGCCTACCCACACGTCGCCGCCAGCCGCGTCGATCGCGAACTGCCGGCCGAGCTCACCGTAGTGCGCGGGCGCGTCGGTAGCCGAGGCGAAGGTCTGGTAGGGCGCCTGGACCGCCGAGTACACGACGCTGAACGGGATCGCGGCGGCGGACCGTACATGCCTGTCCCGCTGGGCGCGCGCGTCCGGGCCGCGTGGACTGCCGCCCCACTCCTGCGACGTGGTGAGCTGCAGCTGCGCCGTGGCGATGGGCACGGTCGCGTTCGCGGCGGGTGCGGTGACAGCCCAGTCCTCGTTCGCTGTCCGGCCCGGGCGCAGGGCGCGCCCCTGGCTGCCGGACGACTGCTGCACCTGCCATCCGGACGGCACCTGGGTCCAGGTGGTCCGCACGCTGGTCGCGGCGGCCACGCCGTAGTTCGTCACTGTCGCCTGGACGTCGGCAGGCTGACCCGCCTGCAGCCACGTCGTGCCGGCGGACGCGGCGGCGCCGCCGAACGCGGTCACCACGAGCGGCGCCGCCGTCTCCGGATGAGCGGTCGGCGTCACGCGGTACATCACCACGCCGTGGCCGGGCACGGTCGCCGCGATCGTCCCCGCCGTCTCATACCGCTGTCCGGTCCACAGGTCGGTGAGCTGGTAGGCCCGGGTCCCGCGGGCCGGGTCCCCTGCCAGGGCCGGGGCCGTGAAGCCCGCCTGGGCCGCGGTTGCGCTGATCATCGCGGGCGCCGGGTTCTGGTTGAAGAGCACCACCGCCCTGTCCCCGCCTGGCAGCAGCTTGGTGAGCACCCAGTGGCCGTTGTCGCTCACGACGGGCTGACCCTGCCTGCCGAGCGGGTCCTGGTCAACGGCGATCACGGCACGGTTGGTGTAGATCGCACGCGTGGCGGCTGACATCGTGGTCAGGTTCGTGCCCGCTATGAGCGGCGCCGACATCTCGGCCCACAGGCTGAACTCCGCCTGGTACTCGGTGGTGGTCATGCCGCCGTTGCCGATCTCCAGCATGTCCGGGTCGTTCCACGCACCCGGGCCGGCGAACGGGTAGAGCCCGACAGTCTGGGTGAAGTTCGAGACCATGCTGCCGAAGCTGTCCGAGATGTCGCCGGTGGTGCGCCAGAGGTTGGACACTGGCGCGGCCCAGGTCTGCGGCTGGACCGAGGAGTCCCATCCGTTGCACATGCTGAACACGATCGGGCGGCCCGTCGCGGCGAGCGCGTCCCGCATCTGCGTGTACAGCTGCTGGGCCACCTGTTCGCGGGTCGAGCCCGGGAAGTTCTGGAACGGGATGTTGCACCAGTCGAGCTTGAGGTAGTCAACGTCCCACGAGGCGAATGTCTGGGCGTCCTGCGCGTAGTGCCCGTAGCTGCCGGGGAACCCGGCGCAGGTGGCGGTGCCCGCGTCCTCGTAGATGCCCAGCTTGAGGCCGAGCGAGTGCACGTAGTCCGCCACCGCCGTGATGCCCTGCGGGAAGGTGGCGGGGTTTGGCTGCAGCTGGCCGTCGGCCGCCCGCTGCGCGGCCAGCCAGCAGTCGTCGATGTTGACGTACTGGTAGCCGGCTGCCTTCATGCCCGACGTCACCATGGCCCTGGCGGTCTGCTCGATGAGGCTGGCGCTCACGTCGCAGTGGTAGGCGTTCCAGTCGTTGAAGCCCATCGGCGGGGTGATGGCCAGGCCGTTGGCGAGCGCGTAGGCGGGGGCGGAACTGGCGACGGCCAGGACCGCCGGAACCGCGGCGCCCGTCATCACCAGCGTAATCGCGGCTGTAAGCAGCCGCCTGGCCCGGGAACTTGGTCGTGCATGCACGGGCTTGACCTCCTCGTCCTCTCCTCGCTGCGCACATTGCTCGTCCTCCCCTCGCCCTCTCCTGGCCGGCTGGCCCGGCCATGGGGGCGCCGGCTATGGGACGCGACCGTGGGCAGCGTGGCCGTGACAGATCCGCTCACGATGCTCGTCTCATGGCTGAGATCCGTCAAGATGTCACAAAATCAAAACTTTCCGATCATCTTCTCGCTTGCGGGCGCGGCCCGTGCGCGCTTCCCGCTGCGAGCGTTCCCTGCTGTCCCGCCAGGGCACGGCACGCCGCGGCGGCAGCCGCGCGGCCGACTGCCCGCAATCCCGCCTCGTCATCCCGCCTCGTCATCCCGGTGGCGAGGAGAGCCAGGTCGCTGGATTCGCGGTCGATGCGCTAAACCGGTATATGGCATGGCTGATCATATAATTTTCTGAAAATTGCATAGATCATCTATATGGTGGGATCAAGTCCAGATGAATCGCCGACGACAATGCGCTTGACCCTGTTGACATGGTTTGCCTGGGTCTATGCTCACCACAGAGCAGGCTGCGCTCGCCTGGGGTTCCCACGAGCTTCCGGGACGAGAGCGGCATTCCCGGCTGGGGGCCTGGCCAGGCGAGCCCGCCGTCCGGCTTTGGCTATTGCCGCGCGGCCAGGACGAACAGGAGAAGACGTGCTGCCTTACCCGCTCACTCGCCCCGGCCGCCGCGTTGCGGCCGCTCTCGCGCTGGCCACTCCCCTCGGGCTGACGGCTCTTTCCGCCAGCCCGGCCGGAGCGATCCTCCAGCCGGCCGGAGCGGGGGCGGCCGGGCACGGCTGGGTAGGGACGTGGGCGGCGAGCCCGCAGCAGGCCAGGCCGGCCGGCCTGACCGGTCCCACCGACCCGACCGTGGCCGGGTTCGCCAACCAGACGGTCCGGGAGATCGTGCACATCAGCGTCGGCGGCACCGCCGTCCGCGTCCGCCTGTCCAACGCATACGGCGGCTCCGCGCTGGCGGTCGGCGAGGTAACCGCGGGGGTCGAGGGGGCCGGCGCCGCGCTCGCCGCCCGCCCGGTCCCCGTTACCTTCCATGGCCGCGCCGGAGTGCGCATTCCCGCCGGAGGAGTGGTGGTCAGCGACCCGGTGGCGCTGCGGACAGAGCCGCTGGCGAACCTCGCCATCAGCCTCTACCTGCCCGAGACCACCGGCCCGACGACCAACCACGACCTCTCGGAGCAGGTCAACTACGTCTCAGGCACCGGCGACTTCGCCGCCAGCCGCAGCGGGCAGGCGTTCACCCAGCAGGCGTTCTCCTGGTTCTACCTGTCCGCCGTGGACGTGCGCCCGGCCGGCAGCGTCGCTGGCTCCGTCGTAGCGCTTGGCGACTCCATCACCGACGGCTATCAGTCGACCGCAAGCACCAACAACCGGTGGCCCGACGTCCTGGCCGCGCGACTGGAGCGGTCCGCCAGCCCCATGGGCGTGCTCAACGAGGGCATCAGCGGCAACCGCGTGCTGAACGACTCGGCCTGCTTCGGCGTGAGCGCGCTTGCCCGGCTCGGCAACGACGTGCTCGGCCAGGCAGGAGCGCGGGACGTCATTCTCTTCGAGGCCATCAACGACATCGGCTTCCCCCTGGAGCCGGACTCGGGATGCACCGCGCCGAACACGACGGTCACGGTGCGCCAGATCACCAGCGGCTACCGGGAGATCATCGCCCGCGCCCACGCACGCGGCCTGAAGGTGATCGGCGCTACGCTCACCCCGATCGAGGGCTCGGGCTACTGGTCAGCAAGCACGGAACAGGAGCGGGAGTCCGTCAACGCGTGGATCCGGACCAGCCACGCCTTTGACGCGGTCATCGACTTCGACAAGGTCGTGCGCGACCCTGCCGACGGCCGCCGGCTCCTGCCCGCCTACGACTCCGGTGATCACCTGCATCCGGACGACGCCGGCTACCAGGCCCTCGGCCAGTCCATCAGCCTCCGCCTCCTGCGCTGAGAGCGCCTCCTTCTCTGTTTCCGGCACCGGGCTCCGGCTGATCAGCTTCCCCGGGATCGGCCAGGCTCTGGGCCACCCCGCCGCCGAACGTGATCGTGCGGGACCCGGCCTGCTACACGGCGGGCGGGACGCTTGCCCCATCCAGACGTATAGACGCCCCGCCCGCAGAGATTGGGCCCTCGAAAGTGCCCAATTTCTCGCACGGCCGACGTCTACCTGATCGAGGGGCTCGAAGCCAAGCCCTCACCTGAGAGGAAGGAGCTTCCCGATGCAGGACACGCATCAACAACGAGATCCGCAGAGCACGACGGTCGTGCCCGAGAAGCGCGTGCCGCCGGCTTACTACCGGACGTTGGTGACGTCGGGCCACGCGCCGGTGAACGGCTTCCAGATGTACTACGAGATCCACGGCACGGGCCCGGGCAGGCCGCTGGTCATAATCCACCCCGCGCGGGGTACCGCGAACGTCTTTCCTTCGCTCGCGAGGAATCGGCGACTGGTCGCTTTGGAACTCCGGGGACACGGGCGCTCGACGGACATCGATCGCCCCTTCACGTTCGAGCAGCAGGCAGACGACATAGCCGCGCTCCTGAGGTACCTCGAGATCGATCGGGCTGACTTCTTCGGCGATAGCTCCGGAGGGCTGCTTGCCGTGATGATGGCGGTCCGCTGCCCCGAGCTTGTCGGTCGCATCGTCTCCTACGGAGGGCCGTTTGCCCCACGGCCCGTCGGCAGCGCCGAGCAGGCCGCCGCGACGCAGCCCCCCGGCGCCTACCCGTTCCAATTTGCCAGAGAGGGATACGAACGTGTGGCGCCAGACCCATCGCAGTGGCCCGTCCTATGCAGGAAGGTGGGCGAGATGCAATGGAAGGGCTTCTCAGAGAAGGAGCTCCGGTGCATCGTTGCGCCGGTCCTGATCGCAAGTGGCGATCATGACATGGTCCCCCCGGAGAGCTCGATCGAGGCTGCTCGGCTGATTCCGAACGCTCAGCTTGCGATCATCCCCGGTGCGAGCCACTTCGTCCTCAGCGCCGATCCTGACAAACTCCTGCCAGTCGTCGGGGCCTTCCTGGAAGAGGCCGCGACGGACATCCCCTTCGGCACAACGCAAACCGGCTATCACCCCGGCGTCACCCGGTGAGAGAGAGGAGACGCACACATGGGACGGATCATCGAGTACACCCTGGTCTCCGCAGACGTGGCATGGATTCTCAGGCCGCAGCGCACGAAGGAACGAGTCCTCCGGTGAGCTTCCTGAGCTTCCGCGACCCCGTATGCCTGCGAGATGGCCTCGGAGTTGTCGGTGCCGCCTTCGGCGCCCTGGCGGCGTCAGTACGTGTGACGGCAGCGAGACAGCCGGGAGGAAGAGGTGATGCGAAGGTGGCGTGGTGGCCGCGGACCTGATCGCCCAGGCTCGGGCTGGGGACGGGGAGGCGTTCCGCCAGCTGGTCGACCCTCTCCGGCCCGAGCTGCAGGCGCATTGCTACCGGATCCTCGGTTCGACCCAGGATGCCGAGGACGCGCTGCAGGAAACCCTGCTGGCGGCCTGGCGTGGACTGGGCGGCTTCGAGGAACGCGCGTCGGTCCGGACCTGGCTGTATCGGATCGCGACGAGCCGCTGCGTGGACGCGCTGCGATCGGCTAACCGGCGACCGCGGACGGAGCCGCACGTTCTCGAGGTTGAACCGCCGGAGCCCACCCGGGTCGGCGAGGTGGTCTGGCTCGAACCGTACCCGGACGTCCTTCTCGAGGGGTACGCCGACTCCGAGCCTTGCCCCGAGGCCCGATACGACACACGAGAGGCGATCTCCCTCGCCTTCATGACCGCTCTGCAACACCTGCCGCCCCGTCAGCGTGCCGTACTTATCCTGCGCGACGTCCTAGGCTTCCATGCCAGCGAGGTGGCCGGCATCCTCGAAGCCAGCGAGGAGTCGGTGACCAGCGCGCTCAAGCGTGCCCGGTCAGCGCTGCGACGTCGACTCCCGCCCCGAGAGGAGCACGAGCCACCCCCCGCGCCGAACTCGGCCGCCGAACGCGAGGTCGTCGACCGACTGACCCGAGCCTATGAGACCGGGGACGTGGGCGGCGTCGTCGCCTTGCTCACCGCCGACGTCGTGTTGACCACGCCGCTTGTTCCGCTCGAGTACCAGGGGGCTGAGGTCGCCGCTCGGTTCCTCAACGCCGTGGTGTTCCGCGAAGGCCGCGCCTACCGGCTAGTCGCGACCAGGGCCAACGGTCAGCCGGCGTTCGGCGTCTACGTGCGGGACCCGCATGCGGACGTCGCGCATGCGAACGGGCTGCTGGTGCTCACGCTGGCCGGCAGCCGCATCAGTGCCATGACCCGCTTCGACAACAGTGTGCTGCCGCTGTTCGGGCTGCCCCGAACCTTGCCCGGCCATGCCTGACCACGTCATCAGCGCGGAAGGGCTGGCCAAGCGCTTCGGCCCCGTCGTCGGGCTCGACGGGGTCGACCTCACAGTTGCGTCCGGGAGCGTGTTGGGCCTGCTTGGCCAAACAGGCGGTCAGCGGCGCCAGGGGGCGGGCGGGATGGCCACCTCCGTGAGTCGGCTCTTTCCTCGCGGGGTACTGGCGGGGTTTCCCGCGCGGCGGGGCGGGTGCCCGCTTCTTAGTGATCTTGGATCTGTGCGGGTTAGGTTTGCAGGGTGTGGCTGCTAGAGGGTGGTTGTCCCCTCGATGATCAGCCGGCGGCCGGGCTTGGTGTTTCCCACTTGGCGTACGGCCCCATCCCAGGCGGGTCCGCCACGATCATGAGATGAGGCTTGTAACCGGCGGGTCCAGGCGCTCCAGCCGCCGTGCTCCTGGTCACCGGAACCGGGCCGGACCGGCCGGCCGCCCCCGTTGACGCTGGGCGAGTGTCCGTTGGCGGTGGGCGGCAGCCCGTTTTCCTCGCCGCGCCCGGCGAGGCGTTCCATCAGCGCGACATCAGCACGGATCTCCTCCTCGCTGGGCGCAAGCGCGATCGTGAGCGTCAGAACGAAGGTGAAGATGCTGATCCCGAGGATGAGCGGCAGCAGGAAACCCCCGGCGGTCGCGCCCGAGGACATCCCGGCCATGGTGCTCGACGGGTACACCCGCATGGCCGCCATCCCCGTGTAGTGCATGCCGCTGACAGCCACCCCCATGATCAGCGCGGCACCCAGCGTGGCCGGGAGTCCGCGCGTGTGCAGCCCGAACCACAGCGCCGCGGTCGCCGCCACAACGGCGATGACCACGGATACCGCGACGAGGAAGGTGTCGTAGCGGACCGCGCTGGGCATCCGCATTCCCTCCATCCCCGTATAGTGCATGCTCGCAACGCCGACGCCGGTGATCAGCCCGCCGAGGAGCAGCGGGCGGAGGCCGTCGCCGCCGAAGCCCACGATGAACAGGCCGATGCCGACCACGGCCACCGCGATCCCCGCGCTGAGCAAGGTCGCTGGCACGTCGTAGCGGATGGTCTCACCGGGGATCGTGAATCCGAGCATGGCGATGAAATGCATGACCCAGATCCCCGTCGTCCCGATCGACGCCGCCGCCATCACCAGCCAGCCGGCCCGGCCAAGGCCGACGCTGGCGCGTGCGCGGGCGGTGCACCTGAGACCGAGAAACGCGCCGAGACACGACATCGCGTAGGCAAGCGCCGGCGTCAGCAGACCATACGAAAAGTTGTGAACGTGGAGCATTCAGCTCTTACCCCCCCAAGGGCGACCATCAAGACTTCAATCGTCACATGTCACTCGGGTCAGTGGCTCGCAATCCTGGCAATATTGGTAACAATCCGCCTTCGTAGCCGCTGTCGCCAGTGAGAGTAGCCGCTGCTGCGAGTGAGATCTGTCACGTCGGCGGCTCCGGACGACGCCACGGGCATCATGCGTCCCCCCGGGCCTCACGCGTCCCCCGCGTGCACGCGGGCCGGTCTGCGCACCGTGGCACAGCCGGCTTACTCCAGGTCACCGATCCCGCGCAGCCCGGTCAGCCTCCTGGCGGAGTGCTCAGCCGCCTGGGCGGACGCTGACCGGCCGGCCCTGCCGCGGTAGCGGTCGAGGATCACCTCACCGCGCCGGTACGCTTCGATCGCCGCACCGGCTGCCCGCGAGTCGACCGGGCCGTAGTAAAGACCGTGCGGGAGGATCACCAGGTTGGCGGCGTAAAGATCCCCGCCAACGTGCGTCGTCTCCCAGACCTGGTCACCGTGCCGCCCGGCGAGAGCGCGCGCAAGCGGACCGCCGAGGCGGGCACAGCAGGGGTTGCGCCGACCGTGTGTGCACACGAGGACGAGCGGCCCGCTCACGGGCACCCCGAATCCCGGCCTGCGGCCCAGCGACAGGCCTTCCAGATCAAGGTCGGCAAGCTGACCCGGCCGGGTGAGATCCCCGTGCCTGAAAACGCTGCGCTCGAGCCACGGCCTGCTCCCCGCCGTCCACCCCGCGAACACACTGAACGCTCCCGCGGCTGCTCTGCGCCGGCCAGGACGGCCGGGACGGCGGATCATCTGGACCCGGATCCCGAGTCTGGCCGCCGCGTCGGCCGCCTTACCCAAGGGTGCGGGCAGCGCGAGCCCGGCCAGCGGATGCGGCCACGGGCCAGGGTGCTCGATGAGGAACCATGCCCTGGATGCCTCGGGCGCGGACGCGGCGGATGGAACCGTACCGTCGTGAGAGCCCGCATCGTGGTCGCAGCCGGCCGTGCCGCGCCCGGCGTGAGCGTCGCTTCGCGAGTCCCTGCCTCCGCTGGAGGGGCGCGAAGCGTCGTCCCCTCCGGCCATTCCCAGTCCGATCCCGTCAGTCACGTCCCCCCCGGCCTCCGGCCTCTCCGCCCGGCAGCGTGACCGCGCCGGGCCTGCGTGATCGCGCCGCCTGCTATCCGCCTGCCCGTCCGCCGACGTAGTGGAAACCCGGCGGCGGGTGCATGAGGAAGTCACGGTGCGAGATGTTCCATCCGTAGGCGCCGGCCATGCCGAACGCCACGAGGTCACCGGCGCGCAGGCGGACCGCGAAGGCGCGCCGGGCGAGGATGTCCTTCGGCGTGCATAGCTGGCCAGCGATCGTGACGTGCTCCGAGGCCATGCCGGGCCGCGGCAGGCCCGGCGGCCACTCCGTGACCGTGATCACGGCGAACGGCTGGTCATGTCCCTTCGCCGCGGGGGTGCGCAGGTGATGGGTTCCGCCTGCCACCAGGCAGAACATCTCGCCGTGGCTGCGCTTCACGTCGAGTACCCGGGTGACATACCAGCCGCAGTACGCGGTCACCGCCCGGCCTGGCTCGATCCGCAGCGTCTCACCCGGCCGCGCCAGGGCGCCGAGTCCCCGGCCGTAACCTTCCCAGTCGAAGACGGAGCCGGGCCGCCGGTAGTCCACCGCCATCCCGCCGCCGAGATTGATCTCCGGGCGGTTCACGCCGTGGCGCGCGCACCAGTCCCGCGCGAAGCCGGCCACCCGCGCGCTGGCGCCGAGCAGTGCCGGGGCATCCAGGCCGCTGGCAAGGTGGGCATGCAGGCCGCGCAGCCGTATCCGGCCGGCCCCGGATGGCTCCGCGGCCAGGCCGGCCAGCAGGCCCGTGCAGCTATCGAGCAGGATCGGATCCATGCCGAACGGTGTCGCCTGTCCCCCCATCACCAGCCCTCCGCCCGGACACGGGGTGACAGCACCCTGCGCCGCATCCGCCGTAGCCCCCGCAGTACCAGCCTGGGGGGACGACCCCCCAAAGCCCCCCGCAAGCGCCGCTGCCGCCGCGGGGCCGGGCAGGTTCACCCTCAGCAGGACGTCCGCGTCGCGGCGCTCCGCCCGTGCCGCCGCAGCGAGAAGCCGCAGCTCGTGCGGGCTCTCTACATGGAACCTGGCGGTACCGCGGCGCAGCGCGGCGGCCAGTTCCGCGCTGGTCTTGCCCGGGCCGCCGAACGCGAGCCCGCACCCGGGCACCGCGGCGGCGGCGTGCCGCAGCTCCCCGCCCGAGGACACCTCGAACCCGTCGGCCCGTCCGGCGACAGTCCGCAGCACCCGCGGGTCGGGGTTGGCCTTGACCGCGTAGTACAGCTCCACCCCGGCGGGGATGGCGGCCCTGATCCTGGCCACGTGCGCGGCCAGCCCATCGAGGTCATATATGTAGGCAGGCAGCGCGCCGTCGTCCCGGCCGAGGCGCCGTGCGAGTTCATGCACGCCGGGAGGTAGCACAGCCTCCCGTTCGGCATAATTATTAGTGGAATCTCCGGTCATGGCGCGCTCCGGCCTGAGCCCGTGCGCGCCATCTCGCCGTCCCAGCCGCGGGGGGCACCGGGGGGCCGTCCCCTCCGGCTAGCACCGCGGACTCCATCGCTCAGCGGGTTGGGCACGTGAACGTACGTCGCGTCGTGGTCGGCGGCGCGTGCCCAGCGCACCCTCAGGTTTGCCTTCGCGGGCAGCGGAACGCCGGCGAGCAGCGCCCGGAGCTGCGGCGGCCAGTCGTGATCACGGGCGAATCCGGCGACCACGCGGCGGGCCTGCCGCCACAGCCCGGCCTCCACCTCCGCCTCCTGCCCGGCGCACCGGTCCGCGATGGTCGCCGCGATCTCGGCGAGGTGATTGACGAGCAGGCAGTAGGCGACCCTGTTCCAGCCTCGCCCCGCGTCGTACGCGAGGGCGCGGCCGACGCGCGGCGCCAGCGTGGCGAGCAGCCGTCCGTGTCGCTGCGGGAGTAGCCTGACGCCTTCCAGGTCACGGAAGATCGCCTGCACGGGCATGCGCTCGGCGTCCACGCCGATGAGAACATTCTGCAGGTGCGGCTCGAGGACGATGCCGTGGCAGAAGAAAGCGTGCAGCACGGGGGGCACGACCCTGCGCAGGTACGCCTCCCACCACGCCATCAGCCAGTCGGCATCGCCGCCGTCGAACAGGCCGGGGTACTCGCCTGGCACGGAAGGCTCGGTCAGCGACGCGGCGAGCAGCGGCGTCACGCCAGGTGCCAGCCGGCCGCGGAGCCCGTCCCGCACGATCACGGCGAGGCCTTCGAACGCGTCCCGGCTTGCCAGCGCCACTGTCCGGTACCCGGGCTCACCGAGCAGGACGGTGCCGGGGAACCGGGCCGCGAGCTCGTCGAATACCGGCCCGAGCAGCCCAGTCAGGGTGACCGCGGCGGCCAGCTCATACCAGGCGCATGTGCGCACGCAGTTGGTAATCCGCACGCCCAGGCTGAACTTGCAGAACACGTCCGCGGCCGGATCGTAGACCGTGCGCACAGAGGAGGTGGGCACCACCTCCCGGGGCCCCGGGCCGAGATCGGCGAGCAGTCCCCTAGCGGTCGCCTGCCGCAGCCATTCCCGTCCTGCCAGCATCCGCAGCTGCCAGGGGTGCACGGGCAGCACCCGGTATCCGGGCGGCGGAACAGGCGCGCCGAGCCGGTCGAGCGCAGCGGCGTCGCCTTCGCCGACGAGTACCTCGTCGCGGACGCCGAGGAACCGGAGCGGGAATGCCGAGCCCGCCTCGGGGGCGTACCGCAGCCAGTCTCGCGCCTGGCGGGCCTTAGGTGCCGGGTGGAACCGGTGCCCGGCGATCAGCGCCTGCTCACTCGCCAGGTACCGGTCGATGCGGGGATCGCCGGTTTGCGGTTCGTCAGGTTCCTGACCGCCGATTCCCTGGCCAGTCCCGCGCGAGGGGGCCTGGCGCGGCCGTCGCCCCTGGCCATCTCCGCGATGGGCTGCCCGCACGCTACGGGCTCGCAGGATCGCGGTGAGGGCGGTATGGCTGCTGTGCACCTGGCCGCTGAACTCCTTATTGGCCGTACCGGTGGCGAGCGTCAGCTCCGCCGCGATCAGTCGGCCGAGCCGCTGCCAGCCGACCGGGTGCCACGCACCGTCCCGCAGTTCCTGCGCATCCCCTGTCATGCGTACGCCAAGGCCTGCCGACGGGCGGCGCAGCCGTACCCGCAGCAGGTGGCCGGCTCGCGCTAGCCGGACAAGCAGGTGGCCCTCGCTCTCCCAGACCTGCTGCTCGGGAACAGATACCTCACGGACGAGGCAGTTCAGCAGGGCCTGGCAGGTGATCGCGCCGGGGGTCACTGCCGGCCTCGCAGGTAGTTGGGGCCGCTGGTGCCGTAGAACTTGTTGATATCACTTGCCCGGGTGCGTGCCTTGCCGACCAGGGTTCCCGCGGTCACCATCGACTTTCCCGGCAGCCGTTCGGCGTCGAACAGGCGCGCCCGCAGCAGGGCGGCCTGGGGCGAACCGGAGTGCCGGTCAAGGGCGTCCGTCAGCCTCCGCCTGATCAGGCCGAGCAGGTCGTCGAGTGGCGCGATGCCCCGTTCCGCCAGCCCGAAGGCCAGCGCGCCCGCGCATAGATGCACGGTGATCGTGATGAAGACGTCGGCGAGCGCGTCATCGGATTCGGTAATCAGGCGGGGGTCGGCGAACGCGTGCCGCGGCGGCGCGGCGGTGCCGAGTGCGGCGGCAAGACGCGCGTGCTGGATGAGCGCCCCGTCGAAGTCCCTGACGAGCAACCGCATCCCGGTCTCGTCGATGACTACCGCGGCGTTCTGCTGATGTGCCTCCATGGCGATGCCGTAGCGGACGAACAACCGCACGTGGATGTCAAAGAGCAAGCTCAGGTAGCCGTCGAGCAGTGCTTCGAGACTTCCGCCGAACGGCTGACGGGCCAGTTCCCCGATCACCAGGGGCGAGCCGGATACGCGCTCCGGTACGCCGCGCGCCTGGGCAGCCTGCGGTTCCGGTGCGAGCAGCGCGGCAACAGGGACGATGCGGCTACCCTCGATGCCGGGCGGGAGACGGCGCAGCAGATAGCCGAGATAGGGGTGGCCTGCGTGCGCGTAACGGCTCTCGTCGGCCAGCAGCAGGCGGCCGAGCTGCCCGTCGGCGCGGATCGCGGCGGCCACGACGCCACGCACGAGTGCCCCGTCGGCCAGCGTGGCCGGCACGATCGACCGGCGGTTGCGCAGGCCAAGGGTGCTCGTCGGTAGTGGCAGCTTGAGATGCGCGCCCGGATCCGCGGCGACCGCCACAGTCCTGGTGGACAGGGTCGGGATCACCGTAAGGTGCCTGCCAGGCGCGATGACGGCCTTGGCCCTGGCCGCGTCCGGCCGGGCGCTCGTGCCAGGCTCGCCCGCCGGTCTAGACCGGTCTAGGCCGGCTTCGGCGAGGGCGGCCGCGAGCGGGCCGCGAGCGGTGAGCGGATGGACAGGCACCAGGTCGTGTGTCGCGGCTAGCGAGTCCGGCAGGCCCACGTCGGCAGGGGCCGGCCACCATAGGGGCTGCCCGTCACCGGCCCTGACAAGCGCGGCGGCTGGCAACGCTACCCAGTTGAGCTCGAACTCCGGCAGGTACTCGGGCGCGTACCGCAGCGAGTCTTCGTCGGTGAAGTCCAGCCGGCACTGCGCGGTCGGATAGGCAGGATGCGGCATGGCGGCGGCCAGCGCTTCGTAACCGAGCTGGCCCCGGGTGCCGAGGGCGGCTTCCGGATCGGCGTGACGGAGCCGCGCGAGCCTGGCGTGGACCCCCGGCAGGTGCCGTTCCCGCAGCCGCAGCGCGGCGAGGGCTTGCTCGCATTCGGCGGCGAAGGCGGCGACCCCAGCGCGGTCGAGAGGATGGGAAACAGCGGCGAGGACGGCCAGCACGTGGTCAAGGCCGATCCGGGAACGGAAGGAGCGGCGGACACGGAAATCCGCCAGGAACCTATCCGGTTCGAGTGGCACCTCCAGGCCGGTGCGGCCAGGACAGGAAGGAAGGTCGAGGAACGGCCCGCAAGGGCCGGAGCGGACCCGCAGGGACAGGCCGCCGTAGTCCTCCCTGAGCAGGGCATCGAGCACCCGCGCGGCCAGCTCGTGCCCGGTCACCGGCTCTCCCGCTGTTCCGGCCTTGGGGGACACGGTCCCACCCGGGGCAGCGCCTTCCCCGGGGCTGTGCTGGCCAGGGGGGCCGACGCTTCGCGCCCCCCCAGACCCCCCCGCAGGGGCATGGCCAGGGGTGCCGACGTTTCGCGCGCTTCGCGCCCCCCAGACCCCCCCGCAGGGGCATCTCCCGGGGGGATGCCCCCCGGACTCCCGATGGCCGGGGACCCCTGCGGCCCGGGTCCCGATGGCCCGGCACCGGTCGCGAGGATGTCCCAGTGGCCGCGGGCGCGGAACGAGCCGACGGCCCGTTCCACCGCCGCCGGGTCCGGGCCTTGCGCGCGGATCACGCCCAGGTAGTCGCGGTTTGCGTGGGTCAGCGTGAAGTGATCGCCGACCGGACGCAGCGGGTGATAGGTGAGCCGGACTCCGGGCTCGCCGACCGGATGGCTGCCGGGCCGCGGCGCCGACGCGAGCATGCCCGAGCGGTCCGCGACGACGTAGTCGGCGACCGCGTGACCGGACGCCTGCGGTGCCGTTGCCGGCAGCCGCTCGCCGAGGTGGACCCGCAAGATGCGCTCGAACAGCGGGATGCCAAGCAGGTCGGCGAGGACGAAGTCACCGTGATCACCGATCACCCGGTCGTTCACCTCGACCAGGCGCGGGCCGCCTTCAGCATCGAGCATGAGCTCGGTATGACACGCGCCAAAGGGACCGCCGAGATCGCGGAGCGCGGCAAGCACGTGCCGCCTGGCGCCGACGGGAAGCGTGACGTCCCAGCTCAGCCGCTCCTCGATGAAGAACGGAGGCGGTGAGACCCTGGTGCGGAATCCGCCGAGCACCCAGGTCGTCGCCCCGTCGCTCAGCGTCTCCAGGGTTCGCAGCGTGCCTGGCAGGTACTCTTCGGCGATCAGCCGCTCACCCGGGCGCCGGGACATGATCTCGGCGCACCGTGCGGAGAACTCACCCGGGTCGCTGACGAGCACGACGTCTTCGCTGGCCACGCCCTCGGACGGCTTGAGGACGAGCGGGTAGCCCAGCTGGCCGGCCGGAGGTTCGGCACCGCGGCGGATCTCGGTGGCGGCGACCCGCTCGCGGCCTGTCTCCGCGAGACGGCGGCGCATCAGCGCCTTGTTCCTGGCGCGCAGCGCGAAGCGCCAGTCCTTGCCGGGCAGGCCGAAGTACTCCGCCGCAAGGGCGGTCTGCACCTGCAGATGGTCGGAGTTGGAGAACACCGCGTCCGGGCGCGGCAGCCCTGCCATGGCGGCGATGAGCGCGCGCATATCCCAGACGTCACAGCGCACGATCCCGGCGGGCGCGGTCTCCCCCTGGGCCTGGCCGGCATATGCCCGCTCGTGCGCCTCCGGCTGGTCGGTGAGGACCGTCACCTCGAGGCCGAGCCGGGCGGCCGCGGGCAGGAAGCCCAGGGTGACCGAGTCGGTCGGCTTGGCCGCGACCAGATGAAGAAGCACGTTTCCTCCGCATAAGGCAAGCCTTGCCTAACTCGGAGGATCATAGCGCGCGGAATACCAGATGAGTCAACCCTCAGTCACTTCCCGTAGCCATCCCGCCGCCCCAGCTACCGCCCGGGGGGATATTTCAGGCACTCCAGACATCTTCTCGAGCGTGGAGATATCCGTGGTAAATAAGCGACCGTGGGCGTCACTTCTGTGCGACGGTGATCTCCACGCTTGACGGGAAGTCCGGAATGCCGGGATAGTCGCTGGGCCACTGGCACATTTATGCCAGCAGCCAGCCCCCGTCCACGTTGAGGTTGATGCCGTTGACGGATGCGTTGCGCAGCAGGAAGACGGCGGCGTCAGCGACGTCCCGCATCGTGGCGAGCCGCCCGGTCGGGGTCCGCGATATCACCTGCTCGAGAGGCTTGCCCTGCCAGTACGGGCTGTCCCCCACGATTCCCGGGTGGATGGCGTTGACCCGGATGGGGGCGAGCTCGACGGCGAGGGTGTGCACAAGCCCCACGACGGCGCCGTTCACCGTCGAGACGGTCGTGGACCCCGGATAGGGCCGGTCCTTGGCAAGGCCGCCGAAGATGACGATCGCGCCGTCACGGCTCAGCCGCGGCAGCAGCGCGTGGATGACCTCGCTGTACCCGACGAGCTTGAGCGTGGCGAGCCGCAGGGCTCGGTCGACGCTGTAGTCGGCCGCCGTGTTCTGGTCACGGTCGATCGCCGTGAGCACCAGGTGGTCGATGTGCGGCACCTCGGCGAGGGCGCCGGCGATGTCGTGCGGGCGGGTCAGGTCGAAGCCGAGGCCGGTGGTCGCACCGCCGATCCCCTTGGCCACGGTCCCGGCGCGGTGCGGGTCGCGTCCGGTCACGATGACCCGGTCCCCCGCGTCGGCCAGGAGCCGCGCGATCTCGTGCCCGATGCCCGATGTGCCGCCGACGACCATCACATCTGCCATGCCCCGTTCCCTTCCGTGTGCTCGGGCCCTTCCGTATGCGCCCCTGCCGTGCCCGCGGAGCCGCCGAGGGCGGCGCCCAGGTATTCCCAGTCCCTGGCGAACCGGTAGGAATGCCTCGACGGCGGCTGCGGTGCCTGCGTCTCCAGCCAGCGCACCGGCCCCTTCGGCTCCCCCGCATTGCCGAACGCGTGCACGCATCCGGCGCCCGCCCACGCGATGTCGCCTGGTCCGAGGCGGTAATGCTCACCGTCGAAGGTCGCGTCGGCGCTTCCCTCGAGGATGAGGTAGGTCTCCTCGAACGGGTGGTCATGCGCGCCGGCCACCCCGTCGGGAGCGTACTGCACCATGAACATGGTCGACAGCTGCGCCCCGAGGTCCGTGTCGATCATCATTTTCACCGTGATCCCGCTGTACACGAGCAGCGCCGTCCGCATGCTCGCGGACACCGCCAGCAGGTCCTGGGTCTGTCGCGCGGCGTCCATGCTGGCGGCCGTGATGTGCCCGAACGACCGCGACCGCGGGTCTCTCACATCTAGCCGAACGGGAGCGTGATGGCACTCGAGCGGCACGAGGACCGTGTCATCGCCGAACCGTCCCCGTGGCTGGGGAGCCTGCAGGTCTGCCCAGCGCGCCACCGCGTCGCCGTCGTTCCGCCACTCGTGCGGCATTCCGACGGGGACGAGGCCGTAGTCGCCTGCCTCGAGCAGGAGCGACCCCTCAGCCGTGCTGAGTACCGCGGATCCCTCGATGATGTAACAGCTCTGCTCGAACGAGTGCACGTGCGCGGGGACCGATCCGCCCGGCTGAAGCTCGCAGATCCCGAACCCGGTATGCACAGCGCCGTTCCCCTCGCCCACCGCCGCCCACCGCCGGAATCCCGTAGCATCCGCCCCTCCGTCACCCGCACTGGTGACAGTCCCCGCGGAGTGAATCCGGGGTTCGCGTACCACCGGTGGTACGCGAACCCCGGATTCACTCCCTTGAGCGCGGTTGCCAGGGATGGCGAACGCGGCGTCCGACGCCCTGCAAACCAGGTGACGCGACATCAGGGGGAGTCCGTGAGGGTCGTCCCCCCTGGGTGGCACCGTCACGCGGCGGCCTTCCTCCGCTCGACCTCGGCGATGAGATGATCACGCGAGGATTCGACGAGCCCGCGAGCCCTCCCGACGTCGGCGAGCAGCCGGCCGTCACGCTTGCGGACGACGCCGCCCACGATGACCGTCTCGACATTGGAGACATCCGCGGACAGGGTGACGGCGGCCACCGGGTCTATCAGCGGAGCGACGTTGATCGCCGTCGCGTCGATGACCACGACATCAGCCTGCTTGCCAGGCGTCAGCGAGCCCGTGCGGTCGGCCACGCCCGCGACCTCCGCGCCGTTGATGGTGGCCATCTCAAGCATCTGCCGCGCGGTCAGCATGGTGTCGGGTACTGGCGTGTCGGCCTCCCAGCACGCGGCGTTGACCCGGACCCGCTCTGCGCCGAAGGCGGCGCGGATCTGGGTGAACATGTCGCCGGGGACGGTGGTCACGACGTCGATGGACAGGCTGGGCCGCAGGCCGTACTCGATGGCCTTCATGACCGGCGGCGAGCCGTGGCCCATCTGAAGCTCGACCTGCGCCGCGATGGACACCGTGCCACCGCTGTCTGCGACCAGGCGCCACTCCTCCTCACTGAGGTAGCAGGAGTGGATATACGCGGTCCCTGGCCTGAGCAGGTCCATGTCGCTGAGCTGCTTGACCATGCCGAACCGCCCGGCGAGCCTGCCCATCGCGACGTGCACGGTGATCGGGATGTCCAGGTCGCGGGCGATCTGCCATTCGGTCTTCACCACCTCAGGGAGGCAGAAGCCCGGGCCGCGAGTGGCCAGCGCCAGGGTGAGCAGCCCCTCGTCAGAAGAGAAATACGTCTCGCGGACGCGCCGGACGTCGTCTCCTGGTATGGCGATCTTGCTCTGGTTCCAGTAATCCGACAGTGAGGTGTTGGCGCTGCCGTAGGCGTACTGGGCGCGGATCCCGCTCTCCCGCAGGGCGCGGATGGCCGCGTCCGGATGCTCCGGCGTGTTGTTGATGTGCGACCAGTCGACGAGCGTGGTGATGCCGGCGTTGAGGCATTCGAGCGCGCCCGCCAGGTTTCCGGCGTAGACGTCGTCCGGCCGGTAGACGGGCGCGAACGTGTCGAGCACCTCGACGAAATAGTCGTCGAGCGTGGCGTTGGGCGCGCAGCCCCTGATCGGCGCCTCCCAGGTGTGCCTGTGCGAGTCGACGAAGCCAGGGATGACGATGCGCCCCGACACGTCGATGACCTCGGCGTCGGCGTCGATGCCCTCCTCGACGGCCGCGATCCGGTCATCGGAGATAAGGACATCGCCGACGGGAAGGTCCCCGATCCGGGGATCCATTGTGATCACATACCCCCCGCGAAGCAGTACCCGATTACTCATGCCTCATCGCCGCCACTCGTTTCATCTAATCCTCCCTGGCACTCCAGCTCAGGAGCCTCGTCAACCACCTGAACGGCACTTTCACACCCCCCTGAGAACCTCAACGGCACTTTCACCCGCCCACACCCCACACCCCACCCCCCGCCTAGCCACACCCCGTGAAGGGCACCTTGAACGGCACCCAACCCGCTCAAGGGCACCTTCACGCATGTGAGCTGACCCTCCGTGTGCCGGATTTATCACGATATTTCATGTTCTGTACTCTGGATCCGGGGTTAGTACGCGGCTAGGGAGCGGACGGCCTCGGTTACTTTGTCAGTGGTGGGGATGACCTGCTGCTCGAGCGAATCGGCGAACGGCAGCGGTACGCAGGCGGCGGCCACCCGGCGGATCGGGGCGTCGAGCAGCTCGAAGCCCTCGTCCGCCACGATCGACACCACGGTGCCCCCCCAGCCGCCCTGATACGGGTTCTCCTCGACGACGACTAGCCGGGACGTGCGCTCGACCGACTGCAGCACCGTCCGCATGTCGAGCGGCACCAGGCAGCGCAGGTCGATCACCTCGACGGAGATGCCCTCGCCGGCTAGCCGTTCCGCGGCTCCGAGAGCAAGGGGCACCGTGGCGGCCAGCGCGACGATCGTGACATCGGTGCCCTCGCGCACGACCGCGGCCTCGCCGAGCGGCACCACGTACCCGTCCGGCACCTCTTCGCCCTTTGTCGCGAGGAGCCCCTTGTGCTCGAAGAACACGACAGGGTCATCACTGCGGATCGCGGCGGTCATCAGCCCGACGACGTCCGCCGGAGTCGACGGCGCGACGATCTTCAGCCCGGGGATCGCCAGCGTCCAGTTCTCCACGGCCTGCGAGTGCTGTGCCCCGAAACCGAGACCGCCGCCGTTCGCGGTCCGCACGACGAGCGGGACGGTCACCTGCCCTCCGGTCATGTACCGCATCTTGGGTATCTCGTTCGCCAGGTAGTCGAAGCAGCAGGCGAAGAAGTCGGAGAACATGATCTCCGCGACGGGGCGCATCCCCGTCATGGCCGCGCCCATGGCGACCCCGAGTATGGCCTGCTCGGATATCGGCGTATCCCACACCCGCTCCCGGCCGAATTCCTTGAACAGCCCGGTGGTCGTCTTGAACACGCCGCCGGCCGCGCCGATGTCCTCGCCGAGGCACACGACCGACCAATCGCGGCGCATCTCCCTTGCGATGCCCTCTGACACCGCGTCCCTGTAGGTCATCACGTCCGCCATGTGGCACCTCCGTCGGCCCAGACGTCGGTCATCGCCTCAGCAGGATCGGGTCCGGGCGCTGCCTTCGCCGCCGCGAGCGCAGCCCCGACGACCTGCGCCACCCGGTCGTCGACCCTGGCCACGGACTCCGGCGGCACACCGAGCGCATCAAGCCTGCCGCGCGCGATGTCGAGCGGATCCCTGCCCATCCAGCGTGCTACCTCATCGGGCGGCCGGTAGGTCGCGGGGTCGGCGCGGCTGTGCCCGAAATGCCGGTACGTCTGCGCCTCGAGCACGGTCGGGCCGTCCCCCGCCCTCGCTCGCTCGACGGCCCGCCCGACCGCGTCCTTGACCACCACCACGTCGTTGCCGTCGATGATCTCGGCGGGCAGGCCGTACCCCGGCGCCCGGTCGGCCGCCGGGTGGGTGACCGCCGTCACGTCGGCGATCGGCGTGTACTCCATGTAGAGGTTGTTCTCGCAGATGAACAGCACGGGCAGCGCCCACACCGCGGCGAGGTTGAGCGCCTCGTGGAAGGCGCCGATGTTGGTGGCGCCGTCGCCGAAGAACGCGACCGCTACCTGGCTGCTGCCGCGCAGCCTGGCCGACCAGGCGGCGCCTGCCGCCATGGGCAGGTGGGCGCCCACGATGGCGTACGAGCCGAGCATCCCGGCCGATGACTTGGTGAGATGCATCGAGCCGCCCTTGGCCTTGCAGAGGCCGGTGCTCTTGCTCATCAGCTCGGCGAGGCATTCCTCGGGGGACGCGCCGCGGGCCATGGCGTGATGATGGCCGCGGTAGGTCGCGAACACGTAGTCGTCGGGGCGCAGCGCCGCGCTCGCGCCGACAGCCACGGCCTCCTGGCCGGCGGCCAGGTGCGTCGTGCCCTTGACAAGGCCCGAGAGGAACGCGTCGTGCGCGGCCCGCTCGGTGCGGCGGATCAGCGCCATCTGCTCGTAGAGCGTCAGCAGCTCATCAGCGCCGACCGCGGTACTTGCCTGGAGGGATGACCCCCCCAAACCCCCCGCGGTACTAGCCTGGGGGGACGACCCCCCAAAACCCCCCGCAGCGCTTGCCTGGGGGGACAACCCCCCAAAACCCCCCGCGGGGCCGGTGGTTCCTGGCGCGGTCACTGGTCGCCACCGTCCGCCGCCGCCTGGCCGTCCGCTCCAGAGTGCCCGTCCTGCTCCGCGTGCGCGCCGCGGCCCGCCGCGGTGTTCAGGTGGGACTGGCTTTCCCTCAGCGTGTTGAGCGCCCGGCCGACGGTCCAGTATTTGCGCCCCGCCACCAGGAGTTCCTCGGCGGGAAACTTCGTGATGACCTCGCACCCGTCGGCGGTCACGACGAGTTCCTCCTCGATGCGCGCCGCCGACCAGCCGTCGGCGGCAGGCCAGTAGGTCTCGAGCGCGAACACCATGCCCTCCTCGATGGTCTCCGGGTGATCGAGGGAGACCAGCCGACTGAAGATGGGCTTCTCCCAGATGGACAGGCCGACACCGTGGCCGTATTGCAGCGCGAAGGCCGCCATCTCGTCAGGAAAGCCGAACTCCTGCGCGCGCGGCCAGAGCGACACGATGTCGGCCGTCGTAGTCCCCGGTCTCACCAGCGCGATCCCCTGGTCCATGTACTCCCTGCAGCGGACGTAGGCGTCGCGCTGCGCCCGCGACGCGCTGCCGACCGCGAACGTGCGGTAATAGCAGGTGCGGTAGCCCAGGTAGCTGTGCAGGATGTCGAAGAAAGCCGGGTCACCAGGACGGATGAGCCGGTCGCTGTAGACGTGCGGGTGCGGTGAGCAGCGCTCGCCCGAGATCGCGTTGACGCCCTCGACGTACTCGCTGCCGAGGTCGTAGAGCACCTTGCTCACCAGGCCGACGCACTCGTTCTCCCGCACCCCTGGCCGCAGGAACTCGTAAAGCTCCTCGTAGGCGGCGTCGACCATGGCGCACGACTGGGTGAGCAGCGTGATCTCGTCACGCGTCTTTGTCCGGCGTGCCTCCATGAACACCTGCTGGCCATCGACCGTGTCGATACCCTCGGCCCGCAGCGCGGCCAGTACCGGCATCTCCGCCATGTCGATCCCGAGCGGCGCGTCCGCCAGGCCGTGCTCGCGCAGCTCGGCGGCGACCTTGCCTGCCACGTCCTCCGCCATCTTCGCGTCCGGGTGCAGAGCGCCGCGGAGCGTGGAGATGCCCGCCCTCGCACCTGTCTGCTTGGCGCCGTCCGCCGTGTGGTCGAGCCACGGGTTGTACAGCTGGTGGTGCCTGGCCGCTGAGCCGAAGTCCCACACGACCGGCTCTCCGCCACGGGGCAGCAGCGCGAACCGGACCAGCTTGTCCATCGCCCAGGTGCCGATATGAGTCGAGGTCATGTAGCGGATGTTCGCGAAGTCGAAGCTGAGCAGCCCGCCGAGCTCGGAGCTCTCAAGCACTGCCCTGAGCCTGGCGAGGCGCTCGTCGCGCAGCCGGGTCAGGTTGACCCGCTCCTCCCAGTCAACCGCGTTCGGTCCGAAGGTGTGAATCGCCATCGCCGACCACCTCACTGTGGGCTCGTCCCAGTCAAGAGCTGGTTAACAGATCATGTCAAGTGCTACTGAACAGAAATTATGCAGCCAGCATACGCAGGAAGGAAGCCCCCTGACCTGCCGGGATCCCGACCTGGGTAATTCCGGCCATGATTCCGAACGAGAGCGCGATGGCACCGTCGCCAACCGCACGGCCTCCACAGCCGCCCCGCCAGACCCTCCGATCCGGCCACACTGGATGTCAGGAGGGGTCGGGTTCTGTGACGAACCAGACGCCCACCGTGGGGACCTCGCCCTCGTTGCGGTAGCAGTGCGGCGTGCTGGACGGGAAGCTGACCGCCTCGCCAGGCGCCAGGCGATAGGTGTCAAATCCGAGGGTGAGCATCAGCGCGCCCTGCAGCAGGTAGCCGTACTCGGTGCCCGCGTGCCGCATGAGCTGGCCGGTACTCGACGAGCAGCCACCCGGCGCGTACGTCACGAGCAGGAAATCCACCCGGGCTCCCGGCACATGGCCGAGGCGCTCCCAGGTCACGCCAGAGTCAAGCTCGAGAACGTCCCGCTCCTCCGGGCACACGACAGGTCCAGCGTGTTCTGCGGTCCTGGGGGGCCGGTCCCCCAAGGCCCCCCGCTGCTCTGGCCTGGGGGGCCGACCCCCCAGGGCCCCCCGCAAGAGGCCTGGCCTGGGGGGAGGATCCGCGGTGGTCCCCCGCGGGCCCGTTCCGGCGGCGAGCGCGCTGAGGGCCGCCGCGGGGAGGACGCCAGCCGGTGCGCCCTCCGGTGCATCGGCCGCAACGGGGCCTGGCGCCGTCGCCTGCGGTCCCTCGAAAACGTCCTCGACCGATATGTTCAGTGCCGTGGTGATCGCGTAGAGGGTGCTCACCGACGGCTGGCACTTGCCGGTCTCGATCTGGGAGATGAGGCTCGCTGACAGGCCAACGGCGCGGGCGAGGCCACGCAGGCTGATCGCCTTCCTGACGCGCTCCGCGCGGATGCGCTCGCCGATCTGGAGAATCGCCGACACAGGCACGAGCGCCTCCTCTCCCGCAGCATGCTACCGCCAGCACGTCCAGCACCGCTGAACGGCACGGCCCAGCCTCGCCGCAGTCCGCACGGCGGTTTGGGGCAGGGGGTCTAGGGGGGTCGTCCCCCCCGGAAGCAGTACTGCGCTCGCCGCAGCCGAACGCCCCGGCCCGGCCCCGCCGCATCGCCGCATCGCCGCAACTACATCAGTGGTCCATTCACCCACACCAGACTGCGTGAATGGACCACTGCTGTAGTTCTCTGCTGGCCGTGGCGAGGGTCGCCGGGGTGCTGATCTTCATCAGAAACTACTTTTGAATCCCTCACACATCGAGATCAAACCCCGGATCGATGCGGTTGGCTCTCGGCAGGCGCGGGGCGGCGCAGCACGTCGGCGACGAGGTCGCGGAGGACGTTGCGGCGGACCTTTCCGGTGGCCGTCTTGGGCAGAGCGGTCATCTCGACCACGGCCCTCGGCCGCTTGAACGCGGCGAGGCCCGCACGGCAGAAGGCGATCAGCCCGGCCGGATCGACCTGCTGACCTGGCAGCGGCACGACGCAGGCGACGGGCTTCTCCAGGCCGTCGCCGTCGACAGCGGCAACGACCGCGACCTCGGCGACGTCGGGATGCGCGAGCAGCCGTGCCTCCACCTCGGCGGGCGACACCCAGATACCGCCGGCCTTGAGCATGTCGCCCGAGCGGCCGAGGCAGCTCAGCGTCCCGTCCTCGTTGCGCACGTAGGTGTCGCCGGTGCGCAGCCATTCGCCGCGGAACACCTGCCGCGTCGCCTCGGTGCGACACCAGTAGCCGGTCGCGACAGAGGCGCCGCGGACGAACAGGTCACCGGGCCTGCCCGCCTCCGGGATCACCGCACCGAGAGCGTCACGGATCTCCACGTCGTACCCGGGCACGGCCGTGCCAGAGGAACCCGGGGTGACACTCCCCGGCCGGCCGGACACGAAGATGTGCAGCGCCTCCGTGGAGCCGAGGCCGTCCAGGATCTCCACCCCGAACCGGTCCCTGAACCGCTCGAAGAGCGCCGCGGGCAGTGCCTCGCCAGCCGACACCGCCTGCCGCACCGAGCCAAACGAGTCATCCGGCACGTCGCTGGCCAGCAGCGCGGCGTAGAAGGTCGGGACGCCGAAAAACAGCGTCGGCCGGTCCGCCCGCGCCCGCCCGGCCATCACCTCCGGCGTGGGCCGCCTCGGCTCGAGGATCACCGCGCCGCCGGCCGCGAGCGGGAAGAACGCCGAGTTGCCGAGACCGTAGGCGAAGAACAGCTTGGCGACCGACAGGCAGCGGTCGTCCGGCCGGACACCGAGGACCTCGGCGCCATAGCACTCTGCCACGTTGCGGATGCTCCCGTGCCGGTGCATGGCGGCCTTGGGCTGGCCGGTGGTGCCCGAGGTGTACAGCCACAGAGCCGGGGAGTCGGGCCAGGACTCATATGGCGGGAGATCAGTGCCATCCGGCTCCCCGGCGCTTACGAATTCCGCCCAGGTCCGGACTGTCACTCCTGCCGGAGCGTCAAAGCTCGTACCGCCATCGACGATCACGTCCGTGACCTCGGGGCAGCGTGCCACCACGTCCCGTTCGGCATAATCCAGCTCAGTCGACAGGCAGAGGACGCGTGCGCGCGAATCGGTCGCCGCCGCGGCCAGTTCGGCGCCGGTGACCATGGTCGAGACGGGGACGGCCACCGCGCCCGCGTACATCGCGCCGAGGATGCCGGTGAGCAGTTCCAGGCCGTCGGCCATGCAGAGCATCACCCGTTCCTCCGGGCGGACCCCGATCGCGCGAAGGCCCGCCGCCACCCTGCGGACTTCCGCGGCCAGCTCGTCATAGCTGACCGTCCGTCCCGCGGTGAGCACGGCGGTGCGTGACCCGGCGCCGTCACTGACGTGCCGCGCCGCGAGCCATGCGGCGGCGTTGAAGACCTCCGGCATGCTGTCCTCCTCAGCTGAGGTGGACGTACTGGTAGTCGAACGGCTTGCCGTTGATGCCGCCGCGCGGCGGGGCGATCCAGCTCGCGATCTTGCCACGTTCCCGCACCGGCCGCATCAGCGACCTGACGAACGTGAGATCCTCGCTGGTCGGCAGCCACTTGTGCCGCGACGCCCGCCAGGTGCGCTCGTCGACGATCTGTCCGTCCGGGGTGATGTGATGGCCGGCGTTGAGGCCGACCTTCCGGTTGAAGCCCGGATGCGGCAGCGTCAGCGTCGGCAGCGCCAGCCGGCCGCCGGTCCCCTGGTCCGCGAGGATCTTGTTCCACCGCTTCAGGCCGCTGCGGCAGTCGGCCACGTACTCGTCGCGCAGGTCCAGGTTCAGCGCGAGCAGGGCCGACGCCTCATCGGTGCGCCAGGTCCCGTACTCGCCCGGGATGTCGAGCACGGCTGAGTCGTCGGCCAGCCGGTGGTCGTCGCCGCGGCGGGTCTCCTGCCAGCGGCCCTTCAGCCCTGCCGTGTAGTAGTTCGCCGCGTTGGTGGACGTCTCGCTGCCGAACAGGTCGAGGGAGACCGTGTAATGGAAGTTGATGTAGCGCTGGATGATGTCGAGCGCGATACCGCCGTGCGGCCCGATATCAAGCGTGTCATGCGCACGGATCAGCTCCGCGCTGCGCTGCACCACGCGGTCCACCCCCGTCGTGCCGACCATCATGTGGTGCGCCTCTTCCCTGAGCATGAACTCGGCTGTGCGCGACAGGGGGTCGAACGCGGATTCCTTCAGCGTGCCGAGCTGGTACTTGCCGTCCCGGTCGGTGAAGTAGGTGAACATGAAGAACGCCAGCCAGTCGGCGGTCTCCTCGTTGAACGCGCCAAGGATCCGCGGTGCGTCCGGACTGCCTGAATTGCGCTGAAGCAGGCCCTCCGCCTCGTCCCGGCCCTCCCGGCCGAAGTACGCGTGCAGCAGGTACACCATCGCCCACAGGTGCCTGCCCTCCTCGACGTTGACCTGGAACAGGTTGCGCAGGTCGTAGAGGCTCGGCGCGGTCAGCCCGAGCTGGCGCTGCTGTTCCACGGAGGCGGGCTCGGTGTCGCCCTGTATGACGATCAGCCGCTGCAGGTCGGCGCGGTACTCGCCGGGCACCTGCTGCCAGACGGGCTCGCCCTTGTGCTCACCGAAGCCGATCGCCGCGTCCGGGTCACGCTCGGCGAGGAAGATGCCCCAGCGATAGTCCGGCACGCGGACATGATCGAAGTGCGCCCAGCCTTCCCGGCCGACGGCGACCGCGGTACGCAGGTAGACGTCGCGGGTGGCCAGCGCCGGGCCCATCTCGCCCCACCAGCTGATGAACCTGGGCTGCCAGCCTTCGAGGGCACGCTGCAGCCTGCGGTCGCCTGACAGGCCGATGTTGTTGGGGATCTTTGCCGAATAGTCGATCTTCTCTGACATTCCGCTCACGTCCGGTTATATGCGCTTAAAGTCGAACTTAGCCCGCTGACCGGTGCCGTAGCGCCGGAGCGCGCCGTCGGGGCCGGCCGCGTTCGGCCGGTTGAAGACCCAGTTCTGCCAGGCGGTGAGCCGACCGAAGATCTTGGTCTCGATCGTCTCCGGCCCGGTGAACCGGTAGTTGGCCTCCATCGCCGTCAGCGCGTCAGGGCTGAGCGCGGCCCGGCCCTCGAGCACGAGCCGGATCTCGTCCGCCCAGTCGATATCGTCGGGCGCCCCGGTCACGAGCCCGAGGCCCATGGCCTCGGCGGCAGGGATCGCCCGGCCGGCTTCCTTGGCCAGCCGGCTGACGTGGTCGTCCTCGCCGTAGAACCTGGAAGCCAGCCTGGTCAGGCCGTTGCCCATCGGGAAGGGGGCGAAACTGGCGTCCGACAGCCAGATGGCCGCGCGCAGGTCGCTGTCAGGGTCATCAGGCGGCGGCCCGTCCAGCATGTACTGCCGGTCACAGGCGAGCGCCAGCTCGAGCAGCACCCCCGCGAAGCAGCTGCCGGGCTCGACCAGCGCGATCAGGCTGCGGCTCGTCACGTCCAGCCGCTTCAGCGTCCGCTTGTAGTAGAGCACGATCTCGTTGCACAGCCAGTCCCGCGCGGCCCCGTCACGGGCAGGGCCGAGCACCGCCCGCTCGTGGGCGAGCACCCGCTCAGGATCGCCCTCGGTACGGATGACCCAGGTGCCGAGCAGCACCTCGTTGGTGCGCAGCCGCAGTATCAGGTCATCGAGCTCCCTTGTCACCGCGAGCAGCCAGCACGCGGCGCCCTGCTCGTGCACCGCCGCGGCGTCCCCGGGCGCCTCGCCGCCCGGCCCCGACACGGTTATCGTGGCCACGCCAAGCTCCCGGTCGAAGCTGGCGCGCACGTGGTCGTACCCGATCCCGTCCCCGGTGACCTCGCGATTCAGCCTGGCCAGCTCGACGCCCGCATCGTCGCCCGTGCGCGGGCGCCTGCTCGCCTCAGCCGCCTGCCGCGCCCGCTGCCCGACAACCTCCGTGAACTCCCCGCGCGGCACAAGCTCGTCCACGAGCCGCCACTCCACCGCGGTCTTGCCCCTGACCCCGTCGCCGCGGGTAGCGAACACGTCCGCGAGGTCCCTGCGCACCCTGCGCTTCTCCACCACCCGGGTCAGGCCGCCTGTCCCTGGCAGCACGCCGAGCAGCGGGACCTCTGGCAGCGCGACGGTCGACGAGTTGTCGTCCACGAGCAGGATCCGCTCACAGGCCAGCGCGAGCTCGTAGCCGCCGCCCGCGCAGGATCCGTTCACCGCGGCCAGGTAGGTCTGCCCCGAGTGCTCGGTGGCGTCTTCCATGCCGTTGCGCGTCTCGTTGGTGAACTTGCAGAAGTTCACCTTCCAGTGCTGCGGTGAGGCGGCCAGCATCCTGATGTTCGCCCCCGCGCAGAACACCTTCTCCCTGGCCGAGGTCACCACGACGGCGCGCACCCCGGGATGCTCGAAGCGCAGCCGCTGCACGGCGTCGTACAGCTCGATGTCGACCCCGAGGTCGTAGGAGTTGAGCTTCAGCTCGTAACCGGGAACCAGCCCGCCATCCTCGTCGACGTCCAGCTCCAGCCACGCGACCGGCGCGTCGATCCGCAGCCGCCAGTGCCGGTAGCCGTCCGGATGCCGGTCGAACGACACCTCGGGCGTGGCGGCCTGCCCGCTGGCTTCGCCCCTGGCCTCCCCCCTGGCCTCACTGCCGGTGCCCGCCTCGCCCATGGAACCAATAGTCTACAAATTATTAATGCAAGTCAAGAGTAGTGTAGAAGGATGAGCCTGGCTCACGGGCCGATCCGGCGGAGTTCCGTGCGGTACCGCCGGGCCGACTCGACGTAGGACGCGACCGAATCGCCGATCCAGCCGTCCTCGCGCGACAGCGGCCTGATCCGCGCGGGGACGCCGAGGGCCATCGATCCGGCCGGCACCACGAAACCCTCCGGCACCAGCGCGCACGCGCCGACGAGCGAGCCGGTGCGCACCCTGGCCCGGTTGAGCGTGACCGATCCGGAGCCGAGCAGGCACCTGTCCTCGACGACGCAGCCCTCAAGGTGGGCGTTATGCCCGATGACGCACTCGGCGCCGATGATCGTCGGCCAGCTCCGCGTGGTGTGCACGACCGTCCCGTCCTGCACGGATGTGCGGGCACCCACCTGGATCGGGCCATGGTCGCCGCGCAGCACGGCGGCCGGCCACACGGACGCATCCTTCCCGATCGTCACATTGCCGATGACAATGGCATCGGGGTGGACGAACGCGGACTCGTGAATCTCCGGTTCGTGCTGTCCCAGGGCGTAGATCGGCACCGCTGACCCTCCGGTTCACTCCAGTGGACTTACTATCTACATTATTGATAGCGCACGTAAATATTATGTAGAGTATTTTTACCGAACGGGAGCTGAATGGCGCACTCCCGGACCACCACGTCCCGACGTCGCAGGAGACAGCCCGAGTCATGACGCGAGGAGCCGACCAGGCCCCGGCGCTGCCGCGCCTCATGACGCTCCGCGCCACCCCAGACCCGGCCCTCGCCGGGGGGTCTGAGGGGGCGCCGGCGGCCCGGCCAGCGGCCAGCGGCCAGCGCCCGGCCAGCGGCCAGCGCCCGGTCAGCGCCCGGCCAGCGGTCAGCGCCCGGCCAGCGGTCAGCCGGCGCAGGGAAGTTGCCGACGTGAGCGCCAGGTCCCTGCTGATGACGATCCTTGGCGAGTTCGTGCTGCCAGACGGCGAGCCGGTGTGGACCTCCAGCCTCGTGCGGGCGCTCGCCGTGTCGGGGATCGAGGAGAAGTCCGCACGGCAGGCCCTGGCCCGCACGGCGAGCGAGGGATGGCTGGCCTCTCAGCGGCACGGCCGGCGGGTGCGGTGGGAGCTGACCCCGCATGGCCGCGGGCTGCTCACCGAGGGCGCGGAACGGATCTACGGGTTCGGCCGCCGGGATGAGCCCTGGGACGGCCAGTGGCTTGTCGTGCTCGCCTCCGTGCCGGAAAGCAGGCGCGAGCTGCGGCACAAACTGCGCACCCGGCTGTCCTGGGCCGGCTTCGGCTCGCCGGCAGGCGGCGTGTGGGTCACCCCCGACGTCTCGAGGGAGGCCGAGGCACGCGAGGTCCTTGGCGGCCTGGCCCTCCCCGCCGCGGCGATGTCCTTCACCGCCCGGTACGGCGCCATCGGCGAGCAGCAGGCCATGGTGGCCGCGGCGTGGAACCTGGACGCCATGGCGGCACGGTACGAGGAGTTCATCGACCAGTTCGCCGGGCTGGACCCGCGATCGCCCGGCGAGGCGCTTCGCGCCCAGATCCGGCTGGTACACGAGTGGCGCCGCTTCCCGTTCCTCGACCCGGTACTGCCCGCTGAGCTGCTGCCGCCCGGCTGGAGCGGCACCCGCGCCACCACGATCTTCCATGACAGGCACGCCCGGTGGCGCCCGCCGGCGAGAGCCGCCTGGGCCGTCCTCGCCGCGTGACGCCCTCTCGCCCACCCCTTGAAGGGCACCTTCACCCAGCCAGATCCGCACAAGGCACCTTCACACCCCGGACCCCCGCCAGCCCCCGACCCGATGAAGGTCACGTTCACCCCGTCAGAACTACAGCAGTGGTCCATTCACACAGTCAGGTGTCTGTGAATGGACCACTGCTGTAGTTAGGCAGGCCCGCTCGGCGGAGCCGGGATGCTGGTGTTCCCGTTCACGTTGACTGCGATCTGGCCGGCCGACCCTCAGGTGTGGGTGCTTGCCGGACAGTATGGGACCGTCCACGCATCGCAGACCTGTGGTTACCGCTGGACGCCGTCGATGGATACCGGGGTCGTGAGCACCCTGTCGGCACCGACCGTGCGCTCGGCGCCGTGCAGCACGAACGGCGCGCGAAGCCGGAGGTCAGCGGACGACGAGCCGATGTCTGCCTCGATGACGCCGGGTTCCACCACGCGCGCGCCTGACCTGCCATGGAACGCGGTGCGGTCCGCGTGCAGCCGGAACACGACCCGCCGGGCCTGCCCCGGCGAGAGCGGCACGCGCGCGAAACCCGCCAGATAGCGAACCGGCCGGACCACCTGGGCGACCGGATCGTGCAGGTACAGCTGAACGACCTCGGAGCCGGCGCACGAACCGGTGTTGCGCACCGTACAGCCGATGTCGACGGCCCCGTCGGTCGCGACGCCGATGGCTGAGCCCGCCTCATCCCCGGCCGGCGCCGGGCCGCTGATAACCGGCGCGATGGAAAGATCCGTGTACTCGAAGCTGGTGTAGGACAAGCCGTGCCCGAACGGGAACAGCGGTGTCGGATCCACCGAGCTGACCCCGGAACGGCTGGCCAGCGGTGCCCTCAGGTACGACGAGGGCTGCGCGCCACGGGACGAGGGCATCTCGATGGGGAGCTTGCCGCTTGGCACCACGCGGCCTGACAGCACGCCGGCGATCGCGCCGCCCCCTTCCTCCCCGGGGAAGAACGCCTGTACCACCGCGGCGAGACGGTCCGCGACACGGCCGATGGCGTAAGGGCGCCCGCTGACCAGGACGAGGACGACGGGCTTGCCCGCCGCAATGATCGCGTCGAGCAGCTCTTCCTGTACACCAGGCAGCCGCAGCTCGTCCACGTCGCAGCCCTCACCGGAGCTTCCCCTGCCGAACAGGCCTGCTTCGTCCCCGAGTACGGCGATGACGACGTCCGAGGTGGCGGCGCAGTCAGCCGCGGCACGGATGCCTGACCGGTCGCCGGAACGCACGTCGCAGCCTGGCGCATGGCCGATCTGTGCCTGGGGCAGCTCCTCGCGCAACGCGGTGACGAGCGGCGCGGCAACGACGCCTGCCCCGCTGTCCGGGTGCTGGTAACCCACGTGCCGCGGGAACGTGTAGCAGCCGAAGAAGGCCAGCGGGTCGTCGGCGAGCGGCCCCACCACGGCGATCCGGGCCGTGGCGTCAAGCGGCAGGGCGTGGTCGCCGTTGGCGAGCAGCACGATGGATTCCTCGGCGAGCCGCCGCGCCAGGCTGCGGTGGGCCGGCGGGTCGAGATCGATCGCAGCGGAGACCAGCCCGGGTCGAGCATTCCAAGGTCGTACTTCTGCCGCAGCACCCGCGAGACGGCGCGGTCGACAAGCTTCTCCGGCACGCGGCCCTCGCGAACCGCCTCCGCGAGCGGCGTGCCGTAGCACCGCACGTTTGGCAGCTCGACGTCTACCCCCGCGTCCAGCGCGAGCGCGCCCGCCTCCGCGGGTGAGCCGGCGACACCGTGCAGCGTCTCGAGGAACGAAATGCCGTAGTAGTCGGCGACGACCACGCCGTCGAAGCCGAGCTCGTCGCGCAGCCTGCCGGTGAGCAGGGTCCGGTCAGCCGCGGCCGGCACGCCGTCGACATCGGCGTACGAGTGCATGACCGCCCGGGCGCCGCCCTCCCTGAGCGCCATCTCGAATGGCGGCAGGATCACATCGGCGAACTCGCGCGGCCCCATGTTCACCGGTGCCATGTTGCGGCCAGCCCGGGATGCCGAGTATCCGGCGAAATGCTTGAGCGTCGCGATCACGCCAGCTGACTGCAGGCCCTGGACGTAGGCGGTGCCGATCGAGCCGACGAGGTAGGGGTCCTCCCCGATCGTCTCCTCCACCCGCCCCCAGCGGGAATCGCGTGCGACGTCGAGAACCGGGGCGAGGCCCTGATGAACGCCTACCGCGCGCATGCTCTGCCCGACGGCGGCGGCCATCTCGCGAACCGTGCCGGGGTCGAACGACGCGCCCCACGCGAGCGGCGTCGGGAACGCGGTGGCGGTCCAGGTGGCGAAGCCGGTCAGGCACTCCTCGTGCGCCATTGCCGGAATGCCAAAACGGCTCGCCGCGACGATCTGCCCCTGCAACGTGGCGAGCGCGCGCGCACCCGCGGCGGGGCTGACCGGCCGGGTTCCGAAGACGCGCGTCAGCTGGCCCAGGCCGTCGCGGATGAGTTCCGTGAGCGGCGGAAGCTCTCCAGGGAAGTCATCCTGCATCGGGGCCACGCCGTCACCGTCGCTCTGCGCGCCCATCCAGATGCCCACGAGCTGCGCGAGCTTCTCGGTGAGCGTCATCCGGGCCACCAGGTCTGCCACCCGGTCAGCGGCCGGCCGCGACGGATCGCGCCAGATCTCGCCCCTGGCATCGCCGTCGGCAGGTGCGCCGCCGCCGCCAGGCAGTCGAGTGTCGTCGCCAGCCAGCCCAGCCTCGTTGCTGGGAGATCCTTTCGCTCGTGCGTTCATGGTGGCGCGCCTCATCTCTTGGTCGGGCCGGCCTCGCAGGCCAGCAAAACCGGGAGCTCCCGCGACGTGATTCACCGGGCAGCGTCAGTCCAGGATCGCGGTGGACTCCCGGACGATGAGCTCGGTGGACAGCTCCACCCGCCGAGTACGCAGCGGCGCGCCTTCGACGAGCTCGGCCAGCATTCCCGCGGCGACCCGGCCCATCTCGGCCAGCGGCTGACGCACGGTGGTAAGCGGCGGCGACACCCAGCGGGCCACCGGAAGATCGTCGAAGCCCACGACGCTGAGGTCCTGCGGCACCCGCAGCCCGCGCAGCCTTGCCGCCTCGTATATGCCGAGGGCCTGCTGGTCGCTGCCCGCGAAGATAGCGGTCGGCCGCCCCTTCGGGTCGTCGAGGTCAAGCAGCTCGCCGCCCCGCACGAACCCGCCCTCGTGCTGGAAGTCTCCGTGCCGCACGAGCGCGTGGTCGTAGCGGAGGCCCGCACGCTCGAGCGCGAACCGGTAGCCGTCGATCCGCGCCCGGCTGCACAGGTAGTCGGCCGGGCCCGCGACAGCACCGATGCGACGGTGGCCGCGGCCGAGCAGGTGGTCGGTGGCGGCGATGCCGCCAGCCCAGTTCGTGGCACCCACGCTCGGCAGCCCGGGCTCGGGCAGGTTCACCGGGTCGACGACGACGAGAGGGATGTCGTCCTCACGCAGCTGCTGCAGCTGCGTGGCAGTGAGCTCCGACGTCACGAGAATGACGCCGTCCGTGTCGTGGCTGGCCAGCGCGCTGGTCCAGCTGGCCGGCCTGGCGCTGCCGTGACGCACCGCCGAGACAGCGACGCCCGTCCCGTGGCCGGAGCACCATTCCTCCACGCCGCGCAGGATCTCGACGGCCCACGGGCTGTCGAGGCCGTTGAAGACGAGGTCGACCAGGCCCGACCGGCGCCCGCGGCGCAGTCCGGGCCGCTGGTAGTTGCGCTCGTCGAGCAGGCGCTCCACGCGGGCTCGCGTGGTAGCCGCGACGTCAGGACGCCCGTTGACCACCTTCGACACGGTGGGCAGTGAAACACCGGCCTCCGCCGCGATGGCGGCTAGCGTGGGCCGCCGCCTCGGGCTGCCGTCTTTCATCGCGCGCCGTGTCCCGCGGGGGATTCCCCCGTCTGGCGCATGTTCACCCCTGGACAGCACGTCCACTACCTTCCTCGACACCGGTGGTGGCTGGCGGCGCGGCGTCGCCGGTACGGAATTCGAAAATCTTCGATTGCCGTATCGTAACCTATCCGCAGGTGGAGCCTAACGATAGCCGGGCGCGTCTATCCTCCGAACAGTCCTGCTCACTGGCCGATCACAGCATGACAAGCACGTCCCGCAGGGCACCGCCCGCTGGCCGTGAAGGGCTCTGTAACACTTCGGAAACCAAGGGTTGACCTGCCCGGTACCGCTTCCTAAGATGGCCGCACCATCGAAAATATCGATGTATCTTTCGGAGCAGGTCTCGCGGCACGGGTAGCTCCGCAAAGCCAGGTTGACCACGTTGGCCCGCTCGGGCGACATCGTTTCAGGAGATGACCATGCGCAGCATCCAGAAGTGCGGCGCTCTCGCCCTTGCGGCGACAGTGGCGCTGACAGTGGCCGCGTGCGGCGGTGGGAGCTCGGGAAGTACGAACGCGAACGGCTCCACCACCCTCACGTGGTGGCACAACGGCAACGCCCAACCGCTCCTGGGCATCTGGCAGCAGACGGCTGACGCCTTCCACGCGCAGAACCCGAAGGTGACGCTCAAGGTCAGCCCGTACCAGAACGAGCAGTTCAAGACCAAGATCCCGATCGCGCTCCAGTCGAACACCCCGCCGGACATCTATCAGCAGTGGGGTGGCGGCAACGAGGCCACCCAGCTCGCGTCGGGCAAGGTAGCGGACCTCACCCAGGCCACGTCGAGCTGGATCAGCGAGCTGGGCACCGCCGCGTCCCGCTGGCAGGTGAACGGCAAGCAGTACGGCCTCCCCTATGACCTGCACATGGTGGGCTTCTGGTACCGCAAGGACCTGTTCGCGAGGGCGGGCATCGCCGCGCCGCCGGCGACCATGGACCAGTTCACCGCCGACATCAGCAAGCTGAAGACGGCGAACATCACGCCCGTGGCGATCGGCAGCAAGGATCAGTGGCCCGACGCGTTCTGGTGGGAGTACTTCGCCATCAGGGAGTGCTCCACCGCGACCCTCCAGCAGGCCATCAGCTCAATGGACATGAACCAGCCATGCTTCACGAAGGCCGGCACTGACCTCACCTCCTTCATGAAGACCAACCCGTTCCAGACCGCCTTCCTCAGCACGCCCGCCCAGCAGGGCGCGGGCAGCTCGGCCGGCATGGTCGCGAACGGCAAGGCGGCGATGGAACTGCAGGGCGACTGGGACCCCGGAGTCATGTCCGCCCTCAGCACGAACAGCAACCTCACCTCCGAGCTGGGCTGGTTCCCCTTCCCGACGGTCGCCGGCGGCGCCGGCGACCCGCACACCCTGCTCGGCGGCGGCGACGGCTTCTCCTGCACCACCCAGGCGGCGGAGCCGGCGTGCGCCAACTTCCTGAAGTACATCGACAGCACGCCGGTGCAGGAAAAGCTGGTGACGCAAGGCCAGGTCGGCTTGCCGGCGAACCCCGCCGCGGCGGCGGTGCTCACCAACCCGACGCTGAAGCAGATCGTGACGTACAGCCAGTCAGCGCCGTACATCCAGACCTACTTCGACATCGCCTTCCCGACGAACCCCGGCCTGGCGCTCGACGCCGCGGTCGCTAACTTCGTCGCGGGGAAGGGAACGCCGCAGGCGATCATTCAGTCCATCCACCAGTAATGAGCGACCCGCAAACGGGTTTCGCACGAACCGGCGCGGCCACGGCGGAGACGACCTCCGCCGTGGCCGCGGCGCCCGCCGGACGGCGGGGGAGCGGCCGCCGGAAGGGCTGGGGCAAGAAACTCGAGCTGATCCTGCTGCTGAGCCCGGCGCTCGCGCTCTTCATCGGGTTCGTGCTGCTGCCGATCGTCATCGCCGCCTACTACAGCGTCTACAACTGGAGCGGCTTCGGGCCGCTGCACGACTTCGTAGGCACGGCGAACTACCGGAAGGCGCTGTCCGACCCGGTCTTCCAGCAGGCGATCGTGCACAACGTGACGATCGCCGTGCTCTCTGTCGTCATCCAGCTGCCGATCAGCCTCGGGCTGGCCATGCTGCTGAACCGCCGGCTCCGCGGCCGGACGTTCCTGCGGGTGGCGGTGTTCGCGCCGTATGTCCTGTCGGAGGCGACGACCGCGGTCATGTGGTCGCTGATGCTGGCGCCAGGCGGGTTCGTGGACCAGGTGCTGAAGTCGGCCGGCCTCGGCGGCCTCGTCAATCAGTGGCTGGCCAACACCCACATCGTGCTCTATACGCTGTTCGCGGTGCTCACCTGGAAGTACATCGGGTTCGGGATTATCCTCCTGCTGGCCGGCCTGCAGGGGATCCCCGCCGAGCTGCGCGAGGCGGCGGCCCTCGACGGGGCGACGCCCTGGCAGGTGACACGGCGCATCACGGTGCCGCTGCTCGGCCCGACGATCAGGATCTGGATCTTCCTGGCGGTCATCGGCTCGCTGCAGCTCTTCGACCTGGTCTGGATCCTGACGCTCGGCGGCCCGGCCGACGCGTCGACCACGATGGCGACGTACCTGATCGACCGCGGTTTCCAGCGGTACGAGTTCGGTTACGGCAGCGCGGTGACCGTCATCCTGTTCATCATCTGCTTCATTTTCGCGCTGCTGTACCAGCGATTCGCGCTGCGCCGTGACACCACGGGCGCCCTGACCAGAGCGGTGGAGTAAGCCAGTGTCAGCGGTTCTTCTCCCGCGGCCGGCTGTGGCCGCCGGCCCGCGCAGGCGCCGGATCCGGCCGGGCACGCCGCTGGCCTACCTGGCGGCTGTGGTCGTCATCGGGATCACCATCATCCCGATGCTCTTCGTGATCGCGGGCGGCTTCCGGACCAACGCGGACATCAACAATAAGCCTGCCGGGCTGCCGCATCCGTGGGTGGGCGGGAATTACAGCTCGATTCTAAAATCCGCGTCGTTCTGGGAATTCCTCGGCAACAGCGCCCTCGTCGCGGTGGTGGCGACCGGGCTGGCGGTCGGGCTCGGCTCGATGGCGACGTTCGCGCTCTCGCGGTATTCGTTCCGGGGGCGCGAGGGTCTCTACACGCTGTTCACCATCGGGCTGCTGTTCCCGCCCAACGTGGCGGTGCTGCCGCTGTACCTGCTGCTGAAGCAGGTCAACCTGCTGGACAACCAGTTCGGCGTGGCGATACCCGAGGCAGCCTTCGCCCTGCCCATCACCATCGTGATCCTGCGCCCGTTCATGCGCGCGATCCCCGGCGAGATCGAGGACGCGGCCCTGGTGGACGGGGCCACCCGGCTCCGGTTCTTCTGGCAGATCCTGCTGCCGCTGTCCCGGCCCGCACTGGTCACCGTGTCGATTCTCGCGTTCGTCGTCAGCTGGAACGCCTACCTGCTCCCGCTGCTCGTCTTCAGCACCCAGTCGCATTTCACCCTGCCGCTTGGCGTCGCGACCTTCCAGTCGCAGTATTCCCAGAACGTGGCCAGCATTTTCGCGTTCACGGCGCTGTCGATGGTGCCCGCGCTCGCCTTCTTCGCCCTGGCGCAGCGGCAGATCGTCGGCGGGCTCACCGGTTCGCTCAAGGGCTGATCGCCCGGCTCGGTCGTCAGCCGCCCAGCGCCTCGTAGCGGCTCAGCGCCCAGTTCCAGAGCAGCCGTGCGAGCACGAACAGCACCACCCCGGCGCAGGGCGACATCAGTGCCAGCCAGGCCGGCACGCCGGTGCCCGCCACCCTGCCCGTGATGACGGCCGCGGGCAGGTACGCGATGAAGGCGATGGGAAGCACGAAGGTGAGGATCGACCTCGCCGCCACGGGCAGCACCTTCAGCGGGTAGTTGCCGAACGTCCCGATCAGGGTGTCCACCCAGAGGTACCAGATGAATCCCACGGTGAACCGGAACGCCGTCGCCGATACCACGGTCTGAATCGCCGCCTCTACGAGCACTCCGCCGAGGACGCCGACGGCCAGGTAGCCGGCTCTCGCGGGAGTCCAGGCCAGGTTCAGCTTCGCGAGCGCCAGCCCGAACAGCAGGAATGCCGCCGACGTGTCGCCGAGCGCGTTCATCGGGAACTCTGCGAGCAGCACCTGCCGGTAGACCGGCAGCGGGCGGAGCAGGTACCCGTCGATCAGTCCTTGCCGTACCAGGGCAGGCATCAGCCACACATTGCCGAACGTCGCGACGTAGATGCCATGCGAAAGCAGCCGCATCGACGCGATCAGCAGCACCCCGCCCTGGGTCCATCCGCCGAGGCCGGGGAACCGGGCGAGCAGCACTCCCGCGAAGACGAGCACAGAGGACTGCCACGCGATCCCCACGAACAGTGCCATCACGAAGTCGCCCCGGTACTCCAGCCGGGCACGGAAGTTCAGCCGCGTGATCCTCGCCGCGACGACCCATGCCGCCTGCCAGCGTCCGAGGGCTGCCCGCACCGTCAGCCTCCCTGCACGATGACCCGCGCGGCCGCCCTGCGCCACAGCAGCGCGCACCCAGCCGCGAGTGCCGCGCACCAGAGCGCCTGGACGGCGACCTCGTGGCCGAGCGCCGACAGCGGGAGCCTGCCGATGTAGAGCGAGAGCGGGACGTTGAGCGTGCCCTGGAACGGCAGCCAGCCGTCAGCGCGCTGGAACCACAGCGGGAAAAACCACAGCGGCGCCATGGCCCCGGACAGCAGGTTCTGCACGAACGCGAGGGCCGTCACGGCGTTGCCGTTCACCACGGACCAGAAGCACAGCAAGTCCACGACGAGTTGCAGGTAGTACACGATCACGAGTCCGAACGCGAGCGTGATGACTGCCGCCAGCCCCGCCGATCCCGACGCGGGGGGCGAAACCATGCCGAGCGCGCGGCAGGCGATGTAGCCTGCGGCCGCCCAGCCCGCGCCATAAGCCAGGTCGCCGACGCCCCTGATCAGGTAGTACCTGCGCGGCGAGACCGGCCGCAGGAACAAGTAGGCGATCGTTCCCTCGCGAACGAGCAGCATCATGTTGTCGCCGTTCGCCCACCGGTCGACCAGCCTGAATCTCATGTAGAGCACGCCGAGCAGCGCGTAGGTCGTCGCCTGGTGGACGCCGAGTCCGGCACTTGTGGCAGTCCCGGCGTAGAGCGCCCGCCACAGCCACCAGGTGAGCAGGAGCTGGGTGACCACCATGGTCACGGTCGACGCCACGTGGCTCCACTGACCGAGTTCCGTGACGGCGGTCACCCGGGCTGCACGCCATGCCCGCCACGGCGCGGCGCCCGCAAGCTGCCCCGTGCTTTCCGGCCGCGCCTTCGGCACGACGCTCATCGGCCAGCCCTCATCGCGCTGGCGCGGGGGCCGGCTCACCCGCATGAGCGGCGCCGAACGCCGCGCGTACGACGTCTTCGAGGTCCGGCTCATCGACGCCGACATCGATGACGGGCAGGTGCTCGATGACCCGCCGGACCAGATCCCGCGGCGTGATCGCCTCGCTGCCGTCCGGCGCGAGCGTCACACGGGAGCCGTCGGCGCCGACGACCCGGGCGCCGGGAACGGTCACCGCGGCGACGGCCGCATCGAGCGTCACGTGTACCTGCCACGAGATGCCCACCTGCTCCCTGAGCCGGTCGAGCGCGCCGTCGAACACCAGGCGGCCGCGGTCGACCAGCGCGACCCGGCCGGCCAGCCGCGCGACCTCCGTCATGTCATGGGTGGTCAGTAGCACGGTCCGGCCGCGACGCTCGACCTGGTCCCGCAGGAACTCCCTGACCCGCTCCTTGACCACCACGTCCATGCCGATCGTCGGCTCATCGAGGAAGACCACCGCCGGATCGTGGATCAGGGCGGCGGCCAGGTCGCACCTGACCCGCTGGCCGAGCGAGAGCTGCCGTGCCCGGGTATCCCAGAATTCCGGCAGTTCCAGGATGCGGTTGAATCCGGCCAGCTGGGCCTGGTATCTGGCTTCCGGGATGCCATGGATATCGCGCAAGATCTCCAGCGACTCGCGGGCCGGCAGGTCCCACCAGAGCTGGGAACGCTGACCGAAGACCGCGCCGACGCCACGGGCGTTGGCGATACGGTTCCTGTGCGGCACGATCCCGTTGACCTCGACCAGGCCAGCGGTCGGCGTCAGGATGCCGGCCAGCATCTTGATCGTGGTGGACTTCCCCGCTCCGTTCGGCCCGAGCAAGGCGAGCAGTTCCCCGGCCGCCACGCGCAGCGTGATCCCGTCGACGGCCGTCTTCGCTACCCGCTCGGGAGCGACAAGGGAACTCAGGCCGCCGAGCAGCCCGGGCCGGCGGACGGTGGCGTGAAAGATCTTGGTGAGTCCCTCGGCGACGATCGTGCCCTCTGACATTCCGACTCCCCTCGGCATGATCGCCTCCCCGCGCTGAATGATTCGCACTGAAATGATTCGCGCTGAAAGCCTGGCGCATAGGGCCAGACGTTATTCATCAAGCGGTTTACGAATGTACCAAATTCCTCCGAAATTTCGCAAGCCAATAAATCCCAGGAAAATCGCCGGCCAGCGACCCGCGTCGACGCGGGCCAGCAGGACGACCCAAATCCCAGGCCCGCATCGGTCAGACACCCATGAATCCCAAGCCCGCGCCAGCCCCTCCCCCGCGAGCCCCCTCCGAAAGACGTCGATCCGGGGTTCGCTCACCCTGGGCAGCGGGACGGGCGGAGGCGCGGCCCGGCTGATGGTGATGAAACCGGGGTTCGCTCACCACCGGTGGTGATGAAACCGGGGTTCGCTCACCCTGGGCAGCGGGACGGGCGGAGGCGCGGCCCGGCTGATGGTGATGAAACCGGGGTTCGCTCACCTCAGGTGGGGTGAATCCGGGATTGGTCACTGCGGCCGGGGCAATGCGCGGATCGTGGGGCGGGGAGATTGGTTAGCCGATGACGGATGCCTGGGCGGCGTCGTAGGCGGTCAGGCGTCCGCACATGCCATAGCGGGGTGCGGTGGCGGGTTTGGCGATGCGCCACAGCGAGCCTGTCATCAGGTGTCCTGGCCGCATCGCCTCGATGCTGTCAAGGTACTGCCCGGTCAGTCCGGCCACCGCGGAGGCGTCAGCCCGCCAGCGGTCCCGCCACCCGGGAACCCGGCCGGCAACCAGCCGCAGCGCAGCCGCGAAGAAGCCCTCGAGCGCCGTCGGCCCGTCCATGGCGACCTGCTCGCGCAGGGCGAGGAATCCCTTGATGGCCAGGTCCCTGCGCCGACGGGCCGCGGCCTCGATGGCATCATCCGCCGCGCCGGCCGCACCCCTGCGGCCTGTACCGGGGAGCGCGGAGGGTCCGGAGGGAAGTGGCAGGGTCGCGGCTATGGCATATTTCACGCTGTCGGCCAGCACTCTGGGAGGGAACGTCAGCACGCAGTCGCCGGCCTCGGGCAGCCCCGCGTTCTGCATGACCACGAGGATGCGCAGTTCGCCGTCGTTGATCAGCCGGTGGATCGTGCCGGGGGTGAACCACAGGCAGTCACCGGGAACCAGCGGTACCTCGGCATACCCGTGCTCCCCCAGTGTCTGCAGCCGGCCACGCCCGCCGGCGATCACATAGCCCTCTGTGGAGGCGAGGTGGACGTGCGCGGATCCCCCGCGCAGGCCGTCAGGGCCTGCCCAGTCGTAGACATCGAGCATCGTCACGCCGGTCGCCCCGGGAAACGCCGAGGCCGCGGCGGCAGGCGGAGCGAGCCTAGCCCGGGGGGAGACAGCATCACCCAGGGGGACGACCCCCTGGGAGCCTCTGCCGTCACCGCGCTCCCGTTCGGGCTGGATAGCTTGGTTCTTGCCTTTACGCTCTGTCATTCGCTGCTCCCGGAGTATCCGCCCGGGGGGCGGCCTCCCATGACCCCCCCGGGGTTGCGAGCAGGTCGCCCGCGCCCATTCGCTCTGCCAGCCGGCCGCACGCCTCGATGCCTAGGCCGCCGTCGGCGATCGCAACGTCATAACGCAGTTTCACAGACGACCCTTCGGCGATTCCGAACTCCTCGCTGAAGAATGGTGCGGGGCACAGGCAGGCAAACATGCCGCTGCGCACGAACCACTGGCTGGGAAAGCTGAAGTTGCCAGGGAAATCACGGAAGACCAGCGTGGAGGCGCGGCCATGCCCATCGTGCTTGCCGGCGAAACCCAGCCAGGGGCCGCGCCAGCCCATGTACTCGTCGCCGCCCTCGCCATCGGGCGTCACCACGCGGCCGGACGTGAACGACCGGGGGCCACGCCAGAACAGGCCGCCATAGCCGGCGTTCTCGCGGCCTTCGGTGGTCGGGCTGCCGATCCGGATGACGGTGCCGCTCACGTTGCGCATGGTCGTCTCGAATGCGAGGACCCATGCGCCTGCCTCCGGCCACGCCGTCGCGCCGATCCTGCGGCGCTCGTGAAACCACGTCTCGCCTTGCTCGGTGATCCAGGTCAGCCGCTCGTCGAGCCGCATCACCCCATCGCGGGCGGCGGCAAGGTCGAAGCCGTCGTGCCGCATCGTGCCGTCGTTGGGCAGCTGCCGGTAGCCATGGCCCCGGTTGTATGTGGGGCCACCCCAGAAGTTGGCCGTGCCGACGTTGGGCAGGGACCAGGCGATCCCCTTGTGCCAGATGTGGTCGTGTGGCCTGTACAGGCTGACAAGGTCACCCCGCAGCGTCCGCAGCGGGTGGAAGTACGGCCTCGGCGACTCTAGCCGCGGCGTCCGCGGCGCGTAGACGTAGCGCAGCAGCTCAGTGCCCCCTGGGGGGGCGACGCTTCGCGTCCCCCGAGACCCCTCGCGAGAAATGCCCGGGGAGGGGATCCCCCAAGGATCTCTCCAGACGGCGCGGACCGATCTGCCCGCATCGTGCGCCAGCGACATCACCATCGGGCACCGTCACCGTCCATCCGGCGATAGAACGGCGACGGGTGCCCAAGGTCGGCCGGCCGTATCGCGGTCCCGGTGAAGGCCGACGCGTAGATCGCCGTGACCAGCGCGAGGGTACGGCGGCTTTCGCTCAGCGTGACGGGAGGCCGCGTCCCGGCGCGCAGGCACCTCAGCACCTCGGCGAACTGTGCCCGGTGGCCGCTGGGCGTGCCTGTCTCCCCGTCCTTCCACGCGGCGAGCACCTGCCGTTCGTGGCCTGGTGCCGGGGTGACGCGCCAGTCGTCGTCACCGTAGCCGTACAGATGCGTGAGCTCGATCGTGGCGCGGGTGAAGTCGAACCGCAGGTAGCTCTCTTCTCGTGGTGACAGCACGCTGTTGACCACGCTCGCGACGGCCCCTGTAGCGAACGTCACGTGCGCGAGCGAAACGTCTTCCGTGTCCATCCGGCGCTCCTGCCTGCGGGCGATCGCCGATACCTCGGCCCAGTCGCCGAGCACGTCGAGGAGCAGGTCCATCTGGTGGATGCCGTGACCCATCGTGGGGCCGCCGCCCTCCATGTCCCAGCCGCCGCGCCATCCCGCGTCGAAATAGGCCTGGTCACGGAACCACGTGGTGTGGCAGATCGCGAGCAGCGGGCGGCCAAGCGTGCCCGCCCGGGTCAGCGCGCGCAGCTTGCGGGCAGCGGATCCGAACCGGTGCTGGAACACCGTCGCGTGCCACGGTCCCGCGGCGCCCTCGTCCGCCACGAGCTGGTCGAGCTCCCGCAGGCTGAGCGCGGGCGGCTTCTCCACGAGCACGGAAGCGCCCGCCTGCAGGCAGCTCTGCGCCTGATCATGATGGAGGCCCGGCGGGGTGCACACGTGCACAAGATCCGGATGTACAGCGCTCAGCAGATCGTCAAGGTCACGATAGCCGCGCGGGATGCCGTGCTCGGCGCAGAACGCGGCGAGCATGGGCCTGTCGATATCGGCGGCCGCCACGACCTGGGCCAGCCTGCCCTGTTCCCCGCCGCCCTGTTCCCCGCCGCACAGGGGCCTCAGCGACTCCATGTGGTGGCGCGCGATGTTCCCGGTCCCCACAATCGCGACACGTACCGGCTGCACCCATGCAGGCTAGGCTGGCAGGGCACCGCGGCACAATAGTTTTCGTGAAATTATCGATCGCCAGGCCGGGAAATCTGGCTCGATTCCTGTGAAGTGCTAGCTCACGGTAGGCTTCGCGAAGCAGAAAGTTTTCGATACCGCTGACCTCCTCGATTATCCCGAACGGGAGCGTGGCCAAGCGCGAGCGCCAGGTGGCGCGACCTCGAGTGCGCGCAGGCCAGCCCGCATCGCGGCGAACGGCGTCACCGGACACATGGGACACCGCCGGACCTGTGTCCCCGTCGATACGGGGCATCCGTGAGCAGGACGGCGCCCTGCTGCCCGATGGCACCCTCGTGCGGCCAGAACCTGTCCTCGCCGGACGCGGCGACGCCAAGCGGCATCGTGGAACTACCGCAGCGAGGACGCCACCTCGCCTGGCCATCCGGTCATCCCGTCCCATCAAAGAACGAATACGTCAATCTCGGCAACCGCATGACGGCACGCATCTCAGAGCAATAGGCTTCGCTCCACCTGACATCCGTGTCGCGCCCTCCTCCAGTGGAGGGCGCGACACGGATGCGTATTGACTAATTTTGAGCAGGGGAGCTGCGTAATGGGCGAAGTTTCGCGGGAGGCGGAATCGAACGGCGACTTGCCTATGATAGACGTCGGAGGGATCCCCCTCAGCCAATTGGCGAAACTGGACGATACAGTACTGATTCGTTCGCTCAACCGCATCCTCGGAGATATCGACAAGCCAGAAAATGTTGTGTTCGCCGGCTTCAATGCCAGCATCTAAGCCAGTACCCGAATGGCCTGAAGACCTTCTCGGCGAACTGCCCACGGCCTGGCGCCCACTCTCTTTCCAGCAGTTCGTCCTAAAAGTCGCAAGCCGCTGTAATCTTTCCTGCGATTACTGTTACATGTTTGAGACGACCGACGACACCTGGCGCAGGCAGCCGGCACGGATGTCGGCGGAGACAGCGGCGGCGGTGGCACAGCGCATTGCCGAGCATGTAACGGCGCACGAATTGCCTGAGGTGCACGTCGTTCTGCACGGCGGCGAGCCGCTGCTCGCCGGTCCCGACCACATCGACATGATCGCGGCCACGCTGCGCGGCGGCATCCGCGCACGCGTCGATCTCCGGGTGCAGACCAACGGCACTCTGCTGTCTGACCTGATGCTCGAGGTGCTATCCCGGCACGACATCCGCGTCGGTGTCAGCCTCGACGGAGGACCCCGCGCCAACGACCTGCACCGGCGCCACGCCAGCGGCCGCGGCAGCCACGCCGCTGTGGCCCGCGGGCTCCGGCAGCTGCGGGCACGGGCCCCGCACTTGTTCGCCGGGATCCTCTGCACCATAGACCTCAGGAACGACCCCATCGAAACCTACGAATCCCTGCGAGAACTCGGGCCACCGCTGATCGACTTCCTGTTGCCGCACGGGAACTGGACGACACTTCCGCCAGGCCGTGATCCCTCAACCGCCGACGCCCCGTACGGCGCATGGCTGGCGACGATTTTCGATCATTGGTATGCGGACCCGCGCCCTACGTGCATCCGGATGTTCAGCGAGATCATTCACCTGATGCTGGGGGGACAAAGCGGGGTTGAGACCGTGGGCCTGGCCCCGGTCCGCCTCATCGTGGTCAACACAGACGGCGCACTCGAACAGGTCGATGCGCTCAGGTCCGCCTATAACGGAGCGGCGGGCACAGGGCTGAACATCCACAATCACGCCTTCGACGCCGCTCTCACGCACCCGGCCATCGTCGCGCGTCAGCTTGGCGCGGCCGGGCTGTCGGCCGAATGCAGGAACTGCACGCTGCACCGAGTGTGCGGCGGAGGACTGTACGCACATCGCTACCGGTCGGGCACGGGCTTCCTCAACCCCTCGGTCTACTGTCGTGATCTTGCTTATGTGATCCGCCACATCCACCGTCGCGTGAGCGGCGACGTGGCCAGGCTGGCCGCGGGAAACAGATGACCGTAGCGGAAGGTCCGCGGGTTCACGGCCTGACCGAGGGCGACCTTGCCGCACTGGCCTGCGGAGGGGATGGCGAGCCTGCTGCCCTGGCCACCTTGCGCGCCAGTCAGTTCAGCAAGCACAAGCTTCTGGTCCGCGGAGTAGTGCGCTTCGGCAGCCAGGCCGTACCCGATGCCGCGCCCGCGCTGCATCGGCACTACGCGTTGCTGACGGCAGTCGAGCGAGCCGCGCCAGAGACAGTCGCCGCGGTTCTCCGCCATCCGCATACGGGTGCCTGGGCCGCGCAGTGCCTCCGCCAGCTGTCCGATGGCGGCGCCTCGGTGCGGCTGGACCTTGACTACCTGGGTGCCATCGCCGCCGCCGCCGCGGTCCGCGCCGGGCACGCCTGCACCCTGACACTGCGTACGCGGGCGGGAGCGCTCATGCTCCCGACTCTCGGCCGCGCCCATCTCGCCGGCGAGCACGCTACTCTAACCGTATCCGGACCGATGCGGGCCGTAATCGTGGCCGGCGGATCCATGGTCGCGGTCCACCGCGACCCGCAGAATGACGCCCCAGGCTGGCAGGGCTTGCGGTGGCTCAGCCTCGGTGGCCGCAGCATCCCTCTCGACGATCTCGATCCATACCGGGACTACGGCCGGTGTGTCCTGACCGATCGGCTCGACGCGGCAGACGTCGCCCGCTGGCAGCGGGCACTCGACGAGGCGTGGCCTTTTCTCACCAGGCACTACCCCAGTTACGCCGCCGCGCTGCGTGATGGCGTGACCTCGCTGGTCCCCATCAGGCTCGGGGCCGACGAGAAGAACATCTCGGCCACCTCCGGAGACGCTTTCGCGGCGGTGGCCGCATCGGCCCCGTCCGACGGAGTCGCCCTTGCCCTGGCACTTGTCCACGAGTTCCAGCATGCGAAGCTATGCGCCGTAATCGACCTTGAGCCGCTGTTCGACCGAAACGCCACAGCGCTTTTCTATGCCCCCTGGCGCCCGGACCCACGGCCGATCGGCGGCCTACTGCACGGTATCTACGCGCATCTCGGTGTCACCGATTTCTGGCGCGTTCACCGCCGCGTGGCCTCAGGGCCGCACCGCCTGGTAGCCGAGGTCGAGTTCACGCGGTGGCTGCGGCAGACACTCGACGCGGCCACGCGACTGCAAGGCCATGGCGAGCTGACGGCGGCCGGCCGCCAGTTCCTGTCACGACTCGTAGCGCGGCTGACCGGATGGGTTGCCGAGCCGGTGCCGCCGCAGGCACGGGAGCTGGCGGAGACAACCGCGTCGGACCATTGGAGCTGCTGGCGGCTGCGCAACCTGGTACCCGATCCCGAGGATGTGGCCCGGCTGGCAACGGACTGGCAGGCAGGCAGGCAGGCCCGCGGAACCGTACGCACGCGGGTATGCCCGCCCGCGAGCGCCGCCGAGCGCAACGCCCGGCCGGACCTGCTGTACTTGCGGCTGCGCGATCCCGCCCGATTCGACTCCGAGACGGCAGATCGTCACGACGACCCCGATGTCGCTTTCGCACGAGGGGACCGTCGCGACGCTGCCCTCGCCTACCTGGAGCAGGTCAGGGCCGATCCGACCCGGCAGCATGCCTGGACCGGTCTCGGCCTTTCATGCGAGCCGGCCGGAACTCTGAGACGGTGCCCGGAAGTGGTGTGTGCCGTGTACCACCAGATTGGCCACATGTCGGCGTCACGCGCTGATCCCGTCCGCCTGGCCGCCTGGCTGGATCCGGTTTCCGCCGACTAGCCCGAAGACCTCAGGTGTGCGGCGCATCTGTGCTGCATTCGCCACGGATCCCGAGCGTGCGGCCCGCGACGACTTCAGGGTGATCCTCGCCGAGAACCTCCGCGTAGCGGCCCATGACCGCGTCGCTGAGCTGGTCGGCGCCCTCGCTATGACCGGTTTCACGCAGGTCATCGATCAAGTTGGCACCGCAGGCAAGCGTGTAGGGATGATGCCTCCCGAGGATCTCCTTGAAAGACTCGTACGTCACCTCGAGCAAGCTCAGGGCCGCCGGGTAATCGCGTGCGGCATGCAGGTCGTTGGCGTGGGTGTTCGCCGCCGAGAGGGTATAAGGGTGAGTTTCTCCGAGTGCGTCGCGGAAACCGGTGAAGGCGTGCAGCGACAGTTCACGGGCATCCTCAAGCCGCCCGGACTGGCGGAGGACGATCGCGTAGTTATTCTCAGCCGACAGCGTGAAGGGATGACTGGCGCCCAGCACGCGCCGGTACTCCCGCAGGGTATCTGATGCAAGCTGCGCCGCAGTATCGAAGTCGCGTGCGAGCCGCAGGTCATTTACCAGGTTCCCGGCTGCGGACAAGGTGTCGGGATGCACCGCGCCCAGCCGACTCTGATAGGCAGCGAACGTCCGCTCGCTAAGCTCCCGCGCGTCATCGTAGTCCCCGGCCTTGCGCCGCGCCACGGCGAGGTGCTTCGCCGCCCGCAGGGTTTCCGGGTGAATCACGCCTAGCGTGGCGGTGTAACGATCGAGCGTATTCTCGAGCTGATTTCTCGCCTGCCAGTACTGCCCGGCCTCACGCAGGTCGCGAGCACAGCTGTATTCTGAGCACAGCGTGAACTGATTCGTCTCGCCGAGGACTCGCCGGCGCACCTGCAAGACCTCGTCGTCGAGTTCGACGGCCTTTCCGTAGTCTCCCATCAGGAAGTAGTCCAGGGCGAGGTTGTTCGCCGACATGAGCGTCCGCGGATGCTCCCTGCCGAATACCTGCCGGTGACGCTCGCAAAGATCCTCGTCACGCGCGAGGGCCGCCTTGAAATCGCCGAGGTCACGGTAGGTTGCCCCGACAACGTTCCCCGCGCTCAGGGTCTCCTCATCGTCATCACCGTAGACTTCGCGCAACTTTTCGTAGCAGCCTGTGCTCCGGTCCCTTGCGCCGCCGACATCGCCTAGCGCGCGGAGAATCGTCGCGAGGTGCCGGATGAGGATGAGCACACCCTGGTCGTCCGGCGGGAACTTCTCCTCCCAGTTCCGCAGGGTGGCCTCCGCGAACGCCCGCCCGGCGCCATAGCTGCCCTGGACATAGAGGTAGCGGGTCAGGTTGAGGACAAGTTCGCGCACCGCCGTCTCCACGCACTCCACCGAGCCGCTCGGCTCCACGTGCGGCCACAGCTCGCGGTAACGCTCCCAGTTGTCGGGGACGTCGGGGTCGCCGGGGTCGGCGGCGGCGATCAGCATGTGCGCCTGGTGGCGCACTTCGGCGCGTTCGTCGTCGCTGGTGAGCTGCTCACGCAGCACCATCTGCGCCAGGCGGTGCAGCTGGAGCCGGTTACTGCCATAGTCAACCTGGGCGAGTGCGTACTTCTTGATGTCGCGGATCATACGGTCGCGGTCGCGGTTGCTGCTGATCGCCCTGCGAAGATCCTGGGGCAGGTTTTCGACGAAACGTCCTACCGAAAGAAGATTCCACGGGATGGGCTCGGGCGCGAAGAACGCACATAGCTGGAGCAGCTGCACGATCTCTGGCTGTGCCTCGCGGAGCCGGTCAAGCGCAAGGCTCCAGGTAACCGCCACCGGCAGCGGGTAGTCCGTCGGCCGGACCTCTTCGCGCACCGCCGCGACGCCGCGCAGACGGGTCAGCCGCTCATCGAAAAGCCGCATGTAGTCGCCAATCGGCGTCCGGGTCTCGACCTGCCAGGCCGCCGCCTGCTCGAGGGCCAGCGGAAGATCGTCAAGTCGCTGAGCGAGGTTGCCGGCATCATCGGCAATGATGTCGCCAAGGCGGCTGCCCAGGAAGTCGATGCTCTCCTCCCGCAGGAAAACGTCGACCTCGATAACCTGGGCGGAACCGGCCCAGACGTCATTGCGTGAAGTGAGCAGGATGTGCCCGGATCCGGCTGGGAGAAAGTCCTCGATGTCCTCGGGGCGGTTGGCATTGTCGAAGACAAGGAGCCAGCGGTCGTAGGGCTGCCCCTGCCGGAGTGCGGCAAGCACGGACCGGACAGCGTCATCCACGGTCAGCGACGGCAGATCCATGCGCTTGGCCAGGTCGGCAATCGTGGTCCGCACGATCGCCGGCTGCTCGGCAGAAATCCAGCAGACGAGATCGTATTCCGGCTGATACCGGTGGACATACTCGATAGCCAGATGCGTCTTCCCTACGCCGCCGTGACCATGGAGGGTGTGGGGCACGAGAGCGGTGACCTTCCCGGTGAGCCGCTCGTGTATGTCGCGCAAGAGGTCTTCGCGGCCAGTGAAATAGGGATTGCGCTGGGGAACGCCGACCCAGATAGCGGGGATGTCACCGCGCCGCTCCCGACCAGGGCGGCCATTCGGCGAATGGGACACTTCGTCTCCTCGGGAGGGTTTCACGTTAACGTGACGTTGGTCACCGGATGTGATCGGCGACAGCCCCTGCCGCAGGCGAGACGTCACTGCCACATCCGCGGGCTGCCATGGAGAGGGCATGAGGGCTTCGCCGGGGACGGCCATCGACCCCGGTAGCGGCTCGAGCACCCTGCCCAGCTCATCGGCGATGTCCGCGTACCTGCCGCCGAGCCCGCGCAGAGCGCTCCTGGCGACAACCGCAAAGGGCCTGTCCAGATGCGCCAGCTCGGCAAGACCTGCCTCACTCGGAGCCTCGAGCAGAGCTGGGAAGTCGACCGGGCTGCCGAGCCGGTCCCTGACATAGCGTGAGACCTGCCGCAGTACCAGCAGCCCGGCGCTGCGCCGTACCGTCGAGCGCAGCAGTTCCCGCACGCCGGGCTGGAACTCGTACAGGACCGCAGAATCCTCGTCGCCGGAAGTGCCGGCCGGGAAACGTGCCCGTTCGAGCAGCCCGCCCAGGAGCACCTCGGCCAGATGGCCGGTACGCGAGGCAGGCAGCATCGCCTCCTGCACAAGCCGCATGACGGGGGGTGTCAGCGGCGCGAAGGCAAGGTAGCCCGCCAGCTGGAATGCCTCCCTGGATGCCGACACCTGGAATCGCTTGACTCGCTCAAGCGAGGACAAGTGCCGTGTGGTGTCGCGCTCGGGATTCGTTGTCCGGCGAGAGAACATCACCGGCACGTCGGCCCAGTCGCCGGTGCCGACGACGATCTGCGACCATCGCGCAAGCCAGCGTGGATCTAGCCCAAGAACCGGGATCGGGATGCCATCGTTCCTCGACGGCTGCTGACCGTAGGAATGGCGGTATCCACGGCCTGGATCCGCGACATGCCGGTATCGGACGGAAAAGCGGCGGTTTTCCATCGCGGGCTCCGTAGCCCGGACCTGCACCGCGGCAACGGCGGGGGCGCATCGCTGCCACAAGCGCTGTGGCAGCGGCTGCACGATCGAGATGTGCCCGGCGCGCCCCCATTGCTCAAGCAGGCGCGAGACGCGCCGGTCGCGCCAGGCCCTGCCGATGCCGTCGCTGACCACCAGGAGGATCCGCCGCCTGGCGGGGTCGATAAGCTCCCACGGGCTGCGCGCCGTCGTCTGGTCGGCGGGCGCATCGCTGTGCAGCAGGAACGGGTCCCCGATGTGCGCGTCGGTGTTCAGCCACCACACGCGCACGTCGCCGAAGGCACCCGTGCATTCCAGCATCCTTCGCAGCTCGCCCACGGTGTCCTGCCAGATCGCCATCGAGGGACCCGCGTCGACGATGAGGGCGATGTCGAGCCACCGGGTCGGAGCGGGCCGCAGAACGGGCAGCCATAGGCCCTCCCTGGCGATCCGGTCGGCAGTCGCCTCCTCATCGAGGACGACTGCGGCGCGCGAGGGCACTGTGCGCTTGAGCGCTCGCAGGGCACGGGCGAATTCCAGCTGTCGCGCTAACGCGGCCACCCGCGGGCTAAGGATCCCGCGGCTTCCATCTGCCTGCCCTGTTCCCGCGTACATGCCTGCCCAGACGCCGCTGTTCCCGGGGCGGGTCGCGCCTGTCAGCGTGTCATCGCCATGTCGGCCTGAGTCGCCGGCCGACTCTGGTAAGGCGGGCCTGGAGTCACCCCGGGACCTGGGCTCGTCATCGGGAGACGTCACGGCTTCCCGTTCGGCCGCTGCGTCTTGATCACCGCCGCGTGCGGCGGGAGCAGGGAGCTGCGCGGCCAGCCAGAGGGCATCCGCGATCTCCTCGGCAGTGACATCAGGGTCGGCGCCTGCCAGCGCTCCGACGAACCGCTCGAGGCTCATGGGTGCTCTCCGCTCAAGGACCGGCCCCGCCGAGTGGACGCAGCAGTACCTCTGACAGTTTCTCTCGCAGTTCCTCGGGCAGCTGACCCCCGTATGTGGCCAGGTAGACAGCGTTGAGCAGCTGATCGGTGGCCACATCACCTCGATCTGCCAGGTCGAGAAACGAGTCGATGAGCGGCTCGCTGCTGGCAAGCGCTTCGGGACCCATGTGCGCGGCGACGATGGACGCCAGCCTCTCCCTGCTGGGCTGCTTGAGGTCGAGACGCAGGCAGCGCCTCAGGAAGGGCGGCGGAAACTCCCGCTCGCCGTTCGAGGTGATGACGACCATAGGGAAGGCGATGCAGGCGACCCGCCCTCGATAGATGGGAGCGCGCCTGCCCGGGTCCGCGGTGAATACATCCACGTCCGACCGCTCATCCGGGAGCCGCTCGAGTTCCCGTATGCCGAACTCGCCTTCCTCGAAGACGCTCAGCAGGTCGTTGGGAAGATCAATGTCACTCTTGTCGAGCTCATCGATCAGCAGGACCCGGGGCCGGTCCTGCGGGAGAAGTGCGGTACCGAGCGGTCCGAGCCTGATGTACCGTCCGATGTCCACGTCGCCGTCGTCCGGGCCGGGACGCAGGCCAGCCTCGTGCAGCCGCCCGATGGCGTCATAGCCGTAGAGGCCATCGATGAGAGCTGACCGGCTGGAGATGAACCAGCGAAGCACCGGGCCGAGCCGCAGCTCGTGGGCGATGCTGTCGGCCAGCGAGGTTTTCCCCGTCCCTGGCTTACCCGTCACGAGAAGCGGCCTCCGCAGCCGCAGGGCGGCGTTGACGACGTCGACCTCGCCAGGCCCGATCTGGTAGGTGCGCGCACGTTCCGCGCTTGCCTGGCGCTGATCGAGCCGACGCCACGGAGGGGGATCAGGCAGGTCACGGATCCCGTCATGCGGCTCGCCGGTGCCGCGGTAAACGAGCCACTCTTCGCGGGAGAATCGCTTAGCACCGGCCATGAAACCTGCTCCCTTCAGGCTGGCATCTGCAGTGGGTTGCCCATATCCGGGATGCGGTCCGCGTCATCCCACATCAGGGTGAGATGGTGGGCAATGTGCTCAGGGCCAGCGCGGCCGGATACCGCGTCGCGCCGGAATACGTACACATCCCAGGGCAGGTCCCGCAGCCGCCCGGGAGTTGCCCTCGTCATCAGCCCGCTCAGCCCCGCGCGGATATCTACACTTGGCTGCCGGCACCACAGCAGGACTGGAACCCCTGCCATCAGCGCCGCGAGCAGGGCATCGCACTGGCTGGGAACGGGGGTGACTGTCAGGAACAGGCACACGGGTGCCGCCGGGTCAGTGAGACGGACGAAGAGCCGGTCCCCCTGTTCGCGGGCATCCCCGGGCAGCCATGCGACGGCAGCGTCAACGTCACGGAGCTCGACTTCGGGGATCCTGGCCCACTTGGCCTTCCAGTAGGCGTGCGAGTTCCTGGCATGCCGGATCCGGTCGAGGCTGCGTATCACGATCGGATACTGGACGCCGAGCATGATGTCTCCCATGCCGACATGCCACTGGTCCACTGGCTGATTAATCAGCTGAGCGGGCAGGAAGAATTCGATGGTGAGATCAGCAGCCAATGCTCCGGCCAGCCTCTGCTCGTTGAGCGCCTGCCCGATGAGTGCCCGGACTTCCGCCTCGGTGTAACTCTGGTCATCAGGCGGCCGGAGAGGTTCGAACGGTCCGGTGCCTTCCTGGAACAGAACCGACAGAAGAAAGCGGTCAGCGTCTACGCCGTCCGCATCCAGCTGAACGATGAAATACTTCGGCTGCGGCTCCCCAGGGCCGGGGTGTCGATGCCTGATGGCATTTAACGCGACCACGAGAGGCGTTCGATTGCCCACACACGAGTCCACCCACGACCGCAGGCGCTCCGCGGATTCCGGCGGCTGCTCAGCGGCCAGGCATTCAACGAAGACAACGACCGGATGCAGGCCGTCCTCCGAGCGTACGGGAAGGTCTTCGAGTTCGTTGAGTACGGCATATAGATTGGCGGGATCGGACCGTAACATCTGACCGACGCCACCGGCGCTGAACCGGAACAGCGCTGGAACGTCGGGGGAGACGAGACTGCCGCATAGCTGGTGCGCGAGGCGGCGCCTTTCGCGGGTGAGCACCGGCTCAGCCACGCATGACCGCACGGCGGCGCGCACCGACTCCATCGTCTCGCCCTGGCCGTACAGATCGTGGACCATATCCACGAACACCCACATGGCAGCGTCGCGCCAGGACAACCGGCCCACCAGGTCCAGCAGGGCCGTGCGGTCATCAGAACGCCGCGTCCGGCGTGCCGGGGCGCGCGGAAGCTGTTCCCCGATCTCCTCCTCGGTGAACTCGACGCACATCCTGCGGCCCTCCGGATCTCGCAAGATGTCTAACCCGAGAAGAGCTTCGGCGATACTATGCCGCTCCACCTCGTCCGGATGATGGCCGGAACTCGCGAGATGATCCAATCCTCAACCTCTCTGACAGGATTATGACTCAGCGTAAGCATTACGGCAACGGCCCCGCTTGAAAAGATTCAAGGTCCGCCGTCAGTTCCCGCAGGCAGCTCCCGTCTCGTGCTTTTCCCAGCAGTATCGTGCGCAATTTCTCGAGTGCCTCGGGCACCTGGGCGCAGCTCCATAGCAGTGCGGCGAGATCGGCACGGCCGGCTGAGCTGCGGGGCGCGGTGAGGGCGACCGCGAGCGGAAGTTCGCTGACGATGGTATGCCGTGACTGGGCGTCGGCGAGCTCGGGCACCCGCAGGCAGCTCTCGACGAGCCGCATGAGCTCCGGGCGGCTCAGCCCGGACAGCCGCGCGCCGCCGAGGCCGTGCAGCCTCGGCACGGCGGCCGGCGGCCGCCCGGCGGGATTTCTTCCCGTGCCCCTCCGCGAGGCTGCCTCCTGGGCCGCCACGACAGCGCCAACGAGCGGCCACTCGCCGGCTATCTGGCCGATGGGAACCATCCAGGCCGTCTCCTCCGCTCCGTACGGGCCCACCGCCAGCGCGACACCGCCGTCGCGCCACAGCGGCGGTTCGGGGATCCCCTGGATCGCCGGGCCCGCCACGCTGAGCCCGGCAACGCCGCCACCCGGCTGACCGGGCCGCCAGCAGACGACCTCGGCTCGCTGGACATGGATCTCCTTCCGGACAGGCAGGTCGAACAGTACCTGGCCCGCCGGCGACGGTGCGTCCACTGGAAGACCGAGCGACCGGGCGACCGCGCGTGCCGTCGTCAGCACGTAGCGACCGCCGCCGATCAGGACACCCGCGCCGTGCGGCGTCCCCCCGGCGTCGAGGATGCGGACCGGCCACGCATCCTCGGCGCCGGGATGAGCGCCGTTGCGCGCGGACCGCAGGATCTCGCCGGTGAGGTGCGGGTGATCGGGAAGCGAGATCCAGCCGACGGCAGAGCCTTCCTTGACGACCACCCGGACCCGGCGGTAGGAGGCCGACACGCCGGCCGCGGCGTGCCGGACGACCTCGTCGTAGAACCACGACGAGGCGATGAGCGCCAGCACTCCGGCCGACGCGGCGAGCGCGGTCTTGAGCGGGCGTGCGTCGAGGAGCCGGAACGCCAGGTTGATCGCCGCTCCCGTCATCCCGTGATCGTCGTAATTGATCTCTCCCGCATGCAGTGCCATCCGCAGCCTGATCTGCTCTTCCGCGTCGTGCGCCCCGTTGTGCGCGCGCAGCGCCCGGGCCAGCTCATCCGGCAGGGAGTCGACGAAGAGGCCCTTGGGCACCTCCGGCGGGACCAGGACGAGAACGCCGTCACCGCCGTCCCCTTGATCGCAGCCGGCCCACGGGATGCCGGCGCCGTCGAACGCCTGCCGCAGGGCCAGGTACATCCCGTCGCGGACCGCGACCCGGTGCGGATTGGTTCTGCGGTGGTTCCCGAACCCCTCAACGTCCACGACGAGGATGGTCCGGTGCACTGCCGGTCGCGGTTGCGCCATGTGACCTCACACCGCAGGATGGAGCCGCAGGCAAGGGGCTCTTGGTGATGAGCATGCCCATTCCCGGCACGAGCGGCAAGGCACCAGCGTACGGACCGCGCGCTCAGAACGGGGCGTCTGCGGCGATCTGGCGTATTTCTGTCATATACGGGTCAAGTTCACCTGGCTCGAACCGGCACATGCCGATTACGTGCCAGAACTGGCCGCCGACGTCGCCGTCGGACTTGTACCTGCCGTCGGGGGCGAGCGCGGCCCATCCCTCCGGCAGCCCCAGCAGGGTGAACCGCAACGCCGGCGCCGTCCTCGCGCCGACATTCCACATCCGTACGGTGCCGTCGTCGCCAGCGCTCGCGAGCAGCTCGCCGTCCGGGCTGAACGCCACCGCCCAGATACGCCGGGTGTGCCCGGTCAGGGTGTGCAGCAGGCGGCCTGTTCCCGGTTCCCACAGCCGGACAGCCAGATCGTCGCCAGCGGTGGCAAGCAGGGTGCCGTCCGGGCTGAAGGCCGCCGTCCACAGCCGGCCGCCGTGCTCGGCGAACCGGCGCACCAGCTCCCCGCTCGCCGGGTCCCACAGGCAGGCGGTGCCGTCATTGCTCGCGCTCGCGAGCAGCTCGCCGTCCGGGCTGAACGCCACCGAGTACACGCGGTCGGAATGACCTTCCAGCGAGGCGCGAAGCGCACCGGACTCCACATCCCAGAGGCGCACGACGCGATCGTCGCACCCGGTCGCGAGGGCGGCGCCGTCCGGGCTGAACGCGATCGACCGCACCCTGCCGTGATGCTCGCCAAGGGTGTGGATACGCCGCCCCGTGGTCCGGGACCACAGCATCACCGTGTCGTCGTCGTTGGCGGTGGCCAGCACCTCGCCATCCGGGCCGAAGGTCTCCGCCCAGACGTGGTCGGTCTCGACGTCCATCTCGCGTTCGTACTCGCCGGTTTCAGCGTTCCAGACGTACACGCCGCCGTCGTTGCTCGCAGTGGCGAGCAGTGCGCCCGCCGGGCTGAAGACCGCGGAGACGAGCCGGTCGGCGACGCCGGTTAGCTGCCTGCGGAGCTGGCCGGTCACCGGGTCCCAGATGCGTACCGTGCCGTCGTTGCCGCCGGCCGCGAGCATTAACGCGTCGGCGCTGAACGTGACCGATGTGACGTGCCGCCCGTGCCCGCGCAGGACCTGGGTGCATTGCCCGGTCACCGGGTCCCACAGCCGGACGGTGCCGTCGTTGCCCGTGGTCGCGAGCTGACCCCCGTCCGGCCGGAACACCGGGGGCCATACCGAGCTCTTGTGCGCGGTCAGCTCATGGCGGAGCTGACCGGTTGCGGAGTCCCAGAGGCATACCACGCCATCACTGTCAGCGCTCACCAGCTGACTTCCGTCCGGGTTGAAGAGAACCCGGTAGACGACGCCGCGATGGCGGGGAAGCGCTCGCACCAGTTCGCCCGCAGCCAGATCCCAGACGCGCACGCCCCCATCGGTATCCCCGCTGACGAGAAGCGGCTCCGACGGGTGAAAGTCCAGGGTGAAGACCCGCCCGGTGTGGCCGGTGAGCTCGATGCGCGGCTCGCCGGTCGCGGCGTCCCATAGCCGCACCGCACCGCTGCGGTCGCCGCCGGCGAGCAGCGCTCCATCCGGGCTGAACGCCAGCCGGTACACGGGGCCGCCCTGCCCGCTGAACTGCTGGCGGAGCAGGCCGGTATCCAGGTCCCATAGCCGCACGACTCCCCGGGCATCACCGGTCGCGATCGTCGTGCAGGCGGGATCGAAGGCAGCGGGGTAGACGGGAGAGGCGTGGCCGCCGAGTTCGTGACCTGGCTCACCGGCCGCCAGGTCGCGCAGCCGCACGATCCCGTCCGCGGCCCCGACGGCGAGCCAGCTGCCGTCGGGACTGATCACCACCGGCCATACCCCCTCGGCGTGCACATCCATCACGTGGGTGCACTGGCCTGTGTCGGGATCCCACAGCCGGACGGTCCCGTCGCTCGACCCCGTCGCGAGCACGCGGTCGCCGGGGCCGTACACGACCGCGTACACCCTGCCGTGGTGCCCGCGCAGGCTGCGCAGCGGCAACCCGGATACGGTGTCGCAGAGCACGACCCCGCCGTCCTCCGCGCCGATCGCGAGCACGCCGCCGTCCCGGCTGTAGGCGACAGGCTCCGGGAGCCTGACGTCCGGATCGCGGTAGCCGTACGGCACGCCAACCGCGGCGGGAGCCAGCTCGGTCTCGAACGGGCGGCCCGGAATGATGGCCGCGCCGTGCAGCTCCGGTGCCTGGCGCAGGCCGGGGTCGACGGTGGCGTCAAGGAGCGCGGCGCGCCGCCAGCGGCTGCCGGTCAGCCGCACGCCGCGCAGGTCCGACCGCGCCAGCCTGGCCCTGCCGAGGTCGGCGCCACGCATGTCGGCCCCGGTCAGGCGCGCCTCGTCGAGCCGCGCTCCGATCAGCTTCGTGTCCCGCAGGATCGCCCCGGCCAGGTACGCGCCGACCAGCCGGGCGTCGGTCAGGTCCGCGCCAGTGAAGTCGACATCCCGCAGGTCCCGGTACGAGAGGTCCTCGCCCTGAAGTGATGCGCCGCGCAGGTCACTGCTAGCGGGCGTGCGCAGCCGCGTGGTGACCTTGAGCGCGTTGCTCCGGGTAACGTCGTCGGCGTCGGCGACGGTGAGTACCTGCTCCGCCCACCGCTGGCACGCCTGGGAGTCGGCGAGGTCGCAGATGAAGTCGACGGTGAGCTGGGACAGCGGGCGGCGGCGCAGCGGCGCGGGGTCGGCGGTACCGGCGGTCAGCTGCCTGGCGATCTCGTTAGCGACCAGCCACTCGGCGACCGACGAGTGAATGAATCCGAACATCCCTTCCTCTGTCCGGACAAGCAGGCTGCCCGCGCCCACCGCTTGCGCTGTATGCTGCGGTGAAAGTCGGCCGCCCGCCAGCCCGGTGAGTGAGCTGGCGACCTCGCTGGTCAGCTCGGCGAGGCTCAGGAAGGACTCGCCCGCCTCCCACAGGCGCATGGCGAGCGTCGTCACCGCCGACCAGAGATCCTCCAGCTTGAGCCCGGCAGGCGCGCCCCGCACGCCCTGCGTACGCCGCTCCTCGAAGCCGAGCCAGGATCGCAGGATTTCCCCGTACAAGTCGGCGGCGCTGATGGTGCGCCCGGCCCTGGCCACGGCGTGCAGCCGCTCCTCGTCCAGGTCCGCGATGAAGCTGAGCATCCTGGGATTCTGCGAGAGCCCGAGCAGGTCCTCGATGCCGCTGATCAGCCTGAGCCGCTCATCCCCCGCTGCCTCGTCGCCGCCGTACCTGTTCACCAGGTACCTGCGGATCTGCGCCTGGGTGAAGTCCTCGATGCGCAGTACCCGCCGGTGCGGCACGAGGCCGACCCGCTCGCCGAGCGCGGTGAGCACCTGGGCATCGGACCTGAAGTGCTGGGTGCGGCTTGCCACGACGATCTTCGCCTTGTCTTCGGCGGCCTGCAGCAGCGTCTCCAGGTGGTCGGCAGCGCGCTCATACGTGACCCGGGTCACAAGTTCGTCGAAGCCGTCGAACAGCAGGACGATGCGTCCTTGGCGAAGCATGTAGCGGAAGGCCTTGAGGTCGATCAGCTCCTCGCCGTGATTGGCCAGGTGCGCGGCGACGAGCCCGTCCACGCGGTGCGCCTTGTCGAGTGCCCGCAGCTCGATGAGGATGGGAATCAGGTGCGGCAGCCTGACGGGAATGTGCCTGGCCACCTCACGCAGCGCGAACGTCTTCCCCCTGCCGAAGTCGCCGAGGACGAGCACGAACCTGCCCTGATCGGCCGCCAGCAGGCGGAGCAGCTCGTCGACGAGATCGTCTCGCACGGACTGGCCGGGCGGGTTCAGCTCACGGAACCGCTGCGGCACGTAGAGACCGCGAGGATAGAGGGGATCCGTGTTCAGCCGCACGGTCTGCCTTGTCACGTACTCCCGAAGGTCGAGCAGCCCCTGGAACTCGATGAAGCTGCGCAGCCTTACCCCCCGCCGCAGCGCCTCCTCACGGAGGACCTGAGAGGGCCGGGGGCCCTCGTACACCAGCTCGGAGCCTGGCTCGGGCTCGCCGGTGTGGAGGCGCCTGACGAGTGCCTCGACATCGTCCCTCGCCACCTCACCGACATGTGCCGCGATCCGCCACTGGCGGAAGAATCCATCCTCCTGGTGCGTGACGAGCAGATGGGGCGGACGGTCCGCGACCCGCCGGATCTTCGCACCCGGATGACGGGCCTCGATCACTTCGCCGATCCGGTCGAGCAGCTGGCTGACCGGGTCAGCCGCGCGCTCCACGGCCGCCTCGGTGCCGCGCTCCGTGCCCGCCCCGGCATCCAGCGCGGCGGTCATGCCGTCGTCATCTGTCACGGCCCCGGGGGCAGCGCCCGCCGGGTCAGGCGAAGCCGCGGCGAAGGTAGAGCCGACGGCGTGCCAGCGCCGCTCCGCCCGCTCCCGCTCATCCGTCCCTGGATCGCCGCGCCGTCCGCTCCAGCGCACCACCCCGTCCAGGGTCAGCTCGAGGATCTCGTGCCGCCCCGGTCCGGCTGCCGGCACCGTGAGCAGGCCGGAGCCGGGCGAACCACTCGCCGTCATGGCCGCCCCGGCCGGTCCCGGGCCGTGCAGCAGCAGGTTGAGCCGCTGCCCGAGCAGCCGCTCGAGCGTGCCCGTGTCGCGCAGGACGCCAGGCACGGCCGCGGCGGGAGCGTCCCCTGGCGCCGTGGCGTGCCGCACGGCCCCGATTCGCAGCCAGCCATTCTCCTCGAAGGGCCGCAATCGCTCGGCGAACCAGGCCGCCTGTGCCTCACCTATCCAGCCATACTGGTCCTCCGCTCGGTGGCTGTCGGCGATCGTCGAATTCAGCCCGGCGACGACCACTCGCAGATCGGGCATGGCGAAAAGCGCCCACGGCTGCGCCCGGTCGAACACCGGTCCGTCCAGGCCCAGGTAGAGTTCATCGAACGTGCGGGCGAAGTGCCGCCATTTCGGCCAGTACGGTGGCTGCGGTGCCACGTCGTCTGCCTCGCAGGTGGCGAAGTAGGCGCGGCATGCGGCCCTGGTGACGTCATGACTGCCTGGCACGACCACCAGCCGGCCCGGCTCGAGGCCAAGCAGCATCCTCAAGCCTGTCAGGAAGGTCAGCGCCTCCTCGAACTCACGCAGGCTGCCGGACTCTGCCAGGTCGCCGGTGACCACGAGGAGATCGGGTCGCGCTCCGCCGGCATCTGTAAACCGGGTCACGTCGCCCCAGATCCGCGCCTGCAGCTCGGCCGCGGTTGTCGGCTCGCCTGTCTCAGTCAGCCCCCGGCCGAACCGGGGGCCCGGCACGTGCAGCAGCGATACGACCGACCGGGGATCCGGCGCGCTTGCTTGCGCCAGGGGGTAGCCGGGAGGTGTTAGCGGCGTACGCCGGACATGCCTGGCGCCGCCGGACGAGCGCGGCCGGTCGTCCTCGGCCACCCGGCCCGCGATCGCCGGTCCGCCGGCCGCCAGCGGGAAGCGCGGCGCCGCGTCGGGCTTGGCCCGCCCGGCGGCCGCCTGCCTGACGCGGCTGAGCAGCAGCCTCCTGGCGTCGTGAGGCTCGGTGACGCCGACCAGGTCAACGTACGTGATGTTGGCGAGGAGACCCTCCAGGGCGCAGTCCTCGATGCGGATCGTTATCAGCTTGCCGCCCGGGTTACCTGGATCCGCGCGCATGGCTGCCTGCCATTCCCAGCGCCCGTACGTCGACGTCATGTAGTTGCGCGACAGAACGGCGATAACGGCTACGGCCTCCCGGACCCCCCGGTCCATGAAGTCGATGAAGTTGGTGCCGGGAACGAAATCCCATGCCTGCATCATGATGCGGTAGCCGACGCTTTCAAGCTCCCAGCCGAGCCAGGTCGCCCAGCGCTCGTCGGCGGGCGAATAACTGAGGAAGAAATCAATCGGCCTACGGCCTGAGGATAAGGTCTCTCGCAATTGCACGCAGCCAGTATGCCGCCGTCTGCCTTGGGTTCGGAAGGTGTCCCTGACAGGTGTCACCGCATCGTGGCCGAGCGGTCAGACCCATATGGCCCAAACGGAGTGCGGCGACAGTGCCATGAGACGATAACGCCTGTGAGGCCTGAGCACCAGATCGTTCCCTGGCATCTGAATCGCGCAGGCGCCAGGACCCGGCACAGGTGAGCCGGACCGACCGGCACCCGGACCGGAATGACGTAACGGAGCGCGGCGCCCGGGCCGCTGCTGCCCGTTCCGCTGGCTCCGGCAGCGCCGTCCGCTCGGTCATCGGCAGTCTCGGCATCCTGGACTGGATCGCGGTCGCGCTGCTCGCCGCGGGCTCGCTGTGCGTCGCGAGCGGCCTGCTCCCCGTGCCCGATGCCCGCGAGACTGTCGGCAGGATCCTGCCGCTGCTGCTGTTTCTCGCCTCGGTCATCGTGCTTGCCGAGCTGACCGCGGAGGCCGAGGTCTTCGACGTCATCGCCGCCAGGGTGGCGATCATCGCACGGGGCCGCTACTTCGCCCTGTTCCTGCTCTGCGTCGCGTTCGCGGCCGCCACCACGATCTCGCTCAACCTCGATACGACGGCGGTGCTGCTCACCCCGGTCATGCTCGCTCTCGCGCGAAAGCTGGGCGCTGCCGCCCTCCCCCTTGCCATGACCACGGTCTGGCTCGCCAACACCGCGAGCCTGCTGCTGCCCGTGTCCAACCTGACCAATCTGCTCGCCGCCAACCGGGTAGCGCTCACGCCCCTGGCGTTCGCTCAGCGAATGTGGGCTCCCCAGCTTGCATCGATCGCCGCGACGATGGCATTCCTCTGGATCTTCTACTGGCGGCGCGGGCGGCGTGACAGTGACCGCTTCGAACCGCCCCGCCCGCATGCCCTGCGGGAGCGGCTGCTCTTCTGGGTAGCGGGTACAGCCTGCCTGCTCTTCGTCGCCGGCATCCTGGCCGGGATACCGCTCGGCGCCGCCTCGTCGATCTCGGCCGGGCTTGTCGTGGCGGCCTTTGCCCTGCGCCGCCGCCCCGCGCTGCGGTTCTCCCTGGTCCCCTGGCGTCTGCTTGTATTCGTCACCGGGCTGTTCCTCGTGGTTCAGACGATCAGCCAGCATGGCCTCGGCGCCCTCACCCGCGCCCTCGTCAGCGCCAACGGCGGAGCTGACGGCGCGTTCCGCGCGGCGGCGGCCGGAGCCGGCCTGTCCAACCTGCTCAACAATCTCCCGTCCTACGTCGCGGGAGAGGCCGCGGTGCCTGCCGCGAACCACCTCCAGCTCCTGGCCTTGCTGATCGGCACCAACGTCGGCCCGGTGATCACGCCCTGGGCCTCGCTCGCGACCCTGCTCTGGTACGAGCGCTGCCGATCGGACGGCGTCCGCGTCCCGTTGCGCACGTTCACTCTTACCGGCGCCGGGCTGGCTGTCACCGCCCTGACCGCCACGGTCGGCGCGCTGCTGCTCACCGCATGAACATCACCAGTCGCGCGGCCCCGCGGCCCAGACCTCACCGCAGCCCTCCTCCAGCCGGCGTGCTGATTTCACCAGGCCGAGCAGCCTGTCCATGACCTGCGGCCGGCCCGCGACAAAGCTGCGGTCGTCCGGCGAGAGACCGATCCGCTCGTCGAACCGGGTGCCGTCGAGCCGGAGTATGCTCACGCCGGCCTCGGCCGCGATGAGGGCGCCGGCCGGCAGGTCGACCTCGCCGGCCTGATAAGCGACGATGCCGTCAATCACGCCTCTGGCCAGCATCACCCAGCCAAGCAGCGGGGCCCACAGGCGCAGCACCCGGCGGGCGGTTCCGTCGAGAACCACCTTGAGCGCGCGGGCTGTCGCGTCGTCGCGCGGCACGCTGTGCCCCTGTGTCCAGGCGACCACGGGCCCGTGCGTGGCGGGCCGGTACGGCGGGCGCAGTGGCGTGCCAGCGGGCCCGGACGCACCGCTGCCACGGACCGCCGACCAGGTCTGTCTGGTCACCGGGTCATGCACGACGCCGAGCACGGGAAGCCGGTCGACGCACAGCGCGATCCCCACGACATACGCCTGCAGGCCGATCGCCACGTTGTTGGTGCCGTCGAGCGGATCGACCAGCCAGGTACAGGTCCCGTCCCCGGCGCCAAGGACCCCCGCCTCCTCGGCGATGATCTGGTGACCGGGGAAGGAATCCCGGATCCGGCTCACGATGAGCCGCTCGGACGCGAGGTCGAGGTCGGTCACCACGTCGCCCGATGCGCCCTTGGACTGTACGCCGATGTCACCGCGGGGCGAATCTCGCAGCAGGTCACCGGCTTCCTCCGCCGCCTCGACCGCGAGCCGCCGCGCGGCGCCGATATCCACCTTCCCGGCAGCACCCCCGGGGGGGGCGACGCTTGGCGCCCCCCCGGACCCCCCCGCAGTACCCCCAGGGGGGACAACCCCCCCAGCCCCCCCCGCAGTACCAGCGCTCGTCGTCTTCACGAATCTCACGCGTTACTCCATCCTCCGCCTGGGCTAGGCGGAACATATGGCCGACAGCCGCGCGGCGATGATGCGAGCGGCGTGGGCGGTCTCGTCTCGGTCACAGAATTCCCGTACGACCCGGTGGGTGCCGGTGCCTGGCGCACCGAGGGACCGGTCGATCGTCCCGGGCTTGTGCCTGCCGAGAGCCACCGTGGCCGCGTCCTCGGCCGGCTGGGTCACCGTGGCATGGAACGTCCCTGCGGACACGGAGTAGACGTCCCCGGCGGTGCTGCGCCCGGCCGTCTCCCGCTGGCACCGGACCAGCCTGGGGGTCGGCCGTATCTCGTCAACCTGATCCAGGCTGCGCACCTCGAACAGGCGGTGGGTGGCCGCGCCGGCCTCGTCCGCGGCGGCGTCCTCTACCCGGACGAACTCATTGCGCACCTCGCCGAACAGGACATAGCTGATCAGGTCCCAGCTGTGCGCATGCACGGGGGAGGTAGTGGGACGTGCCTGTTCCAGCTGCGGCGTCCACAGGTGAACGCAGACGCCGTCGGCACCGTCGCGCACGAGCGGCAGGCAGATGAAGCCAAGGGGATGACGGATCGCCAGCAGCGGCCGCCGGCCCTCGGCAACGTCGCTGAGCGCTCCGATCGCCCAGCGGGGCACGGACTCGCGGGCGCTGCCCTGGCGGATTGCCTGGTATAGGGATAAGTAGTTCATCACTCGTATGGGTTCATTGGTCTGACGGCCTTGCGGATGATGTCGGCGACGTCGCGGTCGGTGAACGCACGGGGAAGCTGAACGTCCATCTTGGTGAAGAGCCTGCGGGCCTCGTCAACCGAAGGCTCTTCGCTGAGCGGAGCATCCCTGGCCAGGCCGACCGGCACCGGCCGGGCCTGCTCCAGGCTGGCTTGCAGCTCCCGGCTGTAGGCACGGTAATAGGGCTTCTCCGCATCGATCATGATGGCCGGGCGGTTCGGGGCTTCCTCCGTGATGATCAGGAAGCGCGAGGACATATCCCATCGGAATGTGGTCATGACGTGGGATAGCCCGACCTCGATACTGAGAAAGGTGAAGCGCTGCCGGTACCAGCACGCGGCAAGGATGGTCGCGAACGACTCCTTGCGCGTGCGGTCAACGGTCCACAGCTCACCCGTGCTGTCCGGCCTGGATGACAGGGAACGGCGGAAATCCGCGTACCTCCGGCATACTTCCTCGTCGGTGGGGTCGATGATCTCGAGCTGTACCTTCAGGGTGCGGCGCTCGCGGCGGGCGCTGTCCACGCAGCCCGGGAGGGTGACCGCGCGGATGTACGTGCCGGTACCGCCCTTGAACACCCACATGTCGGTACCCTGCCGCGCGGCCGAATGCGCGTCAGTGACCTCCGAGCCGTTCAGCGTCCTGACCATTGACGCGTCGTCGAGGGCCTTGCGCATGCTCGCGATAGTGCCCAGAAGCTCCTGCAGGCGGTCCCGGCTGGGCATCTGGCCGAGCACGTCAGCCGCGTCCCGCAGGAGGCCGGCCACCTGTCGTCCGCCAGATTCTTCCCGCTCCCTGTCGCGCAGCAGCGTGGCGGCAAGCAGCGCGAGGATGAGCAGGGTAGCGGCCTCGGTGTACTTCGTGCCGACGATGTGCGCCAGCTCGAGAATCCCGATGACGACAGAAAGCACCAAGGCGATCACGCCGTCGGCGTTCCGTGTGAGCCACGTGCTTAACCGCTTCATCGGGCCCGTCCTCAAGGTCGTGCGGTTTCATCGTAGAAGCCCGAGACGTCCCCGTCCACGCCGCCCAGGCTACTGCCCCGGGGGGACCCCCCAGACTCCCCCGCCCACACCGCCGAGCAGGGGGTCCTGCCCGGCGGCCGGTCGCGCGGGGCGCAAGGGTGACACCGCTTCCCGTTAGGCAGAAAAATAGGGCTCGCGCCTAGAAATGGCTCCGCAGCCTGGATGAACCGCATCGGCGCGGGTATCCATAATCTGGTGAATGCGGCAGAAAAGCTGCTCAGGGTCATCGACCGCTTCCAGCAGCGAAGGCGCTGGCTGGCGTTCCCCGTCGCGGTGTGGAAGAAGTTCGGCGACGACCGGGCGGGCAACCTGGCTGCCCTGATCGCCTTCTACTCTTTCGTTTCCATCTTCCCGCTGCTGCTCGTGCTCGTGACGGTGCTCGACCTGGTGCTCATGCACGATCCCGCGCTCCGGCAGAAGGTACTCAGCTCGGCTCTAGCCGATTACCCGGTGATCGGGCCGCAGCTGAGGGCCAGCGTGCGCGCACTGCACGAGACCGGTGCCGCGCTTGCCATCGGCCTGGCCGCAATCTTCCTCGGCGCGCGCGGCGTAGCCGCGGCCGCCCAGAACGCGTTCAACACGGTCTGGGAGGTACCGCTCTCCCAGCGCCCCGGCTTCCCGTGGAGCTGGCTGCGCAGCATCGGATTGATCGCCGTCGTCGGGCTGGGTGAGACCCTCACCTCCGTCTTGTCGGGAATCGCCGGCGGCGCCGGTCATGTGATCACGGGCGCCGGCGCGCACATCGGCGCCATCGCGGTTTCACTCGTGCTCAACATCGGGCTGTTCTGGCTTGGGTTCCGGCTCGCGACGGCGCGCGTGGTGGCGGGCAGGGACCTGCGGCTCGGTGCCCTCGTCGCGGGGGTGGCCTGGCAGATCCTGCAGATCGCGGGCGGCTACGTCGTCGCTCATCAGCTGGCGCACAGCTCCTCGCTGTACGGTGCGTTCGGCATCGTGCTCGGTCTCATCGCCTGGCTTTACCTGCAGGCCGAGATCACGTTGTACGCGGTGGAGGTGAACGTCGTGCAGGCTAGCGGGCTGTGGCCCCGCAGCCTGTTCCCGCCGCCGCTCACGACCCAGGACCGCCGCGCGCTCCAGCTCTATGCCAAGGCGCAGGAGCGACGTCCCGAGGAAGTCATCGACGTCCGCATCTCTGCAGGGCCGTTTGGGGCGGGAGGGTCTGGGGGGACGCGAAGCGTCGTCCCCCCCGGAGGCAGCACTAAACCTCCCAGCGGGCCCTGAGCTCGGCGACATGTCGGGTAAGTCGTTGACTTCCTCGGTTTAGCCGAACGCGAGCGGGGTGACACTACCAGAGGCGAGATCGCCCCGTCGTGAATCGAGGGTCGGCTTTTTCTAGCTTCAAGGTTACACTTTCGTGAGGGGTTCCATGATTATCCGGAATGCCAGATATTGCGCTGCGGGAGAACCCGGGGCGGGTGGTATTGGGTCATCGGGGTCCGGGCCATGGGATACCCCCCCGGGAGGCACTGTCCCGGGAGGCACTGTCCCGGGAAGCGCTGTGTCCCCCCAGGCCAATGCTGCGCATGGCCGACGAATGACCATATTTATGGAATTAGCATGACTGTTGCACGGCGGTTTGGGGCAGGGGGGTCCGGGAGGGCGCGAAGCGTCGTCCCCCCCAGGGGCAATGCTGCGAAGTCCGGCGTCAGCACGGGCGAGGTGGTCATGGCTCATCACGGCCAGATCCAGGTACGCGACGTCAGCCAGCGAGTCCGGAGCGGCAGGTTCACCCTGCACGACGTCTCGCTGACGATCGAGCCGGGCGAGCTGGTCGCGATCATCGGCGGAAGCGGCACGGGCAAGACCACGCTTCTCGACACGATCTGCGGGCTGAGTCCTCCGGCGAAGGGCGAGATTCACCACGAGGGGCATCGCGGCGGGTTCGGGTATGTCCCGCAAGACGACATCATCCATCTCGAGCTGCCGCTGCGGCGCACGCTGCGCTACGCGGCCCAGCTGCGGCTGCCTGCGGCGACGACCGCAGGGGAGATCAACGACGCGGTACGGGAGGTCCTGCATGTGCTCGACCTCGCCGACCGGGCGGACGTGCCGGTCGGGTCGCTGAGCGGTGGCCAGCGCAAGCGGGCGAGCATCGCGGTCGAGCTACTGACCCGGCCGGGTGCCTTCTTCCTCGACGAGCCGACATCCGGCCTCGATCCGGCGCGCGCGGCCGAGCTGATGCGGGTGCTGCGCCGCCTCTCGGATGACGGGACGACCGTCGTGCTCACCACGCACAACCCGCTCGACGCTGGCCGGTGCGACCGGGTCGCGATCCTGGCCGATGACGGATATCTCGCGTTCTTCGGAACGCCCGCCGAGGCCTGTGCCTATTTCCGCACCGACGGCATCGGGGAAATCTACGAGCGGCTCGACGGCGAGGACACCCCGCAATCCTGGGCCCGCCGGTTCGCTGAAACCGGTGCGGACGCACGCGCAGCCGCCTCGGGCTCGCCGCCGGACGAGCTGGGTGCGCCGCCGGTGCCGCAAAGAGGCATCGGGCCTGTCAGGCAGTGGTTCCTGCTGGCCCGCAGGAACATCGACATCCTCACGAGGAACCGGCTCACGCTGGCCATCCTCCTCGGCTCACCCCTCATGGTGCTGCTGATGTTCGCCGTCCTGTTCAAGCCGCACGCTTTCGATCCGGTGCGGCCGAGCCCGAGCGCGACCGTGATGATCCTCTTCTGGGTCGCGTTCGGCTCGTTCTTCTTCGGCCTGACCTACGGGCTGCTGCAGATCTGCGCGGAGTTCGCTGTGCTCCGGCGCGAGCGGTTCGCGGGGCTGCGCGCGGGGCCGTATGTCCTTGCCAAGGTCGCCGTGCTGCTGCCGTTGCTCGCGATCGTCGACGTGATCATGCTCGGAGTGCTGAGAGCGCTCGGCCGGCTTCCCGCGCACGGGGACTATCGCGCGATGTTCGTGACCCTCGTGCTGTCGTCGGCAACCGCGCTCGCCCTTGGCCTTCTCATCTCCGCCGCCGTGACCGAGCCGGCGCAGGCGACGATCGCCCTGCCGATGCTGTGCTTCCCCCAGGTGCTTTTCGTCGGGGCGATCTTGCCCGTGCCGATCATGGCCGCCGTGGGCAGGTGGATCAGCTATGCGATGTCCAACCGGTGGGTGTTCGAGGGGCTCGGTCACAGCATCGGCGTGCAGCGGCTGTGGGCGGATGGCGGCTCACCGCTCGGACCGCCGCTGCTCGCGTCGTATGGTGATACGTTCGCCCACCCGGCCGCCATAGACTGGGCGATTCTCGGCGGCTTCACCGTGGTATTCCTCGCCGCCGCATGCGCGGTGATCGTCCGCAAGACCAGCGCGCCCGGCAATAGTGCGATGACAACGCCTGGCGGCGCGCCTGCGCCGCGATGGAGAGCGGCGTTCATGGCGCCGCTGGCACGCCGGCCCGGGGGGACACAGCTCTCCTCGGAGCCACCCCGGACCCCGGTGGCCCAAGACTCTCCGCCCTGCTTGCCTGGGGGGGCGACCCCCCAAGGCCCCCCGCAAGGGGCATTGCCTGGGGGGGCGACCCCCCAAGGCCCCCCGCAAGGGGCATTGCCTGGGGGGCCGACCCCCCAAAGCCCCCCGCAAGGGGCATTGCCTGGGGGGCCGACCCCCCAAAGCCCCCCGCAAGGGACAACAGCGAGGGCGCCCAGCCGGAAATGCTAACCCTGTCTTTCACCGGGATCTGTGGGCTGACTGGCGCGCACTCGGATAAGGAGCTCGCGGAGGCGAACTTCAAAGGGTTACGGGCATCACCCGCTGCTGGCGGTGTGCGACAACACCGGCGGGGAGCCGCTGGCCTGGATGCCGCGGCCCGGCTCCGCGGGATCGAATGCGGCCGCTGATCACCTGGCCATCGTGGACGCCGCGATCGCCGCGCCGCCGCCGTTCCAGCAGAGTGGCCCGCCGCGTGCTTTCAGGCGGCCCGCGATATCGTCCCGCGGCCGGTGTGGCTGCATGACTCGGCGCTGATGCGGCGGTTCGCCGCGCGGAGAGCCGACAACGAGGAATTCTGCACCCGCTACGACGCGGTCGAGCGGAAGCTGAAGAACCTCCACCCGGTCCCAGCAAGCCAGACAGCCCCCCTGAACTGACACTTGATCGCATCCGGGACACACCCAGTGCGCTGCTTGTGCCAGTTGCGCCGGGTCCGGATCGTAGAGCAGCCGGTGTCGGCCTATCTTCAGTGGGAGCTGCATTCGCTTAAGATCACGGACGAGTGCGGGCGGCCGGTCCGGGTCCTGGACGCGAGCCAGGTCAAAGACCTCGAACGTGATCAGCAGCTGCCGGAGCTGGTCGTCCTCGGTCACCTGGTGCTGTTCGAGGTCTGCTATGACGAGAACTGGGCGGGTTGCGGAGCACGCCGCATTGATGATCCCGAGGTAATCCGGCGGGCCGCTGGGGAGATTGCCCAGATGTGGGCGAAGGCCGAGCCGCTGGCCGGTTACTTCGCCCGGGAGATCGCGCCGCTGCCTATCCCGTCCGCATAGCGGGTGCCGGGTGGTCCACGCGGATTACGGCGGACCATGACGGAGGGTTCCGGATCTGTGACTGTTGCCGGGGGTGACAGGCCGTGCGAGGATGCGCGTACCTCGGATCCCGGCAGGACAGGAGGGCTCACCGTGGCCCGACGGTGGGAAGTGGACCCGCACGCGACGTTCGCGCGGCGGCTCGGCAAGACGGCGGCAGAGTTAGGCGACACACGTGATAACAGAGGTTGCCCGGACATCTGGCAGCTCGACAACGGGGATATCGCGATCGTGGGCCGTGACATGACGGCGGCGTTCGCGGACCGGCTCCCCGCCGATATGCGCATCAGCGCGGACGAGCGGCTCGTGGTGATTCCCGGCAACATGCTGGCCGCGGCGAAGCCGGATATCCCCGATGCTTGACCGCATCCGGGACACGCCTGGCGTGGTCCTTGATAACAGGGGCTACGACGCGCAGTGGGATGAAGCGGAGGAGCAGCTCACCGGCGTGATATGGAAACTGGAACGCGCCCAGTCCTTCACCGAGCAGGCCGACGACCCGGCGTGGCAGGCGTTCGCCGTCGGTGACTGGACGCGGTCTCTTGCGGTGCTCGAGGGTGAGCGGTCCGCCCGGCGCATGGCGGCGGCCAGGTACGCGCGTCAGGGAATCGAGTTCCGCCGGGTGCGGATCGTGGAGCAGCCCGTGTCGGCGTATCTTCAGTGGGAGCTGCATGCGCTCAAGATCACGGACGAGTGCGGGCAGCCGGTCCGGGTCCTGGACGCGAGCCAGGTCAAAGACCTCGAACGTGATCAGCAGCTGCCCGAGCTGATCGTCCTCGGTCATCGGGTGCTATTCGAGGTCCGCTATGACGAGAACTGGGCGTTGTCCGGGGCGTGCCGCGTCGATGATCCCGCTGTGATCGAGCAGGCTGCCGCGGAGATCGCACGCCTATGGGCGATGGGCGAGCCGCTGGCTGGTTACTTCGCCCGGGAGATCGCGCCGCTGCCCGTCCCGTCCGCATAGCGGGTGCAACCCCGCAATTCTCGTATCGCCCGGCTGCCTGGCGACTTAGGAGCGGTCCGGCCGCCGGCCGCTGTCACTACGCTGCTCGTCGTGCTTATCGCTGTCGGCCTGATCGGTGTCTCGCCGATCGCGTTGGGATTGTTTCACGGAGCAACGAGCGACTGGGAGCGGCTGAGCTTCATCGGCCAGACCTACGGGGCGGCATCTGCCGTCGTTGCCGTCTTGGCGCTGGCTGGTGTCGTGGTGACCTTGAGTTACCAGAGCCGTGAGATCAAGCGTGCCCGCGAAGCAACCCGCCGGCAGGCACACACTGAGCTGCTGAGGATGGCGATGCAGGATCCTGATCTTGATGAGTGCTGGGGACCGGTTCCGCAGCCCGACGACCCGAAGACTCGTAAACAGCGGCTCTACACGAACATGATCCTCACGGCGTGGGAGACATCGTTTGAGATGAAGCTGACTCCTGAGAATCGGCTGCGCGCGATGGCGAACGAGCTGTTTCAGGGGCAGTCTGGACGGGACTTCTGGCAGGGCGAACGGGAGTTGAGGTTGTCAACCTGTCAGCCGTGCTGAAGGTCAGGTGGCTGCCTCCCGCGTTCTTGGAGTCGCGGACCGCGTAGGTCGTGCCAGCCTGAGCGACTTCGACACATTCATTCCCGCTGTAGCTATGGCTGGACTTGCGCCACCGTGCGCGGGTGAAGTCGGGGGCCTGCTGGGCTGCCATTAATTCTCCTTCGCTCCGGGTGCTCGCGTCAGCGAGGGCGGCGAGCCGTACTGCGGGCCCCGCGGCGGCACGGGCATGGTTCGCCTGGTACGAGCGGCAAGCCCCCTGGGCGTGCCCGCGCGCCGGCGGGCTGCCGTGGAGGTGCTCCGCTGGGTGTTCACGCCCGTGCAGGCACCGGTCCGGGTACGCCGCGCCCTGGCCCGCATCTAGCATGGCCGCCCGAAGGTATGTCCGGACGCGCACGCATCCCGGTGCCGTCTGCACGGCACTGCCGCGGCCTTGCACGGCCTGTCGTCACCGCCTGGCGGGGCCTGTGCAGGCATTAGCCCCGTCTTTTCACCGGGTCTGGATGATCACGTCAGACGGCGCCGGGGCCAGCCACGACCTGATTAAGCACCTGGACAAGCTGGCTGCCCCGTCAGGAATAACGTACTATCCCTGATCATGTCCTGATCAGCAGCCAGCGGGGTGGTGAAGACGGTACGGGTGCAGGTGCCGTGCTCGCCCATTTCGTAGAGGCCGAGCGTGAGAAAGACGGCGCTGAGCGCAGCGAGCGGCGGCAGCGCGGCGGTGTCAGCTTTGTGATATCGTTGCTTAAAGCGCGTGCAGGTAATGTGCGGGCGGAACAGCTCGCCGATTTCGTCGTAGCCGTATTGCTCGAGGTTTTCCCGTGCTTCGCCGGAGGTTCGCGGCAGCCAATCTGCCAGGATACGGCCAACTGGATCTCTTGCACGCAGGCCGGTGCGGAGCGGATTAATTGCGTCGATAATCGCTTGCTGTACGCGCACGATTCCGTCTGTTTTCTCATAGCCGACCTCAAACATGCCCTGCTCGACATCGTGCGCGTAACCCGTAGCCTCGAGCGAGAGGGCTGGCGTGTGAGCGGCAATTCCGGTCAGCGCGGCCTTGGCCTTTTCTACATTCTCTGCCGTGAGGTTGGCCATGTACAGCGACAGGTGCGGGTATCGCTCACCATCTGCTAGCGTGAAATCGGTGCCATAACGCTCGAGCCGCCGGCTAATGATAATGCTCAGCTGGTATTGCTCTGGCGCGGGCAACAGCACGACGTCGTAAACAGGTAAATTCATGCCTGCAACTATACATTGGATTAGCGGCGCATGGTGTTAGTTTCACGCGCCTGAAGCTCACCTCATAGATTGTTCGTGTCTGCTGCTACGATGCGCATCCTGCCCCTGCCGGGCTCCGGCGCAGGCTGAGGAGCGGAGTGCTGGCTCGGCTAGCACCGGATGCGGGGTGCCAGGCCATCGTGATCGGGCACGCGGTCACGGTAGGTCTCCGCTGCGAACGCCAGGAAGCGCTCGACGTCGCTGAGGTTCGATACCAGCCCGAGGGACAGCCGGATCGCGCCGCCGCTCGGCAGGCCGAGAAGCCTCAGGTACTCATCCACGGTGCGGATTCCGCGCCGGATCGAGCCGCTTACCGCCCGCTTCGTGAGGGCGAAGGCTCCCTCGCCCGCCCCCGGGTTGCAGAAGCAGCCCGTCCGTACCGAGATGCCGACGGCGCTCGAGTCGCGCGCGACGGACCGTTCGTCGATGATCCCTCCGTTGCCGTCGAGGAAGTTGAACGCGACCGTGCCGCCGCGCGCACGCGTATCGCAAGGGCCGTAGACACGCACCATCGGCGCGCCGTTGCTGTGCCGCAGGTCATGGAAGCGGTGCAGCAGCCATCCCGTGAGGCAGGTGACCCGCTCATGAATCAGGTCGATGCCGATATCGCTGATCCAGGAGATGCCGACAGCGACGTCCGGGATGTTGAGGAAGTTGAGCGTGCCGTCCTCGAATGCCGTCTCGTCGTCGGCGAGCTTGAACCAGTCGCCGAGCACGCTCACTGCCAGGATCGTGCCGCCGGAGAACCACGGCCTCCTCAGCCGTCCGAGAGCCTCCCGCCGCGCCAGCAGGCAGCCCACCCCGGTCGGGTACCCGAACACCTTGTACCAGCTCACGGGCACGAAATCGGGATGCACAACGCTCAGGTCGAGCCGGTTGGCCGGGACATAGGCCGCCGCGTCGAGCAACACGTCGTAGCCATGCTCATGAGCGAGGCCGACCCAGTCGAGAGGGTGCTGGACGCCGGTGAAGTTGCTCTGGGCCGGGAAAGCGAAGAGCCCCCGGTGACCGCCGCCGCGCCCGCGCAGGCTCCGCCGGGTGAGGGCCGCCTCGATCTCGCCGTCGTCCCCACGCAGCTCCGGAGGACGCACGGGCACATACTCCGTCATGGCACCGCCCGCCCGGGCGAACTCCCTGATGCCGTTCACCGAGTTGTGGTTGTCGACGGTGAGCACGAAACGGGAACCGCGCCTGAAGGGGTACGCCTCGCCGACAAGCCGGCATGCGCCGGTCGCGTTGGCCGTGAAGACGACGGCGTACTCACCGGCCGAGGCGTTGAAGTACCTGAGCACGGCCTCACGGGCCAGATCGACGAGCTGGGTAGATGCGATGGAGGTCGGGTTCTCCGAGTGAGGATTGCCGAAACAGCCGCCGCGCAGACGGGCGGCATGCATGCGGAGCTGGGCGTCGGCGGGTAAGCCCGAGCCGGTGTAGTCCAGGTAGGTCCAGCCCTCCGCGTCAAGGTAGGAGTACTCCGTCGCGCGCAGCTCATCCAGCCGGACAGTCGCCGCGTACGCAGGATAGGCAGCATGGAACCCGGTCACAGCAAGCCCCCTTTAGGACTGGCCTGCCCTTAGAGATCCAATATAGCTGAAAGGGCTTGATAGTTCCCAGACGTACAGTCAAGGTCATGAATCGGTCAATAGTCCCTGTATGAGGCGCCCGCCGAACCGACCGAAACCCCCACCTTGCGGGACCTAGGCCCCCGCCCGCCCCCGCGAAATGACACCTACACATGACGCGCCCGCGCCCTGGCACCCCACCGGTCTAGACCGGTCTATACCAGTACCTCCATGTGCGGTCTAGACCGGTCTAGACCGCACACCAGCGCTGCCAGCCAATCGCGCGAGATGCCGCGCTGGTGCGGCCAGGGCCGCACAAGGGCACCTTCACGTGCCGGGGCCTGCCGGGCCAGGACCCGTCCGTCCCGATGAAGGGCACCTTCATGCGGCCCGAACTACAGCAGTGGTCCATTCACGCAGTCAGGTGTCTGTGAATGGACCACTGCTGTAGTTACGCAGGGCCGACCGGCGGAGCCGTGGCGCCCGGGACAGCGATGTCACAAGGGAAGCTGCTGACAGAACTGCGCTACCGGGGCATCCACACGAAACGAATGCCTCAGGCAACCGCGGTCTAGGCCGGTCTAGACCGGGCGCTAGCGCTGC